>ERZ779737.2613-NODE-2613-length-11578-cov-3.184067_pt1 | contig 11578 bp, 9 predicted proteins | sample MGYA00511889_ERZ779737 | MGnify/ENA primary metagenome ERZ779737 (study PRJEB29588, sample SAMEA2163575) | human gut metagenome | biome: human gut; feature: human-associated habitat; material: faeces | place: Denmark | collected 2008/2010 ...
CAGGGGAAAGAAGAATCTGTGCGTGGGCTGTCTCCTGCGCTCCAATTACGTTTCTCTTTCGGACCATTATTTCAACGAGATCATCAGCGGAATCCAGCAGGCGGCGTCGCTGGCGAGAGTCAATCTGGTCTGGAGCTATCTTTCCACGCACCTCTGCAATCTCCAGACCAATCTGGAACAGGAACTGGTGGAATCCGCACTGGAAATGGATGAACAGGTCGCCGGTTTCCTGATTGACGCGCTTCATTGACAATTTGACCTTGCCTCGGTTGTCGATGGCAATACATTTTACTTTGACATGATCGCCTTCGTTCACAACGTCCGTCACTTTGCCAACGCGCTTCGGCGCCAGTTCGGAAATATGAACCAGACCGTCTTTTGCCCCCAGGAAGTTGACAAAAGCCCCGAATTCAACGACTTTCACGACTTTGCCGTCGTAAATCTGGCCGACTTCGGGTTCCGAAACAATCCCCTTAATCCAGTTCAAAGCCGCTTCGCCCGAAGATTCGGAGAACGATGCGATTTTAATCAGGCCGTCTTCGGAAATATCAATCTTGCAGCCGGTCGTTTCCGTAATTTCACGAATCACTTTACCGCCCGTGCCGATCACATCACGAATCTTGTCTTTGTTAATCTGCAATGTCGTAATGCGCGGAGCGTTTTCGGAAACGCTGTCACGCGGTGCGGCGATCGCTTCGGCCATCTTGTCCAGAATATGCAAGCGACCTTCTTTTGCCTGTTTCAAAGCGATTTCCATAATTTCCTTTGTAATGGACGTGATTTTGATATCCATCTGCAAAGAAGTGACACCGTCTTTTGTTCCGGCGACCTTAAAGTCCATATCGCCCAAGTGATCTTCATCGCCCAAGATATCGGTCAAAACGGCAAAACGGCCGTCTTCTTCCTTAATTAATCCCATGGCGATCCCGGCGACGGGAGCCTTCATCGGAACGCCGGCGTCCATCAAAGCCAAACACGAACCGCAAACAGTCGCCATGGAAGAAGACCCGTTGGATTCCATAATTTCGGAAACAACGCGAATCGAATACGGGAATTCTTCTTTGGAAGGCAACATCGGGTGAATGGCGCGCCAAGCCAGCTTGCCGTGTCCGATCTCGCGGCGTCCCGGAGAACCGATACGTCCCGTTTCACCGACAGAATACGGCGGGAAGTTGTAATGCAACATAAAGGATTGACGATATTCACCTGTCAAAGCGTCAACGATCTGTTCGTCCTGATCCGTTCCCAGCGTGGCGACAACCAGCGCCTGCGTTTCGCCGCGGGTGAACAAAGCGGAACCGTGCGCGCGCGGCAGAACGCCGACTTCGGCCGTAATCGGACGAACCGTTTTCGTATCGCGGCCGTCAATGCGCACGCCCGTTTCCAAAATCGCATCGCGCACCGTATGGTATTCCATTTCGTGGAAAACGCGTGTTGCAACGGCGGCCTCGGCTTCATTTTCGGCAACGCTGATCTTTGCGGCTTCACGAATGTCGGCAACGGCGTTTTGACGTTCCAGTTTATCCGTAATCTTATACGCTTCGCGCAATTCGGCGCCGTAAGCGTCCATAAATTTATCATAAACAATCTTGTATTCGGGCGCGGGAACCGGCATCGGCCAGGGTTCTTTGCCCGCTTCGGATTTCAGGCCGTTGATCATGTCAATGACGGCCTGCATTTTTTCATGGCCGAAAACGACAGCGCCCAACATGACTTCTTCGGACAATTCGCCGGCTTCGGATTCAACCATCAAAACGCCCTGCGACGTTCCGGCGACAACCAGATCCAGCTGGGACGTTTCACGTTCCGCAACGGTCGGGTTCAAAATATACTGACCGTCTTTGTATCCGACGCGCGCGGCGCCGATGGGCCCTAAGAACGGCAACCCCGACAAAGCCAGCGCCGCAGAAGCGGAAATCATGGCGACGATATCGGGATCGTTTTCCATATCATGGCTTAACACCGTGCAGGTCACCTGCGTATCATTGCAGTATCCTTTGGCAAACAACGGCCGGATCGGGCGGTCGATCAGACGGGCCGCCAGAATTTCATGTTCGGCGGGACGGCCTTCGCGGCGGAAAAAGCCGCCCGGAATACGACCGGCCGCATAAGCTTTTTCCTGATAATTAACTGTTAAAGGCAAAAAATCTTCTTCCATTCCTTCGGGAACGGTTTTAGCGGCGCACACGGCGCAATGAACAACAGTTTCACCGTATTTGACAATAACGGAAGCGTCCGCCTGACGGCCGATTTTTCCGGTTTCGACGGACAAAGTGCGCCCGCCCCATTCGATTTCCCTGCGGAATTCTTTAAACATAGACATTATACTTACTTTCTTCTCCAACCTCTTTTTGACCATTCAAAAAGAGCCAACAAAAAAACAATTTCATTTATCCGATGAAGCCCCTCTTTTATCAAAAAGAAGGGGCTTCACCAAATTTTCAACGCCTTAGCGGCGCAGACCCAGACGGGCAATCAAGCTTTCGTAACGGGAAACATCTTTGCTTTTCAGATAGTCCAGCAAACGACGGCGCTGGCCGACCATGATCAACAGACCGCGGCGGGAATGGAAATCCTTGTCGTGATCTTTTAAATGTTCCGTCAGATTTTTAATCCGTTCGGACAAAATGGCAACCTGAACTTCCGGCGAGCCTGTGTCGCCTTCTTTTGTTGCAAATTCTTTAATCAGTTCCTGTTTACGTTCTTGTGTAATCGACATCGTCGTCTCCTAATAACGAGTTATTGAATAATCAAGCGTACGGGACGGATCATTCCGTCCTGCACACGAACCAAAGCGATTAAACGGTTTTGTGTTTTCGCCTGAAACACGTCCGTTTGCGGAACGGATCCGAATTCGGACACGGCCAAAAAATTACCGTTCATCAACTTAAGTGCCTGAGCTTGCGTCACGGCCAGTGCTGGGATGTCGTCAAGCACGGTCTCGACGGGCAAAAGCACACCAGTCCAATTAGAACTATGCTCTATTGAGCGCAGATATTCCAGTGAAAAAGCGTTTTGAGCCAAAAATTTTGCACATTTCAGTCGCCGAAGCGCGATAACATGCCCCAAACTGCCCGTTTTTCGCGCCAAATCCCGCGCAACCGAGCGCACATACGTTCCTTTGGAACAACGAATCCGAAAATCGGCGATACCGTCTTTAGAAAAGTGAAGCATTTCCAATTCGTCAATTCGAATCCGCCGCGGTTGCAAAACGACTTCTTTATTTTCGCGCGCCAGATCATAAGCGCGCCGACCGTTGATATGCACCGCCGAATATTTAGGAGGCACCTGATCCGTTTCCCCGATAAAAGAACCGATCGCTTCAAGCAGATCTTTTTCATCGGGCAGATGTTGCGTTTGCGCGATCACTTCGCCTTGCGCGTCATCGGTCGTTGTTTCCTGACCGAAGCGCACGGTAAAAGCGTACACTTTTTCACCGTCCATCACATAGGGAATGGTCTTTGTCGCTTCGCCCAAAGCGATCGGCAACACCCCCGAAGCCGCCGGATCCAACGTGCCGGCATGACCGGCTTTTTGCGCGTTAAACACTCTTTTGACGATACTGACCGCCGCTGTCGATCCCATATCAACGGGCTTGTCCAAAATCACCCAGCCGTTAACGGGATTTCCTTTACGTTTTTTAGCCATACTTCTTCTTTCTTTTTGTTATGAGGATAATCAAAACCTTTTCCGTTTACAACTTTTTACTGATCCCGCGCAACGCTTCTTCGAACACTTTTAAGCTCATAAAAAACAAGCGGTATGGAAACCATACCGCCTGTTTCCTTCGCAACAACAGTTTAAAACAGGAACGCCAAACCGGCTCGATAAGCTTTGTAGTTATCTCCGAACGTATAACTGGCTGTTATATCTATTCCCGTAAAAAAGCTGTCGCCGGAGAAATATTTTGTAAAGCTCAACCCCACTTCGTCATAAGCGTCAATATACAAATCCGATCCCGTATAGCGCGTATCATAACCGAAAACAGTCAAAGCCGTTTTCGCGCTTAATTTCTGTTTAACGGCGATCCCGTTTTTAAAAACATCGTTCTTCAATCCGTATTCGATATCATACCCTTTAACGTCCAACGTATAATCCTGAACATGACCGTACATATTGATGATTGTCACGGACGTTTCTTTAATGTCAAACGTATAGCTGCTGGTCACCGAAGCCATATACAAAAGACCGCCGGACAAGGAATCTTCGGAAGCCGTCGCGCCGACACGTCCCGAAGCAGTCAACAACCACTTGTCTTTATATAAAGGAATTTGCAGGCTCAGACCAAGTTGCGCCGCATACGTCACGGATCCGTCCAAATCGATATAAGACAGCGGCATATCGATCCCCAATGCCCAGTTGTTATCGAATTTAAACGTGTATCCCAACGGCAGATTCAATGTCGTCGCCGTTCTTTCGACACCGTCTTCGCCTTTGATTTTATGAGATCCGCCGGAAGGCGAAAGAATCACAAAACCGCCCGTCTGTCCCGACACCAAAGCCCGTTCCGTCACATTCAACGTCGGATTGGAAAATGCCATATCCGTCATCTGCGCCATCAAAGAAGATGGGTTCCCCGCTACGGCGTCATACGGCGTATGGGAAACGCTTTCTTTTAAAATCTTGGTCAACAAATCGTCCTGGTTCGTTTTTAAATATTCCTTAAACGCGTCAAACGCCTGTTCCTGTGTCGTCCCTTCAAAAGTTAAATTGTTAATACCAATTGCCGGAACGTTAAAAACAAGCTGTTTGCCCAAACTTCCGCCGTTCGTATAATTCAACTCCATGCGAATGCCGCGAAAATCCAAAACACCATCAGCAGGTTGAGTCGGGTCGTATCTTGCTAATATCGTATCCAACGTCCCGTCTTCGTATTGATCAAAAATATCCATGACGGACGTAAAACCTTTCGTCGTGCTCTGACCGTTCTGCGTCAGAGTAATCGAAAACAAGTCCGCTTTCGCCGAAAACGGAATAAACATAAACAAAAAAATAAATAGTTTTTTCATGACAACACCCCTTTAAATAGATGAAAGACAACAAAAAGCATCAAATCATTTTTTTCAGTGCGGAAGACCTCTTAAAGAACATATTGGATTCTTTGACTTTTACCGTTTTCTTCCTTTTCCTTGTAAAAAAAGCCCCTGAAAAACAAGGGCTAAAAAAAACGTTGTTAAAAAGCGAAACGAAGTCCGATTGAAAGGTCTGAAGTACGCACTTTCATGCCGTCTATTTTTCCTAAGTAAGAATACTTATAGCCGGCATCCAAAGCAATATTTTCGTTGATCTGATAAGCCGCTCCGAATCCCGCTCCGAATGAAGGACGCAATTTGTGCGAATCATCAAGTGATAACCATGAAAGTCCCACCATCACTCCGACATACGGTGTAAATCCCGTAGATGTTTTAAAGTCCAAATATGCGTTACCGCTAAAGGTATTAATCAAAGCGTCCGTATCCATACCGTCCGTATCAAATTCAAAAGAACGGTATGTCCAATCAACATCAGCGCGAAGAGCCATATCATTCGTATTCAAAAATGTTGCCCCAAGTGCAGCATTAAAACCCGGAATATAAATATCGGCCGAATTACCGCCGCCTTTTGCTTCTAAAAAACCAAAGACCCAACCTGCTTTAACATAAGGGTTCTGCAATGGATTTGTTACTGCCGTTTCTGTGACCGTTACCGTTTCCGTTGCCTTCACCGTTTCCGCCGCCGTTGCCGAAAAAGAAACCGTGACCAGCATTGCCGGCAATAAGTATTTAAAGAGTTTCATATAATTTTCTCCCAAACGTAAGAACTTCTAAACCAAAAAAATTTTCTAAAAAAATAGCTCTCGGATCTGTACGGGGGCTGTTTTTAGTTTGTATTTTTTGTCGCGTCGGTTCTTTCGTCACTTTTCATCCTTTTACAATTTTTACGGATAGAAATTCTCACCGATTTGACCTCCGCATAACCAGAGAAAACAAGAGAAAAGAAACAAGGACAAAAGCGGCAACATTCAGTCGTTTTTATATTTTTGCTTGTATTAATAACGCCTTCATGTATATTTGAATTATGCGGACGTGTAATTAGAGAAGATTATTTTTTCTTAGAAAGCTATAAAGGGTACTGCTTCCGATTTTCAGCATTTTAGTGATTTTCGATTTTGAAATACCTTGTTTCAATAACGTTTCTATCTGTTTTTCTCTGCCGTCTAGAATATGTCGTTTATTCATTGCTCCCGGTTGTCGACCGACCGGCTTTCCCTGTGCTTTTCTGAGGTTCAGCGCTTCTTTTGTGCGTTGACTGATTAAAACACGTTCCAATTCCGCCGATATACCAAACGCAAAAGCCAAAATTTTGCTTTGTAAATCTGTCCCCAAACGATAACTTTCTTTAATCGTCCAAACTTGTGCGTTTTTTGTCATGCAAAAGTTCAAAATCGTCATAATCTGAAACAGATTCCTGCCTAAACGAGAAAGTTCCGAGCATACTAAAACATCTCCCGATTTTATTCGTTTCATCACCTTGCCAAGCTGACGCTTTTTAAAATCAACCGTCCCGCTGACGGTTTCATTAATCCATATATCAACGGCAATTCCTTGTGTACGCAAGTGTCGCTCTATTTCAAAGCGTTGGTTTTCTGTCGTTTGTTTGTCGGTGGAAACCCGAATATATCCGAATATAGTCATATATTTGCTCCTTTTTCTTTGCTTTTTGTCTGCGTTTTTTGAAAACGACTCCGGTTGAATTTCTCATCGAAAAGCGCAAAGTTTCGTTAAAAATATTTAAGAGCAGTTGAAATGCGTTATTCACGATAATGCGCTGATCGCCGCCGAAAAAACGGCTTCAGCCGTCTAAAAAAAACTTCACAAGTAAATGGACTATTCTGCCGTTTAACAGATGTATCAACAACTTTTGTAAGGAGATTTATTTATGTCTGTTTCTTCAATTTCGGGAACATCTTCTTTGTTTTCTTCTACGGCGACTTCATCAACTTCCGCCACACAAGACGAAGAGGACTCTTATATCGACGTTTTATTGGAAAAAATCGAAGAACAACAAGAAGCTCAAGCGGCACAAAAAGATACCGATGAAAAAAAAGAACAAATGGCTCGGTATCGCCAATCAAACGATCAAGACACTGTTTCTTTATCCAAAGAAGCGGAAGCTTATATGATTTCCCTTTCTGAAAAATCTTAATTGAAACATAAAAAAGCTTCCCGATCGGGAAGCTTTTTTAAATCACCTCAAAATGTTTCAACGCTTTGAAAACGCCGTCTTCATCAACACTGTCGGTCACGTAATCCGCCGCCTGTTTGACCGCCGGCGCCGCGTTGCCCATCGCAATCCCCGTGCCAACGCTTTTAAGCATATCGATATCATTGCCCCCGTCTCCGAAAGCCATGATTTCGTCCCTACCGAAACCGTATTTTTCGCACACTTTTGAAATACCGACCGGCTTTCCGCTGTCTTTGCCGATGATATTGACAAAAGTCGGATACCAACGCAACGCTTTGCAATCGGGAAGATGTTGCATCAGCGCTTCTTCTTCCTGCGCGTTGACGTAAACCGTCATTTGATAAACGTCTTGCTTTAACGTCGTTACGTCAATCGTTTGCGGATCGGGTTCGTTTACGCCGACCAAGCGGATCAATTCATAAACGCGTTCATTGACCATATTGAAATAATTCGCTTCCGCCGTTTCAAAGCTGGACGCAATTTGATTTTCCGTCAGATACGGCAAAACAGACATAACGGATTGAAACGGAATCGGTTGTTTAAACAAAACGCCCGTTTGATCAAAGCAATATTGACCGTTAAAAGAAACAACGCCGTCAAAATCGAAATAATCCCGCATAAAGGCAACACTTTTAGGAGCGCGCCCCGTTGCCAGAAACAGTTTAACGCCTTTTTGACGTAACCGTTCCAATGCCTCGTGTGTCGATAAAGGCATATCGTGCGTGCTAAAACGGATCAACGTTCCGTCTATGTCAAAAAAGACGGCTTTAATTTCCGGCATCGTCTTCTTCTGTGCGTTCGATCAGATCCCGCCGGACTTTTTCGGAAGCCAGCAAAGCGTCAATCTTATCGGCTTCGGCCTGAGCGCCGTCGGCAAAAAACCGGATTTCCGGCGTTAAGCGCAGACGGATCTTTGTCCCCAAAACCTTACGGAAAAAGCCCGCTTGTTTGTTCAAAGCTTTGACCAGATCCGCCGTTGAAGCCTGCTCTATCGCCAAAACGGACAGATAGGCTTTGCAATACGAAAAATCCGGAGAAATTTTGACTTCCATCACGGAAACCGGCGGACAATCCAAAAAATCTTTCGGCACGTTGCCGCGTTGAAAACATTCCGCCAAAATATGACGGATCTGTTCCGCCACGCGTAATTGACGCTGTGTTACAGGTTTCGAATTCGAACGCATCAAAGCCTCCTTTTACAGCTTGACTTCTTCAAGCTTGGCGGCGACTTCTTCGATTTCATAACATTCAACCGTATCGTCCACCTGAATGTCGTTGAAGTTTTCAAAGCTCATGCCGCATTCATAGCCTTCGCGGACTTCCTTGACATCGTCTTTAAAGCGTTTTAACTGCGCCATCATACCGTCATGATAGACAACGTTCGAACGTAACAAACGTACGTGCGCCCCTCGTTTCATGATGCCTTCTTTGACCATACAACCGGCGACTTTGCCCACTTTGGAAATATTGTAGACCTGACGGATCTTCGCATAGCCCAAAATCTTTTCTTTCAATTCGGGCGCCAACATTCCTTCCAAAGCGGCGTGAATATCGTCCGCCACGTTATAAATAATGGAATGATAGCGGATTTCAATCCCGTCGCGTTTGGCTGCGGTGCGCGCCAAAGTATTCGCGCGGACGTTAAAGCCGATAATCAGAGCACTGGACGCTTTGGCCAAAGTCACGTCGGATTCGTTAATCGCGCCGACCGCCGCGTGCAGAATACGGACTTTGGCTTTGTCGGTTGAAATTTTATTCAGCGTTGCGGATAAAGCTTCAACAGACCCCTGAACGTCAGCTTTGATAACGACGGGCAGTTCTTTGGCTTCTCCGGCCTTGATCTTGTCAAACATCTGTTCGACGGCGGAACGGGTCGAACGCACCTGCAGGGCTTCGCGTTCCTTGCGCTGGCGATACGCCGCGACTTCGCGGGCGCGGTCTTCGTCATTGACGACAATAAAGTCGTCCCCGGCCGACGGCGTGGACTGGAATCCCAGAACTTCGACGGGGAAAGACGGTCCGGCTTCGGTTACGCGCTGGCCGCGTTCGTCAACCATGGCGCGCACACGTCCCCAATCTCTGCCGGCGACAAAGATATCCCCTTGCTTCAGCGTTCCGCGCTGAACCAGAACGGTGGCGACGGATCCGCGGCCTTTTTCCATTTTGGCTTCGATAATCGCGCCTTCCGCCGTATGATTCGGGTTGGCCCTTAAATCCAGAATTTCGGCCTGCAGCAAAATGGCTTCAACCAGTTTGTCCAGATTAATCCGTTTCTTCGCGGACACCTCAACGGCCAAAACATCACCGCCCATGCTTTCCACAACGACTTCATGCGACAAAAGATCTGTGCGCACCTTGTCCGGATTAGCCCCCGGAACATCGATTTTGTTAATCGCGACGACAATCGGAACGCCGGCCGCCTTGGCGTGCGTAATCGCTTCAATCGTCTGCGGCATAATACCGTCATTGGCCGCAACGACCAAAACGACAATATCGGTCACTTTTGCCCCGCGGGCGCGCATTTCCGTAAAGGCCGCGTGCCCCGGCGTGTCGATAAAGGTGACTTTCTGACCGTTTTCCAGCGTAATCTGATACGCGCCGATATGCTGCGTAATCCCGCCGGCTTCGTGTGCGGCGACGTCCGTTGAACGCAGATTGTCCAGCAAAGACGTTTTACCGTGGTCAACGTGTCCCATAACCGTTACGACGGGCGGACGCGGCAGTTTCGTTTCTTCGGCGTCGGGCGCGTCGCGCAGATTGTCTTCAACGTCGGCTTCGTTAACGCGTTTGGCTTTGTGCCCCATTTCTTCGACGATAATCTGTGCGATGTCGGCGTCGATCGTTTGCGTGATCGTCGCCATGACCCCCATTTTCATCAAAGCCTTGACAACGTCCGCGCCGCGTTCGCTCATGCGGGCAGCCAATTCCTGCACCGTGATGGTTTCCGGAATGACAACTTCGCGATAGACTTTTTCGGCCGGTTTCGGCGCGCCGAACATCTTTTGGCGTTCTTTTTCACGGGCGCGTTTAATAGACGCCAGACTTCTGCCGCGTCCTTCGTCCTCATCGCCGCGCATCAGAGCGGACATATTTACCCGTCCGCCGCGCCATTTGTCTTCGCCGCCGCCCCGACGGGAATGGCCGCGGCCATCGTCGTCGCGCATTTCGCGGCGTTTAAAACTGGTCTTCATGCGGTGATTTTCAGCGGCTTCGGCCTCTTCGGGCGACAAAGCCGGCTGAGCGGCGACCGGTTTTTTATCGGCAAACGGCTTTTTGTGTTCTTCCTTTTTCACAGCGGCGGCAGGAGCGGCAACGGACGGAGCTTCTTTCGGCGAATTTTCGGCCGCGCGGCGTTTTTGTTCGGCTTCTTCTTTCGCTTTGCGTTCGGCTTCTTCCGCGGCGCGGCGGGCTTCTTCTTCGGCGCGCTGTCTGGCTTCTTCTTCAGCCTTGATGCGGTTTTCTTCGTCGGCTTTAATCGCGTCTTTTAAAACTTTCAGACGATGCGCCTTTTCGCTGTCCAGCAGTTCGGAAGCGTTCGTTTCTTCTTTCACGCCCTGAATATTGCCATGCGCGTCAGTGACGAAAGAGCGTTTTTTACGCACTTCGACCTGAACGGGTTTACGACCGTTCGTAAAGCTTTGATGGGCGCGGTTGACGTCAACCGTTTTTTTCAATTCCAGCTTTGGGCGGGAAAGAGTGAGAGGAGCGCTTTTCGTTTTTTTGTCGTTCGCATCTGTCATTTAATCAATCAGCCTTTTTTCTACGCATTAAACCTGTTCAATTTTGCAATATGCAGCAAAACGCCGTGCTTCTGCAACAAATAAATCAGCGGCGCCGCCTTGTTTCAGCACGGTATGGACGCATATCCCCGCGCCCAAAGCTTCGGCGGTCTGATCGGCGGTCAACACCCGGATCAGCGGAACGCCGCCGCGCAGACGGTCCAATTTTTCCCGCCCGTCGGCTGCGCCGTCCACGGCTTCCAACAGGCAGACCGCCTGCTTTTTTTTCAGCGCTTCCGCCGCTTTTTCAAATCCCGCCACGGCCAGCCCCGCTTTTCTGGCCAGCCCCAGCAAAGATTGCAGACGTTTGACAAACAACGATTTGATCAATCCGTCCATATCTTCGGGACAAGTTACTTTAGCGTGCGCCGCTTTTGCAAACAAGCCTTTCCCGCACGCCGTTTCAACCAAATCCCTGTCCGCCGTCACCCACATGCCCCTGCCCGGCAGCTTATGTGCCAAATCGGGGACGACCATGCGGTCGGGCGACACGCAAAAACGAATTAAACGATCCATCGGCAGCGTTTCGCGCGTCACCAGACACCGGCGCACCGTTTCGTTTTTTTTGCGCGACA
>ERZ779737.2615-NODE-2615-length-11566-cov-3.421510_pt1 | contig 11566 bp, 8 predicted proteins | sample MGYA00511889_ERZ779737 | MGnify/ENA primary metagenome ERZ779737 (study PRJEB29588, sample SAMEA2163575) | human gut metagenome | biome: human gut; feature: human-associated habitat; material: faeces | place: Denmark | collected 2008/2010 ...
AATATTTGGACTATCTTTTTCACTATCTCACCTAATTAAATTATATATTAAATGGTATATTTTGTAAATAAATTTATAAAAACCCGTCCGCAGTTTTCTTTCTGCGGACGGCTTTTGTTCTATAACTTATTAAATTTTTTAATTCCCCTGCATATTTGCAGAATTTGCAAGTACAGGCTTCTGGAACATGCGAAAGAGTCCAATCTGTTCTAAGGCCTTTGTGATTGCGAAAAAGATCACCGAATCAATTGGCCACATAATCAGGTTCTTCAGCGCACGCGCCGGAAGAAGCACCATAAATGCCTGTCCATATAACACATTCAGACAAAGTGTTGTCAGAATCACGTTACAGACCAGCATAACTACAAATTTAGCTGCCAGCACACGCCAGATCGTAAGCTTTTTCTTATAAAAAAAGCATCCATACAGGATTCCGGCCAGGATAACAACCAGCGTCAGCTGTGGACAAAATGGTCCGGTTGGCTTCATCATATACTTGATAATATCCAACGCACCATGGAAAATTCCTCCAACCACCGGTCCAAACAGATAATCAATGATACCATTTGGAATACTGGAAAAACCAATCCGAATAAACTGCCCATATTCAATGGAGAAAAATCCTAGAATTACAGCAACTGCAGCAAGCATTGCCATGGTAGTGATGGTTCTTACCGCTTTTAATTCACGGAAAGAATCGGTGAACAAAGTAACGAATTTTTTCATAAAAAAATTACCTCCTTTGCAGACCTCACCGTACTACAACTGGAGATAATATTATCTTCGGATGCAGCGGGATGCGACTCATGTACCGCAAGATTCTCTTTTCGTCCGGGTGACAACTCCCTGTTCATCCGGCACTTAACGCACATGTGTCTACTCTGCTTTAAACTATTAAATTGCAACGACCTAAGTATAACACAATGAAAAAGAAATGCAACTATTTTTTTCATTTTATGGCATTTTTATAGCAAAACGCCATCTGTCACACGTTTTTACGTGGAACAGATGGCGTCCGTTGCCTGTTATTTTATTCTTTTCAGGTTCCCATACTTGCAAACAGGGCAGCTATCTCATCCGGGCTTAATGCCTTATTCGGATCAGCCGGTTCTTCCGGCTGAAGCGGTGCTTCTTTTACTGCTTCCGGCTCTTCGATCGGCTCCGGAATATCCTCCGGTTCCACAGTTTCCTCGGCAGGTTCCTCAACTTTATCCGCATTGTTATCGTTGCCCATATTCGCAAACAGCGCAGCTATCTCATCCGGGCTCATGGAACGGTTTGGATCTGACAGATCCGGCATCGGTGGAAGTTCTTCCTCCGGCAGGTTCTCATCATCCGCTTCATCAACAATCGCTTCCTCCGGAATCGGGTCCGGTTCTACCAGTTCCTCTGCTTCCTCAATGGATTCTTCCGGGTCCGGCGGGATAATCTCATCCGCTGCCATGACTGGAGGCTCTTCCTCCGGCTCAAAACTCTCTTCTTCCGGTATATCCGGCAGAATCTCCGGTTCCATATCTTCTTCCGGCTCCAGCGAAATCTCCGGTTCCAGACTCTCCTCCAGATCCGGCAAAATTTCCGGTTCCGGGTTTTCTTCCAGATCCGGCGAAATCTCCGGTTCCGGCTCCATACTTTCTTCCGGCTCTGGTGAAATCTCCGGCTCTACAGGTGTTTCTTCCATATGATTCTGCGGTGCCGGCTGTGGCTCTACAGGTGTTGCCACAGGTACAGAAACCTGCGGCTGGGAAACAACCACTTTCTGACTGTTCATAATGGTCTGATTCAGGCGCAGTTCCATATCTTTTATTGCAATAATGATTTCCTGTAGCTTTGCGGCTATCTCTTTATCCTGTGAATGTTCCTGTTCTTTTCCATCCTTCTGCACCGAAGAAATTTCATCCTTACAGGCTGAAAGAATCTCGTCCTTATAAGCACCCGCAACTGTACCGAACCCATCCATTCCTTTCTGGAACGTATCAAACCGGTCCATCAGCTGTTCATATGAATTCATCAATGCATCGGTATTCTCATGGGACCGCTTGATAATTACTTTCGCTATTCCCTTCTGTGCATTAACAATTTCCTCTGTCGGAATCTTAGAAGCTTCTTCAATATATGCAAGCTTGACGGATATTTCCTCAAAATATTTTTTCAGCATAAGATACGATGCCTTTTCGGATTTGAAAATGCTCTCATACTGTTCTTCTCTCCGGGTATATTTTGTCTCATATACTGAGATAATCCCGTTTATTGCCACATAAAGGCAAATCAGATCTGCTACAGCCAAAACAGCCAGAACAATAAACATTTTCGGGAAATTGACCATGGCATACAACTCTGCCATAAAAATAAACGCAAACAAAAGTATCCCGAAAATCATCTGCATCCTTGCTTTCGAATCTTTATTCTTCATATGATACCGCTCCTTCCATGAGCCCGCTATTCTAACCACTATGCAAAATAAGCTCTAGTATGTTATATTTTACCATATTGTGTCGATTCTCACAAGGTTTGTTGTTTATTTCTGCCTTCTATAATACGTCATTTACAATCTGCTCTGCTGTCAGATGATTCTCTTTTAATACCTCATTTACATCATACCGGTCAAGGAATTCTTTTTTCAATCCGTAATTATAGACTTTCATATCACTGCTTCCATAAAATCTTGCGATTTTTTCTCCGAAACCACCATTCATGATGCCATCTTCCAGTGTAACTACCGTGTCATGGTCTGCCTTCAGCTTCTCAAGCAGTCCTTCATCCAGTCCGGTAATATAATACGGGTTGATTACCGTTGCATGAATACCTTTTTTCTCCAGCATTTCTGCGGTCTGCAGTGCCAGGGAATAAAATGTTCCGAGTCCGATCAGTGCAATTTTGCTTCCCTTTTCCGTTACCTCATAGGTGTTGAGCTGGCTCCAGTCTTTTGTGACTTCTCTGCCATCCGAAATCATGTCTCCGCCCGGAAGTTTGATCGCAACCGGCATTTCCTTCTGCTCCACACTCCAGTCAAGCATTGACAGATATTCTTCCTTTGTTGTCGGTGCCAGATAAACCAGTCCCGGAATATTGGAAAGCATCGGAATATCCTGCAGTCCCAGATGGGTAACATCCGTCATGCCAAATACCGATCCCGTATACACAACAATCGTTGCCGGATTCCCGTCAATACACAGATCCTGTGAAATCTGGTCATACGTCCTCTGGATAAAGCTGGAATACACACCATATACCGGCTTTCCGCCACCTTTGGCAATTCCGGAAGCAAGTGCTACCGCTGTCTCCTCCGCGATTCCCACATCTACAAACTGCCGGCCGGCCTGTTTCCTTTTCTCCTGCGTAAATCCGAGAATCGTCGGGGTTCCGGATGTAATTGCAACAACTGTCGGATCCTGTTTCATCTTTTCGATCAGATATTCACAGGTCACCGAAGAATAATCTTCCACTTCCGGAAAATGGGATTTTCCAGTCTCAATATCAAACGGAAGATGCCAGTGCCATTCTTCCTTATGCTCTTCTGCCGGTTTATAACCTTTTCCCTTTAATGTATTAATGTGGACAACAACCGGTTTCTTACTGTCTTTTACCTGTTTGAAAGCCCCGATCAGCTCCCTTAAGTCATTTCCATGATCCACATAGACATAATCTAGTCCCATGGCTTTAAATAAATTGCACTCTGCCTGTCCGTTTGTCTCGCGGAGTAATTTCAGATTTGAATAAAGTCCTCCATGGTTTTCTGCAATTGACATATCATTGTCATTTACTACAATGATCATGTTGCTGTCTAATTCTGCTGCAAAATCCATTCCTTCTAAGGCTTCTCCTCCGCTTAAAGAACCGTCTCCGATAATTGCAATCACATTTGCACTTTCCCCACGAAGATCCCTTGCCTTTGCCAGACCGCATGCCAGACTGACGGATGTAGAGGTATGTCCGACCGTAAAATGGTCATGTTCACTTTCCTGCGGACAGCTGTATCCCGTCACGTCATCGTAATGTTCTTCATATAAATAGGCATCTTTTCGACCGGTCAGCATCTTGTGCGGATAGGTCTGATGGGAAACATCAAATACCATTTTGTCCTTTGGGGACTCAAAAACATAATGCAGTGCAATGATTGCCTCTACCATGCCAAAATTCGGGCCAAAATGTCCGCCGTGAATACTTGCCCTCTTTAATAATGCATGACGCATTTCTTCTGCGAGAGCTGTCATCTCTTCTATATTCAATTTCTTCACATCTTCCGGTCCGTTAATCTTTTCGATATACATATAATAAATTCTCCTTCCGACTTTATCTATCATAATATACCACTTAAAGTTAACTTTAAGTCAAGTGTTTTTTATTTAATTTTCAACTTTTTGCTTCAAATCCTCAATTGCCTGAGCCACTATACCTTCGCTCTTAAAAAGATGTAAATAATGTAATGATAAAAGGGGCAAAAGGTATCATTTCCCACTGAAATGCAATTTTTATGTCATTCGCATTTCTTGCGATCCGCTTGTTGTTCCGATATAATTATGCTATGATTGTGCTTTGATTGGAGGAAACCATTTTGAGCGAATATTATAAGTTTTTTCAAAATAAAAAATGTGAATATTTTCCATGCCATAAAGGAATCCCGGAGGCGGACTTTAACTGTCTGTTTTGTTATTGTCCCCTCTATACACTCGGGAAATCCTGTGGTGGAAACTGTGAATATTTAAAAAATGGTATCAAATCCTGCATAAACTGTGGCTTTCCCCATCACCGAAAGAACTATGATAAGGTCACGGGCCGCTTTCAGGAAATTGCAGCCGTTATGGCTGCTTCCGATAAGGAGGATGCATCCCATGAAATGTAAACTTACTCCCGGATTATCCTCCGGTGACTGGAACGAATTTTGCAGCCGTTTCCATTTCCCTCCGGATGACCTGCCTCATATTCAGGCAATTTATACGGCACTTCTTCCCCTGGTTGAATCCTATGCGTATTACTCTCTGGCTCAGGATTTAGACGGGGTTTCTCTGCCTCACTATGCCTATGGGTTTGTGACGCTTGGAAACGGAGTGGATGAACTGTCGGAATTATATCTGAACCATGAACAGATCCAGGAGGCTTACATTGTGGACTGCATCAGCCTGATGCTTTTGTCAAAGGCTTATGAAGAGTTTGCACATGTGGTAGAACGTCAGAGCCGCCTGTATCTTGCAGAATTATCTTTTCTGGGAGATACCTATTCCCTTGACCTGCTCCCACAGATTTATGGGCGGCTTGCCCCGGATGGCATCCAGCTTACCGAGGGGCAGATGCTCCGGCCTTAAGACAGCAACGCTGATCCTGCATCTGGATACAACAACACACGCCAATCTCAAGCAATTGTGTAATACGTGCGCAACCTGCCGGAATTTTTCCTGCCCGTCGAGAAAGGTCACGGCTCCGCATTTGCCGCATACTTATGGGGCCATGCAGATATTCCATACAAAATAATTATTTTTCAATAGAATGGTAAGGTTAAATTTGACATCCGGGGTCTCTTCCGGCTGTGTGGAAACCCAGTAAGGATGTTGGATGTAATCGCATGATGCAGGTTGTTGCTGTATTTGTAGATTGTTTTCCCTTTATCCGTGGTTCCCATTTTGTCGATCCAGTATGGGTAGTAGTCCAGCTGGTCTTTGGTAGGGGCGGTTATTTTTTATGGTTAGAAAAGATCATTACGATCAGATTGATAATAGCAACAATCAAATTCACCGCCTCCGGTAAAAACAATTCCGGCTGATTTGGAAAATTCCGTAGTGCACATTCACTTTATTTCTTGTGTATTTTTGTGTATTTTAGTTGACTTTTGTGTAATATTGTGTATGATATAATTAAAGGAGGTACATAATGAATCCAAGGCAACAAACGATTAAACAACTCAGTGCTTCCGGTTATGAATTGAAACGCCACGGTGCTAATCACGACATTTACTACAATCCGCAGACACACAGCACCGTACCTGTCAAACGACACGATTTCAATGAAAACGACATGAAGTACATCTTCAAGGAAGCCAATATTAGCAGGATGCATTAAATATGTTTCCTGCTTCCAAATAGGAGGGTTACTATGAAATATATTTATACAGCTTTGTTTACACCTATCGAGGACGGATCTGGATACTACGCAAAAGTCCCTGATCTTCCTGGATGCATCACTACTGGCAATAGTCTTTCTGATGCAATTGACCAAATTACCGATGCAATGAGCGCATGGCTTGTTGTTGCAGAGGATGAAGGCGAACCGATTGCTCCTCCATCACCACAGGAAAAATTAAGTGTTGATGCCGGCACAATCTGTTCCCTGATTTCCGCAGATACCATTGAATATCGTGCCCAGACAGATACTCGCGCCGTTCGAAAAAATGTTTCTCTTCCAAGTTGGATGGTCCGTCTTGCTGACAAGCGCGGAATCAACTGCTCACAAGTCCTTCAGGATGCCTTACGAACACTTCTTGATAACTCCACTATCGCACATACTCATTAACATTATCCCTTAAAAACCAGTTATCTATATGGGTAACTGGTTTTCTCATAAAACAAAAAATGCCTCTCCATCAACCATAACACGGTTATTTACTATCTTGAAATCTGGAGCATCCCTGCCTATAACCATAAATATAAAAACGAGCAGCAAAACCGGATTTACACCAGTCTGCTACTCGTTTGATGATTATAATATTTTCTTGTGCCATTGCAACCAGTTATCAGACAAATGACAGGTGCGTATTAAAGCTTTTATTTCCAAATGCAAATGAAAGAGCTTTCCTCCATTTTCTCTACTTACTTTCGCCTACAACAATTTTGATTCTCTTTTGTGTTCCATTTCCTGTAACGACATATATGTAGCATTTTCCCTTTCCTCTGGTTGTAACAATTCCCTTGGAGTTCACTTTTGCAACTTTGGAATCCGTCGTATAATAACGAATCTTCTTAGCCTCTGAAGTAAGTGCTTTCGTTTTGTTCTTCTTAACAAGCGAAACTACAAGTTTCTTTTTTTCCCAATCGACAGACGATACGCTGTTTTTGAAATCTTAACAGATTTTACATCTGTATATTTTGTAGCATCCGCTGCATCGTAAATGCTATGTATGTAACCTCGATCAGACGATGCGAAGTAGAGTTAATATTTAAAATTCGAATTCCGATCCCAGTTCCTTCCTATACCACAGTCAAAAAGGAACTTAACGCTCGCATTATGTACAAAAAATAATACTTCTATACTTTATTTTCCAAACCGGCTGATTTCTTTCGCATATGATATTTCCGTTTTTCCTCATACATTTTCTCATCCATATGCATTAAAAAAGTTTCTGCATCATCTTCTGTCCCAAATTCCGTGTATCCCATAGAAACACTTAAATGAAACGGTTCTATTCCGGATTCATTAAACCGGGACAGATTATGGTTAATCTCCTCCATTGTCGCTAAGACACGCTCCGTATCAACACCTGACAGCAGCACAATAAACTCATCTCCCGCATACCGGATTGCCATACCATCATCCGGTATGGATCTGATGAGTATATTTCCCAACGTACAAATAGCCTTATCGCCCGTACTATGACCTAAATTGTCATTAATACACTTGAAATCGTTTACATCCATCATGATTCCATATAAGGATTTATGGCTTGCAATTTTCTTTTCCGCAAGCACCGCATTAAAATATCTCCGATTATATAATCCGGAAAGCTCATCCATATACAAACTCTCTGCGTATGACTGCATCTGCACAAATATCAATGCGACCGCAACCAGCACCCATGATGATGTAATTCCATAAAAAAGGAACTGGAGAACTACACCTGCAAAACAAGGACCAACGAAATAGATCACCGGGAAAAAATTCAGGTTAACCCCTTGTTTTTTGGAATGATACACCAGATAGATACTGTAAGCAAAATATATGACAAGCGAAATATATCCCACCAGCACACCGGCAGTTCTCTGATATACATTCTCCCCGGATATTTTAAACATAATCCCTGTTCCAAACAGATTACATAAAACCATAATTACTTCTACCAGCCAGGGAAATATCTCCACTCCTGCTTTTTGAACCATTCTTTTATAATTTCGATAGATACGCAATTCCACGTACATACACCAAAGCATACCCATACTGACTGTCCCTATAAAGCATATGCTGTTAGAGATATAATTAATCTGCCGGCTGCCAGTAAACTGTTTTCCATCTACAAGAAAAGCAATGGTTTCAGACAATGCACCCACTAAATTTACGATTGCTATTCCATCATATATTTTATCTCCCACATGAAGGCTCTCTCTGTTCTTTCGTCTGCAAAACAAAAGGAACCACATCATTAACACGGTCAATCCGTTTGCCATTAATATTTCTTCTAAAACGATGATTGTTATCCCCTCCATCATTCACGGTATGAACTCATTTTTACTAAAATGAGCTCTATCATTATACCAAGTTAAAACCGGTTTTTGTCTTTTTCGACATGAACTACAGTTTTTTTAACGTGAACGATGATTTTTTATGTTTCATCACTTTTCACAACCTACTGCAACTGTGAAAAACCCACGGCTTACAAAGTTAACGGTCTTTGTATCGGAATCATAATAAGATCCCGGTATCTTAACTGCTACACCGTATTTATCAATTTTATATGCAAAAATCTTTTTGTCTTTTTCCTTTTTCGAAGCATTATAGGAAACAGCGACCCTGATCCGTCCCTTTTTCAGGACAGACGACTGCTTTTTCTTTATTCCTGTGACGGAAAAATCATAAATTGGACGTTTTCCAATAATTTTCCCCGCCCTGGCAGAAAGATTTTTCTTGTCAGCCTGTTTCATTTTGATAACCACAGCTGTATTCATTTCTTTCTTTAATTCTTTTAATGCCTTCGAATCAAAGGTAAGATTTACATTGCCACCATTGACCTTCCATTCTTTTACATTCTTTTTGACAAGTAAATTTACCGCCTGCTTATCCATTTCAAGATGCAGATTCTTCCAGTTTTTAGCTTTTCCTGTATCAAAAGTTATTTCAACAGACAGATCTTTTATCCTGCCACCCTGTTCTTTTTCTGCCTTTGTAATTTCTTTTTTCAAAACTGCTGCAATATTCTTCACTTTGACCGTATTATTTTTAACTGCAGTTTTTGCTTTGACATTAAGATTCTTAACAGAAACGGGCGTGTCTTCTGCGGATGGCGGTGTCACATTCCCTGGTTCTTCTTTTGCATGATCCGGTGCCGGTAATGTGCCGGAATCCGGTGAAACATTGCCAGATGATCCGTCCGTGCTTCCACCGGCATTTTCTCCGGAACCTCCACCAGAACTTCCGCCAGAACTTCCGCCAGAACCTCCACTTGAACTGCCTCCGGAACTTCCACCAGAACCGCCCCCGGTCTGGGAATGATCCGCCGTTACACGGACCTGACAATCTGCCTTACTTCCTGTATAGTTGCCATTCCCATTATAACATGCGGTGAACGTATATGTTTTCGTTTCATTCGGAAGCGTTGCCATCCAGTGATCCGTTCCCTTTTCTTCTAATGTGATCCCGGAAACATCACAGGTTACTTTTATCCCGGCATCTTCCGGAATCCCCTGTCTGCCAAGCTGTAATTCTACTGTCCCCGCACCTTTGACCGTATCGTTTTTTGCAGTCAGCTGCATGCTGGTGGAAGCCTTTTCGATTTCCAGGACAGCCTCCCCGTATGTTGGAATAAAAGATGCCTTTTCCGCTTTAAAATAAATCTTATACTGGCCTGCTTCTGTGTAAAATGGCATCTCCGTTTGTGTATACGATCCGTTTTCTGTCAAACTGTAACTGATTTGTACACCATCTTCCTGTTTGATATCAAATGTATGGGGTTTTCCATCATAAGTTACGCGGACAGGTACGGTTTGTATTTCCGGCATCTCACTGTTTTTCCGGTAATAATAAGTGATCTCCTGGCGATCCTCTGTGATGTTTATTTCTTCCTGATTTGCACTGTTTCCTACACATGTATATCCATATAAATCCGGACTTCTTAACGTATACGCAGAATTCTTTGGTACATATACTGTCGCGGGTGCCGTATCAGGCACTGTTGTTTCGGTTCCGTCTTCGTTTTGCAGCATATAACGAATCGTTACGGTACTCCACGCCTGTCCTGCCGTCTGATTGTCAGCCAGAATTTTCCCAGTGTCCTCATCTATGATCTTTCCTTCCAGTCTGTCCCCGGAAACCAGACCAGTTACCGCAGGAAGTGTGACAGAAAGGGACTCTCTGGCTGCATCCGGATCATACCAGTTACTGAGTGGCGGAACGGTATATGTTTCTTCTTTTTCATATTTGACTGTATTGTCTGCTCCAATAATGCGGAAAGTAATCTTCAAATGCTGTTTGGCATCCACTATATTTTGTACGACTGTACGGAATTCCAGATCCTTTCCATTTGCTTTTGTGATATTTGTCTCATCGATCCGGTATTGGTCACTATCCCTGTCAAGTGTTCCTGTCCTGCTATGCGGAATTGTAATTTCAGGATCGCACACATAAACAGATGCCTGCCTGCTGACATAATCACGGTTATTTAATCTCCGCGCCAGTTCCATTTTACACACTTCACAGAAAGGATTCCCAAGATCCCGCATCATGCAGACGCGGCTCGGCGCAAATACTGTTTCTGTTCCTGCTGCCGTTATTCCGATTCCACGGAACCCAAGCATCTTATGCCATTTAATCTTATCCGGATCCGATGTGTCGGAAATATTTTCTCCCTGCATCTTTTTATCATATTCATCGCCTAATCTTCCGATGCTGTGGGAAATTTCATGGGTCATGACATCCCCCTGCTCATTCTCATCCGAATTTGCCGAAAACGAAAAGAGTGCATTGGAAGAAGAACCAATATTCGCAGTCGTATTACAAATGATATGGATGGTTCCAACAGCTGCGCCGGTATCCAGATATCTGCTCTCCAGCTCTGCCCGCAGTGCCCTGGCTTTATCTTCCCCGTCCTTTGCAAAATAGCAGGATTTTCCGAATGCCTGCACATGAAAATATGTGTCCGGGTTCGACTCCCCATACATCACGCCCACACCAGTTTCATTGGACACCGTCTGTACTGCATAAATATTGATCCTGTCGGAATACTCTTTATAAGGGGACCACTTTAGCAGCCCCTGTGCTTTTGCCGTTGCATCCTTTAAAAATTGTTCCTGTTGTTCCCGGGTATAGCCCTCACCCATGATAACAATCACAAAATTTTCCTTATCATCACCTGTCTTGTGAATGGCATAAACGGAAGCTGCCGTTGTCTGGTCTGCCGCTGTCTGGTCTGCCATCACAGGATATGGAAACACCAGGGAAAGCAATAATATCAGGCTAAGTACGATTGCCCCAAACCGTTTTCCATCCTTCTTTTTTACATTCGTCATATCATCCTCCGTACTTTACATTACCAGAAATACTGGTGCTTTCCCTCTTCTTCCCACAGACAAACTCCCGGGAAACCATCTGCCGTAAGGCTTCTTAAAGCACGATTACCGCAGCATCAAACCCCTCTACATTTCCATCAAAGGTG
>ERZ779737.2616-NODE-2616-length-11565-cov-2.887750_pt1 | contig 11565 bp, 9 predicted proteins | sample MGYA00511889_ERZ779737 | MGnify/ENA primary metagenome ERZ779737 (study PRJEB29588, sample SAMEA2163575) | human gut metagenome | biome: human gut; feature: human-associated habitat; material: faeces | place: Denmark | collected 2008/2010 ...
AGACAGCGACGAGCCGATCGAGCTGCGCACCACGGACGCAGGCGTCGAGTTCATCAAGGCGCGCGAGGGCTTCACCGCGAAGGCGTACTGGGACTATCAGCAGTATTCCATCGGCTACGGCAGCTACTGCGAAAAAGACGAGTACCCCGACGGCATCACCGAGAAGCAGGCGGACAGGCTGCTTCGCAAGCGGCTGCAGGGCTTTGAAGCGAAGCTCGATGAGTTCCTGGATAAGAACAGCATTCGCCTGAAAGAGCAGGAATATGACGCGCTGGTGTCGTTTACATACAACAACGGCGACTACTGGATGCGCGAAAAGAACCAGAGCAGGCTTGCCTCGCTTCTCATTTCCGGCAGATACAGCGTCAACGAGTTTGCCTCGGCGTTTGGCATCTGGTGCCATGTGACCAGCAGCTCCGGCACGGAAATTCACAACGGGCTGATCGAACGGCGCCTTAAGGAGCTGAAGCTCTTCTTCTACGGCGACTATGACGGCAGAAACACCGACGGCTTCAGCTACGTGATTTTCCGGACCGAAAAAGGCTCTTTGGATGTAGACGTCGCGGTCTATGAGACGGGCAGCTACTATGACCCGATGTTCGAGGCAAGCTGTGACGACGATGAATTCTTTGGCTGGGTCACAGAGAACGGCGTGGTGATCGATGAAAACACGCGCGTGGAGGAAAATCTGACGCTGACGGCGCTCTGGCGCAGCGAGGCAGAGGGCTGGTTCTGATAAAAATTCGCAATGCCACGAAAGAGTCCTGATTATGGGACATACCATATGATATACTGTCACCAGAAAGCGAAGGGAGCTGTGTGTGATGGAATATCGGATGGAGTATGTCAGAGGTCATATTGAGGTTTATTCGGCAAGAGGCGAGTTCCTGTTTTCTGCCGACACGATGGCAGAGGCGGACGAGATGCTGGAGGAGTAAGATGAACATCCAGATTTTTGGAAAGAGCAAGTGCTTCGATACGAAAAAAGCCGAGCATTGGTTCAAAGAGCGCAGAATCAAATACCAGTCTGTGGACCTGCTGCGCTACGGCATGTCGGGCGGCGAGTTTGACAGTGTCCTGCGCGCCGTGGGCGGCATTGACAGGCTCATTGACTGGGAGCAGAAAGCGCCGGAGATTGATCTCATGCGCTACATGGACGATAAGACGGCAAAGGAAGACAAGGTCTTCGACAATCCGAAGCTCATGAAAACGCCCGTCGTCCGCAACGGAAAGCAGGCGACCGTGGGCTACTGCCCGGAGATCTGGGAAACCTGGGTTTAGAATGAAGAAGGCCCCCCGGCATAGCCGGGAGTCCTTCTTACTCTTTTGCCGTCTGATCCAGTTCGGTTCTGCCGATTTTGAAATGGGCGTCCTTCGGAAGCCCCTGCGCGATGGCAGGAAAGAAGTTCCCCGTGTCGGCGGTGCGCTGGATTTCGTACGTGCCGTATTGATTGACCATGTCGAAGCAGTCCTCGGCGTTTCCCGGGAAATGGTTGACCATCGGGGTTGCGGAGTAGGGGAAGGTCTTTGCCGGGGGCAGATGGACAGGCTTTTTGGAAGATGGTTTCTGAGACATGTGTTTCACCTCGCGCTTAGTTTGCGCAAAGCGCGCAGCGGCATGTCCGGAAAAATTTGAAAAGCCGAAGAACGCTTAGTGCCCTTCGGCGGCAATCATATGCATTGCGTGCTCCAGCGCGCCGATGACCGCGGAAAGGTTTTCCTTTGCCGCCTTTTCAGAGCCGGGCAGATTGAGAATCAGGCTGCTGCCTCTCGTTCCGGCGACAGCGCGCGAGAGCATGGCGCGCGGTGTGATTTTGAGACCTTCAACCCACATCGCAACGGGAATTGCACGGATTTCGCGGTCGAGAACGGAAAGCGTTGCCTCCGGCGTTACATCGCGCGGGGAAAGCCCGGTACCGCCGGTGGTGACAATCAGACCGATATGGCGCTCGTCGGCGCAGTCGATCAGCGCTTCGCGGATTTTTTCCTGTTCATCCGGGACAATGGCGGTGTGGACGACGGAAAAGCCCGCGCCTTCGAGCATCGCGCAGACGGCAGGACCGCTGGTGTCAACGCGCTTTCCCTGACTTCCAAGGTCGCTGACGGTAATCACAGCTGCTGTATAGCTCATAAAACTCCTCTTTTTAAGTTTGTTTACATAATAAATATTACGTAGCTCTATCGGGGCGATAGCCGAGCGCGGCAGAGATCATGGACGCGGTGGCGCGCACCTGCTCGAAGGCGGCGGCAAACTCGTCGCAGTGGATGCTGCGGAACATGCCGATCACACCGGTGGTGTAGGCAACGGTGCCGTCTCGCGTGAAGACCGGGGCGAAGATGGAACAAAGTCCGATCTTGTATTCGCCGTTTTCAATCGCGTAGCCGGCTTCCCGGCATTCGGAAAGCTTCTGCAGAAGCGTCGGGATGTCCGTGATGGTGTGCGGCGTAAAGGAGACAAACGTCTGCCGCTGCAGAAGCTCCCGCAGCTGATAAAGGGTGAACTGGATGTGATTCTGACGCTGCCGCTGGTGCTGCCGCCGACGCTTGCAGGTTATCTTCTGCTGCACGTACTGGACCCGAATCGGCTGTGGAAATCGTTGCCGTTTTTCCGGGCGTGTAGCCCGCAATCATGCTCGTTGCGTCGTATTCTCCGAGCGCGCGCGCAAACGCCAGCACCGTACCGGCAAGAATGCCCTGCCGGCAGTATGGCAGCCGGATGCGCCAGAAGATGCAGGTGTTGGAAAGCCCCAGCGTCTTGCCGGAGTAAGCAAGCGCCTCGTCAAATGCTTCGAATGCACCGCGCACCGTCCGGTATATGAGCGGAAAAATGATCACGATGGTTGCAAAAATCGCAGACCACCACGTCATGACCATCTTGATGCCGAACGTTTCCAAAACCCACGCGCCGATGAGCCGTCTACCAGATGTGGCGCACAGATAACGACGCGCTCGCTTTTAAGTGGGTCATGGTCAACATGGCAATCTCCGCCGTTGCAGTCAACATGCTGGAGCGCAAAAACGGCAGAGCGCGGAAGGAGACGGCGTGCATGGGCTATGTCACCATTTGGGAAAAGCGGAACATCTGCACCAAATTTGAACCGTGAATACACCGGGAAAGTTGCAAAATTCTGAACTTTCATTGAAATGGTTTTCTTTGCTTGTTTTTTGAGACAGAACGTGGTATATTCAAGACTAAGATAGAGTTTTTTGCGGCGCGCTCTTTGCAAACGGGAAAGAGTGGGTCGGCTGTTTGTGTGATGGAAGCGCAGGCAGCGTCGAGAAAAATCCATAGGAAGGAGCCTGGTGCATGGCAAAACAACCGAACAGCGTTTCGTCCGGCGGCGAGAGCTTTATGGTCAAGCTCGCGACGTTTATCGTGGACAAACGCAATCTGTTTTTCCTGATTACCATCATTCTGGTCATTTTCTCCATGTTCTCCCGCGGCTGGGTCGAGGTGGAGAATGATCTGACGTTCTATCTGCCGGAGGACTCCGAGACAAAGAAAGCGCTGAACGTCATGGAAGGGGAGTTTATCACCTACGGCACGGCAGAGGTCATGGTGGCAAATATCTCCTATGCCGACGCGGAAAGCATGCTGGACGATCTCAAGGAAATCCGCGGCGTGCAGTCGATCAGCTTCGATGATACGACCGACCACTACAATAACGCCTCGGCGCTGTTCAGCATCACCTTTGACTACGACGAGACGGACGATGCGTGCCTGGAATCGCTGGACAAGGTGAAGGAGTACCTATCCGGGCAGGATGTCTACGTCAAGACAGATCTCGGAAACGCGCAGGCGGAGACCATCGAGCGCGAGATCAATATGATCATGGTCTATGTCGCAGTGGTCATTGTCGCAGTGCTGCTGTTTACCTCCGAGACCTTCGGTGAGGTGCCGGTCCTGATTCTGACGTTCGGCGTAGGTCTGATTGTCAACCAGGGCACCAACTACCTGCTCGGCAAGATTTCATTCGTGTCAAACTCCGTCACAAGTATCTTGCAGCTGGGTCTTTCCATCGACTACGCGATCATCTTCTGCAACCGCTTTAAAGAAGAACATAAGACGCTTCCCATCCGCGAGGCGGTCATTCTGGCGCTCAGCAAGGCGATTCCGGAGATTGGCGCGAGCAGTCTTACCACCATCGGCGGTCTGGTCGCGATGCTGTTCATGCAGTTCAAGCTCGGTCCCGATATGGCAATCTGCCTGATCAAATCGATCGGATTTGCGCTTTTGTCGGCGTTCGTCGTGATGCCGGGGCTTCTGATGCTCTTCGGACCGCTGATTGACAGGACGGGGCACAAGAGCTTCGTGCCGAAGATTCCGTTTGTCGGCGCGTATGACTATGCCACGCGGCATATTGTTCCGATTATTTTTGTCGTCGTTCTGTTTTTCGCGTTCCGGCTGTCGAACAACTGCCCGTACGCCTACGGCTACAGCGTCTTAACGACGCCCAAGCTCAATGAGACGCAGATTGCCGAAAACATGATTGAGGACAATTTCTCAAGCAGCAACATGATGGCGCTCGTCGTTCCGAAGGGCGACTATGAAAAAGAGGCGCAGCTTCTCAAGGAACTGGAAAGCTACGACGAGGTCGACTACACGATGGGGCTTGCAAACGTCGACGCGCTCGACGGCTATAAGCTTGCCGACAAGCTGACGCCGCGCCAGTTTGCGGAGCTTGCAGGACTGGATTATGAGGCGGCGCAGGTTGTCTATGCGGCTTATGCGGCAGAAAACGAGAGCTACGGCGAGTTGGTCGGTAACATCGCGACCTACAAAGTGCCGCTCATCGACATGTTCCTGTATGTCTGCGACAAGGTCGATTCCGGCATCGTGACGCTCAGTGACGAGCAGACCGACATGCTCCACGAGGCGCAGGTGCAGATGCAGAGCGCCAGGAACCAGCTGCAGGGCGACACCTACAGCCGCATGCTCATTTATCTGACGCTTCCGGTAAGCGGCGACGAGACCTACAAATTTACCGACAAGATTCTGGAAATAGCCAGAAGCTATTATCCGGACGAGGATGTGTACTTAGCCGGCGATTCGACAAACGAATATGACTTTGAAAAGTCCTTCGCGGTGGATAACACGGTCGTGAGCATCGTGTCGGTCCTGATCGTGCTGGTGGTGCTGCTGTTCACCTTCAACTCCGCCGGTATGCCGCTGCTGCTGATTCTCGTGATCGAGGGCAGTATCTGGATCAACTTCTCGTTCCCGACCATTTCGGGCAAATACCTCTTCTTCCTGGGCTACCTGATTGTCAGCTCGATTCAGATGGGCGCAAACATCGACTACGCCATCGTCATCGGCAGCCGCTATCAGGAGCTGAAGGCGGGCATGTCCCGCCGGGAGGCAATCATCGAGACGCTCAACTTTGCTTTCCCGACGATCATCACCTCCGGCTCGATTCTTGCCATCTGCGGCTTTTTGATCGGCAATCTCACGTCCGAGCCGGTTATTGCCGGTATCGGTGAGAGCCTGGGACGCGGCACGGTGATCTCCATTTTCCTGGTCATGTTCGTGCTGCCGCAGATTCTGCTGGTCGGAACTGCCTTTATTGACAGGACTTCGTTCTCCATGCCGGGTGTGGGTGTGGGCGAACACAAGGCGCTCTCCGGTAAGGTCTTCGTCAACGGCATGGTCCGCGGTCAGATTCACGGCACGGTGCGCGGTCAGATCTGCGCGATGGTCGACGGCGACGTTGACCTGAACGTCATTTCCGGCGCTGCGGAAGAAGATACGGACGGCGCACCGGGCGATACTCCGCCGGACGGCGGCGAAGGAACAGGTGAAGCGGCAAGCGCATCCGACGGCGCGCAGGACGCGGGAAAGGAGGCGCAGGAGCATGTATAAGCTTTTCCAAAGAATACTGGCGCTTGCGCTGACGTTGGGGCTTCTTCTGAGCCTTGCGGCAACTGCGTTTGCTGTGGAAGCAGACGAAGAAACGATTTCCATCTCCACGGCGGAGGAGCTGGTCGAGTTTTCCGCCAATTGCAGGCTTGATACGTGGTCTGAGAACCTGACGGTCGAGCTGGAAAACGACATTTCTCTGGAGGGCGTCGCGTTTACGCCCATTGCGAGCTTCAGCGGTACCTTCCATGGTAACGGCTATACCATCAGCGGCTTGAGCCTGACCGAAGGGCTATCCGTCGCAGGGCTTTTTCAGCGGGTGCAGGAAGGCGCGCGCATTGAGGACTTAAACGTCAGCGGCAGTGTGAAGGCATCGAGCGCCTGCGAAGCGGCAGGCGGTCTTGCCGGGCGCAACGAGGGCGAGATTGAAAACTGCTCGTTCTCCGGCAGCGTTTCCGGCAGCAGCACGACCGGCGGACTGGTCGGCGAAAACACGGCAAGCGGCGTCATTCGCGCGTCAAAATCCGGCGGCGCAGTTACCGGCAGCAAAATGACCGGCGGCATTGTGGGCAGCAGCCGCGGCAAGATCGTCGACTGCGTCAACGGCGCGTATGTCAATACCGTCAGCGGAGATCAGGCGATTTCGCTTGAAAATGTGAATCTCGACTTCTCGCTCGATATGACAAAGCTCACCACCGGCGACGCACTGTTATCATCCTATGATACCGGCGGCATTACGGGCTACAACGCGGGCACCATCCGTGCCTGCGAAAACCGGGCGATTGTCGGTTATCAGCACGTGGGCTACAATGTCGGCGGCATCGCCGGAAGAAGCTGCGGCTATATTACCGTCTGCCAGAATGCAGGCGCGGTCTACGGACGTAAGGACGTCGGCGGCATCACGGGACAGATGGAACCCTATATCGAGATGCAGCTGTCCGAGAGTACGCTCTCCAAATTGCAGACGCAGCTTGATGAACTCAGCGGTCTCGTTGACAAAGCGGCGGACGACGCTGAGGGCGGCGCAGGCAGCATTTCCTCAAGCCTCGGCGGCATGTCCAACTATGTGAAAAACGCGGCAGACGCGGCAAGCGATCTCAAGGTCAACATCGACGCCAACGGCTCTCTGGCAGGGCAGGGCGGCGCAAACGGCTCTGCCGGTATTACGGTGACGCCCCCGAGCGTTTCCGTAGACGGCGAAGCGGGGCATGGATCAGGACTTGATATTTCGGTCGAGCCCGGTTCTATTTCGATTGACCACGGCTCCGGTGTGGGCGCGGGCGTTTCGGTCGACAATTCTCCGATCGGTGTCGACGTCGGAAGCGATCTGAATGCCGGCGGGCTTCTCGCCGGCAACGCACAGATTGTCGCTGCGCCCGATCTTGGAGACCTCAACTCCGCCATCGGCGGCATTTCCGGGCAGCTGAGCCGCCTCAACGGCGCGCTCTCCGGCGCGGTAGGGCAGCTGGCAGACGACGTGCGCCAGATCAACAAAAAGTTCGGCGAGGTCACGGATACGCTGCAAACGGCAGTGTCCGATGCGGCAAGCAATGCAAAGGATGTCGTGACGGACGCCTCTGCCATCGACGTGGACCTCATTACCCTCGGCAAGGTCCATGGCTGCGAAAACAGCGCGTATGTCGACGGCGATATCAACGTCGGCGGCATCGCGGGTTCGATGGCAATTGAATACAGCTACGACCCCGAGGACGATGTGACAAGCGACCTGTCGCCGGAATACAAGCGGCAGTACGAATTGAAGGCAGTCATTCAGGAATGCACGAACGAAGGTGCAATCCAGGCAAAGCGCAGCTACGCAGGCGGCGTGTGCGGGCGCATGGATCTGGGACTCATCACCGACAGCTGCGGCTTCGGAAGCGTTGCGAGCGATTCCGGCGACTATGTCGGCGGCATTGCCGGTCAGACCGGCTCGACCGTGCGGCAAAGCTACGCAAAATGCACGCTGTCCGGCTCCAGATATGTCGGCGGTATTGTCGGCGCGGGCGCCGCGCAGACAGTCTCAGGCAGCTCCAGCACCGTGACGGGCTGCTACAGCATGGTAAAAATCACGGATGCGGCGCAGTTTTCCGGCGCAGTTTCCGGCTCGGATGCGGGAGAGTTTGCCGATAACTATTTCGTTTCCGATACGCTCTCGGGTCTGGATACCGTGAGCCGGACCGGCAAGGCAGAGCCGATCAGTTATGACGAGCTGCTCGATGTTCCGACAGTTCCGGATGGCATGCGCCAGCTGGAGCTTCGCTTCGTGGCAGACGAGGAAACGCTGAAGGTACAGACCTTCCAATACGGCGACTCGTTTGACGAAACGATCTACCCGGACATTCCGGAGAAGGACGGCTACTACGGGCAGTGGGACGTGACGGACCTTACAGACCTGCACTTTGACACCACCGTGACGGCAGTCTATACGCGCTATGTGACGACGGTACCGGGTGAGGTGCGGCGCGACAGCGGGCGGGCGGTGTTCTTTGTCGACGGCGACTATGATGCCGACGCGCAGTTGACCACGCAGACGATGGCTCTGTCCAACTCCGGGCTTTGCCCGGTCAGCGCGGGGCTTTCCGAGGCAGTCAGCCATTACATGTCGGTCAATCCGTGGTACACATGGTTCTCCGCGCCTATCACGAAGGAGATTGTCGAGCAATGGAGCGTGAGCATTCCAGACGACGGGGAGGCGGTCCACACGCTGCACTACCTCTCGCCGAGCGAGTCGACGCGGCACCTTGCGGTCTTCGTCCGGCAGGACGGCGGCTGGAAGCGCGCGCAGGCAGATACGTTCGGCAGCTATCTGACCTTCGATATTTCCGGTTCGCAGGCGGAGATTGCAGTCGTTTCGGTGCTGCACATCTGGTGGGTCTGGACGATTCTGGCGGTTCTGATTCTGGGACTCATCGCGCTGCTGATTGTTCTGCTTTCGAAGGCGGCAAAGCGCCGCCGGAAGACGCAGACCGCGCCAGAAGGCGGGGAAAACCCGGACGGACAGGCGAAAAAGAAAAAATTCCCGGTCTGGCTGACGGTGCTTCTGATGCTGCTGGCGCTGGCGGCAGCGGCGGCTTCGGTGTATTTCTTCGTGATCCGCAGCAAATTCGCACCCTATCAGGCGCTGGCGGAGCTGAACCAGTCGCCCGAGCTTTCAATGAACCTGCTGCTGGATGCAGACATGGGCGAGGAAGCCTTTGAGCTTTCGGCAAGTGTCGAGCGGAAAACGGCGGGCGGACATCGCGTGACGCGTGTGGGCTTCGATGATCTGCCGCTTTATTACGCGGAGAACCTTGTGGTGCTGGAAAACGGCACGGCGTATCAGCTCACGTCCGAATTCCCGGATTATTCCGCAATTCTGTCGAATCTGACGTCGATTTATCAGCAGACCAGCTTTACAACACTCAAAAACGGAGATGAAACCGTCTACGGCGTGAGCGTGGACACTGATGGCGCGGAGACACCTGTGGGGCTTCTCCTGCCGGAAACGGGCGGCAGACTCCCGGACGGGCAGACGCTTTCGGCAGAGGTCCATATGGAAAACGGCAGTGTGGAGAAAGTCACAATCTCCGCCTCCGGTACACTGAAGGACCAGGCGCAGACACCGTTCCAGCTGTACGTGACGCTCGACGGGTTTGACGCGGCGGCGAATTTCTCTGTGCCGGATGCGGTGCTGGAGAGCCTTGACAAAACCTATGCAGACGGCGAGCTGCCGGTCATTACCGACGATCTGTTCCGGCTCATAAACGGCTGGTCGAACCTGCTCTCCCGCCAGACCCTTGCGGCAGATCTTGATGTGTCGGTCGACTGCGGTCCGGTCGTCGTAAAAAATGCGCTGCGCTATTACCGCAGCACGTTAGACGGCGCTGCAGTCAACTGCATCAACAAAAGCGGGCTCAACATCTTCTTCTCCGACACGGGAAGCGCTGTCACGGCAGACGGCGAGGAGGCGTCCGGTGATGCACGCAGCCTGACCGGAACGGCAAAGCTGCTGGATATTGTCTATCTCGTCTGTTTAGAGGGCGATTTTACAAGCGAAGAGCAGGCCGGTGTCTACACCTATCGCGTCGCGCTCAGCAGCCGCGCTATGGATGACATGCTCGCGGCGGTTGCACCGGAGGCGGAGAAGCTCGAAATCGACTTTACCGACAGCTTTGCAGAGGTTACGATTGAAGATGACACGGTTGTAAGCCTTCGTATTTCCTGCGGCGGCTCTGTGAAGGTGCTGCTCACAAGCGCAAGCGCCGATGTAGCGGCGGATATCACCTTTGTGGACGCGGAAATGCCCGAGGTGCCGGACAGCGTTTTAAGTGCGCTCCGATAAACAGAATCATCAAATTGAGCGCCCCCTCCGAAGCATTTCGGAGGGGGCGCTTTCACATTTTGCAGACGCGAAAAGAAGGCGGACGATTTGGTGTACCGTTCAGAAATTACCGGAACCGGCGCGTAAAATTCGGCAAATTTTCGGTTTCCGGCGTCTTGCCGGACCGGAGGCAAATGAGTATAATAGAGGCAGATTTTACGGCAATGGGCAGATACTGCCCGCCGAAGAAAAGCGGAGGAAACAAATGAAAGCAATTGTGACCATTGTCGGCAAGGACCAGGTTGGTATTATTGCAAACGTGTGCAGCCAGCTTGCCGCCTGCAACATCAACATTCTTGAAATCAGCCAGAAGATCATGGACGGCTTTTTTACCATGATGCTGGTGACGGACCTGTCCGGCTGCAAGCAGCCGCTCGATGAGGTTTCGGAGCTTCTGAAAACCTGCGCGGAGGGCAAGACTCTTTCTATCCGCATCCAGCGCGAGGACATGTTCGACGCGATGTATAAGCTTTGAGGTGCCGCCATGCCGAGTTTACAGAAGGTCATTGACGCGATCGATATGATCGACAAGCAGCATCTCGACATCCGCACGATTACGATGGGCATCTCGCTGCTCGACTGCGCGAGCGAGGACGTCGGGCGCTGCTGCGAAAAGATTTACGATAAGATCTGCCATAAGGCGGAAAACCTCGTCCAGACGGGCGAGTCCATTGAGCGCGAGTTCGGCATTCCGATTGTCAACAAGCGCATCTCCGTCACGCCGATGGCGCTTGTCGCCGGAAGCTGTCAGACAGAGGACTTTGTGCCCTTTGCCCTCACGATGGACAGGGCTGCAAAAACGTGCGGCGTCGACTTCATCGGCGGCTTTTCCGCGCTGGTGCAGAAGGGCTTCACCTCGGGCGATAAAAAGGTGCTGCGCGCGATTCCGCAGGCGCTGGCGCAGACGGATCTGGTCTGTTCGAGCGTAAACGTCGGCTCGACGAAAGCAGGCATCAACATGGACGCGGTGGCGTGGATGGGCAGAATCATCAAGGAAACGGCGCATCTGACGCGCGAGCAGGACGGTCTGGGCTGCGCAAAGCTCGTCGTGTTCTGCAATGCCGTAGAGGACAATCCCTTTATGGCTGGCGCATTCCACGGTGTCGGTGAGGCGGAGTGTGTCGTGAGCGTCGGCGTTTCCGGACCCGGCGTTGTACGCGCTGCGCTCCGCAAGCACCCCGACGCAAACATCAGCGAGATAGCTGACGTCATCAAAAAGACCGCGTTCAAGATCACAAGAATGGGTCAGCTCGTTGGTACGGAGGCTTCCCAGAGACTCGGCGTTCCGTTCGGTATCGTTGACCTCTCCCTTGCCCCGACCCCCGCTGTCGGCGACTCCGTCGCGCAT
>ERZ779737.2622-NODE-2622-length-11548-cov-2.652571_pt1 | contig 11548 bp, 8 predicted proteins | sample MGYA00511889_ERZ779737 | MGnify/ENA primary metagenome ERZ779737 (study PRJEB29588, sample SAMEA2163575) | human gut metagenome | biome: human gut; feature: human-associated habitat; material: faeces | place: Denmark | collected 2008/2010 ...
CGATTGAAAAATTGACTTTCCCACTTTTGATGTTATTGTATTTTTACAATTATTTCCAAAGGAAATGCAATGAAATCATTTTTCCTGTTTTCTGTATTTTATTGGTATCTGTGGGGGAGGTAATGAAATGATAAAAAGTCTTTTTTTATTCGTCTTGCTGTTCTGCCGTTTTCATGAAAGCACTGCAGCTGTTTTGGAGTCGGAGCAGGAAATTCTCCATCAAATTAATCTGTTGCAGAAACAATTGAAAATCGCAGAAGAACAGAAAGACTGGAAAAAAATTGAAGAGTATCTCACGCTCGTATTAAGATATTGCAGTAGGCTGAAGAATGGAAATCCGAACAAGACGGCAATTCAATATGGGGCAAGTTCCAGGATGGGTGTTGCGAAATTTTATTTAAAAAAGTATCAGGAATCCATTTACTATCTGGAACAGGCTTTGAGTTTTAATATAGAAGAGAATGAGAATATTTTAAATCATAAACTGGATATGCAGACGGGGCTGGCAAGCGCATATACAATCCTTGGCAACCGGGAGAAAGCACTCTTTTATTTCAACCAGGCAAAACAACGGATTGTAATTCTGGAGAAAAGCGCAGATCGATACAAGCCACATATTCTGGAACGTCTCTATTTTTTTTATACGGCCCGAAGTGATTTTTTTGAAAGCGTCCGACAATATGATAAAGCGCTGCATGCGTTATGTCATATCAAAACATTTTTTGAACAGGCAGAAGCTGAAAACGACTTGTTGTATCCGATGATTATCTATAAAACAGGCCGAATTCATTACGCGTCGGGAAAATGGGATGTTGCGGCAGACTGTTTCTCTCAAGCTCTGGATGTTTTCATCTCGGAAAATAAATTCCCGGAACAATCATTTCTTTACCTGATCCGAACCTTGGAAAAGAGCGGAAATCCAGAAAAAGCGTTTCAGGTTTCCCAAAGATATTTGAATTCCGTAACACACTTCCCTGCTGGAGAAAAAAGGAAAAAATATCTGGCCATTATTTTATTTTGCATGGGGAAAATCTGTGATTTGCAGGGAAATGGAAAAGAGGCGGAGCAATATAAAAAAAAGGCTGCAGAATTGGGCTCTCCGTCATTTCTGAAACAGTCCTATCAGTCAGTTTTATAACAGAGACTTTCTGTAGTTATATTGAATGGTGCAGAGACCAGTAGCTGTTGACATCCTCCGAACGCTTCCATTCCTTTTGGATTTTTTCTGTTTCGCTGTGGATTTTTTCTACGTAGTCAGCAAGTCTTAAGGAGAAGTATGCGATTGAAAAATCCGCTTCCGCCCAAAATACTTTTCAGCCTCTCTGTTTCGCTGTGGATTTTTTCTGCGTAGTCAGCAAGTCTTAAGGAGAAGTATGCGATTGAAAAATTGACTTTCCCACTTTTGATGTTATTGTATTTTTACAATTATTTTCAAAGGAAATGCAATGAAATCAATTTTTCTGTTTTCTGTATTTTTTCTGTTTTTCTGCTTGCCCTGCGCCGGATCGGAAACACTTTCGGATACGGAGATTCAGAAAAAAGTGAATGAACTATACGGGAGAATCCTTGAAGCGGATCAACAGCAGGATCAGGAAAAACTCCTGGAATATCTGAAGAAACTTCTTCATTATGAAAAATTATTAAGTGATGACAGCCCTTATAAGAGTCTGGCCTTTTTCTATGCAAATCAGCGAATTGGGGCGTTGAAGTATGAAATGCGGCAATATGCGGAGGCAATCCCTTTTTCAGAAAAGGCCTTGAACTCAGACATGGACAAAAAACATCCCCAGGCGAGAGAATGGCTTCAGGAACATAAACTGGATATTTGTATTGCCTTGATGAAATCCTATCATAAAACCGGGAATCCCGAGGAACGCGATAGGAAATGGACCAAAGCGAAAAAACTTATAGAAAATCAGATCATGTCCTCCGGAGAAAAACAATATTCCCGGAGAACAGTCGACAGCTGTTATTTTTTTTATGTCGTTGAAAGCGAAATCTATGTGGATCAAGGGAAAAATGCCAAAGCACTGGAATCGCTCTTGAAAATGGAGCAGTTGTATTCAACGCAGGCCGAATACAATATTTCAGCCAGAAAAGACATTCTTTTCCGGATTGCATGGCTTTATTTTCTGCGGCAAGACTGGGATAAAAGTATAGAATATTCCAAACGTGCCATCCAGATATATGCACGAATGGATCGTTTTCCGGATTATGTCTATGTCCTTTTGATCCGTGCTTATCTTCAGAAAAGGGAATATGATACCGCCCTGCAGGAGTCCGCCCATTATCTGCAGTGGTGCAATCTGCATTCCTCAAAGGAAAACACGCTTTGCAAAGCGGATATTTACTACTGCATGGGGAAACTGTATTTGCTGTCGGGGGAACCGGAGAAATCGGAATTTTTTTTGAAGTCTGCTTCTGAAATTGTTCCGATGCAGTCTCTGGAAAAAACATTAGGTACTTATTTCCGAATTAATTCATCGCAAAGCAAATGATAAACGCTGTTCTTGTTGTTCAGTGCGTTCATCAGATCACTTTTATGTCCAAGTGTTTTTTCTGTTTCGCTGTGGATTTTTTCTGCGTAGCCGGCGACCTTGGAGCAGATGCCGTCCGCTTTCAGGAAGAAATCAAAATATCCGTCGAGAATCTCTTTTACAACAGGGATATTTTTCCGGTTCATCATTTTTGCCAGCCGGAAGACGGTATTCAGGGATTTTTTCGCCTCAAGAAAGTCGTCAATGATCTCATTGACGGTTTCCCTTCCTCTCCTCCTGTCCGCCTCGATATCGGATGCTGAATCAATCAGACCGACAAGTGCGCTTCCGAAATTCTTCCATTTTCTGATCCGCTTTTCCGCTTTCTCAATCTCCTGCAGCAGACCGGACAAGTTACGGATCAGTTTCAGAATGGAATCCTGAGAATCAATGAATTTTTTGATCTCCAGCTGACTGAAGGCTCGTTTGATCTTCAGATGTCCTGTTTTGACATAGAGCATTTTGTAAAGTGCGGTCGCTTTTGCGTCATTGGAATTCCAGCGCCTGAGTTCCAGATGCTTCAGAATCAGAATGTAATTCCCGATGTCTCGGATTTCTTCCAGAATCCATATGTGAAGTTTGTCGATGCAGGCCTTGAGCTCTTCCCCTGAAGTGCAGTTCTCCATGATGAAAATCCTTTCCTTTTGCGGCGGAAGAGGGAAAGATTCTCCGCTCCCGCACAGTCAGATATCCGAAACGAAACCGGGCGTTTCGTTCTTTACTCTCCTTCCGGCGTCAAACGGAAAGGATGAAAAACGGAACGGCCGGCGTTTTTTTTCGGAGATGGATTTCCCTGCTTTCGTTCTGTGTATCGGGATTTCCGTATCCCGCGTGTTTTATGCAGCTCCAGACGAATGTCCCCGGCTGCTGCCGCGGGGGCGATTGGGTAAAATCTGTTCCGTCCCTTGCAATCGGCAGGCAGCGGGCTATAGTAATTCACAGGTTTGCACCCCGCACCGTTTCATCGGAAATTCTCCGGCCTGGCGGAGAGGCGCGATGTTCCGGCAGATGCAATGGGAAATTGTTGTCATGCAGGCGCGGTTCGGGCTGCAGCCGTCGGAAGCTGCGGTTTCCGGACCGCGGCGGGGGGATGCGTTTTCCCGGGGAAAAGGAGAAAAATGCCGAAGTTTTCACTGATCGTAACCAATTACAGGCTTGGTCCGTCCGGACAGTACCGCGGACTCTGCCATGTCCGTTCCTGCGGTCATTACTATGCGGAAAAGGAGTTCCGGGATTGTGTGATAAAGAAAGATTTTCTGGAACTCTACTGGTGCATCAGGGGAAACGGCGTGTTTGAGCATGACGGACGCCTGTCGACTCTGTTCCCCGACGAGGTCTGCTGCTACTTTCCCGGAGAAACTCACCGGATTCATACCGGATCGGAACGATGGAACTATTACTGGATCACCCTGGACGGACCGGAACTTCCGGATCTGATCCGGCATTTCCATTTGCGGAAGGAACCATGGAATGCCGGACGGTGTCCTGTGGAGCTGTTTGAAAAGGTCCTTCAGGCTCTTTCCTGCACAAGCGTGTACGGCATGCATCAGGCTTCCCTGTGCGCGTATGAGATTCTGAGCCTTGCGGCAAACGGTCCGTTTCATGAGACAAACAGTCAGGTGGAACAGCTTATGCGGGAAATTGAGGGCAATTACCACGATCCCGGTTTTTCGATTTGCGCAACGGCGGAAAAAATCGGGCTTCACCGTTCCTCTCTCTATCGGCTCTTTGTCGGTCATACGGGACTTTCTCCGCAAAGCTATCTCGTCGCCTTCCGTCTTCGGAAGGCGCTTCCACGTATCATCAGCGGAGCCGCCCTCAAGACGATTGCATTTGAATGCGGCTTTTCCGATCCGAATTACTTTGCGAGAATCTTTCGGAAAAAATATGGCATGACCCCCTCGGAATTCCGGCAGAAGCATTGATCCGTCCGGATTCCTTTTTTTGTAACATGAGTGCTAGCAATACAGCATTTGTCCTCTTGAAAATCCCGTATTTTATCATACAATTAATAGCAGGTTCAGATAGTTTCAGTTTCCGGCAACATATCATTAGCGGCGGGGATGACGATGAAAACATGTTTGGGGAAAGCAGACGGAACGCGGCATCTGCGGGATTTCAGAACAGCGGCGTTTTCCGGTGACGGATTCACGTTGATTGAGATGCTGGTTGTTATCGCGATCGTCGCGATCCTTGGGGCCATGCTTCTGCCGGCCCTGAACAAGGCGCGTCAGAAAGCGTTTTCCATTTCCTGCAAAAGCAATCTTTCCCAGCTCGGGAAAGGGATTGTCTGTTATCTGGATGACAACAACGGGGAGGTCCCGTGGAACGGGGAATACGCCTCCGGATTCTGGGTCGGCAGGATCAATCAGTATGTCGTTCCGGGGAAATCGGTGGAAAACGCCGGATCGTCTGCAAACAGCAAAGTATTTTTCTGCACGAAAATGCTGAAAGGCTATCCGGAACCCGGCGCGGGATACGGGATGAACCAGACATTCAAAAACAACAACGCGGATAAAAATATGAAAACGATCCGGCATCCGGCGTCTCTGCTGACGATTTGCGAGTCCTTGAATCCGACCGCGGGGATTGACATGGAGAGAGGATACTGGCAGGTGAAGAAAATCTGGGCAAACGGGCCTCACGACGAAGGAAACAGTAAAATAGTTCCGGGAACCGATTACTGTTTTTTGGCAGGAACCACGAACATCCTGTATTTTGACGGACATGTCGGACAGGCGCGAACTCTGGAGCTGCGCAATATGTCCGAGGAGAAGGAACCATGGGTCGGGACGAAATGAATTCCAGCCGTTCCGAGTCTGAGTTCCGCAGGAGGCCTGGCGCATGAATTATCTGCATCTTGATTTCAAGGGCTGCTGCCCGGACTTCAAGTCGATGTCCGCGTGGCTGAAATTTTTCCGGCAATGCGGGTTCGACGGAATTGTCTTTGAGTATGACTGCCGCATTGACTGGCATGCTTTTCCGGGAAGCGCCATTCCCCGCTATACGCATCAGGAGGCGGCGGAACTGGCCGCCTGCTGCGAGGAACTGCAGATGGAGGCGATTCCGCTGATCCAGATTCAGGGACATATGGAATGGCTGCTGAAGCATGAAAAATATGCGCATCTGCGGGAAATGGACAGTTTCCAGCTTTGTCCGTCCCATCCGGAAACGCTGCCATTGCTGAAAAGCTGGATCAATGAGGTCCTGTCGCTCTTCCCCCGTGCGCGGCATATCCATCTGGGCGGAGACGAGGTGCAATCGCTTGGCAGCTGTCCCGCCTGCAGAAAAAGGGGAAAGGCTGAAGTCTATCTCAGCCATGTCTGTGCTCTGGCGGATTTTGTGATCGGGAAGGGACTCGCGCCTGTCCTCTGGGGGGATATGTTTTTTCAGGAGAATCTTTCTCCCGGCCTTCTGCCGCCGGAAACGGTTCTGGTCGACTGGAAATACTGGGGACGGGCTCCGTTCAGCTCCACTGCCGCTCTGGAAAAATCCGGCAGAACCGTCTGGGGAGCTTCCGCTGTCATACAGTCGTGGTATGATTTCCACTGGTCGCTGCATGACAATATGGCGGAGCGGCTCGGCAATATCCGTTCATGGCGGAATACCGGTCGGAATGTGATCCATACGACATGGGGCCGTCCCAGCAACATGTGGAATCTTCTGCCTCTCTGGAGCGGTGCGCTTCCCCTGTTTCATGCCGCTGGGGGAACCCTGTCAAGCGAGTTTGAGTCGCTCATGCTGGAACTGGACAATGTGCTGCGCAACGGCTGGATTTTCGAGATGGAATCCTATCTGGAAACGTTCAGAAGGCATCGCCTCGGAAATGAGTTTGAACAGCAGTTCATCAATTACTGGAGCCTCGGACTGCGTTATCAGATCCTTGCAAAGCGTCTGCAGGAACTGCTGTTCGGCAGAATGACTGTGAACTGCGCGCGGAAATATGTGGGGAGCTATCCCCGCATGATGAGGCTCCACTTCAGAGAGCCGGTCCCCGTGCTGAAGTCTGATTTCGAATGCTGGGGCAGGGACATGCTCCGTTTCTGCAGAGATCAGCACTTCAGTGATGCCGAGGAATTTGTGGAAGAAAAACTTTCGATTGCAAAACTGCTGAAAGAGGAGGAAACATGAGAGTTCATCTGGCAGTATCTGTAATTTCCGTTATGATGGCGCTGTCTCTCCACGGCAAAAGCCAGACCATGGAAATTCCCGCGGAACATGATTCCGCATCTTTTACATTTCAATTGAACGGACCCGGAAAGCTTTCATTCCGTTTTGTCCCGTCCTTGGGAGAAAAGAGGGACTGGGTGACCTTTCTGCCCGCCGGGGAAAAATGGAATGTCAGGAAACTCGCGCCGGAATGGAAAAAAATCCGTCTGGAAAATCATCTCTTCAAGGTGACGGTCAAACCGGGTGTCTCGTTTGATTATTACGTGCGGCCGAAGACCTTTCATTACAATGCCGCCGACATCAAATCCCTGCTGCCGCAATGGCAGGCAATGCCGGACGCCCTGCGCAGGAAGGTCGCTCTTGAGGTCCGCTTTGACGGCGGGAACAGCCGGATTTATCTCGACGGACGGTATGCTTTTTCCTATCCGGGAAGAGTCAGCAGGATTGATGTCAGGGGAGGAGAGGATTATGTCATCGGCAGCTGGAGGACTTATGCGAATCCGCAGGGGGATTATGAGAATTTTGAAGTGCTTGATGTCGGTGTCGCGGGTACGGCGGACGCCATGCGGAAGTGCGAAATCTCATTGATTCCGGGAAGGCAGCGGATCTGCGATATTCCCTTTGCCGTCGTGTCTCCGGAGAGGAGTTCGGATCTTGCCGTGACCCGGAATACCAACGGGCAGAGTTCGCTGGATGTGGACGCCTTTCTCGCACGGGATGCCTTTGACGCACTGCGGGAATCGCAGGTGATCTCCGTCCCGGCCGGATATTATCATAAGATTCATCTTCTCTTTGCCATTGACTCCGCTCCGGGGAAAGAGCGGAAATTCACGGTCAAAATCGGGCAGTCCTCCCCTTTCGGGCGCACGACTCCGGCAGGGTATACGGATATCGTGCTTCCCGTGAATGAAAAGGATTTCCCGGCAACAATCAGAAAAGTCGGAACGGTGAAAGACAGTCATCGGGAGCGGAATCTCTATCTGGGAACGTTTCCTCTCGCCCTGGGAGACTACATGGGGCTTCTGGAACCGGGATTCCGGCGTGCCGGCAGGGCGAAAATGTCCAATTACATCGACGTCGAGATCTTCGGTCCGAGATACATCGGAACGAAACCCTACTTCTCCCCGCACCTGAAACCGACGGGGAAGCCGAGCGCAATCACTCTTTTTGGTGCAACCCTGGAAAAAGCTCCGGGCTCCATTCATATGACTCCGTCCCAGCCCGCCTATGCGTTCTCTGCGGGAGAAAAAGCGGAAACGTCGCTGACAATAGCGGCGCGGGAAGCCGGAAACTACCGCGTGGAAATGAAGATTCTCGATCTGCGCGACTGCGTCATGAAGCCCGCCGTTTACGACTGGGAGGAGAGTCTGGAAAAGCCGTTGCGGACAATTTCCGGAGAAGCCGCGCTGGAACGCCGCGGAGAAAAAACGCTTGTTTTCGATCTGTCCATGCCGAAGAAGGGCCATTACGCGACGAGAATCAATTTCTACCGGAATGGCGAACGGGTGCTCACGCATGTCGGCGGTTTTGTCCTTTTCCCGGAAAATGACAGGAGGGCGGCAAAGGAGGAGTCTCCTTACTCCATCTGGTGGTGGGGAAACGGAGTCCATGACACATGGACGGATCTGGAAGAGGCCTACCGGCTCATGCATGACAAACTCGGGATTCATCAATATTCCTACGCTCCCTTCAGCAATCTGTTTTTCAGCCGCCGTCTGAAGGAAAAGCATCCGGCGCTGGCTGCCGAAAAAATTCTTCCGCCGCAGATGCGCTTCTACAATATCCCGGAAAAAATCAGACACGATGAAAAGCAGATGCTCGCCTTCATCGAAAAACGCTATAAACCGATGTGGGACCGCTATCCGGAAGTGAAGAGCGCAGTCATCTTTCACGAAAGCTACGGAGATGTGACTCCGCCGGAAATCTTCGGAGTCCGGAAACAGCTTACCCCGCAGGAAAAGAAAAGAGATCTTTCTTTCGTGAGAGCTGCGGAGGCGCTTGGCAGCTGGTACCGGAAACATCATCCGGAAGTGGAGCTTGTCTTCGGGAACCAGACCTCCTCCACGGCAATCATCGCCGCTCTTCTCCGGAGCGGATTTGATCCGAAATACATTGACAGAATCGGGCTGGAGACGCCCGGACAGGGCAGCATGCCCGAACGGCTCTGGCAGGGCGGCGTCCAGGCCGCGCTTTACATGAAGGAGCTGTTGAAATATTACAGGCTGGATATTCCCCTGACCGCCTGCTATGAATATACCGCCCGTCCCGCAAGAATTGTCGGATACGACTATAAATACCAGATCCGCGATGCGCTTCTGGCCTATGCCAATCATTATGATCTGATTCCCCTCGGAGCCCTGCAGACGGCAGGCAACTCCTACACGCAGACCATCTGGGGAGACGGTCTTCTGCTTCCGGAACCTTACCGCTATCCGACACCGGCGCTTTCCGCCGTCCACACCATCACGAATCTTCTGGATCAGGCGTCTTTCAAAAGGCATATTCCGACAGGTTCGAACAGCATTTATCTTCAGGAATATGCGAGAAAGCGGGGAGATTTTGTCTATGTGAGCTGGGCGCCCGCCGGCCGCAACAGGATGCGGTTTGTTTTCCCGGAAGGAACAAAGGTCAGTTGCACGGATATGTATGGCGACAGCAAACCGGAGAAGAACTCGTTTTCGCACAGCGTGACAGACTTCCCGTTCTACATCACGGCATCAAGGCAGCTGCAGGAGTGCGCCGTGCTGGAACGGAAGTATCCTCCGAAGCCGGGGGACATGTCGGTGGTCCATCCGTTCGACCGGGCAGGGGACTTTGTGAAAATCACGCGTCCGCTCTGCCCGGAAGTGGATGTCGCCTACATCTGCGGAGACTTCAGCATCCGGAATGCGGACGATGCGGAGAAAGGGAAATGCATCGAGGTCAAACTCAATCAGACGGGCAGGATCTCACCCCTCAATACCGAATTCGTCAAATTGAAACTGACGCGTCAAATCGTGGTGAAGGATAACATGGACTGGATCGGACTTTGGGTCAAGGGCGATTCCGGCTGGGGAAAAGTCTCCTTTGATGTGGTGGATGCGAAAGACACTCTCTATGTCAGCGACGGCATATGGCATGATTTTGACTGTCAGATGACCATCAATCATGACGGGTGGCGTTTCATGCGCATTCCCTTCGGCAGGACGGACCGGGAACTGACGAATCCGTCTCTGGGGGTGCGCTGGCAGGTCGGTTCGGGATGGGCCTCTTCTCCGGAACCGCAGTATCCGATCACGGTCACGGCGGTCAACGTGGCATTGCGGAGGGTTGCCCCCGCGCCTGTTGACTGGGTAAGGGTTCCCGGCTGCATCCGGATGAAAAACATCGCCGTTTCCGGCGCGTCCGATATCGCGCTCCGCGAGATCCGGCCTCTGGATGCGGAAACACAGAAGCATCTGGAATCCTCCGGTGTCCGCCATCTGATTACGGCGGGTGACATTCAGCCTCAGGCTTTCCGGTTTTCCGAGAATGGCGAAATTCATTATACCGGCGCGCAGAGACCTGTTTTCTCTCTGGGCAGGCTTCCGGTGAAACGCGATGCCTTTGCTTTTGAGGTCCGTTTCAAACTGCCCTCGCAGAAAAGGAATCGTGCGCACGCCGGGCTCTCGTTCAAGATCAACGGCAGATTCTATTTCCCCCTTTCGCCGGCAGGCGGGGACAGCCGTTTCACTGTCCCCGCGGATCAGTATGCAACAGCCCGGGTCGAGGTTAAGAATCAAAAAGTGAACTTTTACCTGAATGGGAAAATGATTGCGGAGGAAGTCCTGACAAAAACGCCCGGCAATTTCCAGCTGATAAAGAATCGGGATCCCCTCATCGTCCATTATATGGCGGTTTGCGATCTGGGGGCGAAGAAAACCTCTGCCGCATCCATCAGTTTCACCGGCGCGACAAATGCGCAGGATCAGGCGGAAGCTCTGGGAAACTAGTTCTTGCCGTCAAGTGGAAACCCATGCCGTGATGTCCGGCGTCTGTGTGCGATGGCGGGAGAGGAGCAGATGCAGGAAAACACTCTTTGCGGCAGTCCTGACACGTTTCCCATAACGTTCCGTATGCGGACAATGGCGCGGGTCCCGGAATTGCCGCGAAATGCTCTGGAGCGGGGAAGGAATCGCGGTCCGGAAATGCATGGCGGGTCTGCCGGATGGTTTCCGCGGATTTCACTGCCGCTTTTTCCCGGAGGGGAGAAGATGCATGGTGCAGACAACCGGGATGCCCCCCCCCGCGTGGGCGGGGGGCGATTGCCCGCATGAAACGGATCAGCGCGAGAGCGAAACGCTTTCTATGACGGCGTTTCCGCCCTGGACACGGATATAGAGATATCCCATGAAATCGGGCTCCGTCTCGAATGCGATTTTATGGCCTGCGCTCTTTTCCGTCAGGGGAAATTCCGCGACCCGCATCTTCTTTTCATGTCCGAACGGGCGTTTGTCGCCCGCGGGCCTGATGCAGCCGGAAAGGGTTACCGTGATTTTCCCCTTGCCCGAAGCGAGGATTTCTCCAGCGACTTTTGTCGCCTTCCCGTTTCTCGGCAGGCGGAGCATGGAGTAAATCACATCCTGAAGCTCGATCACGTTTTTATCGCCGGGCCGTTTTGCCAGTTTTGCCAGATTCGCGCCCCAGGCTGCGGGGAAAGTCTCGCTGAAGATTGTTTTTCTCCGGTTTTCCGGCACCGGTTTCTCGCGGGTGAAACTCCCGTCGGCAAGGACGGATATTCCGGTTGCCGTCCGCCGGAACATGGTCTGTTCATGAGGAGGAATGGCGTCGAGTGTGCTGGTTTCCGCCGATTTCGGCGGCTG
>ERZ779737.2628-NODE-2628-length-11535-cov-1.955575_pt1 | contig 11535 bp, 7 predicted proteins | sample MGYA00511889_ERZ779737 | MGnify/ENA primary metagenome ERZ779737 (study PRJEB29588, sample SAMEA2163575) | human gut metagenome | biome: human gut; feature: human-associated habitat; material: faeces | place: Denmark | collected 2008/2010 ...
GGGCATTTTCCGTGCCGCACTCCCGCAGCGCGTCCTGCAGGGCCGCGGCAGCCTTCTCCCAGGCATCGCAGAGACGTGGGAGAGTTTCCAGAATTTCCTGCATGCTGTAAACGTCTTCCCTCCGCGCTCCCGCCTTTTGCCAGTCCGCCGCGCCGGCGAGGGAATCCCCGCGGGGGTGGACGTCAAGATGCGAGGGCCCGCAGGGCGCGCTTCCGGCGGGGCCTGGGGAATAGACTTCCGAATAGGCCAGCGCATAATTGACGGGCGCGTTGTAGATGAATACATTGCTGAACGGGAAATAATGCATGGCGTCTTCAAACATTCCGTATGCGGCTGTTACGCGGCTCGGATCGCAGCCGGGGCCGAAATATTCCCGGACGAACATTCGGAGCGCCTCGTCCGGATCAAGCTGCGCATCGCAGTTCAGAAAATACATGGCTGCGGCGGTATTGGCGGAAAAGAAGGAACCGAAATTCCAGCATCCCATGAAACCGTCGATTCCGAGCTCCCGGCAGGCGCGGATTTTCCGTGCGACATTGGTCAGCAGCGGGAGGCTGACGACGGAGGCCAGCTCATGAGTGGTGCCGAACTGCAGTTTGACCATTCGTTTCATGCCGCGCTTCCCGGCGTATTCCAGGGTTTTGCTGCAGGCTTCGGAGGGGCCTGCGAAACTCAGACAGTATTCGTCGATCCTGTGACGCGGATGCATCCAGTAATCCTGGAATCCGCCCCGTTCGAAATCCGTCATGACTGTGACGTCCGGCGGGAGGCGGTCCAGAAACTCCCGCCACGGCGCCTGATATCCCCACATGCTCCAGGACCAGGTCCATACGATGATTTCCATCGTCTGCGACTTTCTGCGGACCCCGTTCCGGAAAGCCAGAAGCTGATCCAGCACGACGTCGGAGGGTTCCCGTTCCGCGCACCGGGGGCATGTGATGCCCCATTGCTCGTTTTTCCGCTGCCGGTGGCTGTAACAGTGCGCGGGGAGTTCCGAGGCGGTAATGAGCAGGACGCCGCCGAGGCCGGGCAGTTCTTCCGCAAGATTTTCCGCCAGACGTTCCAGATAGTTCCGGACCGTTTCCGTGGAGATGCAGAGCGCCCGCGCATCCGGATATTCGCTGCCGCCGACCGAGTCTCCGTATTTTTCCCAGAATCGCTTTTCGCGCAGCGGGACGGCGCGGAGCGGCTGAATGTACAGGAACACCTTGATTCCGTATTTTCCCGCGCGCGCAATCAGGATCCGCAGTTTTTCCCTGTGCTGCTCCGCATGAGGGGACAATTCGGGGAAGGGGGCGGCGCATGCAATGTGGGCCAGAATGGCGTGAACCCAGATCCCGTTGAATCCGTGATCCCGGATTTCCCGCAGGGTTTCGTCCGTATAAACCTCGTATGCGTGGCAGGTCTCGTCATCCAGGTCGGTTTCCGGGAATGCCGCGAAATCGCTGTAAATCGAACGCCAGATCCGGTATTGACAGAACATTTTTTGTCTCCTTCTCTTATTTCAGGAGTTCCGGTTCCGCCAGGATCAGATCGGGGACGGAAAAGCGCGTTTCCCCGTTTTCATCCGTCCATGGTTCCGCCCGGGAGGAGAGAATCAGCGTTCCGGCTCCGCGGATGTCGACATCGATCGTTTTCAGCGGCATTCCCGAGCGTATATCCTCGGCATGGATCCGTTTGCCGTTGTACCGGATGTCTTCCGAATAAACGGTGTTTTCCCGGTCGTCGGTTTCGATGGAAAAATCAAGGTGCGCATGTTCGTCCTGTCCCCGCAGCATCCGGGAGGGCATTCCCAGACGGCAGCGGAATCTGGCGTAGACGCCGTTCAGATAGTATTTGATTCCCGCGTGCCCATACAGGGCGAAGCCTCTGGAAAAGGTCTTTTCTCCCGTTCCGCTTTCGTCATAGACCGTGAGCGGATGTTTCCTGCCGTCCGTTCCCGTGATGCAGTCCGCGACCGGATGATCCAGAACATTCAGATGACAGTCATAGGGGGGGATGACATTGAGATCAAGCCTGTCCAGGTGCGCCGCTTCTTCCGGGTCGAAACGTCCGGATGCGATGCAGAATGCCGTATGCCATGCCGAGGCCGTCGCCCGGGCCGCCAGTTCGGACTGCGGCATCAGCAGAGCCCGCCGGACCTCCTGCGAATCTCCCCGGTAGACGGAGCGTATGACCGGTTCGATATACCGGTATCCGCGCTTCATGCCGCGGAACATTTCCGCAAACAGGCGGTTGGCCGCCTCCGGAACGCTCACCCCGAGAAGGATGGGTTCCGGCGGAGGAAATGCTCCTCCCGCACAGTCAAAGGCTTCGTGCAGCTTGATGCTTCTTCCCGGATCGGGATCCGGGAACAGCTCCTGGAACAGACGGTTGTCGAACGCGTGTCCCGGCGTGAATGGCTCCTGAATGAAATGCCCCAGCACGCCGGCCCGGCAGACCGCCTCCTCCCAGTGTTCCGCCCGCAGTTCCTGAATCAGGCTCTCCAGCAGATCGGAAAGAAGCGCGACATTGGCGGAAAACGATATTCCGCTTCCCCTGCATGCGGAGAATTCGCTGTTCACCGGGGTGTGCGGAATCCATTTCCCGTTCGGCATCCGGGCATGGCGTTCGAATCCCTTCTGATAGATCCAGTCCGGGATCAGGCAGTATGCGCCCAGTTTTTCCCGCATGTTCCGGATTTCCGGCATGAATGGGCGTTTGCCTCCCGCCGGATACAGGGCGGTTTTCAGCTGATTGATCTCCCGGTCCGGCAGACCTTCCGCCGCGCGGAGTCCCAGCAGCGCGTGACCGCTCCAGTCCATGATTCATTCCCCTTTCTTTCCAGCGGGTTTCCGGATGATTTTCACGTCGGATATGGAAATTTCCGAACCTTTGCGGGACATCAGAACCGGGCGGCATCCGACGATGTCGCGGAACCGGTCCTCCAGTTTTCCCGTGTCGACTTCAATCCGGATCCGTTCCGGTCCGCCGTTCTTCACCCGGAAGGGAATTGTCTGAGCCGTGTGCCAGCGCCAGTTCTGTCTGGAATTGTAGATCGTGTAAAGATAGAGTCCGACGCCGCCTTCGCCCCTGCCGGACGCCGTCAGTTCAAACACGATCTTCTCCCCGTGGGCGACGGGGAAGACCGGCGCCATCAGGTGCACGTCGCTGAACGGACAGCCAAGCTTGACTTTCCCGTCGGAGACGCTGTGGAACTTTCCTTTGTCCGCACGGGGCATGTTCTGCGTCCAGCCGGGGACATTTCCTTTCGCGTCTGTTCCGGAGAAGTTCCCGTTGACCGGGAGAATCTCCTCCGGCCGTTCGGAATGCAGATTGACATATCCCATCCGGTCGATGCCCGCCGCGTAATTGACGGGCCCCAGATAGCTCCACGCCGCGGAAGATTTCGTCTCTCCGTAATTGCGGATGAAGTTCATGCGCAGTCTGGAGAGTTTCTCCAGCGAAAAACTCCCGAGGGGAAGCTCCAGCGTCCAGGTCCACCCGTCCGGAGCCGTGTGACTCCGGAATTTCATGCCTTCGGCCTTTCGTCTTTCCAGCATGGCGACGCCGTCCCGCATAGTGTGAAAATAGTATTCGGTTTCTCCGTTCCCTCCCAGAATCAGGTGGTGGAACGGATAAACGGGCGCCTCGCCGAAGAAGATTTCGACATTCTGCCCGGAGAGGGGAGCCTTCCGGTTCCGGAATGCATGGTCCCCGTTTTCCCTGCAGCGGATCAGAAGAGTGTTTCCCCTGCAGGCGATTTTGAACTGCGGCGTTTCCTCCGCGGAGAGAACGGCTCCTGTTTTCAAGTTCGTCCATGGCAGGAGAGTCCGGACGCTTTCCCAGTTGATGTCCTCGTCCGGGCGATAGACCGCGGCCGTGCAGGAGGGCAGTGGGAGATTCCGGAACTGCAGAACTCTTTCATATGCGCGGCGTCCTTTGAGGGCCGGTTCCCAGATCTCCTTCCGGAAGAGCGCCAGACGTTTTCCCGCCGAAGGATCCCGCACTTTCCTTTCCGCTTCATCCAGATATCCCTGAAGAAGCTTCATGCGTTCCGGTGTTCCGAGCGACCAGTTGACGGACTGGGTGTGGATCCCCATGACTCCGGAACTCCATGGGTAGCGGCGGAGGATGGCGTCCACCTCCTTCCTCGGATAGTTCCCGCTGTTCCAGACGATCTTTTCATTTTCCCGGAAAAAGGCCTGCATCGGTTCCGCCGCCTCTCCGTAGTAAAGACGGAAATATTCGGAGATGAGGGCGTCCGTGTCGTAATCCGGATCGAATGCCGTGCGCATGGCAATGTAGCCTTCCAGAAGATTGTAGCGTCCGCTCAGTTCCAGAAAGACTCCCCGGATGCCGTCTTTCATGAACTCCTTGAAGATTTCCGCGCATTTCCAGGGAAAACGGACCGGAAAGAAATTGTAATAGCGGTAGGACTTGTATGCCTCGCTCTCGGGTGAGAGAATGTAGGTCCAGACGAACAGCGGACGCTTGTCCCTTTCATTCCGGACCCATTTGAGATATTCCCCGTGCTGCCTCCGGTAGACGGACGGATGCATCCAGGAATGGATCCCCAGACACAGCTGCACCGCAATGCCCGGGCCCAGACGCAGGATCCGCGGATCCGGGTATTCCAGAGCCATATTGTAGGCCAGAGTTGCGATGTGCAGTTCCGGATCGAGCTTTCCGGCTTCTCTGGCGACCCGGTTGACGAAATCAAAATGCAGATAGGCATGATGCCTGGCGCCTTTGAACTGCGGGAAGAGCTTCCGGCAGTTTTCACATTTGCACCAGTAGGAGTTGTCGCCTTCCTGAACCGGATAATAGAAGGGTTTTCCCTCCATTTTCTTCATGAAACGGAAGCGGACGCCTTCCAGCGGCGGCGTCGCGAAAGCCTTTCCTTTCAGAACTTCGAAGGCTTCCCGTGCAAAATACCGCGCCACATCCGGGTGCGAGGTGCAGATCTGGGGTGGCGGCGGATTGTCCGCGGGGTAAAGCGTCCGGGAATCGCCGGGCGGCATCGGATCATAACCCTGCGTGAAATATTCCGGACGCTTTTCGATGAAGACTTTTTCATAGCCTTTCGCCGGTCCCCAGTAACGCCAGATCAGACTGTCCGTCATGTGATTGACCTGACCGAACAGGGTGTTCATTCTCCAGCGCAGCTGAAGCAGTCTCTGGTCGCGGAGCGGATTCCCCTTTCCGTCCCGGAAGACAAAACCGGCGTAGCGGAATGCGTCCGTCTTCGGTTCGTAACGCCGTTCCAGAGCCCTTACGGCGAGAGTTTTCCGCTTCGCGCAGGCGATTCCGAGATCGCCGAAGGAGTAGAAGCGGACGCCGCAGAGGATTTCCAGAAAATCGTAAACCGCGTACAGCGTGGAGTGGTAGTTGTAGATCTGCCGCGGCGTTTCATAATGGTAGGACACGCCGGGAAAAGTCTTGTAATTCCGATAATCCACTTTTCCACAGTCCTCCGTGTCGTGACCCGCCAGACGGATCCCTTCAGACGATACCGAAACCAGATATTCTTCCCCCTTGAACTCCCCTTTTTCCGCATTGCCGATCCGGATCGGCAGCATTTTTCCGCCGCCTTCCGCGGCAATCGGAAGTTCCGCTCCCGTAATCAGCCGGATGACATGAACCAGCTCGAATGCCGCCATCTGAGCGGCGCGGGAAGGTTTTTTCCCCAGGACGATTTCGGCCTCCGGAATTCCGTTCCGGACCAGAACGATATCCTGAGCGAAGGTGGACAGAGACAGCAGCAAAACAAGGAAACAGATGTTTTTCATGATTTTTTCTCTCCTGGGTGTTATTTGTAAAGCGGAGTGGCGTCCGTTCTGTTATAGCCGCAGTGCATGGCATTTTCCGAGGTCAGCCTTTGATACCGGTTCGTGGTTCCGATTCCGGCGATGATGCCGGGAAACGCATAAGCGCCCACATGTCCGTCCATGAACAGAAAGTTTGCTCTGCCGCGTGTTCCGGGGAGCGTGTTTCTGGAACTTCGCGCATCATAGCTCCCGTGCTTGAATCCGACGGCATACAGGTCGAAGTCGGCAATGCTGTTGTAACCGCTGGCGGCAAGGGAGTCCATCAGAAAAATCGCGAAGGAAACCTGCTTGACAGCATGGAGCTTGCGGCAGTAGTTCATTGTGTAGGAATGACCGCTTTCCGCAGGTGTCCCGCTGATCCCCTGGTTGAGAATGTACTGCGGCTGGCTGTAGCCGGTTGCGTTGTCGCCTGAAATTTCTCTTTTTTCGGCCGGACACCGGAAGATCGAACGGTTCAGGGAGGCCATCATTGCCGCCTTGGTGGAGCCGTCCAGTTCGGCTGTGCCGTAATTCGGGTTGCCTCCATATCCGGAAAGGATTCCCCACCAGAGCCGTTTGTAGGTGCCGCTGCTCCAATTCCCCTGTGCGGCGGGAATGATCCATTCGTGATTTTCGCCGGTATAACCTGCCGAAGCGATTCCGATCATTTTCTGATTGTTCGCACATTGAACTTCATAGGCTTTTTCCCGGGCCTTCTGGAGTGCGGGGAGCAGCATTCCGGCCAGAATCGCGATGATCGCCACCACGATGAGAAGCTCTATCATGGTAAAACTCGGCGAATAGTCCCTGGTTTTTCCGAAGAGGGAAAATCGTTTTTTCATGCTGGCTGTTCCTTTCGTGGTTATGGTGAGAAGATTTCAAGCAGGGGCTTTTCGGTGAAAGACAAAATGATTGCCACGGAGTTCGTCGCGGAGGACGGAAAGCGGCAGATGCTCCGGCAGTTCCCCCCGTTCGACGGAGAGCGCCGCCGCCCTGCCTGCCACCTCGCCTGTCAGTGCGCAGGCGGGAATGGCGCGGTAGACTTCCCACGCATCTCCCGCGGCGGCGATGCACCGTCCCGCTGCCAGAACGCCATGGAGCTTTTCCGGGAGCAGGGCGCCGTAAGGCGTTTCCCATACCTTGCCTGCGCAGCGCCAGTCGGCTGCCATTCCGACGGAATCCGGGATCTGTGTGTTGCAGTCTTCTCCTCTGATTTCCCGGCGGCCGCTGATTCTGGCTTTGGTCCGGAACTGTGCCATTGCCGGAAGATGCAGCGGGAAGCGTGTTTTTCTGCTTTCGGTGCCGGAACTGTAACGTTCATCGTAATAACGCCGGATCATTTCCCATGCATTTCTGGTGAAGGCGGAACTCTCTTTTCCGGAGAGTCCGCTCTGGTTTGCACCGGGCTTCTCTTCCGGCGCGGGGAGTGTCTGGATATGGACATGGTGCGCCAGGGAGTAATGCGATTCTTCTCCTGCCGTATATTCCATGAACCAGGGCGTCAGACTGTTTCCCCCCTGGACAAATCCGCCTCCGGCGCGCCGGACCAGTCCCGCGTCTCCGGTGGCGTCAATGAAGCATGCCGCCGTGAGCGTGATGCGGCCGGAAGCGTTTTCCACCTCGACGGCTGTGACCCTGTCATTTTCCGTGACTGCGCGGCAGAGCATCGTGTCAAGCCAGAGATCCACGCCGGCATCCCGCAGAAGACGATCCAGAGTCAGCACGAATCCCGCCGGGGAAAACGGCGTGGAACAGCGGTCGCGCGAAGCGCCGTCCGGCGCATGACCGTGCCAGCGGGCGTTCAGATCGAACGGTCCGTAATCCAGTGCGGCGCGCAGCAGCTCTTCCGCCTGTCCGAATGTCACCTGCGTGCCGTTGCCGTCGCAGAGCGGAAGATAGATGAAAACCAGTCCCGATGTGGCCAGTCCGCCGATCAGAGTCTGCTTCTCCAGCAGGGCGACGGAATGACCGTGCCGTGCGGCGGCGAGAGCGGCGCTGATCCCGGCGATTCCCGCTCCGGCAACCACAATCTCATAATGCTTTGATGCTTGATTCATGCGCTTTTCCCTCAGGCTGTTTCCGGTTGGTGCACAGTTTGCATTTCCGGCAATGCGTTTTTCTCCGTATTTGTCATGCGTGCCGTTCCGCTTCCTGCAATTTCACAGCACCGCTTCCGGCATGGCGCTGCTTTGCAGTCCTGTGTGATTTCACTGATGGAATTCTCACGTGCCCTGCTTTTCTTCCATAAAATAATCGCCGTTTTATCCGGGAGAAGAGGAGAAAATCCCAAATTTCTATAAAAATAATCTCATTCCCGTTTTTTCCTGTGCACTGCGGCAAATTGATCCGGGAAACGCGGCGGGCCTCATGTCCGGAGATGCGGGCATCTTCAGCGATTCCAGTCGATCCCATTCCACATATAGCGGTATCCGGCCGGGGGAGAACCGCCTTCCGGCACACTCCACGTATTGAGCTGCAGGAGCCCGGGATAGTTCAGGGCCCCCGTATGACCGTCCGCGAAGACGATGTTAGCGACCTTGGACGGCGAGGGCAGCGTGACGAGATCCGGGTTGTCTTTGTAGGGGCGGGTCTCGCCTCCGGAATGCCGGAATCCCATGTAATTCCATCCCATGATTCCATAGGATGTGTGATATTTGTCCATGATCTGCATGGCGGCGGAGGGTTTCAAGGCTGCTTTCTGTTTTCTGAACTGATATGCTTTCTTCTGTCCCTCCGAAACGGATTCATGCAGAATTGCATCGCCGCCGAGGAAAGAGAGCGCTCCATATGTAGTATAATACGCGACTTTTCCTTCCTCTTCTTGAGCAGGGCAGAGGAAAATGCGGCTTTTCACCTGAGAGTCAAACCGGATCCTGTTCAGTACGCAGAGAATTTTGAACCAGATTCCCTCTGTGCTGTTCAGGGGTTCATGCATTCTGGCGGGCAGAAACCACTCCTGATAGTCCACGGAATAAGCCGCGGCGTAAATTCCCAGCTGTTTCAGATTGCCTGCGCACTGTATGTTTCGGGCTTTGTTCCGGGCACTGTTCAGCGCCGGCAGCAGCAGCCCCGCCAGAACTGCAATAATTGAAATTACAACCAGAAGTTCTATCAATGTAAAACAATCTTCTTTCTTTTTGAAGAACGGGGGGCGGATTTTTTCTCCCGCTTCCTGATTTTTCTTTTCCTTCATATTTTTTCATCTCCGCTTCACTTTGAAAATTAAGAAGTTATATGTATTATAAATACTTTTTCCGAAATGTCAAGGGTATAAATATATAAAGTGAATATATTTTATGCAGTTTAATTTTTTTACTTGAAAAACCGGAGAGTTTCAGCTATAGTGACAATGGAGAAAGGACGGGGACGGATTTGAAAAAAACAGACGGAAAGAATGCCGGGCGGCCATTGTACCGGGAACTGGCGGAAAGAATACGCGAGGATATTTTTCTGCGCAATCTCGGGGACGGAGACTTTTACTGCACGATGAAAAGTCTGTGCGGGAAATTCCGCACCTCGTTCATCACCGTAAGAAACGCCATTGCGCTTCTGGAAGCTGAAAACATGGTGCTCTGCCGTCCTGCAATGGGCGTTTACGTGAAAAACATCAACCGTTTGAAGCTCCTGAATTCCCTGGACAATATGATTCTGATTCTTTCCCGTTATGAGTTTGCCGGCGGACACCCTTTTTACGAGGCCCGTCTGAGCGCCATGATGCAGGTTCTTGCGGAAGAAGGTTTTTCCCCGCATGTCTGCCATGGCGGGAATGTGGAACCTGCGGAAAATCTGGAAGTTCTGGGATCTCAGGCGAAAGGGATTCTTGCCAGCGAATGTTATTACGATCTGCTCCGCAACGGGAACGTCGGCATCCCTTGCCTTCCATCGGTGTTCTTCCATAGAATGCCGCTTCCTTCCAACCGTACGGGAAAGGAGTGTTTTGTAGTTTGCGACATGGAAGACCAGAACCGGAGATGCTGTGAATTTCTGCGGCCGATCCGGTATGGGAAGCTGGTGTATGTCACTCAGGATTTGCCATTTTCCGCCTCTCCGGCGGCCTCTTTTTCCGCGATGATTCCGCATGAGATAGAGGAAGTGCGTTTTCCGAACACGCGTCCGGATATTGATACGGGACGCAATCTGGCATTGCAGCTGATGCGGATGCCGCGCGACACGATTTTCTGGGTGACGGATGATTATGTCGCTCTCGGCATTTATGATGCCATGCTGAAGCGCGGAGTTGATCTGATCGCGGAAAGGCGCATCATTGTGAATTCATCGCCGGCTTTTGAGATAACCGAACAACTGGGTTTTCCCGTTTTCGGTTTTTCTCCGCATCTCATGGGGATGCTTGCCGCCAAGGCTCTGGTACAGATGCTGAAACATCCCGGAACCGTGTCCGGCGATGTCAGAGTTCCGGTCTCCGTCAACCGGAATGTCTGAGACGGCACGAGGGGTTCTGGATGCGTTCAGAATGCCGGAGGCCGTTTCAGGATATCCGGAGCTTCCGCGGAAGCGTCCGGTTTGCGGCTGCTGCCGGAATTGAAATGATTGCCATTGGAAATTGGGGAAGAAGGAAATGGGTTGTTACGTAAAATTGTCTCATTTGCCGCGATTGTTTTCCTTTCCGTATCCGGCTGCCGCGATTGCCATTTATGATGATATTGTCTGGATGCCGGATTTTCAGCATAAGATGGTATTCAAAAAACCGCAGATCACATTCCGTTTGAAATCGGGAACTCCGGAGATGCGGCACTATGTGAACCGGAAGAAATATGTCAGTCACTTCCCGCATGTGATTGTCAAAAATCCGGGGGCGGAATACTATGCTGAGACAGATACTGTCAAACGTCATTCGCTTTCCATCAGCTACGATGACAGAGCTTTTTCCCGGCTGCGGCGGACGAGTCTTTTTCCGGATGAGCTTGCCTGCTGGGATGTGGATCAGTCAACTTCCGTAACTGTGATTGCGGCGGAAATCCGGGAACTTCTTTCCGAATACCAGGAGATCGGCGTCGCGGATCAGCTGGATCTGCGTTGTTTTCAATTGCTGGAGGAGGCGGCGCTTGTTCATATCAATGCGATCAAGAATAAATACCGTCATACGAAGATGGAACAGATCAGGAAATATCTGCAGCAGAATTACTGGAAGGATATCCGTTTTGACGAATTGTTTTTCCGGTTTGGACTGTCGCGCAGTTCTTTTTTCCGGCACTGGAAACAGATTTACAATATTTCCCCGCTGCATTATCTTTTGACTCTCCGTCTGGATGAGAGCGCCCGGCTGCTGGTCAGCACCAGTCTTCCCGTGGCACTTATCGGAGCCAGGCTTCACTTTCATTCCTCGGCCTATTTTGCCTCATGTTTCAAAGCGCGTTTCGGAGTTTCACCACGGGTTTACCGGGAGAATCATTTGCTACTGCATCATCTTCCGGTATCAGGGGGGAAATGATTGATTAAAAAAAGTCAGATGAATAGTGTGACGCTTTGTATTGTCAAAATAGCTTCGTGCTTTCCTGTGAATCCTGCCGCGGTCCAGCTGCGCAAGCTGGTCGCGCAACGCGCGAAATAAATAAATTGCGTGCGAAGCTGCGCAACAAAAAAATAATTTGCAACGCAAATTATGATTCGTGCTCTCCTTTCAGTCCTGCCGTGGTCCAGCTGCGTAAGCTGGTCGTGCACAGCACGAAACAAAAAATTGCGAAGCAACTGAAAAACTTTTAAGAACGTGAGGGCTCCGCGCCCTCAC
>ERZ779737.2631-NODE-2631-length-11527-cov-3.388511_pt1 | contig 11527 bp, 13 predicted proteins | sample MGYA00511889_ERZ779737 | MGnify/ENA primary metagenome ERZ779737 (study PRJEB29588, sample SAMEA2163575) | human gut metagenome | biome: human gut; feature: human-associated habitat; material: faeces | place: Denmark | collected 2008/2010 ...
CAACCGGGACACTCTTCAGGACGTCGACCGGAACGGAGGCGAGAACCTCAACCGGGACACTCTTCAGGACGTCGACCGGAACGGAGGCGAGAACCTCAACCGGGACACTCTTCAGGACGTCGACCGGAACGGAGGCGAGAACCTCAACCGGGACACTCTTCAGGACGTCGACCGGAACGGAGGCGAGAACCTCAACCGGCACGCTCTTCAGAACGTCGACCGGGATCTCGCGGAGGCGTTCGACCGGAAGCGCCTTGATGACTTCCGCCGGCACTTCCCGGATCACCCGGGAAGGCACAACCTTGATTTTGTTTGCGGGGATGTCGTCGAGTTTCTTCACCTCGACACCGTCGTTTTCCATGAGCGCCTCGACGCTCGGTTCCTCGTCGGACAGGTATTCCGATCCGGAGACACTGAGCGCAAGAAGCGCAAGGAGAATGTTAAAACCTTTTCTCATTTTGACCCTTTTCACTTGAGTGCCGTCTTTCCCGTATAACGAATTCTGAACAGGAAGGGGGAACTGTAGCTTGTGTTCTCAAATTCAGCCTCTGAACCGGTAGCGGTAAAAGTTCTGGTCTTCGAATCCGGAAGCGTGACAACCGGTTCCGCCTCTCCCTCTGTCAGGGTTTCCCCGGACGCGTTCCCGTCCGCGTCGACAAGCCGCAGCAGCAGGATCGCCTCGTCCCCGCTCGACATCTGCGGGAGCGTGACGGATCCGAAAATTTTCAGCGGCACGCGCTGCGCATGCAGATTGAGGTTTTCGCCTTCAAGAACTTTCAGGCGAGTCCACTTGCTCGCCGCCGTTTCCTCTCCGCCGGGCAGGACCTTGCACCACAGCTCGGCGGATGTGTAAGCGACTGTTAGGATTTGTTCCTGGTTGTCCGGATTGATTTTCTGACGCGGCTGCATGACCACGGAAAGCGCTGCGGGAAGCGGCGTTTCAACTCCGTTTTTATACGTCATGCTCACCGTCCCGTCCGTTGACACGGAGATCCTGCAATGAGGGTTTTCCGCGCGCTGCGTCACGGCGTAAAACCCTGTATAACTGACTGATTTCACGCTGAGTTTCGCGCCCGCTGGAACAATCGCGCGAAGCGTTCCGCCGGCATCCAGGTAAAACGTGACCCCGTCGACAACGAGCGCGGACTTTACGGTTTCCGTCGTTTTCACGGTATTTCCGTCCGCACCGGCGGCCGTCGTGGTCGTCCTGTCATAGACGGTATTGCCGTCCGCGTCAACCGCGTATTCGTGAACGACCGTTGTTTCCGCTCCGGCAGTGGTTTTCGTGACGGTCGTCACGGTCACATAGTTGACTCCGGATGTCGTTACGCGTGTCGACGTGGTCGTCGTCACGGTGTCCCCGTTTTCGTTTTCCGTGACGCTCGTATTCACTTTTCCGGTTGTGACGACATCAGCCTGCCCCGGAACTGAAATTGTCGTTTTTCTTTCTTCGGAAACGTCTCCGGACGCTGATGCGACACGGTCGACCTCAACGGTGACCGTGCTTCCCGGACGTTCGACCGTCACGGTTTCCGTGGAAGTCCTGTTCCCGGAAGCGTCCGTGGTGGTCGTGATGCTTCCATGGCTGCTTGAGGTCGTTTCGCCGGCGGCGTTCTTTTCTTCCGTTTCCGTAACGCTTGTCGTTGTCGATCCGCCGCCCGGATTTGCCGTCGTGCTGCTCGTCGTCGAACTCGTGGATCCGGAGCCGTCCGGATTCGTCGTCGTTGTTGTTGTGCCGGTCACGTTGCCGGACGCGTCCGTGGTCGTCGTCGTGGTCGTCGAAGGCCCTGCGGTAGCCGATCCGCCCGGCGCGGTCGTTGTGGTCGTCGTCGTGCTCGTCGTGCTCGAACCTCCGCCCGGATTTGCCGTCGTTGTGCTCGTCGTCGAACTTGTCGTTGTCGAGCCGTCGTTTGCCGCACTGTTTTCCGAAACGCTGTCGGAGGTGACGTTCGTCCCTTTCTTTGTTACTACGGTCGAGGTTCCTCCGCCTGTTTCCACCTCGGGCAAAAACCAGACGAAATCGACATCGGCCCCGCTTTCCTCTTCCTCAACGTCATCAGGCCAGAAATCGTAAAAAGGGTCATCGTAAAGATCTTCAAATGGTTCTTCGAACGGAGTAACGATATCCTGAAGATCTTCTTCTGTTGGTTCATCAAATGGGGGAAGGTCCGGATACGGGCATGCAAACAGCATGCCGCATGCCAGAATGAAAAGAAGAATAAAGTATCTGAGTTTCATAAAATGAATGCCTCCTTAAAAACCGAGTTCCTCAAAATCGACCGAGTGACGGACAGCATGCAGGCGGCCATAGCGCATTGACGTCGTCGAGCCCTCCGTGTTTCCCGCCTCGCTTCTCCAGTAGAAGCGGTAATATTCGCACTGGTTGTTTTCCGGGATCGTGAAAATGGCCTGGCCTGAATTGTAAACCGAGTTGATCCCCGCCGCAGGAAACGCTCCCGCCGCAAAACCGCCCCAGGTCTTGAATGCCGCGTTCGTTTCCTCGTCCGCGCTGTCGTAGACAAGGGTGTTTTCTTCTGAAAATCCGGTGTCCGGACAAAGTTCGACGATCAGGCTCGCGCGGCTGTCTTCGCTCAGCCCGGCGATGTCGAACACGAGCTCGGCCGGATCGCTGCGCGCGTTCTCGAGCACGGTAAGCCTGGAAAGCAGATCCGAGATCTGCGCGGCCGTCGGTAACGCCTCATAAGTCGCGATCCGGGAAGTCGTGATGATTCCGACCTGGACTTGCGTCAGGGTTTTGACAACGTAGACAAGCCCTGTTTCCTCGCAGAAAAACAGCATCCCCGTGAACGGGTTTTCAATGCTCTCGACCTGCGAGAGCGTTTCCACGCGGCAGCGGCGGTCCAGCGGCGTATCCGCAGTCGAGGGAACAAGAGAACCTGAAACAACAATATCCGCCATCACTGCACCTCGTCGACGTAAATGAAGAGCTCTCCGGTGACAAGCATCGCTTCTCCCCAGACTTTGTAGTCAGTCTTTCCGATTGTGATTTCCGTTCCGTTCGCGCCGGTTCCGCTCCCTCCGTTGTCGAGTTCAAACGCGACCTTTGAACTGATCCCGTCGAACTTCGTCGCGGCAAGGTTCGAATCCGCGGGAAGCAGGACGAAAACGAACGAGCCGAGCGGAACGCTTCCGAGGCTGACTTTATTGAGCGTCGCGGGATCCGCAACGGTCACGGTGTCCGCAGCAGCGGAAAGTTTCTCTTCCGTGATCGCTGTAACGCTCGTCAGATCCCCCGCGAGCGCCGGCGGAATGTAGCCGTAGTACATCTGCGCGGCTTCGGGCTCCGGCTCCGGTTCTGTCCCCGTGTCTCCGGTGCATACGGGCGATCCGTCGAGGCAGAGCCGCCCGGCGCTGTCGACGGACAGACGCCCGAGGATCGGGAACTGCCCGACGAGCGCGGCATTGATTTCCGCGATGGAGCAGAGACCGGTCGGAACCGGAGACGGGATTGTCCCCCCGTCCGGATCGACGACTCCGGATGCGTTCACGTCGAAGACGACGTAGAAAACGGGTTTCGCGTTTGCATCAAGCCCCCACAACTCGAAATACGTTTTCAGCGTGGAGGTTTTCCCGTCAATGGCGGCGAAAAACGTCTGCGTGTTCGCGTCGAGCGAAACGGAGATGATGCCGAGGCTCGCCCTGCTGCGGTCGATCCCGGCGTCGAGCGTGCGGCACATCGGCTCCGTCGCGCTGGACTTGTCCTTGTCGAGCGCCGCCCGCCAGGAGGCAATCGCAGAGAGATTGACCGGCGAATTGTTGTTGTCGACGAAATGGAGCTCCCAGACCGGCTGTTCCTTGTAACGCAGCGCCGGCGGGTTTGTGACCGTTTTTGTGCCCGTGTCGTCGCAGCGGTACTGCCCGGTCGTGTTGTAGTAAATTTTCATGCGCCGTCCTCCTTTGCTCTCAGCGCCTCCAGACGCGCGGCGGCGTCCGGATTGTCCTTGTAATAATTGCTGTCGATTTCGCTCTGCAGGTCATCCCACTGTGTCGAGAGTTCCGCGTCGCGGACCTGGATGATGATTTCCGCGAGGTCGCGCACGCGCTTCGCGGTTTCCGGCCAGCGCTTGAACGTGTGATTGACGACCGCCCGGAGCTGCCTGTGCACGTGGTCGCGGTTCGCGTCCGTGTAACGGAACTCGTGGTAGCATCCGTATGCGTCGTCGAAATGTTTTTTCGCGCAGAGCGCGCACTGGTCAAGGGGCCGCGTGACCTGAACTGTGTTTCCCGGCCCCCCGTGACATGAGCATGGCATAGAATACCTCTCCTGTTAAAACCTATTCAAAATCGTTCGGAACATTTTCAAACGCACTGCTTGAGAGCCCCCAGTAACACGGCATCGTTCTGTCAAGATGCGGATTGTAAATTCTGAATGCGGCATCTGCCGAAACGGAATACCCGCGGTAAAATGTCCAGCCGAAAATCGAAGTGCCGCTGCTTGAAGTAATCCCGAAAAAATCCGGATCTTCGACATCCTCGATTTTATCGGGAGCGTCTTCCGGTTCTCCGGCTTCTCCGGAAACATCGTCCATGTCAATCGGCGTGACAAAACCATGCGTCACCTTGCCGGTTGGGATATATTCTCCCGTCTCCTCATCCTTGAACGAGAACAGGGGACCGTCCGAGAGGTTTTGCCATATAACCGAGAACCCTTTCCCCGTTACGTGTCCGTCATCTTCACTTTTATAATAAGACCCGTTTATGCCCAACTTATTTTTCCACAACGGCGTTCGTTCCGACGGTGCATCCGCATTGACCCGCATCTCGCTTTCCGTCATCGCGGTATGCGCATAAAAAGTGACCGTTATGCGTTCCTTCATTGAAGCCGGAAACGAATACTCCTTGCAGTTGTAGAATGTCGAGTACTGATTGATAACTTTGCGAGGACGCGAGCTCATTCCGTCATCGGAAAGAGCTCCGTATATGACACGGCTTTCGTGCAGATACATCTTGTATGTTTTGCCGTCAAAATTCAGGGTGAACGCATTGACGGGCTTGTCATTTGGCGTAGTAGTCAAGGGGTAATAATGCAGATACGACGCACACCACTCCACCGGTTCTCCTTCCTCCTCACCATCTCCATGACCGCACGGGCATTTTGAACAGAGGAAAGGCCGTCCGAAGTCATCCAGGAGGAGCCGGCCGTTCCGGAAGTGGATTTTCTTATTCATTCTCTTCGCATTCTCCCGCGATCCACAGCTGCGGGACCGCATATTTCAGGACCTGCCGGACGCTTGTCGAATCGCCTGACCCGGTGATTTGCGCAAGCAGATGATACGAGATTTCCGCCTCCGTGTCGATCAGGTCGCCGGGAGCGTCGAGAATCTCGTAGGAGTGCTCCGTCCCGTCTGTTTTGAGGCAGAGCCAGCCCTCTGACGGACTCAGTTCCGCGACCGGGAATTCAACTGCTTTCCCGTTGACGTAGGCAATGCCCGCGGTCCGGCTTTCCGGATCCGAACCGTCCGCGATCCGGATCACGCTCGCTTCGTTTTCATCCCTGACCAGGGAAACCGCGAAAAAACCGTCGTAGCCTTCCGCGGAGCTCTGCCGCGCGCCGGATCCGGATGCCTCGAAAATGGTTCCGCTCGTGTAATGCCGTATGCGGACGCCGCGCCCGGCGACCGGCTGCTGCGCGCGGACGAAATCGACGATCAGATTGATCTTTCGCTTGATGTCCGCATAGGAGTCGCCGTGCAGAATTTTATCTGGAAGTTTCATTCCTGGAAGCCTTTCAGTGATAGAGGTCAGAGTCCCAGCCGAGATCGTCGCCTGAGCGCGTCCATGTGAGCGTCGCGAGCCAGCGTTTGCCGTCCCAGGAGACGGTCGCGTCGTCACATTTCCAGTCTCCGCCAGTGATGCCGAACGTGTTCTCCGGCGCGCCGATTGTGTTCAGCGTGTTCGCGACCATCTGCCCGGCCTGCTTCGCGCTTCTGAATTTCGCGGTCTCGGTGATCGAGTAGACGCCGACGTCGAACGATTCAACACCCGGTTTCCGCGGCGTTTCCAGAATGTGCCATTTGACGCCTTCGACGACGGGGATCTCCGACGTCGACTTGATCCATGCATACTGCTTCGCCTGCGCGTCGTCCAGCACGATGTCCGTCGCGCTTTCCCACCATGCGGGCGTCGCGGTGTCCGGCGCTCCGGCAAGGAAGTAGTTCCAGTTCGCCAGGTATTTCGGATGCGCCTCAAGCGGCAGGGAAAGCATGTTGCCGTGAAGCTGCGCGCTTTTCGCCCCCCACGCGTTGCTCGGCGGCTCGATCGAATCGCCGTCCCATGCGGAGCTCCAGCGCAGCTCGAGACACCAGATCGAACCGTCCCCCTGATAGAGACGGTTCGATACCAGTTCTCCGTAGTCGCTGTAAGAGCCGATCCGGTATTCGTCCTGCATGGCCTCCATTTCCGTCCGGGAGCCCTGGTAGACGATTGTGTAACTCGATTCATTGCTGCCCCGTTCATGCACGCGGGACTGATACTTGATCATGTTTCCTCCTTACCCGGTCAGACACTTTTTAATATCATCCATGAGGCGCAGCGCGTTTTCCATCTGCCCGGCGATTCTGCGGTTGTGCCCTTCGATCGCACGGTTGATCCGGTCCTGATCCGGAGCGACGCCGCCAGACGCGAATCCGCCGCGCGCGGTCAGCGAGTTGGTTTTGATCCCCGCTCCACCGATTGTATCGAGCGCGGTCCGTCCGGGATTCTGCATCGTGTAGTTCAGGTCAGCCAGCTGTTTAACCAGAGCGGTTTCCGCCGGAGTGAGTTCCGCACGCTTGATACTTTCCGCATCGCGGAGTGCTTTTTCCTGCTCTGCCTCACGCCCAAGCCCGGCTTGGCGCATTGCGGCATAACGTGCATTATAAGCCTGATCCTGCAGACTCTTTCCGATTTCCAGATTCTGACGTTCCGCATTTTGCTTTTTGATTTCTGCAAGCTCAGCAGCGCTGTATTTGCGGTTTTCTTTTTTCTGTTCCAGCTGGAGGCGGAGCGCTTCAGCCTTTTCATATTCTGCGTTGAGTATTGCCCGCTGGATTTTCAACTCGTCGGCAGATTCGGAGAGACGTTTCTGCGTGGCAAGGCTCCGTTGCGCTTCAAGCTGTTTCTGCAGCGTCTTTGCGTCTTCGTCAGTCAGGATCCTCCCTTGTTGCCTGGCCTCGAGTTTGAGTTTTTCCAACTCATACTCCTCATACTTCCCACTCACGAGCAGTTTCTGAAGCCGGACGTTTTCCTTTGCATCCTCTATCTGCTGTGCAGTCTGCCGTTTGATCTGTGCGATTTGTTCTGACCATCCGGCTATTTTTTCTTCCGATTCCTGCAACTGGAGAGTCAGTTCAAGCATTCTCTTTTTTGCCGCGACTCTCTGATTTTCAAAGTCTCCCTGCTGGGATTTGCGTTCCGCTATCGCGATTTCCTCCCGCAGCCGTTTTTGATTTTCCAGTTCTCCGGAAATCAGTTTCTCTCTGTTTGCCAGCTTTTCCTCCGGATCACGTTCCGCAGCAAAATCCCGGTCGGCTTTTCGGATTTCCGCCTGTTCCCTGTTTTGTTTCACAGATGTATCAAGCGCGGCATTCGCGCGATAAGCCTCCGCACGTTCCTGATCGTTTGCAAAGCCGCTTTTATCCAGAGCATTCAGTTCCTTCCTGCGTTCGATCATCCGTTCCAGAATTTCAACGACTTTGCCCCATCGATCCATCTCGTCCTGAGTCTTTGATTCCTCAAGCATCATGTGGCGGGCAAAGCCGAGCTGATTTTCCAGCGGTGTGTTACGCATCAGATCAGCAGTAATACCCTTTGCACCATTAGCTCCGCGCAATGTTATCCCAAACTGATTCAGCGTTTCCTCTCCGGGAATCATGCCGGTCACGGCATATTGTGCTTGTGCAAAAGCCTGATCCTGCAAGATGGAGTATTCCCGCTCTCCCGCCGCGATCCGATCACGCCGCATCTTTGACAAGACTTTTTCCTGTGCTTTGTCAAAACCGGTCAATCGGTTCCCGGCCTTGTCAATTTCGACACCCAGATCGCCATACTTGGCGGACAGAAGATCCAGGAGGACGCCGGCTTCCTGCTTCGCATTATTGGAGAGTTGTTCCTGTGAAGCCAGTTCGCGCAGAGAGGCGAGATACTGGAGTTCACGACTCTGCGCCTCCTGAAGTTTTTCTCTCTTTTTTCCTGCCGCATCCGCCGCCCGGCTTGTTTGTTCCAGATACTCCGCAGCGGAAAGTGTCATCCGGTTCCAGATGTCCGCGGCAAGTTTACCCAGAGCGGCAAATCCGAGAGCGATTGCTCCGATCGGTGAGAGCACTCCTTTCAAGGCTCCGGTAAGATTTTTCAGCAATCCTTCTCCGTCAGAGAGTTCTTTCCAGACGTTTTTGAAAGCGCTTTTCGCCTTTGTTCCGAAGGTTTCTGCCGGAATCGTGATGTTTTTCATTTCCTTTCCGGTTTTGACAATCGCGGTGTCGGCCCCTTTCGTTTCAGCCTTTACGGTGATTGTCTTTTCCTTCGGCAATGCCTGAATTTTTTCTGAAACCTTCGTCACATCTGCCGCGCTTTTGGAGGTTTCTGCGTTTTGTGAAACACTTTTCGCATTCGTTTCCGGCTTCGGCAGATTCGTTGTCCTTTGAGAGGTTCCGGTGTTTTGCGAAACGTTTTTCGCATTCGTTTCCGGCTTCGGAATCCCCGTTGTCACAGGAGAGGGACCTGTGTTTTGCGAAACGTTTTTCGCATTCGTTTCCAGCTTCCGAAGCGACTCCAGTTTAGCTTTGAATGCTTCCAGTTCCTTTTCAGCCTGGGAGGCATCCAGAATGATTTTCAAGATAGTCGGCATAACAGAACTTGACTTTCAGGATTTTGATGTTAATGTAAAAACAGGAGAAATCGAAAATGAATCCGAAAATTGCGGAAAATGTTTTTGAACTGCTTTTCCTGCTCGCACTTCTGCTGATCCCGGCGGTCTTGTGCCTTACTGTATTTCTGTCCTGTTTGGCAGGATTCGCCGGGTTCCTGGGCGGCGTCGCTCTGATTCTCCTGCTCTCCGCGGCAGCGGCAAAGTTTTCCGATTGCACGGTGAAAGCCGCCGAAGCGCTCGAAAAGCAGAATCTCCCGTATCGTTTCCGTGGAGAATAAACTCCTGTTTTCCAGTGCGTTTGTCAGTCAAGTCCGGCATTCTGCGAGAAACTCATTTGCCAGTTCCTTGAAACGCCGCTCAATTTGGATCTCGATATCGGCATTCGGTCTTCGGCGTATTTCCTTCGGGTCAGGACTTTCCCGTTGCAGCCAGTTGACATACAGGCAGCATGCGCAGGAGAGGCTCATTTCATGCAGACATGCGTCGAAGGACATCCCCGATTCACGTGCGGCAATCCCCGCAATGCGCGTCACCCATAAACCGTCGAACCGCGCCTCCTCATGATCTGTGGAACCGGATGGCGGCAGCAGGGAGAGCGGGAGGAAAGCAGTATGGATGATTGTCCCTACGGCTTCGCGGATTTCCTCCATGGACAGCCCGGTTGCAGCACTGTAACCGGATGCGCCGGCTGGAATATCGGAGAGTCCGCAGGACATTTTCCGAAGATCCGGCAGGCTCAGGACATACAGTGCCGCATCCGTCTGCGCGTCGGAGGGATTTTCTCCCGTAATGAACGGGCTTTCCAGCATCCACAGGAAGGCCCATCGCGCGGCCGTCAGGGGCCTGACGGGAAGTCCCCCGATGGAATAATGGGTTACCCCCAGAACTTCAAGCAGGACGCGCGTTTCCGCGCTTCTGTCGTATTGCTGCGCCTGGAGAGATTTCATCTCCTCGTCCGCTGCGAGAATCTCGTTGAAACGCCTCCCGGCGAGGAGGCGGTATTCCTCCGGTGAAAACTGCATCAGGTTCCGCTTTCTTCATCTGCCGCAATCGGCGCTGACGCGGTGATGGATGCGGTCTTGTGCGCGTTCACGCCCTCGGTCACGTTGATCGTGTCGATGATGTAGGTGATCCCGTCGACGGTCAGTTCCGCCCCCACCGTGAGCGCGGAAAGATCGCCGTCCGCGAGGACGTTTCCGCTGCACTGAATCGAGCGTTTCTTTGCATAGACGTCGATCTGTTCGATGTTCCCGCTCTCGTCCGTTGCTTCCGCCGTGGACGAGCTTTCCGAGTATGAAACGCTCTGCAGATGCAGTCCCTGGATCGCGTTCTTGTAGGTCGCGAGACCGAATACGATCGGTTTATCCGCCATGTTAAAATCCTTTCGTTAAAATCCCTGTTTGCATTTGATTCCGAGCGCCATGACCGCGTAAAGCGCGTCCGGGCTGGATGCTGTGCAGTCAACAGGGTGAACGTGCACATTGTTGAGTGAAAATCCCTCCGGCGGGAAAAGATCGAGAAGCGCTCCCGCAGACCGGAAAACGGAGAGCGCCCGGACATCCGCGGCCGCGCGGAAACGGTCGACCAGAACAAGCGTAAGCGAAAACTCGCTTATGGAGCTTTCGCTCAGGAAATTCATCGCGTCGAAAACGATGATCACACCCGGCAGGAGGTCCGGGTGGATCGCCTTGACCTCCTGCATGAACTGCTCCGGATTCTGGAGCGAGGAGATCCGGACGGTCTGGAATTCCTTCGAGATGTGATCGCGCAGATCCTGGACGATGTTTTCAAGACTTCTCACCTCAGAAACCTTTCATGTTCTCCCGTCCGAAAACGGGTTTTCCGACGCTGGCGAATGCGACGGAGGAATCCTGCTTCTCGGAGGCGTCCGGAAGGCGGAAGGAGCCCGCGCGGATCATCTCGAGATACTTGCGCACCTGTTCAACGCGGAGTTTCACCTTTTCGGTGTAATTTCCGCCCGCCGGACGGGCGAAGGCCCGTTCCTCGGCAAGCGTCAGGTTCCAGTCCTTGAGCAGCGCGAGGCTTCGTTCCCCCTTCACCGGCAGGCGGTAACGCGGAGCGATCGCCCCGTCGATCTCGGCGGCTGCGCTCGCAAGGTCGGAGAGCGCGGCGGGATCCTCGGAAAAATCCGTCTGTCCCTCCGCGCCGTAGATTTCCGAAAAAATGCTGTTTCCGAGACGTCCGCAGAGTTCACTTACAGACGCGTAGCTCATCATCAGGACGCCGCCACGATGCCGCCGTAGACGAGGTGCGGGAAGGCCGCCGCGGCGGAGCCGTAGGCGCTTGTCCCGAAGATCGCCATGTCCTCCATGAACACGCCCTCGTCGTCCGGTTTGTTCTTGCTGACCAGCGCTGCCTCCTTCGACTTCTGCACGGCGACGGGCTTGATCGGGCCCCCGCAGCACATCATGAACCAGTAGTTCGCATAGTCGCCGGTGATGCGCGGGTTGACAATCAGTTTCGCCAGGCCTTTGCAGCTGTTTCGAACGGCGATTTTCCCGGTGGAATCGAGTTCAAAGTCGTTTTCAAGGATGTCGCGCGCGACAAACTCGAGCGCGGGCCCGACCATCAGGGTGTCCGGATTGACGGCGAGCGGTTCTCCGGCGTGTCCGGCATATGCGAACATCGTCTGGCGCGCGG
>ERZ779737.2632-NODE-2632-length-11526-cov-2.358295_pt1 | contig 11526 bp, 10 predicted proteins | sample MGYA00511889_ERZ779737 | MGnify/ENA primary metagenome ERZ779737 (study PRJEB29588, sample SAMEA2163575) | human gut metagenome | biome: human gut; feature: human-associated habitat; material: faeces | place: Denmark | collected 2008/2010 ...
AGACCCGTTTTTTATTTTGCAATATTCCAGATGATCGTTGCCAGCAGCTCGGTGATTTTTTCCATGTCCTCAACGGGGACATACTCAAATCTGCCGTGGAAATTCTCGCCGCCGGCGCAGAGATTCGGGCACGGAAGCCCCTCAAACGAAAGCCGCGCACCGTCCGTGCCGCCGCGAATCGGCTGCACCTTCGGCATAATGCCCAGCTCGAGCATCGCGCTTTTTGCCTGCTCGACGAGGAACATGCAGGGCTCGATTTTCTCGCGCATGTTGAAATAGCTGTCACGGACGTTAAGCGTTACGGTTCCCTTTCCGTAGCGTCTGTCCATCTCCTGCGCCGCCTTTTCCATTACCGCCTTGCGCGCTTCAAATTTTTCCCGGTCGTGGTCGCGGATGATATAGGAGAGCTTCGCATGCTCCACCTCGCCCTCCATGCCGGTCAGATGGAAGAAGCCCTCGTAGCCGTCGGTAAAATACGGCGTCTCCAGTGCGGGAAGAAGCGCGGCAAACTCCATCGCAACGAGGCTGGCGTTGACCATCTTTCCATAGGCAGAGCCCGGATGGATGGAAAGCCCCGTGATCTCGACCGACGCAGACGCGGCGTTGAAGTTCTCGTACTCCAGCTCGCCGATTGCCCCGCCGTCTACCGTATAAGCGTAGTCCGCACCAAAGCCCGTGACGTCAAACCTGTCTGCGCCCTCGCCGATTTCCTCGTCCGGCGTAAAGGCGATTTTCACTGTGCCGTGCGGGCGGTCGGAGGTCAGAAGTTTTTCCGCTGCAGACAGAATCTCTGCCACACCTGCCTTGTCGTCCGCGCCGAGCAGTGTCGTGCCGTCGGTCACGATCAGGCGTTTGCCGACGTGCTTCTGCAGGGAAGCATAGTCCCGCGGCGAAAGGACAATGCCCTGCGCCTCGTTGAGAACAATGTCTCCGCCATCGTAGGCTTCCGTGATTCTCGCGTGAATCGGACCGCCGGGCGCATCCGGCGAGGTATCCATGTGGGCAATCAGCCCGTAGACCGGAAGGTCTTTGGCGCAGTTTGCGGGAATCGTGCCGTAGACGTAGCCGGCGTCATCCATGTGCGCGTCGCAGATACCGAGAGCGAGCATCTGCCGGACCAGCTCCCCGCCCAGCACCTTCTGATTAGGCGTGGACGGTTGCTGCCCGCTTGTTTCGCTGGAGGTAGTATCAAAGCTGACAAACTTCAAAAATCGTTCGATCACCGTCATGAAAAATGTCTCCTTTTGTTTCAGTTTCCCCTATTTTACTATTGAAACTCGCAAAAAGCAAGCAAAATCCGGCGCAGCTTTCCCGCACTGCGCCGGGCTTTACGTCATGTTTCGGGTTCTTCCTTCTTTTTTAACTCGGCGGCAACCTGCTCCAACAGTTCGCGGATGGGCAGATGCTGCGGACATCCATCGGTGCAGCAGCGGCAAGCAGTACAGGCAATCCGGTGCATGAAACGGAAAATATCCTGTACTTTGCGGACTGCCTCCATCTCCGTGTCGGTCAGCGGCTGGAAGTTCTGCATGAAGCTGATATTGTCTTTCATCTGCTTGATGTCGCTCATGCCGGACAGGACCATCAGGATGCCCGGGAAGCCTGCAGCAAAACGGATGGCGTAGCTGGCAGGGCTGCCGCCGTGCAGATCCTCGAAGACCTGTTTCGCCGCGTCCGGGAGCTTGACCAGATTGCCGCCCTTGACCGGCTCCATGACAATCACGGGCTTTCCATGCTTGCGGCAGACCCCGTAGCATTTGCGGCTCTGGACCGCGGGGTCGTCGAAGTCGACGTAGTTGAGCTGAATCTGCACGACCTCAATCTGCGGGTACTCGCGCAGGATTTCATCCAGCACCTCCGCCCGGTCGTGGAAGGAAATGCCGACGTGGCGGATTTTCCCCTCCTTTTTCAGTTCGAACGCCGTCTCATAGGCACGGCACGCCTTGAAGTGCTTGAAAATCTCTGCGCTCTGGGCGTGCATCAGGTAAAAGTCGAAATAATCTACGCCGCAGATTTCCAGCTGGCTTTCAAAAAGCGGACGAATATCCTCTTCCTTTTTGAAATATGCCATCGTCAGCTTGTCGGTCAGAATGAACCGGTCTCTCGGATCGCGGCTGGCAAGACATGTTTTGATTGCCTACTCGCTCTTGCCCTGCAAATAGCCGTGTGCAGTATCAAAATAGTTAAAGCCCGCGTCCAGGAACGTATCGACCATCCGGCTGGTCTGCTCGATGTCCACCTCGCCGTCCTTCATCGGAAGGCGCATGTAGCCGAAGCCGAAGTTCTTTTTGATCCTGTCCATTTGGGATACTCCTTTCCGGTATGTTATGCTTCTGTTATTTTAACCGCAAACGCTTTCGCGCACAATCTGATTTCCTTCTCATTCGGATCAGTTCCCCTGATCGAACTGTTCTTTTCGCTCAGCGGGAAAGATAACTGTCGCAGACAGCCTGCGCTTCGCGGGCGGTCCGTTCCTCGTCGATGGTGACAAGGCACCCGTCTTTGACGACAATGCGCCCGTTAACGACCGTATAGTCGACCGGTCCGCGCACGCCGACGGTGGCAAGCACGGATTTCGGGTCATAGCACGCGCCGGTCAGCTCCAGTCTGCGGCTGTCAATCAGAAACAGGTCGCAGCATTTGCCGGTGCTCAATTCCCCGATATCCTTCCGCCCCAGAAGGCGCGCACTGCCCTTTGTTGCCATTTTGAGAATATCATAGCCCGAAGGCGCCTTACGGCTGGCGTTGAGCCTGTGCAGCAGGAACGCCACGCGCAGCTCTTCCATCAGGCTCGACCCGTCGTTGGACGCAGAGCCGTCTACGCCCAAACCCACCGGCACGCCGAGCGCGAGCATTTCCGGGATGCGCGCAATGCCGGACGCGAGTTTCATGTTGGAAATCGGGCAGTGGCACACGCCGGTGCCCGTATCTGCCAGCAGCTTCAGCTCTTCGTCGTTAAAGTGAATGCCATGCGCGTACCACACGTCGGGTCCGACCCAGCCGAGCGTCTGCATGAACGCCAGCGGACGCATGCCCTCGCGTTCTAACATGTAATTTTCTTCGTCCTTCGTCTCGCACAGGTGCGTGTGCAGCCGCACATGGTACTGCCGCGCGAGAATCGCACTCTGCCGCAGCAGCTCTGCCGAAACCGAGAACGGCGAGCACGGCGCCAGCGCCACCTGCCGCATGGAGCCGAACGATGCGTCGTGATACGTTTCAATCAGCCGCATGGAGTCTTTCATGATCTCGTCTACCGTCTGCACCACGGAGTCGGGCGGCAGTCCCCCGTCCTTGACGGACAGGTCCATCGAGCCGCGTGAGCAGTGCATGCGGATGCCGAGCGCAGATGCCGCTTCGAACTGCGTGCCGATCAGGTCCCCCGCACCTGCCGGGAAGACGTAGTGATGGTCGAAGCAGGTTGTGCAGCCGTGCTTCAATAGCTCTCCCATGCCGGTAAGGCTCGAAAGCCGGATGACGTCTGTATCGAGGTTCTTCCAGATCTCATAGAGCGTCTTGAGCCAGTCGAACAACTCCATATTCTGCACCTGCGGCAGATTCCGGGAAAACTGCTGATACAGGTGGTGATGCGTGTTGACAAGCCCCGGATAGCAGAGCATATGGCTTGCGTCGATGGTTTCATCGGCGGGTTTCTCAAAATTTTGCCCGATGGCGCAGATCACGCCGTCTTCCGCGTAGAGGTCGACGTTTTCATATACCCGGTCCTGCTCGTCGCACGAGACAAGACTTGCGATGTTTTTGATCAGAAGCGTCTTCATGTTTGTCCGTTCTCCCGTTTCGTTTTTGCGCAGGATCTGCGCACCTGTACTTCTATTATACCGGGTCGGGCGATAATTACAAGGCTTGCCTTTTCCGCGCAAAAAGAACCGGACGTCCGCACATTTTTTGCAAAAACATACCCGCCGCACTTTTTGCGGCAGGTATAGGTTTTGCCTTTCGGCTTTCTTTGCACAATCAGATGCGCCCCGTTATCTTACCGCAGCGTTTTCCTTTGCCAGCTCTGCTGCCGGACGGTAGAAAAGCAGCGCGCCCAGCAGCAGCGCATAGTCAAACACCTGCGGCGTCTGCACGGCAAAGAGCGTGGACCGGTCCGGCGTTTCATCCACCGCGCCGGTTTTGGATACCTTGATCGTATCTTTGACCGGAATCGCGGGCGCTGCTGCGCCAAACTTCGCCGCCTTTATAATCGCCTTTGTGATGACCTCCGACGGCACCAGCGGACGCGCGCCGTCATGCACCGCAACAAGCTCCGTCCCTTCCGGCACAGCCTTGAGCCCGTGCATCACCGACTCTTGTCGACTCTCTCCGCCGGGAACGACGATGCGCCCCTTCCGATACGGCGAACAGACCCGGCTGATTTTGGGCATCCGGTCCTCGCGCGCGACGACGATGATGGTGTCGATCATCTCATGATCGTCGAACACGCGCAGCGTCCGGCTCAGAACCGGAAGCCCGCCCAGCTCCGCCAGAAGCTTGTCCGTCCCGCCCATCCGGGCAGAAGACCCGGCGGCGACAATCACCGCCGCACAGTTCGGATGCGAGAGCTTGTTTTTCACCTGCCGCGCCTTGCGGATGGTATCTGCAAGCTGCATGAAATCCCTCCTTATGTGAGGCTGCCCACAAGCTCCTTGTAGGCTCTGCCGCGCACGGCGAAATTCTTGAACTGGTCAAACGCTGCACAGGCAGGGCTCAACGTCACAATGTCGCCCGGCTGCGCCGCCTTCTGGCAAAGCGCAACCGCCTCGCGCAGATCGTTTGCCTCCAGAATTTCCGGCGCGCCCTTCCTGTACTCCGGCGCGTTTTCCACTGCCGCGCGGATTTTGTCCGCCGTCGCGCCGCACAATACCAGCGTCTTGACATGCGCGCAGATCTCCGGTCCCAGCACGTCGAACGGAATGTGCTTGTCATACCCGCCCGCAATCAGAATCACCTTCTGCTTGAACGAGTGTAGCCCCGCAATTGTCCGCGACGGGCTCGACGCAATCGAGTCGTTGTAATACTTCACCCCGTGCAGCTCACGCACCAGCTCGATGCGATGCTCCACGCCGCCGAAGCTCCGCGCCACCGCGTCCACATCCGCATCCGTTGCAAGACCTTCCGTCGCGCAGGCGGCAGCCATGTAATTTTCAATGTTGTGTACGCCCGGGATTTTAATATCGTCCGCCGGCATGATTCTTCGCCCATTGCGGTAAATGATGCCGTTTTCCAGCCAGACGCCGTTCGAAGGTTTTCCCAGCCGCGAGAATCTTTCCACCGTACCCGGCGCTTTTTCGGCAAAGGAATTGGTAATTTCGTTGTCCATGTTCACAACGAGCTTGCCGGTCTTTCCCTGATGCAGATAGACGTTTTCTTTTGCGGCAATATACTCCGCCATGTCCTTGTGCACGTCGAGATGGTTCGGCGCAAGATTCGTCACCACTGCAATGTCTGCCGACTGCGTCATGCCCATGAGCTGGAACGACGAAAGCTCGACGACGGCAAGATCGTCCGGCTTCATCTGCTCTGCCAGCGGCAGAAGCGGCGTTCCGATGTTGCCGCCGAGCCAGACCGTGTAGCCCGCGTGCTTTAAAATTTCCGAGATCAGCGTTGTCGTCGTCGTCTTGCCGTCCGAGCCGGTCACAGCAATGATTCTGCACGGACAGACGGAGAAAAACGCCTCCATTTCGCTCGTCACCACCGCGCCGCTCTCGCGCAGCTGCCGCAGCGCCGGAATGTCCGGATGCATGCCGGGCGTGCGGAATACAACGTCCGCCTGCACGCCGTCCAGGTATCCGTCTCCTACATGGAGCGTCGCGCCCATGCGCTCTAAGTCCAGAACCTCTTCGTCGAGCTGCTGCCTTGGCGTCTTGTCGCAGGCAAGCACCGTCAGCCCCCTGCGAAGCAGCATGCGGATCAGCGGGCGGTTCGACACGCCGATGCCGAGCACGGCAATACGCTTTCCCCGCAGCGCCTCAAAATATGCAGAAACCTTCTCGTTCATGGTTGAAGCCTCTTTTCCGGTTGTTAGCTCCATTATATCCGCCCTAGAAAAAAATTGCAACTTGTTTGACATTCGGGCGCGAATCAGGTACAATACAAGCGCGACCGGGACGGACAGTCGCGGGGTGCAGCCTAACGGCTGCATCATGAGGAAAGTCCGGGCTCCACAGGGCAAGGATAACGGGTAACGCCCGCCCAGAGCGATCTGAGGAAAAGTGCAACAGAAATATACCGCCTCGTCCTTTTATACCAGTCAGGAGACTGCAAGCAATGTCTCCCGTCTGCGCCAAAAAAGCCAATAAAGCTCCGCTTTGACGGCAGAGGAGGCGCAACGGAATGTATGAGCTTTGCCGCTTGCGGCGAAGCGAAGGATATGAAGTTTGCGCCGACGAGGTAAGGGTGGAAACGTGCGGTAAGAGCGCACGCATCGGCGTGGAAGCGTCCGTTGCTGTAAACTCTATCCGGAGCAACACCGTGGAGGAAACAAGGCTTGCCCGGCTGTTTCCGAGGAGGTGGCTGGAGCGCACCGGCAACGATGCGCCTAGATAGATGACTGTCGATTACAGAACCCGGCTTACAGACCCGATCGCAAAAACTCCCGGCGCATAGCGCCGGGGGTTTTTACCTGAAAAGGCATCGCCTTTTCGAGTAATTTTGCAGGCTGACTGCGCGGTATGTTTCCGGTCGGCGGAGCCGCCGGATAAAATAGATTTCCAATTTATTTCGCCATCTGCGGATGGTGAAACTCTGCGAGGCTGTGCTGCAAAACGCTGCGGGGCAGCGTGGGTCACTTTTTGGTCAGGCGGTTGAGGATTGCGGTGATGGCAATGATCACGCCCATAACGATGAAAATACCAAGCATGCCAGTTCCCATATAGGGCAGCAGCTCCGTAAACACTTCCGGATGAAAGTTCATGGTTTTCCCTCCTTATTTCGCGAAGAAGTTCAGAATCAAGCCGCCTGCGATGACAGACGCAATCTGCCCGGAGACGTTGACGCCGATCGAGTGCATGAGCAGGAAGTTCTGCGGGTCTTCCTTGAGCCCCATCTTGTGGACAATCCGCCCGGACATCGGGAACGCCGAAATGCCCGCCGCGCCGATCATGGGATTGATCTTCTTTTTGAGGAACAGATTCAGGAATTTCGCGAACAGAACACCGCCCGCAGTGTCGAACACGAATGCAAAAAGCCCCAGTCCCAGAATCAGAAGCGTCTGCGGCTGCAGGAACTTTTCCGCCTGCATCTGCGACGCAATCGTCAACCCCAGGAAAATCGTCACGAGATTTGCCAGCACCTTCTGCGCCGTTTCGGAAAGCGAGTTCAGAACGCCGCACTCACGAATCAGATTGCCGAACATCAGAAAGCCCACGAGACTGACCGATGCCGGCGCAACCACACCCGCAACAATCGTCGTCAGAATTGGGAACAGAATCCGCGTCGTTTTGCCGACCGACTTCTGCTCATAGGGCATGCGGATCAGCCGCTCCTTCTTTGTCGTCAGCAGCCGGATGACCGGCGGCTGGATGATCGGCACCAGCGCCATGTAGGAATACGCCGCAACCATGATGGCGCCCAGATACTGCGATTGAAGCTTCTGCGCCACAACGATAGCCGTCGGTCCGTCTGCAGCGCCGATGATGGCAATGGACGCCGCGTCCGGAAGGTCAAAGAACATACCGGCCAGGCACAGCGTGAAGAAAATGCCGAACTGTGCCGCCGCACCGAAAATCATAAGCTTCGGGTTATTCAGCAGCGGACCGAAATCGATCATTGCGCCGATGCCGATGAACAGAATCAGCGGGAACAGCTCGTTTGCAATGCCAGCGTCATACAGAACGCTCAGTGCGCCCCGTTCCAGCTGCCCGGACACCCACTGGTCAATCGCACCCGACATCGGAAGATTTACCAGAATTGCGCCGAAACCCATCGGCAGCAGCAGACTCGGCTCCATATCCTTTGCGATGGCAAGGTAGATGAGTAACCCGCCGATTGCCCACATGACCACCTGCTGCCACGTGAGATTTCCCAGATTGCTGTACAGAATTTCCATACACGTCTCCTCTTTTCTGAAAACTGTGTGCTAAGGAAGCCGCCCGCAGGCGAAGTCTTTTCGTCATAAATGACGAAAAAAACTCTGATTGCCGCGCTTTTGCGCAGCAATCAGAGTTTTGCCATTTCATCCAGCAGCGGGTCCTGCGGACCGTCCTGACGCCATCTGTCGCGATTTCTCGCCGGCTACTTCCTCTTATGCACTTATCTACGCCAGTATACTGCGGCGCATCCGCAATTGCAAGAGAATTCTGCCGGAAATCACAAATTCTTAGCAATTATTTATTCATAGCGCAGCGCCTCGATGGGGTCCATCATTGCCGCCTTGTTTGCCGGGTAATAGCCGAAGAACACGCCGACCGCCAGAGAAAAGCCAAATGCCAGTGCAATCGCGCCGATGCCCGGCAGCACCGCATTTTTCAACAGTCCGCTTCCCACATAGCCCATCACCGCGCCCAGCACAATGCCGATCGCGCCGCCGACCAGGCAGATGATCACGCTTTCTACGACAAACTGAATGCGGATATTGCCGTTTGTCGCGCCGAGCGCCTTCCGGGTGCCGATTTCGCGCGTTCGCTCGGTGACGGAGACCAGCATGATGTTCATCACGCCGATGCCGCCGACAAGCAGCGAAATTGCCGCAATGACGGCGATAGCGACCGAAAGGGTGTTCATCATCGAGTTGACGGACGAGATCATGCTGTCCATGCTGATTGCCGTAACGGTGTAGTTTTCGTTCGTTCGGTAATACCGCGCCAGATAATTCTTGACCTCGGCGGCAACCTCCGTGCTGCTCTCGCCCACCGCTGCCTGCACGGTAATCATGGAGTACCCGCGCGACGCGCCCGTAAGCTGCTTTGCCGTCGACAGCGGAATATACAAAGACGTTGCAAGATCCTTATCGGATGCGATTGAAAACGAGATTGCCGATTGCTCATACTTATAAACGCCGACAATGCGGAAGGTGTAGCTTCCGCCGGACAGCTGCACGAGCACCTCCTGCCCGAGCGCTTGTTTCTGGTCGCCGTCAAAGAGGTTGCCCACCAGCCGGTCGCTTACCACACAGACCATGCGCCGTCCGTCGTCGTCCTTCTGCTGCAAAAACCGTCCTTCGCTCAATTTGACATTGTTGACCGTGAAATACCCTTCGTTGACGCCCATGGCGGAGACGTTGGCGTATAATCTTCCGTCCTTCGCCTTGCCGCTGCCGGCAGACTCCGACAGGCTCGTGGCAGCAAGTCTGCCCGCGAACTGCTCCTGCATCGCCGCGATCATTTCCGGCGTCATCAGATCGGTCGTCTCCGGCTGCTTCATGACCATCATGCTCATCATGTCCTCGCTCGACACAGCCTCGCGGTCCTTTTCCTGCAGCGTCACAATGATTGACGACGCGCCGAGGTCGCTCATGGTGCTGTTGATATAGCCGGAAAGTCCATCGCCCACGGTCAGAATGCCGATGACGGCGGCAATGCCGATGATGATGCCGAGCATGGTCAGCACCGCGCGCATTTTATTTGCTCTCAAGCCCTCGAACGCGAGGCGGATTGATTCACCGAGTCCCATCTTCTCTCGCGCCCCTTTCGCTGCCGGTATATAAAATGCCGTCTCGCATCGTCAGCACCCGGCTCGTCTCCGCTGCCAGCTCCTGATTGTGCGTAATGAGAACAATTGTCTTCCCCTGTTCGCGGTTGAGCCGGTGAAACAGATCCATGACCATGCGCCCCGTCTTGCTGTCAAGCGCACCTGTCGGCTCGTCGGCAAGGATAATCGCCGGGTCATTTGCCATGGCGCGCGCGATGGCGACACGCTGCTTCTGCCCGCCACTGAGCTCGCGCGGCTTCTTGCCCGCGTGCTCGGACATCTGAATGAGCTCCAGATAGCGTTCCACTTCCCGGCGGATATGACTCTTCTCCGCCTTCGCAATGCGGAGCGGGAAAGCAATGTTCTCCCATACGGTCATGTTCGGAAAAAGCGCATAGTTCTGGAAGACGGTATGGATGCCGCGCTTGTGCGGCGGCATGCGGGTAATGTCCTCGCCGTCCAGAATGATGCGTCCCTCATCGGGTTCCTCGAAGCCGCCGCAGATCCGCAGCAGGGTGCTTTTGCCGCAGCCGCTCGGCCCGAGAATGGAAAAAATCTCCCCCGCGCTGATGGAAAGGGAGACTTGATCGAGGACTTTCTGGGAGCCGAAGCTTTTACTGATGTTTTCGATTCTGAGAATTTCAGCCATATGTTTTCCTGATTATTTCCAATGGCCTTTTAATCTATCACAGGATTGTTTCAAAAAAAGGTTTTTTTCAGAAGAAAAAGAGGATTTTTTCAATTTTTTTCAGGGAGGCGCATCAATGCCGGGAGCGGCGCTCCCGGCGGGGAAAACGCGTTTCAGTTGAATTTAATGGCTCCCGTCATGTTCAGAAATACGAACATGACGCTGATCGGCGTGATGAAGCGGATGAAGAACCCCCAGATCGAGGCAGGCGTGAAGATATGCTTGTAGGAATCGCCATACCCCGATTCGCCGCGCATGCCCGAAAGCAGAATGAAAAAGTTCGTATCCAGTTCGCGCCCGGCGCCCTGGCGGATTTCATTCATCGCATTGCGCACGCCCCAGACCCATCCGAGGAAGATGGAAATCGCCATTCCCGCGGCGGGCAGGAACCAGTTCGCGGTCAAATTGTCAAGCGTGAGGAAAAGGCTTTCCGGCGGCGCGCCGAACAGCGTGGTCAGGGTCTTTTCCATCCAAGGGATGTTCTCCCAGGAGCTCATGCTGATCGAGCAGAGCACGCCGAGAACGGAAACCGAACTCCAGGAAAGCAGCACCGCGACGGGACGCTTCATGCCGAAGTAGTCGATCAGGACGGAAACGATCACCTCCATCAGGCTGATTCCGCTCGTCAGCGCGGCGATGGAAACAGCAATGAAGAACACGGTGCTCCAGACAGACCCCAGCCCGCCGGGAATCATATTGAACGCGGTCGGCAGAATCTGGAAGACAAGCCCCTCGCCGGCGGCGGGTTCGAATCCCATCGCGAACACGGCGGGAAAGATCGCCAGTCCCGCCATCATCGCCACCATCGTGTCAAGACCGATCAGCTGGAGAACGCTCTTGGGCAGATTGGTCCCCTTCTTGACGTAACTGCCGTAGACGATGGAAATCCCCATGCCGAGACTCAGCGTGTAAAATGCCTGCCCGAGCGCGACCAGAACCGCCCCTGCGGAAAGCTTGGTAAAGTCGGGGGAAAGGAAGAATTTGAGCCCCGCGCTCGCGCCCGGCAGCGAAATGCTCCGCAGGATCAGCACGATCAGAAGCACGAAAAGCGAAGGCATCAGCACCTTGGAGCAACGCTCGATGCCCTTCTTGACGCCGAACCAGAGAATGATGCCGCACAGCGTCATGAACGCAAGCTGTCCGCCGATCACATACCACCATGTGCCCGGCGCGGCCTCCTGAATCGGAAGAAACGCCGCCTGCGCCTCGGC
>ERZ779737.2638-NODE-2638-length-11499-cov-3.960503_pt1 | contig 11499 bp, 11 predicted proteins | sample MGYA00511889_ERZ779737 | MGnify/ENA primary metagenome ERZ779737 (study PRJEB29588, sample SAMEA2163575) | human gut metagenome | biome: human gut; feature: human-associated habitat; material: faeces | place: Denmark | collected 2008/2010 ...
CGCGCTCTTCCGCTTCATCTCGCCTTCGGAATACCGCGTGACCAGCCCCGGAGCGGAAAACGCGCGTCGCAGCGGCGCGCCCGTCAGCGGATGCTTCGTCAACGGCGCGTCGCCCGCGCCCTGTTCGATTTCGAGCGTTTCCCCGTCGCTCCCGTCGGGTCTGACGACGACGTAAACGAAAATCGGCATCTTCGTTTTTCTCCTGAAAAAAAAAAGAAAATCTCCGCCGCGCAAAAAACCGCGGCGCGGAATCCGCGGGAACACGCGCGGGAACGCGTGTTTCTCCGGCGGACGCCGCGCCGCTCATGCGCGGGAACGCGGAATTATTTCACGCCTTCCGCTTCGAGTTCCTTTTTGACCTCGATGAACGCGGCGAGCGCCTTTTCCAGATCCTCGCGCGTGTGCCCGGCGGTGATCTGCGTGCGGATGCGGGCCTTGCCCTTCGGCACGACGGGATAGAAGAACCCGATCGCGTAAATGCCTTTTTCGAGCAGGCGACGGGAATATTCCTGCGCCAGACGCGCGTCGCCGAGCATGACCGGCGTCACCGGATGCGTTCCCGGCACGACGTCGAAGCCCGCCTTCGTCAGCCCTTCGCGCCAGAACTTCGTGTTTTCCTGAATGCGCCGCACGAACGAGGGATCGTTTTCGAGCAGCTCCAGCGCCTTGAGCGCGCCGCCGACGATCGCGGGAGCGATCGAATTGGAAAACAGATACGGGCGCGACTGCTGGCGGAGAAGCTCGATGATTTCCTTCTTCCCCGACGTGAACCCGCCGGAGCCGCCGGAAATGCCCTTGCCGAGCGTTCCCGTGATCACGTCCACGCGGTCCATCACGCCCCAGTATTCGTGCGTGCCGCGCCCCGTCGCGCCGAGGCAGCCCGTGGAGTGGCATTCGTCGAAGCCGACGAGCGCGTCGTATTTGTCCGCGAGGTCGCAGATGCCCTTGAGGTTCGCGATCACGCCGTCCATCGAGAACGAGCCGTCCGTGAAAATCATGATGTTCTTCGCTCCCGCGGCGCGCGCTTCCTGCAGCTTCGCCTCGAGGTCCGCCATGTCGTTGTTTTTGTAGCGGTAGCGCGTCGCCTTGCACAGGCGCACGCCGTCGATGATCGAGGCGTGATTGAGCTCGTCGGAAATGATCGCGTCGCCTTCCTTGAGCAGGCATTCGAAAAGCCCGCCGTTCGCGTCGAAGCACGCTCCGTAAAGAATCGTGTCCTCCGTCTTGAGGAATTTGGAAATCGCCGCCTCGAGCTGCTTGTGAATCGTCTGCGTCCCGCAGATGAAGCGCACGGACGCGCAGCCGAAACCGTATTTGTCGAGCGCTTCGTGCGCCGCCCTGATGACTTCCGGGTTGTCCGCGAGCCCGAGGTAGTTGTTCGCGCACATGTTGATGACTTCGCGCCCGTCCTCGAGGCGGATGTGCGCCGCCTGCGGGCTGGCGATCACGCGCTCGTCCTTGTAGAGTCCGGCTTCGCGGATTTCCGCGAGGCGCGCTTTCGCCGTTTCAAGATATTTTTTGTATGCCATGATTTTTTCTAATATTGATGAAAAGCGTGGTTGCGAGACGCGATTTTCCTCTTCGTTCCCGCCGCAGGCAAACAAAAAAGGCGTTCCCGCGGACAACGGCGCGATCCTCCGCGGGGAACATCGCGCGCAAAAAGAAAAAGCGTTCCCGCGGGAGCGGCGGGCTGCTTACGGGCGCTTGGCTTTGCCCGTGATGCGCGCGGGAACGAGCTTGAAAATCGCCGTGCGCGCGAGCGAATGCGAAATGTGCTCGTCGGCGACGTCCATTTTCTCCGGCAGATACTTGCGGCACAGCTCCCGCAGCGCCGCGCGCTTTTCCTCCGCGTCCGTCACGAGCTCGACGCGCCCGAACGCCATCGCCGACTCGTAACAGCTCGTGAAATATTTCGTGAAGACCGCCCGCACGTTCTGCGCGGCGGAAAAATGCGCCTCCGCGCCGTTTTCGAGAATGCGGAATTTCCTGCCGGCGTTCGCGGAATGAATCCAAATCGCGCCGCTGCAGAACGCGAACGAGACGGGAACGCCGTAGGGCGCGTTCCCGTCGGGGTCGACCATCGCGAGCGTCCCGTATTCGGCTTCGCGCAGCACGCGCTCCGCTTCTTCCCGCGGAATTTCCCGATCCTTGCGCCTCACGTGAAATTTTTCGTCGTCCGTCATGGCGTCTCAGTTTAAAGTGGTGCGCGCAAAGATGAAAGAAAAGAACTCCGCCATGCCGCCCCCCGCCGCCGTTCCCGCGCTCGGCTTCATGCTCGACGTTTCGCGCGGGCGCGTGCCGACGATGCCGGCCCTTTTCCGCCTCGCGGACCGCCTGCGCCTCCTCGGCTTCACGCAGCTGCAGCTCTACGTCGAGCACACGTTCGCGTTCCCGGGGCACGAAGACGTCTGGCGCGGCGCTTCGCCGCTGACGGCGGAGGAAATCCGCGCGCTCGACGCGCATTGCCGTTCCCGCGGCGTCGAGCTCGTGCCCAATCTCAATTCCTTCGGCCACGTCGAACGCTGGCTCAAGCACGAAAAATACAGGCGTCTCGCCGAATGCCCCGACGGCTTCTATCACGAGCTTTTCAAAATGCGCCGCCCGGCGGGAACGTTCTTCCCCTGCGAGGAAACGGCGGATTTCATGGGCGCGCTCTACCGCGATTTCCTGCCGCATTTTTCGTCGGACAAATTCAACCTCGGCGGGGACGAGCCCTGGGAGCTCGGCCTCGGCCGCTCCCGCGAACGCTGCGCCGCGCTCGGCAAGCGCGCCGTCTACGTCGAACACATGCTGCGCCTGAAAAAACGCGCCGAGGCCTGCGGCAAAAAAATCATGTTTTGGGCGGACGTGCTGCTCGGCGACGGCGACGGGAACGCCCGCGGCGGCGAAATTCCCGCCGCGCTCCTCGACGGCGCCGTTCCCGTGATCTGGGGCTACGAGGCGGATCACCCCTTCGACGCGCAGTGCGCCCGCGTGCGCGCCGCGCTGGAAAAGACCGGCGGGAGCGGCTCTTTCACGGTCGCGCCGGGAACGTCGGCGTGGCTGAGCTTCGGCACGCGCCTTTCGAACGCGCTCGCCAATATCCGCTCCGCTTTCTCCGCCGCGGAAAAATGGCGCGCGGGCGGCGTGCTGCTCACGACTTGGGGCGACGCCGGCTACCACAATCCGCCCGCGGCGAACCTGCTGCCGCTGATTTCCTGCGCGGCGCTCGCGCGCGGCGATCCCGCGCCGGAAACGCCCGCAAACAGCGCCGTCACCCGCTCGCCCACGGGCAGCGCGGCACGGAGAGTGTCGGCAGCACGGCGCAGCCGCGCTCCGCTTTCGGCAGCACCGACATCGTTCGGATTCGTCGAGCCCGCAAGTGTGCGGCATATTATGCCGCCGTCACCGGTGCAAAGCACCGCCTCGGTCTTTGTTCCGCCGCCGTCTATCGCAATATAATATGCCACCGCCGCACCTCCGTGATATTTTTTCCTATAAATTATATCACATTCAAAAACGGCTTGTCAATACGCGGGCTGTTATTCCCCCCGCAAGCCGCCGTGCATATCGAAAAACAGCAACTTTAAAAAAAAACGAAAAAGGACTTGACAGATGTTCACAGATAGCGTATAATATCAATTACACTGAACACGGAGGTTCAAAATGCAGTACTTTTCAACAATAGTGGTCGGAATAATGACCGCATTTGCTCTTGTCGGCATAATCGACCAGCTCTTTTTAAAAAACCGTCTCGGTCTCGGCGCGGAGTTTCAGCGCGGTATTGAAATGATTGGTCCGCTCTGCCTCGCCATTGTCGGTATAATTGCACTCGTGCCCGAAATGAAGTGGGGCATCGAGCACACCCTCACCCCCCTTTACCGGACATTGGGGCTTGACCCATCGATGGCGGTCACATCCATCCTCGCAATAGATATGGGCGGCTATCAGCTTGCCGAATCGGTCGCGATAGACCCGCTGATCGGTCAATGGGCGGGCATCGTATACGGCTCCATGATGGGTGCCACCATAGTATTCACGATCCCCGTCGGTCTTGCGGCAATAGGTAAGCAGGACGTTGCCGCCTTCTCCAAGGGCGTTCTTTACGGTATCGCCGCTATCCCGATCGGCACCTTTGTCGGCGGTCTTGTCATGGGCATCCCCGTCGGCACCGTAGCGCTCAATCTCATTCCGCCAGTTATCTTCTCTGTCATCATCATCGTCTGTCTTGCCCTGTGGCCCGGAAAAACGACTGCGGTGTTCAGAGTATTCAGCGTTATTATCAACATAATTGCAATGCTCGGTCTGGGGCTTGCCATGGTCAAGGACCTCATCCTTGTTCCCATTGCCGGCAACGGCGCATTTGACCTTGATTCCGTCCCATTCTTCGGCTCACTTGGCTCAACGGCTGAGGGGATAGGAGTCGCGGGCTCTGTCGGTCTCGTCCTTGCGGGCGCGCTCCCCTTCGTTTACTGCCTCAACAAGTGGCTCAAAAAGCCGCTCGGCAGCCTTTCCCGCCGCTTCGGACTTACCGACGCCGGCGTGACCGGCTTCCTGCTCAGCAGCGCCAATAATATGGCGATGTTCGCCACCATGTCAAAAATGAAGGAAAAGGAAAAGATACTCAACACCGCATTTGCCGTCTGCGCGGCATTCATAATCGGCGATCACCTTGCCTTCACCGCGGCAAATGCCCCCTCCTGCATAGCGCCCATGATGCTTGCAAAGGCTATATCCGGCGTAACGGCAGTAGCCATAGCCGCGCTCTTCAACAGAACCAAAGACACAGAAAATAAAAATCCCGAATCGTCGGAGATCACGAACGGAGAAGAAAAATGACAAGACATGAATTTGATCTGCTTTATACGATACGCAACAAAGGAAAGAAAAGCGTACGCGAGCTTGCAGAGCTTACCGGCACATCGATCGGATTTGTCAGCGAAAAGCTGCGCGAATTTACCGACCGCGGATATATTGATGCCGCAGGCATCACTGATGCGGGATATACGGCGCTTGAGCCTTATCACGTAAAAAATGCTATTATAATGGCTGCCGGAATGTCCACACGCTTTGTTCCTCTCTCACTTGAAAAGCCCAAGGGACTGCTCGTGGTCAAAAACGAGGTGCTCATCGAGCGTCAGATAGAGCAGCTTCGTGACGCCGGAATCAAGGAGATAGTGCTCGTCCTCGGCTACAAGAAGGAATCCTTCTTCTACCTTGAGAGCAAATACGACGTAAAGATCATAATAAACCCCGATTTCCACATCAAAAACAATATCGAAACCATCTGGCTCGCGCAGAAATACATCGGCAACAGCTATATCTGCTCCTCCGACGACTATTTCACCGAAAACCCGTTTACCGATTATGTATACCAGTCATACTACTCATCCATCCATGTGACCGAAAAAACAGGCGAATGGTATATGGACAAGGACTCCAAGGGCAACCTCACCAAGGTCCGCTACTACGGCGAAGAGGGCGACGTCATGCTGGGACACGCATACTGGAACAACGACTTCAGCCGGGCTTTCCTGCGCCTTGTAAACGAGCATCATGAGCTCGGCGATTACGATGATAAGCTGTGGGAGGTGCTGCTTGCCGATAACGTGTCAAAGCTTCCGCCCATGCAGGTAAAGGTCTATCCCGACGGCATCATCTTTGAATTCGACTCACTCGACGAGCTGCGCGCATTTGATACCTACTATGTCAAGGATACACACAGCAGGATCATGAAGAACATATGCTCTGTTCTCGGCTGCACCGAGGAGGACATCACCGGATTCAAGGCGATAAAAGAGGGTCTCACCAACACCTCGTTCGTTTTTGAGGTCAAGGGAAAGAAATATGTTTACCGTCACCCCGGCGACGGTACAGAAGCGATAATCTCGCGCAAAAACGAAAAACGCGCTCTTGAGATCGGCAAATCGATCGGCGTTGATCCGACCTACATTTATATGGATGAAAAGGATGGCTGGAAGATATCTTCATTCGTTTCGGGCATACGCATTCCCGATTATTCGAATTTCGAAGATTCCAAGCGCGTGCTGTCTGTGCTGCGCCGTCTGCACGAGCAGAACATTCAGGTAGACTGGGGCTTCAGACCGTGGGAGGACGCGCTCGACATAGAAAAGCTTTTGCGTCAAAACGGCGAGATAGCCGTAACCGACTTTGACGAGCTGAAGGATAAGGTCAGAAAATGCTATGATGCGACCAAGGGCGACGGCGTGACTCCCCGCTTCTGCCACTGCGACACCTATGCCCCCAACTGGATGCTGACCGACACCGAGACCATCCTTATAGACTGGGAGTACGCCGGAAACGCCGACCCCGGCTGCGACGTGAGCTGCTATGTGATGGATGCCATGTATGACACCGACACCGCCGAAAAGTTCGTAAAGGAATATTGCGGCGAAAGCTTCAACGACAAAATGCTCTTCCACTACTTTGCATATGTCGCTGTTGTCTCCTACTACTGGTTCGTGTGGGCACTCTACCGTGAGTCCTGCGGCGGCGTTATGGGTGAATCACTTCACAACTGGTATGTCATGGCAAAGCGCTATTCCGATTATCTCAACGAAAAATTCGCACTCTGATACAGATAAAAGCTCCCCCGCCTCTCCGTTCAAGAGAGTCGGGGGAGCTTTTTTGGTACTGTACCGGTGTCAGGACACCTTGTATTCAAGCGTGCGCTTGAATGTGTCCACCGTGCCGTCTTTGTGAGTTATTTCGATTTTAAAATTGCCTCGGTATGTGCCCTTGCCGTCTGCCGGGAACTGCCCCTGGAAGTCATGGGTCGGCTCGTGTCCGTAATCGGTCCATACATTTCCGACAACGCCGATATCCACCGTGGTCCAGAAAATGCCGAGTGTCCTTTTCTGCACGGTGAAGGAAAGCTTTGCGACCTCAAACGTGGCGGCGTCGGTGCTGTAATATGCCGTCATCCACACCATGTCTTCTTTGTCAATGTAAAACGAGTAATCCAGAGAATCGCCGAGTGTGGCGACCATATCCCCGCGGCTAAGGGCACCTGCGGGTATTACCGCGGTGAGCAGCATAAAGCAGCCGAGAATCAGTGTGATAATGCGCGTGAACGTTTTCTTCATTCTTTTTCTCCTTTTCTTTTATTGTGTAAGCATTGCCATTGTGTTGCCTTTGCCCCACATTATATAATACCCCCTTTCGCCGCGTTTTTCTTCAAAAAATTGCTGATATGCAAAGCATATCAGCAATTTTTTTATTTTTCAGCGTGTTCTCCATCCGACGCCGTCTATGATCCGCGATACTTCGGTCTCCGACACGCTATCCGGCACCGCCAGCCACATCATATACTTACCGTCAAACCACAAGTAAGTTCTGCCGTCGGATACTTTTGAACATATCACGTCGTAACCGCCGAACTGCCCGAACTCAAACGGCTTGCCGTCCTCACACGTGTAAATGTGAGTCGAACCCTTCGGTGCACTTTGCCTGAAACAGATCTTTTCCCCGCTTGAATTTATGTACTCAAATTTCGAAACGGTCGGGGAGTCGATCCATCCGTTCATATAATAGCCCTTCGGCAGCTTTCTCAGGCAATATATATCTCCGTTCAGGTACTCGCCGTATGAATCATCATCTGCCACATTGACCTCAACATTGCCGCCGTTCTGAGTAAAGACAAAATAACCTTTATCCTCCTCGCAGAGATTCATAGCCGCACACCCGGCAAGCGCCAGCGCCGCAGCCAGTATCAACGCACGGATGATCCTTGCGGTCTTTTTGGCATTCCTGCGGACATTGAAGCCGACGATCCTGCTCATTGACTTGTAGTGGATAGCCGAACAGGCTGCACTCTCGGTGCACATCGCCAGTTCCCCGTCATATTTTTCGCACATGGCATCCTCAAGAGCCCGTGCAAACGCCGTATATTCCGCGCTGCGCATCATATTGCACCCTCCTTCGCCAGCGTTTTCAAAAGTATCCTCTTGCCGCGCGCAATGCGCGTGTATACCGCCTTTTCGGATATGCCGGTAAGCGCCGCGATCTCGGCTATCGACATTTCCCGGCAGTACCTGTAATACATGACCGTGCTGTACTTTTCGTTCATCCTCTTTATCGCGCTCACGACCGCGGCATATCTCTCGCGCGTTTCGAGCGCCGCAACAAAGTCGTCGTCCGACGGCACGTCGTCATAGCTTTCGATCTCGTCAAAGCGGTCGCGGTCGCCGACCAGGTCAAGCACCTCGTTTGCCACGATGGTGAGCAGATATGCCCGCAGCTTTTTGTCTCCGCCCGCCGTGTCCACCGTATCTATGTTCCGCACGATCTTGAGAAATGTGTTCTGCACCACGTCCTCGGCATCGCCGTCGCAGTTTGCTACCCCGGCATTTCTCAGCCTGTGCTTGGCGAACTTTATCATGTCGTCATGGTAGGCAGTGTAAATATAAACGATCTTTTCGCGGTCGCTCTCATCGGCTGCCGCCATCAGAAGACAGAGCATAAACACACCTCCCTTTCCAACATAATATTTAATTTATTGTATCACAAAACGTTGAAGAAGTCAATATATACCGTGCCTGCGCTCTCAGTTTACAATACTTTTTACAAGCTGTCCCCACTTTTCGGGATAGCACGCAAGCAGCTCTTCGTGCTGCAGATCATGCTCGTGTATCACCGGATGCGCAAAATGCCGCAGATAGCGCTCGCGGTACTTTTCACCCATTTTCAAAGCATAGAAAATATGGATCTCGGTGCCGGGAACACTTATATTGTCGGGCAGCGGCGTGATAAGGTCGGAATAAAACTGGTTTTTGCAGCTCCTCATCGTCACATAAGGACGCGCACCGCCGAACATCCCCATAAACGCGTTCACGTAATCGCCCATTTCCGCCGCACGCTTTTCAAGCCGCCGCTGAAGAAAACGGCTCGCGAATTTTCCGTCGCGCACGAGAGGATAGATCAGGGGCACCAAAAGATCGGTCTGAAGCCTTGCGGCAAATTTCGACGACTGATCGAGATCCGAGCTGCCGAGAATGCCGTAGTCCATATGGATATTCCGCCGCGCCGCCAGAAGCCCGACGAACGAACCGCCGAGCGAGCAGCCGTAAGCCGCGCGTATGCGCCCGCCGCAGTGTTCCCTTATATATGCCTCGATCTTTTCGGTCTCCCCGATCATCGTCGTAAATTCGGTGTCCTCGTTCTCGTCAAATCCGTCATAGCTGACGCAGAGAACGCGGTAATCGACCGCGAGCGGCGGGATAACATGACCGAAGTTGCTCTTCCAGTGGCAGCAGGTGCCCGGCAGCAGCATGACTGCGGGCGCTTTTTCATCTCCGAACGAATATACCTTCATCTTCCCACGCCCCCGAGATATCCGCTCTTCGCATTCTCCTCCGTATCGTCGGATTCATCATAGGCATCATAGGGCGCCGACGGGTCGTGCACTTTCTTTTTGAAAGGCGAACAGAGCTTGTCCCTGTGTGCAAAAGCAAATCCAAAATCGTCCGTCCACCCGGTGTGCCCCGTGATAAACAGCGGCTGCACGCCCATCTTTTTCAGCCTTGTCTCCAGAACGGCAAGCGACCTCACGGCAAGCTTGTTGTCCTCCGCAAGCGCCGATATAAAGCTGTACCCGCCGTCGGCACCGAACCAGATAGTGTCGCCCGTAAAGAGATATTTATCGTCGATAAGATACACCATGTGTCCACATGTGTGTCCCGGCACGAGAAAGCATTTTATCTTTATATCCCCGATGCGCAGCGTCTCACCGTCGCGCACGAGCTGCTTTTTGTTGTTTATCGTCACCTGCGGCAGCTTGTAAAGATGATATATCACCTTGCGGCGCACCTCGCCGGTGAGATATCGGTTTTCCGTCTCGCCGATATAAAGCTTTGCCTTTTTAAAAAGCCCCGGGCTGTCAGCCTCGACCGCGCCCACATGGTCGGTGTCCTGATGTGTAATTAGGATATGGCGTATCGACTTCGGATCGATACCGAGCCAGCCCATTTTTTCGGCAAGGCGGTCGTAGTTATAGCCCGCGTCGATCATGATCGTGGTATCGCCCTTGCGGTAAAAGAAGATATTCGCCACCCATTCGCGCACACAGGCGACGTTCTCATCGATCCACCCGGTGTTCAGCGGCTTGAATATCTCCTTGCCGCGGTACATCCTGCTCATTTCTTTTTTCTGAAATTCGGTTGCCTTTTTTGACATTTTTATTCTCCCTCAGCTTATTTCATCATGCTCCGACGTTGCACCGCCAAAAAACGGCTGCACGTCGATAAAATTCCTGCGGATATATCATCACAAGCTCCGCGTGATCCATCTTCGGAATCGAACATACGCAAGGTACACCGATGGTTAGCATCGGCTAACCGAACGCTCTTTGAAAAGCTGCCCGCGGGCAGCTTTTTTATAACTTGCAGTCATATTATAGCACAAACCGACTCACTTGGCAAGAGCACAGCAATTTTTTTCAACACGAACACGGAAAAACAGGGAATCGGCGCCTTTGCAGCGCGCCTCTCCCCGTTTTATCAAAGATCAGAACAGCTGCCCCGGCAGCCTGAGCTTTTCCTTCAGCGGGAAGGTCGCCTCATACCGTTCAAAGCCCTCCGGGTCTTTCTCGCACACAAAATATCCCTCCGGGTCCTTATATGTGCCGGATATACCGTCAAGGAATCCGGGCGTCAGCTCCTTTATGAGAAAATAGTCCGCATCCGGGTCGTCGGCGTAACGCACGCCTTTGGTTTTGGCGGGAACGAACCCCGACTTACCGTAAAACAGAATGTTTCCTGTGATGGCAAGCGCGCCCGCACCCATTTCACGGGCTTTTTCCATTGAATAGTCAAGCAGGCGCTTCCCGTAGCCGCGGCGCTTGTACGCCGGCGCAATGCCGATAGGACCGAAGGTCATGATCGGCACGCGTCGTCCGTCATCGCACTCGATCTCGGAGCGCACGTATATGACCTGCCCGATCAGCTCGCCGTCAAGCTCCATAACAAAGTCGAGCTCGGGCACAAATGCCGGGTCATTACGGTAGCAATGCAGTACATAGTGCTCCATGCAGCCCGGGCGGTATACGTTCCAGAACGACTCGCGCGTCAGGCTTTCGGTGTTTCGGTGATCAGATTCTCTTTCAGGGCGTATGATAACATTATCTTTATTCATAAGGATCTCCTTTGCGTTTTCCCGATATTCATACACCGGACAGACCGCGCGTCAAACGGGAGCTTACCGTTCCCCCTCCGCTCACGGTATCCCGATAAAAAGCGCAGTGACCATCCGGTAACTCATATTATAGTTACCGAAAGGTCACTTGTCAAGAGCTTTTTGAAAAAAGATCACTTTTTTCGCCGCCGCAGACAACAGTGAAAGCGAAATAATGAGCAAACAATGTTTGATAATGTAGGGGCAAAGCCCGGCAAAGCCCGAGGCAGCCCATCCCGAAAATATAATTTGGTAAAGTAGGGGAGGGGTTTACCCCTCCCGCCGTTGGAGTTTGTTCAAATTTTATCGGGAGGAGCAGAGCCCCTCCCC
>ERZ779737.2639-NODE-2639-length-11493-cov-5.714810_pt1 | contig 11493 bp, 8 predicted proteins | sample MGYA00511889_ERZ779737 | MGnify/ENA primary metagenome ERZ779737 (study PRJEB29588, sample SAMEA2163575) | human gut metagenome | biome: human gut; feature: human-associated habitat; material: faeces | place: Denmark | collected 2008/2010 ...
TTCCCGCTCCCTCCGTATCGGACGAAAGCCCTGCCGTCTTGAGGACAGCAGGGCTCTCGAAAAGAATACGCAGAGAAGTTATTTTTGAGGATATTTCGCTGTCCGTTCCAAAGGGCAAGGTGACCGCCATAACGGGGCAAAACGGCGCGGGGAAAACCACCCTTGCGCAGATCCTCTGCGGGCTGGCAAGGCAGACAAGGGGGCATATCCTGATAGACGGAAAAAAAGCAAGAGCGGCAGTCCGGCGCAGGGAGATCTATTACTGCGGCAACGACACGTCAACGCAGTTTTTTACGGCAAGCGTGGCGGAGGAGCTGCTGCTGAATACCGGATTGACGGAAGAAAACAAAGACCGTGCCAGACATTTGCTGAAAGAATTTGGGCTTTACGAGTGCAGGGACGCGCATCCGTCCGTCCTGTCCGGCGGGCAGAAGCAGCGCCTTGCCATCGCCTGCGCCATCTTTTCCGGCCGCAGGATATTGATACTCGATGAGCCCACCAGCGGCCTTGACGGGCAGAATATGCGCCTGATCGCGGAGAGGCTGAAAAGCGAAGCGCAGAACGGCAGAACCATTCTCGTGATCACCCACGACAGGGAGCTGATCGAGAGCTGCTGCGATAATGTTGTGGAGGTCGGCACAAGGCCCAGCGCGGAACAGTGAAGGCCTTTTGCCATTGAGCAAAAACGGGTCAAATGCATGAATGTTACTCCAACACATATTATTTCAAGCGTTTCAATAACGATCAGCACCAGGAAACTTTTTCCGGGAAGATCAGCGCATAAAGTTTTATAAGAAACATATTGGTAAAGAGTGAGCGCGGAAGATGTATTCCGCGCTCACTCTTGTTATTCGATTGTATTCCGCGCAGAACCATTGGGTGGGAAGACCTTTCTCGTTTCCCGTATCGGGGTGTTGAATATATCGCTAAAAGTAGGCAAACCCTCTAATAAGATTTCTCTGATCACATTCTAACGCTCTCTACCTGTAGCTATGAGTTTGATGATGCCCGTTTTGTGCTGGCAGGAGCTATTCGATAAAAAACGCTTGTGCCGGAGAAGGCGCCACTGTATGGCAGAGCAACATCTGAGAAAAAACATCGAAGCAATCAGCTCAAGCCGTAATAAACTCAAAAACCTCTTGAAAATGTGCCATCTTTTTCATATAATAAAACTGTAACTTCTGTTTGGAGAGGAAGAAATGTGCGTTTTAAAAGCGTATCCGCACAGCGTCTGACTTAAAATTGCCGTGTAGAAGCAGCCGCGGAAAACGCGGAGAAACAAGATCAAACGCGGAGGCGGTTCCAGATGGAGAGTCGCTTACGTATCTCAGCACATATTCCATTGCAACCCCCGTCAAGAATCTCCGCGGCGAAAGAGAAGAGTTGCGCAAAAGGGCTTTTTGACGAAAAGTATAACAATAATCCAAAGTATTCGTTGATAGAAGGGAGGCTGCTGCCATGTTTATCATTTATCTTATCCGGTTTAGCTTTGTGCGAATGCAATATTGGTGTAGCCTCCTCAGTAGGAGTTGTCAAAACCAAATTAGGATTAGCGGCGCATAAGCTAGACCGAGCGGTCTGCTTGTGCGATTTTCTTTTTTAGGGCATGAAGTAAGTTGGGAAATTTAGATCTTTCGTCATAACGGAAAAACACGAACCTTTTACGATAGTTCTTTGTTTACCAATTGAGATCAGGCAGTGCGAAGGAGGCAGGAGATGTAGGCGGTATCATAACATGAGATGCCTATAGAAAAGACGGCGGTGTATTCAGGATGCTTATCCTTGTCCAGTTATTGTTTTCAGAAAACAATAACGACGGGCGCATAGGACGGCACTTTAGAGAATCTCCTCTGTATCAATAAAGAAGGCGGCAAGAGCCCTCCTGCTCCGTTCAAGCCTGTGTTTTCTCGCTCCTTTGAGATAATGAGAATGTGCGGCCGTACAGGATAGAGCAAGGAGGGTTTTTAATGAAAATTGCCATCGGAATGATTGTGCGGAATCTTATATCTGCGTATCCGCTGACAGAATTTCTGGATAATGCCGAGAAGTATGACCACCCGATTGAACGCGTGATTGTCGTATACTCTCATGAGGCTGATCCGGAGGCGATTCAAGAATTGCAGCGCAAGGCGAAGGTTTCTCTGATCCGGCTTCAGAACTACGAAAGAGCGCATATGATTTTGAAGCAGCTTGGCGTCCGATTCTCATCCATTCAGCAACTTTTGTTCTGCCCGTTGATTGATACGCACGGACTGATTCCTTATGGCTTTAATCGGAACCATGTGTTGATGGAAGCGCTGTTCACAGGCGTGGACTACCTGATTTTTGTGGACTCGGATGTGCAGCCTAGCGTGTTGCATCGAACACCTGACGGAGAGGTTGGGTTTGATGAGGTAGACTTTTTCGGAGCGCATCTATACGGGATGTCTCTGGGGGCGACCATCACCAGCAGTGATTACAGCGGATACAACATCCTGCCTCCGGCTTCCTTTGAGGGAATGACAGACCTGCTATGGGGCCTCCACAAGGAGGATATGGCGGAGTTTTGGCAGAGCAGCGAGGTTCACGGCGGGCTTATTGTACAGGAAGCAGGGACACCTGAGCTGCAGCCCACCACAAAGGTTCTGGGTGGAAACATGGGCATCCGCATGAGCGCATTGACGACACTGCCGCCGTTTTTCTCGCCTTACTATTTTTACAATAAGACTCCGCTCCTCGCCAGAGGTGAGGATACGCTCATGGGACTGGCGGCATCCCGAAGTCAGATCAAATGTCTGGATATCCAAACGCCTATCTTCCATGATACTTATGGGGATTACCCCAAGATTCCGGATCTCAAAAATGACAGCAGTGTTCGGGACAGGCTCTACTATGCCTGTACGGGCTGGATCGGCCGCAATGTGTTTCTCCGCTGGAAGACGGGGCGTGCGCCCACGGAGTTTTTTGAGAGAGGCCGGAGACTGTCGGATGGAGCGAAAGCACTGTACCGCTATACAAACGACAGGCGCTTCTTATATCTTCCGGATATCCAGTCCGCAGCGGAAGCGTGGCTGCCGGATATGGTGAAACAGCATCAAAAGACGAAGGAGGCATGGACCGAGTTAACAGAAAGGTGGTTTAGACGATGAAAGTATTGCTGATCAATCATTTCCCGCTGGAAGGATCGGGCAGCGGCACCTACACCAAAAATATTGCGCTGCATCTGCGCAAGCGTGGGCATGAGGTTGCGGTCATTTTTCCTGAAAACCAACCGTCCCCTATGCTGCCCGGGATCCAAATGCACCCGGTGATGTTTTCAAAAGGTAAAGCGCAGAGAGATGAGCTCCCCTTTAATTTTCCTTGCTTCACCACACATCCCCAAAGCCGGACTACATTTGCGGACTTAGGTATCGGGCAGCTTACACGGTATCTTACAGCATTCTCCGCTGCCTTGAGGCAGGCATTGCAAGAGCTTCACCCAGATATCATTCATGCACAGCACGCATGGTGTCTCTCTTGGCTGGCTTCCCTGTGTAACCTTCCTCTGGTCATAACCATACATGGGACGGAGCTGATGGGCTGCCAAAAGTGGCCTGCCTTTCAGAGCTTTGCCGAAGAGGCCGTCGCGGGAAGTATAAAAGTACTGGCCATCTCCGCAGACAATCGGGACCTTGCACTTGAGCAGTTTCCTATGGTGACGGATAAGCTTCTGCTGCTGCCCAACGGCTACAATGAGGATATTTTCTATCGGGAAGATGTGGACAGGGAAACGCTTTTCGATTCACTCGACCTTTCTTATCGCGGAGAGTATGTCATTCTATTTGTTGGAAAGCTTGCAGCATTTAAGGGCGTGGACACGTTGTTGCGCACGGCTCGCCGCTATGAGCGGCTGGCGGATCGGGAGTTCATCACACTGGTTGCCGGCGACGGCGAGGAGCGGGAGAGCTTGTCAGAGCTGCACAAGCAGCTCGGTCTGAGGAACACCTTCTTCCTTGGTAACCAGAAGCAGGACGAGCTGCGGCGGCTCTACAATGCGGCGGATGTTTTTGTAATGCCCTCTCGCCGTGAGCCGTTCGGTCTTGTTGCCTTGGAGGCGATGGCCTGCGGACTGCCCGTTGTCGGCTCCAATGAAGATGGTTTGCCGGAGTTTATCAACAGTCAAGTGGGAACATTGGTCTCTCCTGAGGATGAGGAAGCTTTCTGCGCTGCGATTTTGAATGAACTGACGAGACATCATACAGAGCCGGAGCGGCGTGACATCATCGCACACTATGCCAGCAGCAATTTTGCGCAGGCACAGTTCGTGGCAAAGCTGGAGCAGGTCTACCAACGCGCTGTAAGAGCTTTTTCGGGCTAAGGAGGGCGAGTCGTATGAGGAAAACCATGATAATCCCCACCTACTGGTGCCGTAAAACAGGCGACCCTTGGCAGGAGGGCGACGCCGTCTATGACCATCCCACTCCGGTGGATCAGGAGGGAACGCTGGAGCGCACCTTAGTCAGCATGAAGCAGTTCCATGAAAAAGACTTCAAGCTGGTGATTCTGATTTGTCCGACCACCCCGGAGGTAGAGGCGGTGGCCTATGAGCAGGTGCTCCGTATCGTGGTTCGGGCGCAGCTGAATGCGGAGACATACCTGTTCACTGCGGGAGATTTGCGCGAGATAACTGAAATCTTGAGAAAAGCCGGACTGAACGATCGGGGAGTCCGGCTCCTGTCCATGTTCGGATACTCAAACGTGCGCAATATATGCCTATTGGCCGCCTCTACCCTGACGGCGGACGCTGCTTTGCTCATCGACGATGACGAGGTCTTCGAGCTGCCGGACTTTGTGCCGCGCTCACTGGAATTTCTGGGCAGAAGAGTTTACGGAGACATCGTGCATGGCGTTGCCGGCTACTACCTAAACAGCAAGGGCCAATACTACGATGATGTGAGTCCGGAGCCGTGGATGACCTATTGGGACCGCTTCGGCTGCAAGGCGCGAGCCTTTGACCAGATCATCGGCAGCGGGCCGCGGCTCAAGCGCACAACTTTTGCCTTCGGCGGCGCCATGATCCTGCACAGAGAGCTTTTCGAGTGTGTACCCTTTGACCCCCTTGTAACCCGAGGCGAGGATGTGGATTATCTTATAAACAGTCGGATCTTCGGTTTCAGTTTCTTTCTGGATAATACCCTGTCCATCAAGCATCTGCCTCAGCCCAAGTCCCACCCCCAGTGGAAGCGTCTGCGGGAGGATATTTACCGTTTTGTATATCAGCGCGCCAAAATGCAGTCTCAGCACAAAACTGGGAATCTTGTCCATGTCAGTCCGGAGGACTTTGACCCCTATCCCGGGGAATTTCTCAAGCCGGATTTGGACGAGAAGATCTATCGAAGCAGCATGATGCTCTCATCGCAATATCTTGCAAATAACGATCCTGATGCTGCTATGGAAGCCATGCGGAACATCTATATTGCCAAGCACAATGCCCCGCCCTCCTTTGATGCCTTCCGTGCCTATCTGGACACCCAAACACAATGGGAGAGGCTCATCCGCCTTGTACGGCAGGAGCGATACGCCGTCCGCGCCGTGCTGGAGAGGCACAATATTTCCGCACCAGAGATTCATCTCGACAAGGAACATCGCCGAAGACTCACCCGGGAGGAGCTTCTGGCTGTATTGGCGAAGCTGCCGATATTTTCTGTTTTTACTGAGCAAGAGCATGCGGTTTTCTTTGATTACTGCCATGTAAAAACCTACTATGAGCATGAGACCGTATTCACCAGCGGCGACTACAATGAGGAGGTCTGTCTTGTTCTCAAGGGCAAGCTGCGTCTTGTTGCCAACCGGGAAGCAAACAGCCGCTCCGCGCCGCTGGAGATCGCGTATCTCACACCGGGCAGTTTCCTGGGAGAAAATTGCCTTTCCCACAGCGTGTTCCGCCTCAGCGGAACGGCGGCAGAGTTCACTGAGCTGCTGTGCATCTCCAGAGGGCGGTTGAAGGCTCTGCTGGAGGAGCATCCTGCAATCGGTGTCAAGTTACTCCAGTGTTTCCTCGCCAGCCTGTCCGAAAAGATCATGCGTTCCAACGAGCTGCGGAAGAAAGCGGCAGCGTATGACAATAACGCAGTCAACGAGATTTTGGAGGAGTGAGCACGGAGACTTCTGCCGGCAAATGAAACATCGGAGCGTTGGGCGCACCGCACTTGATCGGTGCAGTGGGTGCAGGAAAGCTCATTACTATAATACAATAATGAGATAAAACAAGGATATCTGGACATTGATGTGTATGAGGTGGTACAGCAGCGTTTTCGCTTTCAGTTCCGTGAATTTGAAAGAAATCAGGATGATTGATGAGGTTCAAGGAGGGGAGGCAAAAGCATGCAATCCAATTGGAGTTCTAAACGGGATTGGCGTCTGTTCCGAAGCAAGCTTGCCGGATGGCAGGAGGCTTATATCGGGAGGCTGAACAAGGAATATATCGAATTGTTGTGTGGAGACGGTTCCGAAGCTGATAAGTTTTGGGAGTTATGCAAGCGCATCCGTGAGGATAGACGCTGTGCCGGCGTGCAGATCTCCATGAGAGGATCGGATCCTCTTCCAATCATCTGCCGTATGATCAATGAGGGAGTTATCCCACTCGGCGATCTCGACGAGTTCAGTGAGGAACTGCGGGAGGCGGTGGCGACAATTACGGAGCCACATAGGGACATATAAAAAGGAAACTTGGTACATAAAACATCGACCCGTAGGCGCGATTGACACCGCAAAGCCCACAGGCCATATACACAGGGCAGTGGCTTTGCGCAGCAAGGTCGCTGCCCTGCCGCCATTTTATAAACCATGTTGGACAGGAGGCTTGTTTATGACCTATCTGCTCTATATGAAGCGCTCATTCACGCGCAGCCCCCGCCGTCATGCGGTGCTGTTTGCGGTGCTGACCTGCGCGTTTCTGCTGCCGCTGCTAATTTCCATTTACCGGGACAGCAATGCATGGGGCACGCGGCAATATCTTCTTGCCCGTTCCGCGGGTGAAACCTATCACATTGGGAACGCAACGGAAGCGGATGTGCCATATTTTGAGGGTATCCGCGGACTGTCCGCGCCCGTTTATCGTGACGGCACAATCTACCTGCATATTCTGTCGGACGAGGAATGGAGAAATTCGGAGAGCGTGACCGTTTTTGAGAACGAGATCCGCAAGCGCATGGAAGCGTCCGGAAACGAAGCCCTGCTCCCGACTGCGTTCAGCTATGAATACGCCCACGGGATATCCACCGATCCGTCCCATCTTTCGGGGCAGCGAAGCCTTCTGCTCGTCAATATGCTGGTCATTCTGCTCTCGGTATCGGTGGTGCGTTCCGCTTACCGAAGTCACCTGAAGCGCTTTTCCTTTGACGTTGGGACGCTCCGCGCCTGCGGAGCCAGCCGCCGTCAGATCAGCACCCTGTTTGCCGCGGAGCTTGCGGCGGTGTTCCTGCTGGCGGCGGCCTGCGCCGTGGTTATTTCCGTTGTATCGCTGAAAGTGCTGTTCACGGCGTTTCTTGAGATCCGCCACGACAGCCTTGCGTGGCTGATCTTTCATGTGGAGCCGATGAATATTTTGCTCCATCTGGCGGTTTTCTTCGTTACACTGGGACTGTCGCTGGGCATGACCCTGCACCGGTACAGCCGCGAGCCTGCGCGGGCGTTGCTGTATGATATGGAAAATGAGCATAAGGTCAAGCGCGGACGAAAGCCCCTCCGGCGGCGTTTCACCCCGGCGGCAACCCTCTGCGGCCTGTGGCGCAGCCGCACGAACCGCAGCCTCCGTTCCTGCCTTGCTGTTTCCGTTCCCGTCATGGCGGTTTTTCTGCTTCTGTTCAACATCCTCACTGTTGCCTTGCAGGTCACGGGCGCGGAGGAGGAATGGGGGTTAAAGGTTTCCCGTTCCTCCCATGACGGAGAAGGCTTTTCGACTGAGGACATAGCGTATGTTTCCTCTCTGGTGGGTGTGAAGCAGATGCGCCCCGTATATGAGCCGGACGGTTATATCCTGCTGCCGGAGTCCCCGGAGGAGGTGGAGACGCCGCTGCGCATCCGACCGTACAGCGATCTTGGCGCGGCATCTCAGACGCTTTCCAAATATGAGATTGCCGTCAGCCGCAAGGCGGAACGCGGCGTCGGGGATGTACTGCGGCTTTGCCGGTCGGAAGCGTATTGCGATGTAAACGGGGGTATCAAGCAGCCCGCACCGGAGGATGTGACCGCGCTGACGGTGGCTGCGCTGACGGACACGAAGCCGTCCGGATGGGCGCTGGATATCTATGTGAGCGATGAGCTGTATGCGGACATCATCGCCTCAGAGCCGGCAACCGGCATCGAGATCGCCCTGACCGACCCTGCCATGAACGCGCAGGTGGAGGCCGCCCTGCGGACGCATTTTGCAGGCGTGGAGTATGCTGTCACCAACCGTCAGTCGGGGGCGGATTTCCTGCGGGAGATGTCCTCCGGCGTGTATCTGCTGTTGGGATACATCTTTGCAGCACTGTTTCTGCTCATCCTGCTGATCCTCTATGTCCAGCTCGGCGACTACATCGAGGGCAGCCGCCCGCTGATCCGCTCCCTTTACAGGCTGGGTGCGTCAAAGCGGACGCTATACCGCTCCTATATCCGGCAGGACGGGATCTCCGCCGCCGCTGCCGTTGCCGCGCCGTTTCTGATCAGCCTTCCGCTGACGGCGCTGCTGTGCGCATGGCAGAAAGCCCCGCTGCACCTTGACGGCGGGATGGCCGCAGTATACGCGGCTCTGGCGGCGCTGCTGCTGTTTACCTACTGGCATCCCGTACACCGCTCGCTCAAGCGCGTATTACGTCCGCTATGACCATGCAGAAAGGAGATTTTCCGATGAATGCAGTTACAGTAAAAAATCTGACCAAGGTGTTCCGGCAGGGCGATGAGGATATCTATGCCGTGGATCATGTCAGCTTCACCGTTGCGCCGGGTGAAATGGTCGCCATCGTGGGGCAGTCCGGCTCCGGCAAGACCACCCTTCTGAACCTGATCGGCGGTATTGAGCATTCCACCTCCGGCAGCGTGGAGGTAGACGGTGTGGACATCTGCTCATCCGATGACGAGACGCTATCCGGAATACGCAGACGGAAGCTCGGCTATATCTTTCAGGACTTCAACCTGATTCCCATTCTGACGGCGGAGGAGAACATCATCATGCCGTTGCTGCTGGACGGCAAAAAGCCGGATAAGGCAAAGCTGCGGGAGTTGGCGGGCTTTTTGGGCATTGAGAACCGCCTAAAGCATCTGCCGAGTGAGCTGTCCGGCGGACAGAGACAGCGCGTGGCTATCGCCCGCGCCCTGATCAACGACCCGGTGATTCTCCTTGCCGACGAGCCCACCGGAAATCTCGATAAGAAGGCGGCGGACGAGATCATGGAGCTGCTGCTCGCCGTCAACCGCCGTGGAAATACCGTGCTGCTGGTGACGCATGAGCAGCGGTACGCCGACCTGTGCGGAAGAAAGATTGAAATCAGCGATGGGAGAATCAGTATATAAGAACGGGTAGACGAGGCTTGTGTTTGGTTGCCTTCTTTCCGTTTCGCCCACTCACCGTTTTTCCATGGTGTATTATAACCCCGTATAACAATTGGCGGCAGAGAAGGTTATAATTTCTCTGCAATGGCATTGCAACCATGAACAAGAGAAAAATAACAAGGAAAACAAGTGAAAAACATCCAAAGGAACGACACGGCATTCCTAAAAATGTAACAGTACAATTAAACAGTAATCGTGTTAGGGGCAAAGAAATGCCAAGGAACTTTTGTTAACCGAGTTGAACAAAACTCCTTGGCATTCCTTTTAAAAATCGTTTCTGTCGTAAACAATGTACCACCATACCAACCAGATTGACTATTTGCCACAGTCATGGCCAGTCTCAATCCTTGACGTGCTGGTCTTTGCTACATGTCCACTGGAACATTTGTAATCGTAGTACTTATAGTAGTACTCATAATTACATGTCTGTTGCCCAATTCCAAGAAAACCACCATATTTGTGGGAAGCATCATAGGATATGCTGCGCCCAGTGTAATACCAATATAGCGTTTTCCCGCATTGGTTGCCGTTAACGAGTCGTTGACAATAATCCGTTGCAGCCAGTGCCACAGGAGCAAAAGCTACAAAGCAAATTATAACGGCTAACAGCAAAGGAAGTAATTTCACCTTCATAACACGCGTTCTCCTTTCTATAGATTTAACCGCAAAGGCAGAACTTACACGAAGAAAATGTTAGTTTTGCGCCTCGCTTGTTGCACATATTATACATAAATTTACACATAAAATCAACACCATTTGTATATACTGCATAAATATATTATATGCATAAGTCCGTCTCGCATAACGCCAGCACCTGTTTCAAGAACAGCTTTTGGTTAAATGCAATGAATAGTAATACAAGATTGTTATTTAATATAAGCGAATAATCTTTTTTATCATTGTGATATTAAGTAAACATGAGATGTTTTCAAAAAGTCGAACTGCGATGACACTCTATTTCGATTGTGTGAGAAAATATCAAAGAGCAGGTTTGCTGGATATCCAAAGATATGTAGAAGATGAAACAAATTACAAAACGGAGGCATGTATGGCTCTCACAAACCGCACGCTCATCCTGTTCAAATACTTTTGGGAGACCACGGACGAAGCGCACACAGTCTCCCTTGCGGACATCTCCGCCCATTTGAAGGAACACGGCATCACCGCCGACCCGCGCACGCTCCGCAGCGACATTGAACAGCTTGTGGAGTTCGGCGTGGATATCGTCAAAGAACGCAGAGTGCAGAACCTCTACCATGTGGCAACTCGGCACTTTGAAGCCCCGGAGGTTAAGCTCCTCATCGACGCGGTGCAATCTGCGCGGTTCATCACGCTGAGAAAAAGCAAGGAGCTGGTCAAACGGCTGACGACCTTTGTCGCTCCCGGAGACGCCGCGCTGCTGCCGCTGCTGACCGTAGGACGACCGCCGGACAACCCGAAGGACAGCCGACGGACAAACCGGAAAACAGCCAGCAAGAAACCGGAGGCAGACTACACCAGACTACACCAGAGCAGACTACACCAGAGAAAGAAAGTGAAACGCTTGACAGCGTTATGTCTGCGGGGCCGACTCCATTCCAGCAGATCGTTGACATGTATCACGAAATCTGCAAGAGTTACCCGGTTTTGAGGAAAATCAGCGCAAACCGGAAAAAGGCGATCGCTGCCCGCTGGAAAGAATACGGGCAAGATCTGAACACCTTCCGCGAGCTATTCGAGAAAGCCGAAGCCTCCCCGTTCCTGAAAGGCAGAAATGACCGGAACTGGACGGCAGACTTTAACTGGCTGATGAACTCCGGGAACATGGCGAAGGTACTCGAAGGCAAATACACCGACAACCGGCAGCAGGCACCGGTAAGGCAGCAGGCGCAGCCAGAGCGGCCCGGACGAGTCAACACCATGGACGTGCTGGCCGGTATTATCGCAGACGAGGAAGGAGGCGGC
>ERZ779737.2651-NODE-2651-length-11446-cov-2.408656_pt1 | contig 11446 bp, 6 predicted proteins | sample MGYA00511889_ERZ779737 | MGnify/ENA primary metagenome ERZ779737 (study PRJEB29588, sample SAMEA2163575) | human gut metagenome | biome: human gut; feature: human-associated habitat; material: faeces | place: Denmark | collected 2008/2010 ...
GCCCATGGTCCAGTAGTAGTCGTCGTTGCTGAACTTGGTAGCCGAACCCTTGCTGCCGTCCCATCCGGTTACTGTATAATAATGTAGGGAGATTCCGTTGGCACGGTGACCTACACGGTCCATCAGCACCTTGGTCCAGTTGTAATCGTAGTCGCTGGCTCCTGATGCAATCTTGTAGAGCTCGTTGCCATCATAGTTGCGGCAATATACGGAGTAACGGCGGAAGAGGTCAGAGTAGTACTCTGGGCGCATGTTTCCACCGCATCCCCAGCTCTCGTTGCCCACTCCGAGGTACTTTACCTTCCATGCCTTGTCGCGTCCGTTCTTTCGGCGGAGTTTTGCCATCGGAGTGTCGCCGTCGCTGGTCATGTATTCTACCCATTTAGCCAGTTCCTCTACCGTTCCCGAACCTACGTTACCGCTGATGTAAGGCTCGCAGCCCAGCATCTCGCAGAGATTCAGGAACTCGTGGGTTCCGAAGGAGTTGTCCTCGATGGTTCCTCCCCAGTTGTTGTTCTGCATCTTAGGGCGATTCTCACGCGGACCGATTCCGTCCATCCAGTGGTATTCGTCGGCGAAGCATCCTCCAGGCCATCTTAAAACAGGCACTTTCAAGTCCTTGAGAGCTTGGAGCACGTCGTTGCGGTAGCCCTGGGTGTTAGGAATGTTTGACTCCGGACCTACCCACAGTCCACCATAGATACAGCTACCGAGATGCTCAGCAAACTGTCCGTAGATTTCACGGTTGATTTTCTGAGTTCCCTGGTTCGCATGGATAGTTCCTGTTACATCCTGAGCCTGAACTGAGAATGCAACCGCTGTAGATAAGAGTGTGGTTGCAAAGAGTTTATTCATCATTCTTATAAGTTTAAATTTTTATTGACTTTTAGAATAATACGTTTGTGGAGGCTAATTCCCCCCACAAACGTATTGCTATTTTGTTGCTGAGTCCACTTAAAAGTTAGTTCTTGTTCTCTACAGCTGCTTTTTCGATGGCAAGACCAGCCTTGTAGGTTTCGATGTACTTGTCGAATCCAGCTACGTCTTCTGCTGTAGGTGCGATTTCTACACCTGTATTGCCGGCAAATACCTTCTGGTCGAGATAATCAGCCAGGCTCAACTTCTCTGCATTGTTTACGAGATAGCCTGCGAGCAGGGCAATACCCCAAGCACCACCTTCGCCTGCAGTCTCCATGACAGAGATAGGGGAATTGATGGCTGCTGCAAGAATGCGCTGACCTACACCCTTGGTCTTGAACAAACCGCCATGACCGGTGATGCGGTCCACCTGCACCTTCTCGTCCTTGAACAATACATCGTTACCAATCTTCAATACGGCTACTGAAGCGTAGAGGTTGGCGCGCATGAAGTTGGCGAGGTTGAAGTGGTCGTTGGCAGAACGTACGAACATTGGACGACCCTCAGCAAGACCTGTTACAGGCTCACCGGAGATGTAGTTGTAAGCAATCAGTCCGCCGCAGTCTGCATCGCCCTCAAGAGCGTGGTTGTAGAGCTTGCCGAATACCTCGTTCATATCTACCGGAACACCGAGCAACTCCTGGTACTGCTTGAACAGTCCTACCCATGCGTTGAGGTCGGAAGTACAGTTGTTGCAGTGAACCATGGCAACAGGACTGCCGTCTGGAGTTGTCACCATATCAATGACTTCGTAAGGTTTGCTCAAGGCTTTCTCCAACACAATCATAGAGAAAGATGAAGTACCTGCACTTACGTTACCAGTGCGCTGGCGAACAGCGTTGGTAGCCACCATGCCCGTACCAGCATCACCCTCTGGAGGACAGAGAGGAGTACCAGCCTGGAGTGTGCCAGATGGGTCGAGCTTCTTCGCTCCTTCCTCGGTAAGAACACCTGCATCTTCACCTGCGTTCAAAACCTCTGGGAGGATGTCGAGAATCTTCCAGCCCAGGTTCTTAGGCTCGATGAGCTTGTCGAACTTAGCCACCATCTCAGCATCGTAGTTGTTGGTGTTGGAATCGATAGGGAGCATACCTGATGCGTCGCCTACGCCCAGAACCTTCTTGCCAGTGAGCTGCCAGTGGATGTAACCGGCGAGCGTGGTGAGGAAGTCAATCTTATTGATGTGTTCCTCGCCGTTGAGGATAGCCTGGTAAACGTGAGAGATGCTCCAACGCAATGGGATGTTGAAGTGGAAGAGCTCTGAAAGCTCGGCTGCTGCCTGGGCTGTGTTGGTGTTACGCCAGGTGCGGAAAGGAACGAGGATGTTCTCATCCTTGCCGAAAGCCATGTAGCCGTGCATCATAGCAGAAATACCGATGGCAGCCAACTGCTTGATTTCGCAATCGTACTCAGCCTTCACGTTCTTGCGGAGGTCAGCGTAGCAATCCTGCAAACCTTTCCAGATGGTGTCGATGCTGTAAGTCCACAAGCCATCAACCAACTGGTTTTCCCACTCAAAGCTACCCTGTGCGATAGGGTTGTTGTCGGTGTCAATCAAGACAGCCTTGATTCGGGTAGAGCCAAACTCGATACCGAGAATGGCCTTACCTGATTCTATAATAGTTTTTGCGCTCATTTCTTATAATACATTAAAAATTATCTCAACGCCTTGTTGAGCATATAATAAATCTCGTTGTTGCGGAGCTGCTGCTTGAAGCTGCTGATAGTTGTGTTCTTGTCGATGTTGACGAACTCAATACCCAGGATCTCGCAGAAGTCCTCCCAGTACTCAGCAGTGATGTCGTAAGAGAATGCACTGTGGTGAGTACCACCAGCGAGGATCCAAGCACCTGCACCAATCTCGAAGGTTGGCTGTGGAACCCAGAGAGCAGAAGCTACAGGGAGCTTTGGCATTGCCTTTGGCTCGATGCACTCTACCTCACTTGCGATGAGACGGAAACGGTTGCCGAGGTCAACTACAGTTGCCTTTACACCCTTACCTGTCTTAGATGTGAATACGAGACGAGCTGTCTGCTGCTTGCGGATACCGATGCCGAGGAAGTGAACCTCGAGCTTTGGCTTGTCTGTTGCGATCAATGGGCAAACCTCGAGCATGTGGCTCTGGAGGCTAGATGTGCGGTCGGCAGCGAAGTTGAGAGTGTAGTCCTCGAGGAATGAGCAACCCTTCTCCAAGCCCTGGTTCATTACCCAGAGTGTGCGGTAGAGGCAAGCTGTCTTCCAGTCACCCTCTGCACCGAAACCATAACCCTCTGCCATCAGGCGCTGTGAAGCCAAACCAGGAATCTGGTCGAAACCGCAGAAGTTAGGATCGTCGATGTCTGCATCGCCGAGGTCATCGAAGTTGGTTGTGAATGCTACTGCGTTCTCATCCTTCAATACGCGACGGAGAGCGATCTCAGCCTTAGCAGCGTTCTTCACCTTCTCCCAGTAAACTTCCTCGCCAGACTCATCAATCTTGATAGTATATTCCTTCTTGTACTCCTCAACGAGAGCATCAGCCTCAGCATCTGTTACCTTCTTGAAGTACTCCATAAGTGAAGATACTGGGTAGTAATCTACGTGGTAACCCATGCGCTGCTCGAACTCTACGCGGTCGCCATCAGTAACGGCTACATTGTTCATGTTCATACCGAACATCAAGCAGCGTACGTTGTGAGCATCAGCAACACCTGCAGCTACGCGAGCCCATGTAGCAATCTGCTTCTGAGCCTCTTCGCTCTTCCAGTAGCCTACAACTACCTTTCTAGGGATGCGCATGCGGGTGCAGATGTGGCCGAACTCGATGTCACCGTGAGCAGACTGGTTGAGGTTCATGAAGTCCATGTCGATAGAATCCCAAGGGAGTTCTGCGTTATACTGAGTGTGGAAGTGGAGGAGAGGCTTCTCGAGAGCCTGCAAGCCCTTGATCCACATCTTAGCTGGTGAGAAGGTGTGCATCCATGTGATGATACCTACGCACTTAGCGTCGTTGTTGGCAGCCTTCATTACAGCCTCTACCTCTGCAGAAGAGTTAGCTGTGCCCTTGTAAACTACCTTGATTGGGATGATGCCACTGTTGTTCAGACCATCTACCATGTCCTTTGAGTGACCATCTACTATCTTAACTGTCTCGCCTCCGTAAAGAAGCTGTGCACCAGTTACAAACCATACTTCTAAATTTTCAAATGCTTTAATCATGATTGTTTGTTGTTTTTAAATATTGTGTTATTGAAAATCTTTTTTATTCTTCTGTCAGCATCAATCTCATTCGGAGATTAGTGCTTCTTCTGTCCGTAGTAAGCGTTAGGACCGTGCTTGCGGTTGAAGTGCTTCTCTACGAGCAATGGGTTCATGGTGGTGTTTGGATTCACGCTGAAAGAGATGAACGCCATCTTTGCCACCTGCTCGGCTACCACTGCGTGATAGACAGCCTGGTCAGCATCCTTACCCCATGTGAAAGGACCGTGGTTCTTCACCAGTACGCCTGGAGTGTGAACCGGGTTGATATTGTCCTTCTTGAATCTGTCAACAATGACTACACCTGTATTGTGCTCATACTCGGCCATCATATCCTCTGTCATTGCATCGGTGCAAGGAATGCAGTCGTGGAAATAGTCTGCGTGGGTAGTACCGATGTTAGGGATGTCCAATCCTGCCTGAGCCCAGGCTGTAGCGTAGGTAGAGTGGGTGTGAACCACGCCGCCCAATTCTGGGAATGCACGGTAGAGAACCAGGTGGGTAGGAGTATCTGAAGATGGATTCAGGTCGCCTTCAACAACCTTGCCGGTCTCCAGGTCAACTACTACCATATCACTCGCCTTCATGGTGTCGTAGTCAACACCTGATGGCTTGATGACTACCAGACCCTTCTCACGGTCGATTCCGCTTACATTTCCCCATGTAAAGAGCACGAGATTGTGCTTCACCAGGTCAAGGTTTGCCTTGAACACTTTTTCTTTTAATTCTTCTAACATAATATATTTCGTTAAAGTTATTTATTTTCTATTTCAAGATGAACGATGGGTCTTCCTCGTATGCTTTCTTGTTGAAGCGGTAGAGGGCGGCGCCTCGTTTCGAAGTAACCTTGTCGATGAGTTCTGTCTTCTCGATAAAGTCAATATCCTTCACGCGCTTGCGGAAGTTGCGCTTGTCAATCTCTTCTCCCATCACAGCCTCGAACACGTGCTGAAGCTGAGTCAGCGTAAAGAGGTCGGGGAGGAGCTTGAAGCTCAGTGGTTCATGATTGATGCGACGGCGGATCTGACAGATGGCGTCGTGAATCATGGTGCGGTGGTCGGAATAGAGTTCTGGAAGCTCATTCAGGCTTACCCATTCCAGACCGTGTTCGATGCGGAGACTATCATCGTAATCTACCACATTGATGAGGGCGCAATAGGCGATGGAGATTACTCGCTCACCTGGGTCTCGGTCGATTCTGCCGAATGCACCCACTTGTCTTATATAGAGGTTCTTCATTCCAGTAAGATCTAGGATGACTCTGTTTGCAGCGTCCTCTAGATTTTCGTTAGCTCCAACGAAACCACCATAGAGTGACCATTCGCCGCGTCCCGGGTCCATCTTTCGTTTGCCTATCAGGACTTGAAGGTTGTTGCCGTTAAATCCGAAGATAATGCAATCCACGGAAACCAGAACCTTGGGGTATTCGTTATAAAACTGCGTCATGGTCGTGTTGATTTTTGATGTTAAGATTCAATGAATTTTATTGATAGTTTTGTTTACTTCAGCTTATGGCTGCGCTTCTGACAGAGTTTCTAAAAGGGAGCCTTGTCGCCAAAGAGTTTCTTTAGGGAAGTTGGGAGTCAGAAGGAGAAGAAAGGAACCTGCTAACTATACACACTAAAGGAAAATTCCATCCTTTCAGCTTCTAACTCCTAACTTTTTCTATATTTTACCAGAAGTAAGCGTAGAATGCAGCGCAGAGGCCGATTACTACGATTGTACCAATGATATCGAACGCACCCCAGCTCTCACGGATAGACTTCTTGAAGTCGGATGTGAAGGTGATTGCCTCTACCTGCTCCTTGCTTGGGGCTGGAGTGAAGCAGCTCACTACTACCATGAAGATGATAAGGAAGATGAGCAGCCAGCACTCGAATACGAGCCAGTTGGTCTGCCAGAACCATGCGGTGTAATCCCAGAATGCACCATCCATTGTTGCCTTACCAGTATCGGTAATGACGTTGGTAACGAGGCGGAGCATACCGATGAGGAAACCGGTAATCATGGTGTATTCGCCTGCCTTTGGAGTAATCTTCTTGAAGAAAATACCCATCGCAAATACTGCTACCATGGCTGGGGCCAGGAGTGACTGGATTCCCTGGAGGTAGTTGTAAAGGGTGTCCATCTCCATCATGATTGGCAACCAGGCAAAACCGAGAATTACAACTACTACGGTAGCGATACGGCCAACGAGTACGTAGTGAGCCTCAGACATTCCCTTCTTCAATGGCTTGTAGAAGTCCTCGGTGAAGAGGGTAGCACAGCTGTTGAAGAATGCTGCCAATGATGCTACGAGGGCGCAGATGAATCCGATGGTGACGATGCCTTTCACGCCTGCGGGCAGGATGTTTTTAACCATCATGGCAAATGCTCCGTCGGTGTCGTGCGTGTTGGTGATGTCCATCACGATGCCGCTGCCAGTCTTTTGTGCCAGTGCGTAGGCCACCATGCCGGGGATGAGGAACATGAATACGGGCAGCAGTTTGAAGTAACCGGCTGCGATTGTTCCGCGGCGGGCGCGTTTCATGACTACTTCGTTGGATTCGCCTTTCTGTTGTCCCAATACACGTTGTACGATGTGCTGGTCAGTACACCAGTACCAGAAACCGATGATAGATGCTCCGAGGAATACCACATAACCCGGGAATTGCGGATACATAGGGTCTGCAGGGTCAGTGTGGAACATGTGAGTTGTTCCAAAACCGTCGTGTGCAGCGTTACAAACAGCCATCATCTGTGACCATCCTTCTGAGATACTGCCATCACCCAGCATATTCAAGCCTAGGAACAAAACCAGGAATGAACCGATGATAAGAATAGGGGTCTGGATAGCAGAAAGTGTCATTACACCTTTCATACCGCCAAATACAGTGAAGATAGCCGTAATGAAGATAAGGCCGAGTGCTCCCCACCAGAATGGAAGACCGAGCAGGTATTCAAAGAAGATACCGCCAGTAAATGCAGTTACAGATACCTTTGTCAATACGTATGCAATCAGTGTAATGATAGACAGCCATGAACCAGTACGTTGTGTGTAGCGGAATTTCAGGAAGTCGGGCATGGTGATAATTTTGCCCATTTTGTTGTTTAATAGCTGATAGAAAGGAACGAACAGCCATCCTAAAATAAGAATCATCCATCCTTGCATTTCCCAGTGTGCCATTCCCACACCATCTTTTGCACCTGTACCGGCCAATCCTACAAGGTGTTCAGAACCGATGTTCGCTGCGAAGATAGCCGCACCGATAATGTACCAGGGTTCCCCTTTTCCGAAAAGGTAGTCCTGACTGTCGGCACCTTTCATCTTTTCCTGATCTTTCTTTATTGCACGGTAAACAGCCCACACAATAGCAATGACTCCGACGGTGAGGACCAGCCAGTCGAGCCAAATAAATTCAGTTGAATTCCAATTCATAATAGTATTATTTTAATTATTTGTGTATTGATTTTGCGGTTATCAAAAACGTGTTTTATGCTGTTCGTTTTTCAAAGTGTATTAGTAACACTAATTCAAGTGCAATATTACGGATAAGTGTAAAAATACACTAATAAAAGCCCATGTTTTAGAGCATGTTTCGTCCTTTTTTTTCGTTCTCCTTCGTTTTTAACATTTCTGCAAACGATGAAAGTAAAAAACTTCTGTCGACTTTTGAGTATTTTTACGCGTTCGTTCGTATTAGTTATTGTGAAAATAAAAAACTAGAAGATATGAAAAGAGTGATTCTGTGGCTGTGCCTGTCTGTGGTTATAGGGGCGGTACAAGCACAAACCGAGCGGTTGGACTTGAAACTTCCGCAAGGACATCCCCGCTATCTGACCACACAGGAGGGGAAGAAAGAAACTCAGGAGTTGATTAAAAAGGCTCCTTGGGCAAAAGACGTGTATGAGCGGCTTCGGCAGCGGACAGATAAATATGTGGACCGCGGAACGGACTGGCTGTCCTCCCGTTTGCTGATGTACTGGAACACACATGCCACCGATGTATATATAAAAGGTGAGTACTACGACCATGCTGGAGGTGAAAAGGCACCGGCTCCTACAGTGGTGTTTACCGGTGCGCGCAGCCATGCCACCAATTACAACCGTCCGCGTCTGGAAGACCTGAAACCCTATCAGGAAGATGCCAGAGGATTGTATCTGTCTAATAAAACCCTGGAAGGTAATCCTTATGAGTGGGTGAGCATCAGCAAAACCGGAAGAATGATTGAAAGCATCAACAATGAAATCGTAGGCATAGCCCGTGATGCGGCATTCCTCTGGTGGCTGACCGGTGAACAGAAATATGCTACGGCAGCAGCTTCCGTTTTCGATGTGTACATGACAGGTTTATACTATCGTAATGTGCCTGTCGACTTGAATTACGGTCACCAGCAGACGCTCGTAGGAATGACTTCCTTTGAGGTGATTCATGAAGATGTCATAAATTCCTTGGTGCCGCTTTATGATTTCCTTTATGCGTATCTGCAGAAAGAAAAGCCTGAAAAGATGACCATCTATGCCGATGCGTTCAAGAAATGTGCCGATAATATCATCGCCAACGGGGTACCTCACAACAACTGGAACCTGCTGCAGGCGCATTTCATTATGAATATTGCCCTGATTCTGGAAGATGATGCGAAGTATGCTGACGGCAAAGGACGCCAGTACTATATCGATTATCTGGTGAACCAGTCGTCCATTCGTCAGTGGTCATTGAAAAAACTGGCCGATTACGGATTCGATGCAGCCACTGGTGTTTGGGCAGAGTGCCCTGGCTACAGCAGTGTGGTGGTAGGTGATTATGCCAGCTTTGTCAGCCTGTTCGATGAGAATCTGGGCATGGACCTTACCAAGGAGATTCCGGTACTTCCGAAAGCTGTAGAAGCTATGCCGCAATACCTTTTCCCGAACCGTATGGTCTGCGGGTTTGGCGATACGCATCCTTCCACACTGCGGACGGATATTTTCCGTTATATGATTCAGAATGCCCGTACCCATGGAAAGTCCGAAGAGGAGCGTAAGTTTACGGCCATGCTGAAACTGTTCGACCCGTCCTCTTCTCTTCCGGTGGCAGAAAGAGGCAAAGCACCGGTGGCCATTACTTCTTTCTTTGCCGGGAAACCGCTCGTGTTGGATGAAAAAGTGAAGGCTGGCCAGATTGACGACTATGTAACTCCTACCTTCTATGCTCCGAACGTGAGCTGGCTGGTACAACGCAACGGGATGAATCCCCGTCACAGTCTGATGGTATCACTGAACGGAAGTGAAGGCAATCACATGCACGCCAACGGCATCAGCATGGAGCTGTATGGAAAGGGCTACGTGCTCGGTCCGGATGCCGGTATCGGAAAAACTTTGTATCAGGGCCTGGATTACCTGGAGTACTACAGCCAATTCCCTTCGCATAATACGGTCTGCGTAGACGGTATTTCTTCTTATCCCGTTATGAAGAGCAACCATTCCTTTAAATTGCGTGCCTTGTATCCTGCGGCTGGCGAACGGCTTCCTTATCAGCCGATTTCTTATAGTGAAGTCTACTTCCGCGAACCGGAAACTTTTGCCAACCAGACCCGTCTTAACGGAATTGTCAACGTAGGCGATTCTGCAGGTTATTATATCGATATATTCCGTAGCCGGAAAGTAGAAGGCGGCGACAAGATGCACGACTATTTCTATCATAACTTAGGACAGCAGATGACGCTGACAGCGGCCGATGGCAGTGAACTCGGACTTCAGCCTACGCAGGAACTGGCCTTTGCCGGAGCCCATCTGTATGCTTATTCCTATATATATAATAAGAAGCGGGCGGTGACAAGTAAAGACGTGAAAGCCGGATTTACCATCCAGATGCCCGACAAGGACGATATTACGATGAACCTCTGGATGAAAGGGGAGGAAGGACGTGAAATCTTTTCAGCCCTGAGTCCCATGACGGAAGGATTGAGCCGTATCAAGAACATGCCGTATTCCATCAAGGACCAGCCTACGCTCACTTTCGTGGCACGCCAGAAAGGAGAAGCTTGGAACCGTCCGTTTGTGGCCGTGTATGAACCTTCTACCGTAAAAGAACCTTCCTGCATTGCGTCGGTCGATTATCCGCAGGTAAAGAGTGAACAGCAGGGCAGTCATGTCGGCATACGCGTGGCACTGACTAATGGAAATGTCGACTGGATTCTGTCGTCGGATGAGAATGCACACCACTGCAAGTTGGAAGAGTTGCAGGCCCGTGCAGGCTATGCGCTGTGCCGTCAGTCGGAAAAGGGAGAAACTCTTCAGACTTTCCTGGGCAACGGTACACAGCTGGAAGCGGATGGAGTGAGCATCCGGACAGATGCACCTGCTGATGTCTTGCTGCTGAAGCAGGATGGAAAATGGATGTATACGGCTACGGCTCCTTGTAGGGTAGTTGTAGGAAAGAAAAAATATACGCTTTCAGTTTCAAAAGAGTTACGTCTTTTGAAGTAAAATGAAATTTTAAGTTTACTTTTGTAGTAATATATTGATTTATAATTGTATACGCTCTTTCAGTACTTCCTTTGCAGTACTTCAGTACTGCAAAGGAAGTACTGTGGTACTGTCGAGGAAGTATTGTAGTACTTCTTTGACAGTACTTATCAGGGTATGAGGTTTTGTATTGATGTCTGGGAAGACAGTGCGGTTTTTTGTCGGATATTTTTATGAAATATAGGCAGATTCTATGTATTTTTGCTCATGAAACCTATGGCAGTTTTGTAAATGAAGAAATGTTTGATATATATTTATCTCCTTTTGTTAACCAGTCTGTGCTGTTTGCAAGCGGGAGCTGTTTCCTCCGAAATCCGTAGTTTGTCCGTATCCGACGGACTTCCTGATTTGGTCATTAATACGATATACAAAGATTCAAAAGGTTATGTCTGGATGGGAACGAATACCTCAGTAGAGCGTTTTGATGGTATACGCCTGGAGCATTACATGGTAGAGGGCAGCAATGAGAACCTGAAGCGGGTGTTTGCACTGGTTGAGATGCCGGGCAATGAACTGTGGGTTGGCACGGGCATGGGACTTTTCCGTCTGGCCGATGATGCCGAGAAGCTCGAACGGCTGGCTCCTGAAATGATTACAAGCGGGGTACATGCATTCTGTAAGTTGGGGGATGTGCTCTATGTAGGAACGGAAAAAGGATTGTATGTATACAAGGGAGGAGTTTTTGAACATGTGCTGGTAGACAAGAATATCTTTTCGCGTGCGAATTTTGTAACGGGAATGGTGGAAGGAGAAAACGGTATATTGTGGCTCTCTACGATGGGAGGCTTGAAATCTCTTCGTTTGT
>ERZ779737.2654-NODE-2654-length-11438-cov-3.773522_pt1 | contig 11438 bp, 7 predicted proteins | sample MGYA00511889_ERZ779737 | MGnify/ENA primary metagenome ERZ779737 (study PRJEB29588, sample SAMEA2163575) | human gut metagenome | biome: human gut; feature: human-associated habitat; material: faeces | place: Denmark | collected 2008/2010 ...
CTCTTCCGAACGTGGACAAACTTGCCCAGAGCGCGCCTGCTGTGCCTGCTGATTTCGGAGTATTCATCGAAAAAGGAACAAAAGTTATATGGGGATTTACAGGAGATGAAAGATTTGGCGGCAGTGGAAGCTGTTTTTTCCGCTATCTGCCTGACGATCCGGGAGACGGAAAAAAATGGCGTTACAATATGCTGATTCTAGGTAATACCAATCGCTTCAGAGGCGGCAATGCGGTCCGAGTCAAACCTGATACCAATTATGTCTATTCTTATTACATAAAAGGGAATGTCGCAATGATTGACCCGTGTCTTTTTTTCTGGCCGGAGGGAAAAGCGGATGACTCGCAAGCCAGAATCGATACACGGAAAAATCTGAATCGCAGAATACCGCTTTCCAATACATGGAGACGGCATACAGGATATTTCCGGACTCCTCAAAATGCGGGTTATATGGCGTTGGGACTTTCGCCTGCGTTGGGAAAAGCAGGTGAGGGATTCTGGATAACACAGATCAAAATAGCGGAAATTCCACCTGTCACAAAGCAAGATAACGGCAACAGGAAAACACCAACAGCCATTTACAACGTCAGCGGGAAGGAAAATGTCCAGGCATGGTTGAATTCAAACAAGATTCCCTGTGAACTGGTCAATACTCTGAAGAATGAAATGATCAATAAATATAATATCCTTTTTCTGCCGGGGTTGAGAAAATTGACTCCGGTTGATGCCGGAAATCTGGACATGGGAATCCCGCCTATCGACTTTGCCGCGGCACTGCTGAATTTTGTTGACGGAGGTGGAACGCTGATCATAGATCAGAAGGTCCTTGGCTTCCATTCTCTTTTTGAAAAATCCATGCTGCCTACAAACCGCGGAGGACTCATGTCCGGCAGACTTTCCCGAGGAAATATTGCGGCGTTTGATTTCAGCAGGCCTGTTCCCCCGTCTTTAGTAAAATTGATTCGAACTGTCGAAGATGTGCCGATTTATGTCATTCCCCCCGAACTGACGGATGCAACCCTTGGCGATCAATATCTGCGCCGCAGCATAGGCATTTCAGAGCAGGAAAAAGCCCGCCGTCAGAAAGAACTGATTGATGCGGCAGAACTTCCCAGGCCCCATTTTGATGAAAAAATCATCTGGTGTGACTCCACCTATCTCAAAAACAATGCACAGGTTGCAAAATTGATGGAAAACTGCCGCAAACTGGGTTTTACCAAAGTCCTTCTCCAGGCAAATCAGGGATATTTCCTTTTTTACAAGAGCCGATATTTTCCTGATTCCGAGATGATTTGGAGGAAACAATACAATTTTGATGTCTTGAAAAGTGCCGCAGAACATGCAAGAAAGAACAATTTGAAATTCAGTGTCTATATCGCAGGATTTAAACAATTTTCACCCGCACCGGGAATTGATCCGGAGATCACTGCTGCGGACAGAATTTTACTGGATGCCGGAAAGATCTCCATCAAAGATCTGACCAATCGGACGGAGAAAGAACTTTACGGTGTTCGCTGGATGTGTCCGGGTTCACCATCCAACCAGCAGCGTCTGCATACAGTCTGCAGAGAGATTATTGAATATTTTCACCCTGAAGAAATCGTTTTTGATTTCGTCCGTTATTCCCTGGGCTATGAAATTCCATGTGTTTGTGATCACTGTCTGAAAGCAAAAGCTGCATTTGCGGTTGCCCATCCGGAAATTGGACCAGAACAGCTGGATCGGGCATTTGCCCGCAGCGAGATTACTTCCCTGTATGCAAAACTGACTGCGGAATGCAAAAAACTGGACCCCGGAATCATAACAGGATGTTATACCATGTCTTCAACTGAAACCCCCTGGGTTCTCGCCTTGCCTTTTGACCGGCATTATAAATATGTAAGCACCAAGGTCGGTCCCGAAACACCGATGAGTGATATCAGAGATCTGACGATTAAATTCCAAAAACTCTTCCGGCAATATGCCGGAAAAATACAATTCATTCCAATGCTCTCTTCCTATGATTTCAAAAGCGGGGAACGACTTTATGCGGAGTGCGCTCATCTGTCTGCTGTTCTTGAAGAACTGAATATGCCGAAAGTCATGCTGTATTACACATATGCGGGCCTTTGTTCCGACGGAACCATCCAGGAAAAAATTAATCCGGAAATTGCACCAGGACTTTCCCGGGCATTGGAAGGAACATGGAAATGAAATATTGGATTTGGAAAAACGAAGACCCCATTTGCACTTATGCCGGGCAGGAACTTGAAAAATATCTGAAGAAGCTCCTGAAGTGCAGCATCATCCGGATAGACGACCCCGCTGAGGCAGATTTCCATATCGGTTCTGCGGAATTCGGATATGATCATTGGAATGATGCTTTTTCGGTTCGTTCCGCAAATGGGCATATTGTCTTCTCCGGGAGCAATCCCCGCAGCCTGTTATTTGCCGTTTATGATTTTCTTGAAAGACTCGGCTGCTGCTGGATTGATCCTTGGCGGGAATCAATTCCGCATTTGGATCATATTCCTTTTGATGGATGGAATATTGCTGAAAGCGCCTCAAAAAAATACCGCGGACTCAGCATTATGCCCGATGTGGAATTGAGTTCCAAACAGCGGATTCTGGATATCATCAACTGGATGCCAAAGCTGAAATACAATATTTTCTTCCTTGAGGGATTTCCCGCAGAGTGCCCTGGCGATCCATGGACAAAAAATGCTGCGGGATCACGTCCCCTTCAGCATGTGGAATATTGCTGCAGAGGGCGCGGACGGGAGGTGCTTGACGATTTCAACTGTCGGCGGGAAGAAGCGGTTGCTCTGGCACGGGCCCGCGGTCTTCTGATCGAACGTTACGGACATGGCTGGGCTGCCGGAATTGAGGAACGATATGCTGAACTGCAGGGAATATCCAGGGATGAGGCTGTAAAACGTCTTCAGGCAAAAGGGAATGTGAACCGGCGTGCAGATGTTTCCGGCATGTGGTCGCAGTTCTGCATGTCGGCTCCGGGGCTGAAGGAACTTTACATCCGCCATATCACGGAATATTTAAGCCGCCATCATTCAGAAGTTGATATCGCGGCAATCTGGCTGGGAGACGGTTACGACAACATCTGTATGTGCCCGGAATGCAGGCAGCGTCCATTCAGTGATTTTTATATGGAGATTCTGGAGGCTGTGGCGCAAGAATGCAGCCATTTTGCTCCGGAAATGCGTTTGGAAGGGTTGATTTATCTTGCAACTCTGGAGCCGCCGGAGAAAAGTTATCTGGAAAAACTGGATAATGTCGACTTTATCCTGGCTCCCTGGAATCGTTGCTACCGGCACCGTCTGAATGAATGGACATGCGTTATTCCTGGCTGGGAACCGGATTATCGGAACAACCGGTCTCATGATCGGGCACGCGGTTTTCGGCCCTTGAATCACGAGGTCTGGAAATGTTTCAGCGCCTGGAGGGAAAAAATAGGAATTTTTCACTGGCGCATGTTTGAATATTTCTGCCTCTCCGATGATCTCGGGCGCCATCGCCTTTCATACGATGCTTCTGATCTTGCAAGAGATATCCGCGAATTGGCATCTGAAGGTTTTGAGGGTATCGTATCCTGCGAAGGGACAACGGTTTATGATGCACCGCTTTATCTGGCACACCATGTTTCTGCCGCGGCCATGTGGAATCCGGAGGTGGATGTTAAATTATTGCGCCGGCGTTTGATACAGAGCATCGCCATTTCCACAGATGCAGAAGAAACTGAGGAAATCATGATACAGACGGCACAAATTCTTTTGTTATGGGATGAGCATCTTCAAGCCCCTGCTGATTTAATTCTGAAGATGATTTCCCTTTTAAAAAATCAGTTGAAGGCAGCTCGAATTCCCTGTTTAATTTATGATTTAAAAAGGATTATCTGGCATTTATGGATTTATACCACCCTGCAGCAGCCGGAACGGGAAGCCATTCTGGACTTGCTGGATTGTATTTCAAGGCATGAGGCTGTTTTGAACGGACTGCATGATATCGCCCTGGAACGAAAAAAACTCTCTGCACGACTGGAGGCTCTTGAAAAATGAATCTGAATGAAATCATCCGCAAAGCAGCTGAGATGGACGGTGAAAAAGCCGGTGTTCAGGAGTATTGGAGAACATTGCTGAATTATGATGAAGCAAAAGTCTCATATTCCAGTGTCCCATCTCCGTTGATCAACAGGGATGGGACCCGCATTACCACTGTCGCAGAATGGGAGAACTTCCGCAGAAAGGAAATCATTGAGAGTTATAAGAAGCTGATGTACGGCGAATTGCCCGGGCCTCCGGATGAAATGGATTTTGAGATTTTAAATACAAAGACCAATGCGCTTGACGATACGGCAATCCGCAAGGAAATCCGGATCACAATGAGAATGAAAAACGGCAGACAACATCATGCGCTTATGCTCCTTTATCTGCCCAAACATGTTCAAACTCCGGTTCCTGCATTTTTTGGATTGAATTTCAAGGGAAATCATACTGTAACCGATGAAAAAGATGTTTTGATGACCGGATCGCAGAATAATTTGAAGGATTTTCTGAAAGAGGATATGCGCGGCTGTCACTCCCATCGTTTCTGTTTCAGGGACGTTATTGCGCACGGCTATGCATCGGCAACCATCTGTTATCATGACTTTTTCCCGGATCATCCCAATGGCTGGAGGGAATCCATATTCCAATTGTTTGATGATGTGACTTCACATTATGGCGTGCATGAAAAATATTCCGCCATCGGTGCCTGGAGCTGGGGCATGAGCCGGGCAGTTGATTATTTGCAGCGTCTGCCGGAAATCAACCCTGGAAAAATTGCGCTGCATGGTCTCTCCCGCATAGGAAAGGCGGCCCTCTGGAGTGGTGCCAATGATGAGCGGTGCCAGATCATTATCAGTAATGAATCCGGCTGCGGCGGGGCGAAACTGGGAAGACGCTACTTCGGTGAAATCTATCTGACTTTGATTTATGCCCAGCCACACTGGTTCATCAGACCTTTCCGCTATTTTCCGGGAAAAGAAGAGGAGTTGCCGTTCGATCAGCATTTTCTGCTGGCTTTGACAGCGCCCAGGATTCTTGCGGTTGGCAGTGCCGAGGAGGATCTATGGGCAGATCCGAAAGGAGAATTTCTCTCCGCAGGCTTGACACGGGATGTCTATCAGCTCTATGGAATAGAAATCCCGGAATACAAGGAAATGCCCGAAGCCGGAACAGCACTTGTCGCACCGGTCAGTTATCATATACGGCACGGAAAACATGATCAGAACAAAGATGACTGGGACGTATATTTGATGATTGCCGATCGATATTTACAGACAGAATGGGGGATCATCATGAATAAAAAACAAGGATAATTTTTTCCCAGTTCACGGAGAAACATGCAAGTATCCGACGGTTCCGCGTCAAAATGAGCTCGAAGAAGAAAAAGTCCTTATAGCAGACATATTGAAAAAATGACTGTACTGCCAGGAGTTTAAGATGAGAATACAATATTTCAACACAATGCCGCAGAAAATGGCAACTGGGAATAGCATTTTTACCATCATAGAGCTGCTTATCGTGATTGCGATAATCGCGATTCTTGCCTCCTTGCTTCTGCCTGCATTAAATCGGGCAAAGGAAAGTGCCGGGGGGATTTTATGCTCCAGCAACCTGCGTTCAATCGGAACAGGAATATATTCCTATTCGCCTGATTATCAGGACTGGTTCGTTCCTGTACTGCAGGGAACAAACTCATCCGCGCCCAGAAATGAAGGCTGGTTTGTCAAGCTGGAAAATTATGGAATCAAATATTCCCGGGCGCTCAGAACGGATAAGGGGATATTCCGGTGTCCTTCCGATCGTTATCCGCTCACGACCGATACATCCAAGATCAAAGGGTATGCCTATGTCCAATATGGAGTCAATTACGTTCTCCACGGATATCCGGGAAGCGCAAAAAATCATAAAACAAGCAGTGTTGTCAACGCTTCCCAGGCAATGATTGCCGGGGATGTATTTGGCTATCCGAACTATTTCCTGAGCAACAAGACGACGCTGGCATTCCGGCATGGCCGCCCGGAATCGCGTGATGCACTGACGGCATATTCCGTCTCTGCCATCGAAACAGGAGGCAAAGCGAATCTGGTATATGCTGACGGTCATGTTGAATCCATGGGTTATTCAAAGTTCTTTGCGCAGAAGGCTCAGTTTTATCCGCCGGATCATGACTCATTTGTCACCAATGAGGCATTTTACTGCGGCTTAAAGCTTTAACATGAAGACAACAGCCGGAAGAATAAAAAGATATTGAGAGTTTTCAAGGAAATCACCGCAAAACAGGAGGCAGAAATGACCATTTCAACACACGGAAAAAGAACAACGACCGTCAGCAATGAGCCGAAACAGCAGAACAAAATAACTTTTGTCATTATGATATTTCTCTGTTTACTCAATATCTCGGCAGCTGATTTTGAACTGAAAGCACTCTATGACCCCAAAGGATGGTATAAAACTTCCGGAGCCTCCGTCTCTCCCGGCGAAGAAGCGGAGAGCTTGAAAATAAAATTGCCGGGGACTGCACTTCGGAGCATTGCTTATCCCTGGCATATTCGGGAATCTTTTCTCAATAAAAAAGGGATTGCTTTTAAAATCCGGGGTGACGGGAAAGATCATTATATTCCCCTCAGAGTTCTTTTCCTGAATAACTTCTTTCATTATTACATCTATGTCCCGGTCAAGGGAAAAGAGTGGCAGGAAGTGCAGGTTGCATGGAATGATTTCCTCTGCCTGAACAACTCCATGTTTGAAATAGGCGGCAGTGATGGAATTCCAATATCTGCATTTTGCGGTCTCGGCTTCGGCGACCGCTGGCAGTTGACTTATGCCAATGCACCTATTCTTCCCTTCTCTTTTGAAGTGAAAGAACTTCGTCTGGTTGAAAATGTGACGCCTCGTTATCATCAGAAAAAACTCAAGACTCCGTCGACTGCGGCCGTAATTGAAAAGATGAAAAGAAAACAACCGGTTCTGATTTACTGCCATGGTGACTCCATTACAGCAGGAACCAATGTCAAAGAAAAACGTTATGCAAATCTGCTTCAGGATAAACTTCGGAAACATTATGGCTACGATGGAGTTACGGTAAAAACCATTGCAGTTGGCGGCGCTGCCGGCTACGACCTGCAGTTATGGGCAGAAAAAGATTTCAGCGGTTCTCCCAAACCTGATCTGGTAACAATTTGCCTGGGAGGCAATGACGTGAATCAGGCCCGTTCCCCGTCCTCATTTAAGACATCGGTCAACGATCTGCTTGATCGCATCATCACCTATACGGACGGGAAGACATCAATCCTGCTGATTCCGACACTGCCGGGTCAAATGTGGCATCGTAATCTGATGAACGCTTATGCAAAGGCAATTCGGGAAATCGCCGGAGAACGTAATCTTGATCTTTATGATCTGGCAAAAGACATCGCCGGAATCCCGGAAAAAGACCTGAATTCCTTTTTCTGCCGTAATGACACTTTGCATCCCAGTATTGCCGGACATCAGTTTATCGCAGAAAAACTCTTCTCTTTTCTGAAAAAATAAGCGCGGAATACAGGAAATATGACTCTTATATCATTATTTCCTGACAGTTTTTCTGCAATCGGACGGTGAATACCCCGTAATCTCCTTAAAACGCCGGGAAAAATGGAACTGTGATGTGAATCCGAACTGATTTGCAATATCACGGAGTGAATATTGCATGGTTCGCAGCATGATTTCCGCTTTTCGCATACGGAAGCGGTCAAAATAGAGTTTCGGGGTGCTTCCTGTCCGATTAATAAAAGAATTACGGAAGTGGTTTACGGACATATTGCAGAACTCCGCCATCTCTTCGATACTCCAGATAACGGAAAAATCCTGCGACACCAGTTGAATCAATTTATCAATCCGCGATATCGATGCTTCCTGCGATTTTATTTCATTGCTTTTTATGATCAACTGCTGAAGAAGCAGTATTCCATGCATAATATTCTGCAGTAAAGGAGGTTCAAGCAGTTGAATTATGCGATATAGATTCTGCCAGCCCAAAGTACGGACACCGCTTTGAAAGATTTTGTTATAGAAATACCAGTCAGCCAATGCTCCATAGAAACCGATACAGACTTCAACATAAGGAGCCTCATTCTGAAGACCATGAATGTCATACTGGCATCCGGGAACACTGAAAACGGCATCTCCAGGATAGAGACGGATCTGTGTTTGATCCGGGGTGATGTACTCCCCCGTCCCGGAAACCATGCAACTGATTCCATAAAATGGGAAAGATCGTTCCGGTCGCCAGCGGTAACGGGTTGGGGCATCAAGTCCGTAACCAATAATGATAAAACCATATTTCTCCAGTTCATATCTTATTTCTGGAGGATAAACAATCTGCTTGTAATAGACCGAAGAAGTTTGACGATAGTAAATCATTGTCTCTGTGTGCAGGAATAATAAGCCTGTTTTCCGGTAAAAACAGGTAACACTTTTCTCCTGGGTAATAAATTGGCAGTCAATATAATGCAACATTGCATCCTATTCTGTCAATAAGAATAAAATAGCATGAAGAACTGTGATTGCAACTCAAAAATGTTCGAATGATGGATGAAAATTGACCGATGCAGGAGGACCGGCTTTCAAGAAAAGGCGATCCGGAAGTAGCGGAACCGTCCGAAGGATAGAGGGAAGGCTGGAAAAAACGCAGAGAAATCTTTCCTTGCAAAGATCTTGCTCCGCTTTGTTTTTTGAGTAAAGGTCGTTTGTTATGAAAAGCGAATTTCGCAAAACTCGAAAAATTCTCTGAATCAAAAAGTCTTTTGTTGTGAATTGCGCGAATAAGGGGTCGACCTCTGGATTTTTCGAACACATGTCCTTTGCTGGCATATTTTTGCTTTATTCGTTGATTACCAGTATGTTACTTTAATAAAAGATTACAAAATGAATGTATAGCAGAGAAAAATTGACGATCAAAGGTCGAGCTTCTCGACGTGTGTTTCCGTCAAAAAATGCTCTCCAGACCAAAAGACCGGTCTTTTACTCCCCCGGAGAATTTACCGGGAGAGGGTCTGAAACACACCTTCATAAGAGAAAAGTGGAGATTCTCCGCTTTCGGGCAAAACGCGAGTTGAGCTCAAATTTACCCCCGAAACGAAAAAACCGACCAGAAGACCGGTCGGCGGAGAATCAAAAAAATGGTCGGGGCGACTGGATTCGAACCAGCGACCTCTACGTCCCGAACGTAGCGCTCCAACCAGACTGAGCTACGCCCCGATATCACTGCGTCAACTAGGGAAGAAAATATATCCGCTCTTTTCAAAAAGGCAAGCCGAGTTTGAAAGATATTTCATTTTTTCATGATTTTTTCTGCATGCCGGTTCGATTGGGAAACAATTCCGCTTCGATGAAAAATAAGTGATCTGTCATTCAGTATAAGGACCTTGTAAAAAATTGTCTGCCTGCCCGGCCCGTTTCTTGAAAATGTCATGAAATACGTTATTTTACAGAAAAAGATGTCAATGCTCTTATGATTCCGCAATAGAAAGAACGCACAGGACGGAAGATTGCATGATCTGGAAAACATTAGGGAAAACGATACTTGTCCTCCTGCTTGCCGGATGTGCGGGCGGGACATGCGCGATTTTCAGCGGAATGGAAGCGTTCCTTAGAAATGGGCTTCTTGCAGCGGGTATTGTCGGTGTCATGCTCTTCCTTCGAGAGAAAAAACATCCGGGATGGGTTGTGCCTCTTGCCGGATGGATCGGAACGCTTCCCAGCGTCCTGGCAGCATGGATTCTGATCGAGACCGGACATCAAGGCGCTTTCGCTCCGATGCAGATTCCGGAATTTGCGATTCCGGCGCTCTTTCTTCCCGGCATTGCCGCCGCTGTGCTTTATGATCTCCGCATCAGGAAGAACTGGAGCGCCTCAACCTTCTTTCCGGGAGCGCTTCTTGCCGGGGCGGCTGCGTTCTGCATCCGCTGCATCCCTTATTTCCCTGTGTACGATCCGGTCATTGAAATCTTCGGCGCAGCCCTGTTCGCCGCCTTGCCGATGGCGGTTGTTCTCCATATTTTTTCCGCCCTCCTCTGGAAAACACCGCAGACAGAATGGAATCGAACCGGAGCTGTTCTGACCGCAATCCTCTTCGCGGTCTCCCTGGGAGCTTTCTTTGTCGGCGCCAACTTTTTCCCGAAAGGCAATTATGTGTATTTCACACACGGGCGGAACAATTCCGGCCTGATGCACGCGTTCGACGGAGTCTTTACATGGGGCCGCTGCCGCATTCGCTTTGAGAACGGGGCTCCGGCGGAACAGGAATATCTTGGGGAAAAAGATCCGCACCGGGGTCCGCAAACTGTTCAGGATTCCGACGGGAACGCGTATTGGATCCAGGACGGATTTGTTTTCCGGAAAACAGGAGAAAACCCGCCGGAGAAACTTTGCCGGGGCACGGCCGTCACGGCGCATCCGGACGGCGGAATCGTTTACTTCCGGCGCGACCGTTTTTTCCTTTTGAAGGACGGCAGGACAACGGAATTTCATCTGGTGCGGCCGCTTCCCCGGGACTGCGTGAGCAGCGCATGTTTTGATCCTGAAGGAAAGCATCTTTACTACCTGGCAAATCTGGTCTTTCAGCTGGAATTCCGATCGTTTCTGACAGTTGTCCGCCTTTCGGATGGCGAGGAATTCGTCTGGAAACGCTCTTTTTCCTCCGGATATCCGCCCGGAAAAGGTCCGATCCTGCAATATGCGAAAGAATCTCCGATGCAGTCCGTAAAACAAAACAGGGAGACGACATCATGAAACACCTCGTTTTCTGCTCCGCTCTTTTCCTCGCACTCCTGCTCAGCGGATGCGGTCCGGTCTGATGGGCAGTCTGCTGAACTGCCTGAAACTGAATCTGCGCATGCTTTCCCATGCGGCGCACGGACGCTGGCTTGGTCCTGCCGACTACGAGGCGGGATATGACCGTCTCGCGAAGGACTACAACGAGAACTGGCTGAACCGTCTGCGCCCTGTCACGGAGCGGATGCTCGCACTTCTGCCGGACACGGCGGAACACATTCTTGATCTCGGATGCGGAAGCGGATTCACAACCGCGTTTCTGGAAAAACGCTATCCGGAGGCGCGCATCACGGCGGCGGACATCTCCTCGGGGATGCTGGCGGAGGCGCGAAAGGTCTGCACCCGTGCGCGGCTTGTTCACAGGGACATGCTGGAGGAGCTTGCCATGGCGCAGGAGAGGGAGTATGATCTCATCGTCTCGGCATGGGCGCTCGGCTACCGGCGCACGGAAAGCGTGATCGAAGCTTGCGCACGTGCGCTGAAAAAGGAAAATGGCGTTCTGCTGTTTGTCGTGAATCTCCGCGACACGCTTCCGGCGGTCTCCTACGCCTATCGCCGGACGCTGGCGCAGTTTCCGCATCTGACG
>ERZ779737.2655-NODE-2655-length-11437-cov-2.394043_pt1 | contig 11437 bp, 12 predicted proteins | sample MGYA00511889_ERZ779737 | MGnify/ENA primary metagenome ERZ779737 (study PRJEB29588, sample SAMEA2163575) | human gut metagenome | biome: human gut; feature: human-associated habitat; material: faeces | place: Denmark | collected 2008/2010 ...
AAAATTTAAACAGGCTCTTAAAAGCACTAAAATTTGCAATCATTCGCTTAAAAATATAATTTTGTATGCGTTAACAGTTTAAGACGACTCATGAAAAAATACCCGATACGATTCCTTTCTTTTTTAATTCTTGTAGGATTCCTCTTCGTCGGCCTGCCTCTTCACCCAATAAAAGCCGCCCCCACGGTAAACTATCTTACCGACCAAGACGGGCTGCCGAACTATACCGTCTATAAAATCTTTAAAGACAGCCGCAACATGATGTGGATAGGTACATTCAACGGTATCTGCCGTTTCGACGGACATTCTTTCACCAAGTTTCACATCGACCTCCCCAAACCTCTCAATGCCGTAACGGATATCGTGGAAACCCATGAAGGGCACATCATGTTCGGTACCCGAAAGGGACTTTACCTTGTAGAACCGGAACGACAGACTTGTGTACAGGTATGCCCCCAAATCTCCTTTGTCAACTGTATCGGAAAAATAGGACAAACTCTCCTCATAGGGAGCGCGAACGGGCTTTGGATATATAAAAACCCGGAAGAGGCAGAACCCATCAAGTTTGAAAACAGCGTCATCTCCAAAGGTAATATCGTCAACGACATCACGGACGACGGAAAAGGGGGAGCATGGCTGTGCAGCGACGAGTTCCTGATTCATTTAAACCTGAAAAACAGAAGCCTGAAAAAGTATAAAATCAGCAAAGACCTGCTGACGGGCAACCTACGCAACATCTGCCGGAGTGGTGACCGTATATATATAGGTACACGTAACAGCGGACTGCTCGTCTTCGATCCCTCTACGGCATCTACCGAACCTTACATCGACTTGGACTGTCCCGTCATAGCCGATTTGAACTCCGACGGAAAAGACTTGTTGTACGTAGCCACCGACGGGAACGGAGCCTATATTATTGACACCCGCAAAAGACAAATCGTCAATACCTATCGTACCAATACAGCCGACTTTCCCCTGCCGAGCAATGCCGTCTATACTTTTTGGCACGACAAGACGCTCGGCATCAGTTGGTTCGGATTTGCCACCGATGGTATCTGTTACAACTACCACCGTCATCCGCTTTTCAAAATCTATCGTTACAAAGACCTCAACACCGACGGGCTGCCCGTACGCAGTTTCTGTATCCACGACGGCGACAAAGCCATAGGAACCCAAGACGGTCTTTGGTTTGTCTCGGAGAAGCGTGACATTATCCGCTATTTTACCTCGGAAGAAATCGGAGGACGCATCGTTACGAACATACAATACTTCGGCGGGCACTTCGTCATCGCCACTTATGAGAAAGGCTTGAGCATTCTTGACCCTAAGACTTTGGAATTAAGGCATCTCGACTACAACGATAACCTGAAAAACGGTAACTTCAGCCGTATAGAGCCTCTGCAAGACCAACGGTTGTTGTTGTTTTTCCCTCTCCTGCAGGAGTTGGATTGATAGCAGTCACAAGGATAAGTTTACCGTCCGAATTATCCTTTACACGGTCAGCAAGCTCATCAGAAAGCTTTGCCTTGTACTTTCCGTAAAATTCAAGCTCATCGGCAGAAATCTCAAGCTGATTTGCAATTTCTGCAATAGGCTTTAATTCTGCACTCTGAGCAATTTCGATATCAGATAACATAATATTCCTCCGTATCAAATTCATATCTCCTTTATTATAGCAAAATGCGAAACTTGTATTATTCTGTATTGAAATTATACTTGATATTGAAGGCATTATTTAATATAATTATAAGGAAAAAGTAATTCAAAAAGGTTGTTTAAGGTGAAAAGAGTTTTAGCAAATATATATGAGTACTTTCGACAATGTGACACTGTGCTGTGGCTTTTGACGCTTACGGCAATTGCATACAGCTTTCTTTTGATTGCCAGTATGCAGAGGTCGGGTAATTACAGTTACCTAAGAACACAGATTGCTGCCGTATCTGTCGGACTTGTTGCAGCGGTGTTTATCTCAATTGCCGATTACAGATTTCTTATACGAAAATGGTACATTGCCGCAATAGTGGGAATTGTTCTTGCCGGACTTGTGTTTGTGTTCGGTGTCCGTGTGAGCGGCACTGATGACACGGCGTGGATAAATCTCCCGGGAGGTTTTTCAATACAGCCGTCCGAGTTTATCAAAATCTGTTTTATAATCACATTTTCAAAGCATTTGTCATGGCTTAAAGAAAAGAATATGACGGAAAAGTTTTCAGGGGTACTTTCACTCGCAGTACACGCAATGATACCTATGGCTATTATTCATATTCAGGGTGATGACGGTACGGTTCTTATATTTGCCCTTATGTTTTTAATAATGGCATTTACCGCAGGCGTTCAATTAAGATATTTTGCAATTTTAGGCGGATTACTCGTGTGCGCAATTCCGATTATATGGAATGTGTTTATGAATGAAGAGCATCGCAACAGAGTTCTTGCGCTGTTTGACCTTGACGGAAATGCACTTACAAATTACGGCTGGCAACAGTATCAAGGCAAGGTTTCAATTGCGAGCGGAGAAGCTTTCGGAAGCGGTCTTTTTAATGGGCAAAGAGTTGAACATTCAATAGTGCCGGAACAGGAAAATGATTTTATTTTTACCGTTGCCGGTGAAGAACTTGGCTTTGTCGGCTGTATAGCACTTTTGCTCTTGCTGTTTTTTATAGTTTTTAAGGTAATTTTAAATGCAAAGCTATCGACTGAATTTGAAGGAAAATATATCTGCTGCGGTGTGTTTGCAATGATAACCTCTCAAACGGTTGTAAATATCGGTATGGTTTTGGGTTTTCTGCCTGTCGTAGGAATAACGCTTCCGCTTTTCAGCTCAGGCGGAACTTCTGCGTTAAGCACGCTTATAAGTCTTGGGCTTGTTCAAAGCGTCAGATACCACAACACCGACGATATGAATAAAGCATTTGTAAGGCGAGGCAGTACAAACCGCATCAGAATGTAATTATACTCCCTCATCACGAAAAATACGGAAAAAGTTAAAACGCAGGCATTTTTAAAATGTCTGCGTTTCTTTGCGTTATTTTTCGCTGATTGTAATGTTTGCTTTATAGCTTCCGCTTACCCAACAGGTTGATGTTCCTTTCAACTTGAAAGTTACCGGCATCTGAACAGAACCAACCGTTCCGCTCTGATCCGAGGTATCTATTATACATTCAATATCGGAGCTCTTAAGATTTTCAAGTTCTTTCTTACTGCCGATTACCGTAACACTCATATTGGTTTGGGTTACATCGGCTTTATATTCTGAAGATAAACCGCTGACCTTAAATGAATCAACCGTGTATGTTTTCTTCGATAAGCTGCTGAGATCCAATACAACCTTAGCGGCGGTTGAATTACTGATATTTTTGCAATCTGTCGGAATATTGATGCCCTGATCATTGTATTCATACCGCTTATTTGAGAGAGTTGCAAAGTCAATGGATTCAAGCTTTATGCTTTTAGTATTGTCAAGAACTTTTTTAGGACCTGCGAGAAGAATTTCAGATGGCTCGACTGACAGCATATCGTCGCCGAGGTTGAGTCCTTCAGGCTTGTTCATAAACTCGGGAACAACCTTTACTGTCTTTTCGGGAAGAACAGAAATTGACGCCTCTACCGTGCCAAATTCCATCTTCAAAAGATCGGTGGAAATTCTATTGCCGGACTTATCGTAAAGAAGTATATCGGCTGTTGCAGATGTTGAGTCATCAAGGATTCCGTCAAGTTCTGCTGAAGCTGAAACCTTGGCAATTTTTGCAATCTCTGTCTGCGGACCCGAAACGGTTATATTTTTTGACGCAAGCGAGGTAGACGCATAGTAGCCGTCAGCAACCTTATACACGACATTCTCCTGAATCGGAAAACTTGTTTCTCTGAGATAGTCAACAATTACATTCACATTTGACGGCGTAACAGTTGAAATTATCTGGAAATTTGCACTTGGATTAGTCTTTACTGCGGAAAGCGAAATCTGATAAGTTCCTGCGGAATCAATACCGTTTGTCGCAGCGGTTACGGTGATATCCTTTGTGCTGATTGAACCCAGAACAGCCCTGCTGCCTGTTACGGTAACGGTTGCTGTTTGTTCAGTATCGCTGAACACCTGCAGACCGTTGTTGACAAGCTGATCCGGCAATTCAATTTGAATAGGAATGTTACTGATTGTAACGGAAGTATCATTCGTAGTTCCCATACTCATATAAACCCATGTTATTGTTGAGATTACAAGGGAGAGTATAATCAGAAATTTGTTATTCTGAAACAGTTTGTTGAGAGAGAGTTTTTTCTTTTTCATTCGTCATCCTTCTCTCTGTTTGAACTTTTCGGGTTTTTCTGGAAGAATTTTCTTGACTGCTCTTCATCATCATAACCGCGGTCATAGATAAGAAACTGTTCAAGCTTTTTAATAAGCGCTTCTCTTGTAAACTCACGGAGAAGTATTCCGTTGACGGCAAGAGAAATCACTCCTGTTTCTTCACTGACAATGAGGACAACGGCGTCGCTTTGTTCACTAATACCGAGTCCGGCTCTGTGTCTTGTTCCGAGATTTATATCTACATTTTGATTTGTTGTAAGCGGTAAAATACATCCTGCTGCAAAAAGTTTTCCGTCACGGATAATGCTTGCACCGTCATGCAAAGGAGCTTTGTTAAAAAATATATTGCCAAACAGAGCTACCGATGTTTCAGCGTCGATAATTGTGCCTGTAGCGGCTATATCAGACAGCATAGTTTCGCGTTCAAATACGAGCAATGCGCCTGTTTTTGAGCGTGAAAAAAGAACGGCTGTATCGGCAGCGTCAATAATTGACTTTTCAACTGCCTTTTTCCAATCATCGCTTTTGCGGTGCTTTGTAAATATCCTTATATATTTTTTATAGGTGTTGTTGCGTCCCATCTGTTCAAGAGCTTTTCTGATTTCAGGCTGGAATATGATGGCGATAACAACGACAGCTGCCTCAAAAAAGGTTCGCAACAAGGATGAAAGCATAACAAGACCGAACAAAGATGAAAGAAAATACACTATAATAAGAATAATTACACCTTTGAGAAGCTGAACCGCTCTTGTTTCCTGAACAAGCTTGAACAGTCCGAAAATCAGCAGTGCAATTGCAAGAATATCTACAACATCTCTGAATTGGATAGTCTTGATAATGGAAAAAATGCTGTTAAAAATTTCCAATCTGCTTTCCCCTTCCTTTATTTATTTCTTGTTATTATTCTAACATACTTTTATTACTGATTGCAACCTTTTTAAATTGTTTTTTTAAGTTTGTTGTTCTTTGAAATACTGCGAACAGCGTTTGCAAAATATATTACATCATTTTTGTCTGTAAAAGCTGAAACAACTGCCCTTACGGTTCCCGTATCCTGAGTTCCAAAGCTCTTGTGTGCAAGGGGCGCACAATGGAGTCCTGCTCTTACGGCAATGTTGTAGCTGTCATTAAGAATTTTTGCAACCGTTTCGCTTTCGGTATTTTTGATATTAAAGGAAATTACAGGAACGCTGTGATTTTTCTCAGGCATTTTGGTGTATAATATTACATTTTCCGCTTTTTCAAGCCTTTTGTAGAGCATTTGTGCAAGACTTAATTCGGAGTTGTATATTTTATTAGGTTTTCTGTTCAAAACAAATTTTATTCCTGCGTTAAGCCCTGCAATTCCCGGAAGATTCGGTGTGCCGCTTTCATATTTATCGGGAAGAATTTCAGGCTGATTGAGGTTTGCAGAATCACTCCCCGTGCCGCCTTGGATAAGACTGTCGGGAGTTGTTTCGCTGTTTATGATTAGCAGACCTGTACCCATAGGTCCGTAAAGCCCTTTGTGTCCTGCTGTACAAAGATAATCAATTGAACTGTCAGAAAGATTTATATCTGCAATACCTGCACTTTGCGCGGCGTCAACGCAAAATAATATACCGTTGATTCTGCACAGAGCCGCTATTCTTTCAATCGGCAGTTTCACTCCGAAAACATTTGACGCATGAGTACATATTACAAGCTTTGTATTTGCTTTAAATTCATTCCTGAAATTTTCTATTGTTTGTTCTTCGTCATAAGGAACACATTTTGCAACAGAATATTCAATTTTATTCTTTTTGAGCGCCTCAAGCGGTCTTACAACCGCATTGTGTTCAAGAGAAGAGATGACAGCATGATCTCCGGGCTTTAATATCCCTTTAATTACTGTATTAAGTGCCGATGTGCAGTTGAGCGTGAATATTACATTTTCGGGATTGGCAGAGCCAAAAAGCTTTGCGGCGTTTTCACGACAGGAAAACATAATTTCCGATGATTTTACCGACATTATGTGTCCGCTTCTTCCCGGATTTGCTCCGTAATTCGACATTGCATCATTAATTGCTTTTCTTACCGAAAACGGTTTTGGAAAAGTTGTTGCTCCGTTATCAAAGTATATCATAAGTTATCAACGGCAGCCGTACCGTTTACGGTAATGCCGTTACTCCTGATGATTTTCAATGCTTTTTCAAAATTTCCCGGGACATAAAGACTGTAGCCGCAGGACTTTTTGTTTAGGTGTATAGGAGTTCTTACAAGTCCTGATTTAATATTATTTTTTAAAAGTAGGTTACGGCTCTTCATGGCAAGAGTTACCGAGCCGAACATAATTAAATTATTTTCCATAACTTCCACCCTTTGCTAAATCTTTGTGATACTTACAAACAAAATATCACACTACATATTATGTTTATCGGCAAAGTTTGGACATAAAAGAAAAAGCACGGCTTCGAAAACCGTGCTTTAAAATCTTATTTATCAGTTCATCTTTTGAGAAAGAAGGTTGCCCATGTTGTACATACCTGCTTTCTGATCTTTAAGAAATACTGCCGCATTAACAGCACCGACAGCGAAAACTTCTTTTGACTGAGCCTGATGAGAGATTGTTACAACCTCATCGTGACCTGCAAAGATAACTTCGTGTTCGCCTACAATTGTGCCGCCTCTTACGGAATGAATGCCGATTTCGTTCTTTGAACGCTTTCTGCGGTAGCTGTGTCTGTCATAGACATACTGCGGATCTTCGTCAAGCTGTTCTGAAATTCCGTCTGCAATCATAAGAGCTGTTCCGCTCGGAGCGTCGAGCTTGAGATTATGATGCTTTTCAACGATTTCAATATCGAACTGGTTTCCGAGAATTTTTGCAGCCTCTTTTGAAAGCTCAATAAGAAGATTGATGCCGAGTGACATATTACCTGAATAGAAAACAGGAATTGTCTTTGCCGCATCTTCAATTTTTGCAATCTGATCTTTAGAAAAGCCTGTTGTGCAGATAACACAAGGTACTTTGTTATCAACTGCATACGAAAGCATACCGTCAAGAGCTGCAGGATTTGAAAAATCAATGATTACATCAGGTGTTTCGGTTGCCTCGTCAAAAGTCTTGAAAACATCAAAATCATAATTACTTTCACCGAATGCGTCAACACCGAACAAAACATTGCAATCCTCACGGCTCTGAACAGCCTGTGCCACAAAGCAGCCCATTTTACCGTTACAACCGACTATTGCTGTATTTACCATTTTTATTCCCCTTTAAACTTCTTGAATTTTAAACGAATCAAATGTTGATTATTTAACCTTCTTGCTTAAAAGGTCATACTTCTCCATGCAATCCTTGAGGTCATGGTAACCCTGAACGCTCATGGGTACGAGCGGAAGTCTGCATTCGCCTGCTTCATAGCCGAAGAGGTTCATGGCAGTCTTTACGGGGATCGGGTTAACATCGCTGAAGAGTATATGCATAAGCTCAAGATAGTGGAAGTTAAGCTTCTGTGCCTCTGCAAAGTCATTGTCAAGACAAAGCTGACAGATGTCATGCATTTCCTTGGGGCAGATGTTTGCGAATACAGAGATAACACCGAGAGCACCGAGTGACATGAAAGGAACAGTCTGGTCATCGTTACCTGAGTAGATGTCAAGATTGTCACCGCAAAGTGAACGGATGAGAGCAACCTGAGAGATGTCGCCGCTTGCCTCTTTTGCGGCAACGATGTTAGGATGCTTGCAAAGCTCCTGATAAGTCTTTGGCTTGATGTTACAGCCGGTTCTTGAAGGAACATTGTAAAGAATAATCGGAATATCAACCGAATCTGCAACAACGTTGAAGTGTCTTACAAGACCCTGCTGAGATGTTTTATTGTAGTAAGGAGTTACGCAGAGAAGTGCGTCAACGCCTGTACTTGCGGCAGATTTTGAGAGCATAACGGCTGTTGAAGTGTCGTTACTGCCTGTGCCTGCAATAACAGGAATCCTGCCGTTTGTCTTTTCTGCAACGAAAGAAATTGTTTCGCAATGCTCTTTTTCCGAAAGAGTTGCCGCCTCACCTGTTGTACCGCATACAATAATTGCATCGGTACCGTTTTGAACATGAAATTCTACGAGATCGCCGAGAACATCGTAGTTTACGCTTCCGTCAGACTTCATAGGGGTGATAAGTGCAACACCTGAGCCTGTAAAAATGTGGTTAGACATAATTTACCTCCGTAAGTAATCAGTCCATGTAGCCCTCAGCACAAAGAAGCTCTGCAAGAAGAACTGCACCGCCTGCTGCGCCTCTTAATGTGTTGTGTGACATACAAACGAACTTGTAATCATATTGAGTATCAGGTCTTAATCTGCCAACCGATACTGCCATACCGTTTTCAAGATTTCTTTCAGATTTAATCTGCGGACGGTCAGGTTCTGTGAAGTAGTGGAGAAAATGCTTTGGCGCACTTGGAAGATTGAGTTCCTGTGCTCTGCCGCTGTAGTTTGACCAAATGTCAATAATTTCTTCAACAGTAGGTTTCTTTACGCCGTCCTTAAATGACATAAATACAGCTGCTGTGTGACCGTCTGATACGGGAACACGGATGCACTGTGATGTGATTGAAATATCGTCTGTTTTAACAATCTTGTCGCCTTCAATCTTACCCCAGATTTTGAGCGGCTCCTGCTCTGACTTTTCTTCCTCACCGCCGATGTAAGGAATAACATTATCTACCATTTCAGGCCATGTCTTGAATGTTTTGCCTGCGCCTGAAATTGCCTGATATGTGCAGGCAAGAACCTTGTCAACGCCGAGTGCCTTTAAAGGATGAATTGCAGGAACATAGCTCTGAAGTGAGCAATTGGACTTAACTGCAACAAAGCCTCTTTTTGTGCCGAGACGCTTTCTCTGAGCGTCAATAATCTTAATATGATCGGCATTGATTTCAGGAATAACCATAGGAACATCATCTGTAAAACGATGAGCACTGTTGTTTGATACGATAGGACATTCAGCCTTTGCATATCTGTCTTCGAGATCACGGATTTCATCCTTCTTCATATTAACTGCGCAGAAACAGAAATCAACCTGTGATGCAACCTCTTCAACATTTTCAGCGTCAACAATAACCATATCCTTGTACTTCTCCGGAAGAGGAGTAGTCATATGCCATCTGCCTTCAACTGTTTCACCGTATGTTTTGCCTGCACTTCTCTTACTTGCGGCAAGAACAGTAACCTCAAACCAAGGGTGATTTTCAAGAAGAAGTGTAAAACGCTGACCTACCATACCGGTAGCGCCGATAATACCGACTTTATACTTTTTCATAATAATTCCTCCGAATTAAACAAATTTTAAAAAAGCGGTTGCCTTATTCAAACAAATATTATATTATATGAAGAGATGTCTGAAAACACGACTGTTTGTCGATTATGCAATCTGCTCATAATAAGATAATATATCATTTTAAAAGGATAATGTCAATTATTTTGAGAATTTTACAGGACAAATACTTGTGTTTTACAAAGATTTTTGACAGAACAGCTTTTAAAAAGCAATTTTAGTTCTTGAAAGGAAATAAAATGAAAACAAGTGATTTTTATTACGATTTGCCGAAAGAGCTTATCGCACAGACTCCGCTTGAACCGAGGGACAGTTCAAGATTGCTTGTGCTTGACAGAGAAAAACAAACTCTGGAGCATAAACATTTTTATGACATTATTGATTATCTTAACGAGGGTGACCTTCTTGTTGCCAACGATTCAAGAGTTTTGCCTGCAAGAATTTACGGTATCAAAGACGAAACAGGTGCAAAAGTTGAATTTCTGCTTTTGAAGCAGGTTGCGAACAACCGTTGGGAAACACTTTGCAAGCCGGGTAAAAAAGCAAAAGTCGGCACAAAATTTTCATTCGGCAACGGCATTTTGCGTGCAACAGTTGTTGATATTATGGATGACGGCAACAGAATAGTTGATTTTGACTGTGAAGAGAATTTCTTTACAACTCTTGACAAAATCGGTCAAATGCCTCTTCCCCCTTATATTACTGCCGAACTTAAGGATAAGGAACGCTATCAGACGGTTTACAGCCATGAACTCGGTTCTGCGGCAGCTCCGACGGCAGGACTTCACTTTACAACCGAGCTTATGGACAGAATCAAGGCTAAGGGTGTAAAGATTGCGTATGTTACACTTCATGTGGGACTCGGTACATTCAGACCGGTTAAGGTTGACGATGTTACAAAGCATAAAATGCACAGCGAGCATTACGAAGTTCCCGAAGAAACCGCAAAGCTCATAAATGAAACCAAGAAAAACGGCGGACGGGTTATTGCAGTCGGCACAACATCCTGCAGAACGCTTGAAAGTGTTGCGGCAATGTACGGAGAAATCAAACCCTGTGAGGGATTTACGGATATTTTTATTTATCCCGGATTTGAATTTAAGGTGCTTGACGGACTTATTACTAACTTTCATCTTCCCGAAAGTACACTTATTATGCTTGTATCCGCTTTTGCGGGATATGATTTTATTATGAATGCATACAAAGAAGCTGTAAAGGAAAAGTACAGATTCTTCTCTTTCGGTGACGCTATGTTCATATCATAGGAGGATTTTACGGATTTATGTTTAAGGTAATTAAAAAGGAAGGCAGCGCAAGACGAGGCGAATTCATTACGGTTCACGGTACTGTTCAGACTCCCGCCTTTATGAATGTTGCAACATGCGGTGCAATCAAGGGTGCTGTTTCTGCGCTTGATTTAAAGAATATAAAATGTCAGGTTCAGCTTTGCAACACATATCATCTGCATCTGCGCCCGGGCGACGAGCTTGTAAAGAAGTTCGGCGGACTGCACAAGTTTACGGGATGGGACGGGCCCATACTCACGGACAGCGGCGGATTCCAGGTCTTTTCGCTCGCAAAGCTCCGCAAGATAAAAGAGGAGGGTGTCTATTTCTCCTCGCATATCGACGGACGCAAGATTTTTATGGGTCCCGAGGAGAGCATGAGAATACAGTCGAACCTCGGCTCGACTATCGCCATGGCCTTTGACGAGTGCGTTGAAAATCCCGCGAAATATGAGTATTCCGAGCAGTCCTGCGCACGCACGGCGCGTTGGCTTGAGCGCTGCAAGGCGGAGATGGATCGCCTCAATTCTCTGCCCGATACGATAAATA
>ERZ779737.2657-NODE-2657-length-11428-cov-2.296668_pt1 | contig 11428 bp, 8 predicted proteins | sample MGYA00511889_ERZ779737 | MGnify/ENA primary metagenome ERZ779737 (study PRJEB29588, sample SAMEA2163575) | human gut metagenome | biome: human gut; feature: human-associated habitat; material: faeces | place: Denmark | collected 2008/2010 ...
AGAGAGAGAGAGAGAGAGAGAGAGAGAGAGAGACAGAGAGAGAGAGAGAGAGAGAGAGAGGAGGGAGAGAGAAAACGAAACACCACCTCCTTGACCTGAGTCAGGGGGTTTCTGGCCTTTTGGGAGAACGTTCAGCGACAATGCAGTATTTGGGCCCGTTCTTTTTTTTTCTTCTTCTTTTCTTTTCCTTCTTCAGGGATATTTTCATCGATAATTGTTTCTTTAATTTCAGAAAACTGTGGTTCTTTAGATTGTTCATCTTCAACAAAATCTTTTTTATCTTTCGCCATAGTATCTCCTTTATCTAGATTAAATAATTCATATAGATCTATCGAACTAATTATAACTTAATAACTTTTTTTTAACAATGATTGAAAAATATAAATATAATTATATTTACATTTAAAAATAGGGTATTTTATTTTAAATATAAATACCCTATTTATCCCTTTTTCCTTTTTAACTCATGGCTATATTATATTATATGTAAATTCTTTTTTATTCATTCATAGAACCATCCTTTCCAAATAATAAAGCCTTGCAAAAAATCCCTTCACTATTAATAACGATTAAACAATCAAAAAAAGTTTCAATTTTTTTATTTTTTTAAATTTAATAAAGATTTTTTTCTAAATTCATCTTTTATCAACATAAATTTTTCAAAACAAAAAAGCTTAATGAATACTTCATCTAATAAAATGAATTTCATTAAGCCTAAAAATTAATTAATCAACTTTAATTTCTTCACATAAAGAAGATAAAAATTCGACCATTTCAGGATCTTGACTAAAGAAAGGAGTAAGTGTTTCTTTAACCCATTTATTATAATTATTAATATAATTTATTTCATCTAAAGACAGCAAACTCTTAACAACATATTGAGTATCTATCGGGCAACAAGTTACTGTTTCAAAGGCATAATATTTATCGCCATCACAAGTTCCATAATCTATTGTTAATAATTCGTTTTCAATACGAATCCCATACTTTCCATTCTTATAAACGCCAGGTTCTATAGTTGTAATCATACCTGGGAGCATTTTAGCACCATCATTTCTTTCAGCTACAGATTTATATCGGAATCCATTAGGTCCTTCATGTACTCCTAACATATATCCAACACCATGACCTGTGCCGCACTTATAATCCATCATTTCGTTCCACATATTTCCACGTGCTAACATATCAATGCTTCTTCCGGTACATCCATCAATAAATATTGCCTTACTTACATCAATAACAGACTTTAAAGTCAATGTATAATCATGAGCCAATTCTTCTGTCGGTTCGTGAAGAATAAATGTACGAGTAATATCAGTAGTGCCACCATAATATTGTCCACCACTATCAACAAGTAAAACATTTTCTTTAGAAGTAACAACCGAACATTTTTCTTCAGTTGGATCATAGTGCATTTGAGCAGCATTAGAGCCAACAGCGGAAATAGTTGTAAAGGATAATTCAAAGCATTCTTTCGATTCTCTTCTATAATTTTCCAAAATAGAGGCTAACTGATATTCTGTAAGTCCATCATCAAGATGATCATGCAAATATTTAATAAATTTAACCATAGCTATTCCATCTAATATATGAATACGGCGAATATTTTGGATTTCTATGGCATCCTTAATGCATTTCATATTAGTCGAAATATTTGGTCCGCAAACAGACTTTTTCAAAATATTAGCTAATTTTGCTGAAACTTCATTTGGATTATAAAGTGTTGGAATATATTGGCGTTCTCTTAAAAATTCTGTAATTTCATTATAATCAAGAACTTTAATATTTTTCATATCTACGCCATCAACTTTATTTTTATCGATGAAAAGATAGACACTTTCCATATCTATATAAAGGAAAGACATAAATACAGGTGTGCATGGGATATCATTTCCACGCATATTTAAAATATATGCAATGTCATTCAATGATGTAACTAAATGGGCTTCAACATTTAATTTTTTCATGAATTCACGAATATATTCAACTTTTTGTTCAAATGTATTAGCACATAATCCATCTCTTAAATACCATATTTTATCATGAGGTAATTCAGGTCTAGAATCCAATAAATATCCTAAATCAAGATCAATAATTAAAGAAGAATCTAAATTCAAACTTTTAACAAAACCTTCAGTAACATTCATTAAATTGCAAGCAAGTGGAAACAATTCTTCACTCTTAATTAATTCTGGAACAGTAGGATATCCTGGTGTTGATAATTTCATCAATTCAACAGAACTTCCTTTCAACTCTTCTTCAGCCTCAATAAAATAACGACCATCAGTAAATAAATATGCTTTATCCTGAGTTACCAATAAAGTTCCATCAGTTCCTAAAAAAGGACAATAATATAGTCTTTCAGCTAAATAATAAGGGGCAACATATTCAGAATTATGTGGATCACTCGGAACAATATAGTATGCCTTAATATTTCTTTTTTTCAGTTCATTTTGTAATTCTTTAAGATGACTTTCAGTAAGTTCTACTTTCATATAAACCTCTTTCTATATTCTATTTTTATTATAGACTTTTTTATAAAATCTAGATATATTTTCAATTATTTTTTTCATGGATAAGAAACTCTCCTAATGCTTTATCAAATGCATTGTAATAGGCTTTGCTTAAATTGTTAGCACCTAATGGAGTTCCCCCATAATGTCTTGAAATCATAACAGCAATATTTTCAATTTTATTTTTTTTCAACGCTAACATTATTTTCTCACAAACCTTTATCGGTTCACCAGAATTGCTAATATTTGTCTGTAGATTTCCATTTAAATCAATAAAATAAACCACACTTACACAATGTTTAATCGACTTTTCTTTATTAAGTGCTTCTTCTTTTAATTGTTTCATTTCTTCTAAAGATTTAACATGGGACATCAAACAATAAAAACGTGATCTTTTCTCTTCGTAATAACCGTTATAAACTATATCCATTTTTAACCTTCTATAATTCTTTTTATTTCTTTAAAATTTCTTTCAAAATAATATAAATCTCTTAGATAAACAATTTCCGCTAATGTATTTTTCTTAGGATTATGTAATTCTTCTAAAAGATGATCTGGAGAAATGACAACAACATGTAGTTTTAATCTATTTTCACTTTTTGTTAAATGAGTATCAACAAAAGTATTTATTTCGAAAAGATAAATATCTGAAACATCTATTCTATTTAATTTATAATATTCAAATTCCTATCCTTCCAAAATATTTTATAATTTTACCCCTTACTCCTATTTCTTCTTCTATTTCTCTTTTTAAGGCCTGTTCATTGGTCTCAAATTCTTCTACTCCGCCTCCTGGAGTTTCTAAATAATCGCGTGGTCCAAAGTCATCTTTTCCATCACATTGAACCATATATAAATTGCAATTAAAATAACAAAAAGCACGAACTGTTTTCCTTATTTTATAATTATCTAAGACAGGATATTTTGTATCTTTAATAACAGGAAAATCTAACTCAGTTAAGCTTTTCATACAAAGACATTACTTTCTCACTTTTCAGCGAATCAATCTTTTCAAAAACTGATGAAGGCAGAGATACTGCTTGACTTAATAAATATTCAACACCACTTGCTAATGCAAATTCTAAATCTGCCTGAGTTAAAAGATCTTTTATAATAATTGGAACATTATATGTTTGATAACTATTCATCATCATGCGAAGATTCGCCTGAATATGGCTATCCATTTTTAAATTTTTTGTTAAATCACCTTCAAAGACAAAAAAATCAAAGTGCTTTAAAATACTATCTTCAAGTGCTGCTTCTGGAACTGATGTAAAAGATAACGCTAAAGAATATCCTTTTTTCTTAGCTGCACTAAGCAATTCTTCTAAATTAATTGTTTCATTTTCCAACATATATAATTCATCCTGATTCAAGCATAAAGAAAAATGAGACACTCTAACTTGGAAATCATTTTCTACTATGCATTGTAATATTGGCAGTGATATATAAAGAACAACTTTTTCGTTATAATGAAAAAGCATATCAATTTTTTGAAATACTATTTGCTCAATAGATGCTAATAAATTATTTGATATAGCACTTTCAACAACCTGAGTAAAATTTAAGCTTGTTCCATATGGCCTTATATCAGCAAAATATTCAAAAACTTCCGCACTATTTGAAATAATAGCAGGGGTATAATAAATTCTTAAAGATTTATTATGAATAAGAGAAACTATTTCATTGTAATAATTTAATGAATTATAATCAAAATTAGCTATTTCTGGACTATATAAAGCTATTCCATCTTCTTCATTTCTTTCAGCATAAATACTGAGCTCACGACATTTAGAAATATAGCTTTTAATATCAACATCTTCATTTCCAATAAATTTAGCTCCTACCGCAACACCATACTCTTCATTCAAAGAAAATGTTGCTAAGAACATGTTTATTCTTCTAACTAATGCATTTACAATTTGTAAATATTGAGAACGAGTACTAGAAAGACTATCTAAAATAACAAATTCATTTACTCCAGTAAAAGTTAAAGAACGATTTTTAGATAAATACGGAGTAATTTTATTAACACAGCGAAGAGTTAATGCATTCAAAGTACTATTGGCACATGAAGAAACACTGCTGTTGATTGGATAAATTCTAAACAAACAACATATTCCATGCTTTTTTACTAAAGATTGCAAAGCAGAAAACCTTATTGAAAAAGATTCATAAGAAATAATAAATCTTCTTCCACTATGCTTATTGCTAGTTGAGGTAAGACGTGGCAAAAGATTAGATTCAATATGAATTATTTTTTCTTCTAAATTAATATGTGTTGCTTCAAGTAAAACAAATTCTTTAGAATTATATCTATTTATTTTTATATGTGCTTCAATAAATAATTTTTGATTTTTCTTATTAGAAAAAAGATTCGAAACCCATTGTTTTACATTTTCTATTGATTCTTTATCAAATTGTTGATAAAAATCTTGCAATCCAAACTCTTTAAGAACATTCATTTTATTTTTATCAAAATATCTCACTTTATTTTCATTTAAATAAAGAATATAAATTCTAGTACTTTCACGAGCTTTCTTATTTTTATTCGGATTGCTACAAATTGTTATAATTAATAAGACAAAAAAGAAAATAAACAATATAATAACTATAGCAATTGCAAGAATTGTCAGTTTCTCATCATGAGCTAATTCAGCTTGAAAGAATTTCAACGTAGTATTTTTCATGCAAATATTATACTTAATTACTTTTATTTATTCAAAAGAAGTATATGGATTTTAACAATTATTTATCAAATTAAAATATTTTTAAAAAAACTCTTGCAATTTCAATAAACTATCTTGTATAATCAACATTGTTCGCAGGTGTAGTTCAGTGGTAGAACGTAACCTTGCCAAGGTTAATATGCGGGTTCGATTCCCGTCACTTGCTCCATTAAGCAGAAATAAGCAATGCGCAATGCATTGCTTTTTTTGTTTGCTTTTTTATTGACATACCCCCATAGGGTATATATAATGATACATGTAAGGAGAAAAAAATCATATGGAATGTTGTAGTAACTACAATAAAAACGAAAAATATAAAAAAACTAAAAGAAGTGACGAAGATAAAAATAAATTAGTTACCAGAATTAATAAATTGATTGGTCAAATGAACGGAATCAAAAAAATGATTGAAGATGATAGGTATTGTGATGATATCTTAATACAATTATCCGCAATTGATAAATCTATAAAAAGTTTAGCAAATGTTATTTTAGATAACCATATGCATACATGCTTAATTGAAAATATAGAAAATGGTAACTATGAAGTTATCAATGAAATAATTGATTTATTTAAGAGGTTTCAATGAAAAAGACATTTAATATCAAAGGAATGACATGTGCAAGTTGTCAATCACATGTGCAAAAAGCTGTAGATAAACTTGAAGGAATAAACAATTGTAATGTTAATCTCTTGCAAAACAATATGTTTGTTGAATTCGATGAAAAAATATGTAGTGTAGAAAAAATAGAAAAAGCAGTCAAAGATGCTGGATATTCTGCTTCACTTCCAGAAGAAAAAATATCCGTTTCGAAAAATGAAAATAATAGCTCTTTTCGAAACCTTATCATTTCATTTATATTTCTACTATTGATCATGTATTTTTCAATGGGAAATATGATGTGGAATTGGCCTGCTCCTGATTTTCTTGATCACCATAAAAATCCTATGGGATTTGCTTTGGTTCAATTTCTTTTAGTTCTTCCTATTGTTTATATCTATAGAGGATATTTTAGTTCTGGATTTAAGAAATTGATAAAATTGCATCCTAATATGGATTCTTTAATATCTATCGGTGCCTCATTTTCATTAATTTACGGAATATTTGCTCTATTCATGATAAGTTATGGAACACAGCATATGATAAATGCCAGTCCAGAAAATTATGAATACTACCATTCCATTGTCATGACATATCACGATTCTTTATATTTTGAAGCTGCCGGAATGATTTTAACTCTTGTCAGTTTAGGAAAATATCTTGAAGGAATTTCAAAGAAAAAAACAACTTCTGCAATTACTAAGTTAATAGATTTATCTCCAAAAAAAGCAACAATCATAGAAAATGATAAAGAAACTACAATAAATGCTTCCGACGTTAAAGAAAATCAGATTGTAATCATAAAAAAAGGTGAAATAGTACCAGTAGATGGAATTATAATCTCTGGAAGTGCTTCAATCGATCAATCAAACATAACAGGAGAATCAATTCCTGTTTTGAAAAAAGAAAATGATACTGTCTTTTCATCGACGATTATAAGTGCTGGATATATCAAGATTAAAACTACAAAAGTCGGTGAAAACACATCGATTGCTAACATAATAAAACTAGTTGAAGAAGCCAGTAATTCTAAAGCTCCAATTTCTAAATTAGCTGACAAAGTGTCTGGTGTTTTTGTTCCAATTATTCTCGGCATAGCTCTGCTGACTTTCATAATAAATATGGTATTATCAAAAAACTTTGAAACATCTTTCAATTTTGCCATCTCAGTCATTGTCATTGCTTGTCCATGCGCTTTAGGTTTAGCAACTCCAGTAGCCATTATGGTCGGTACAGGGAAGGGTGCAGAAAATGGTCTTTTGATAAAAAATGCTGAAATTTTAGAGAAGGCACATTTGATAAAGACTATTGTTCTTGATAAAACAGGAACCATAACCGAAGGAAAGCCTTCCGTTATTGATTTTTATCAAAGTGAAGACGATGATTTAGATTTATATTCAATACTTTATTCCATCGAAAGTAAATCAGAACATCCTCTTGCAAAATCAATTGTTGATTATACAAAAACATTTTTTCCAAAAGAATTAGAAATAGAAAAGTTTCAATCAATCGATGGTCGTGGAATATTAGCAACCATTAAAAATGAAGAATATTATATTGGAAATTACAAATATATCGATCAAAGTTTCCTTGAAAATGAAAAAATAAAAAATTTATATGAAGAATATTCAGACGAAGGAAAAACATCGTTAATAATCTCAAAAAACAAAAAAATAATAGGAATTATTTCTATCAAAGATAAAGTTAAAGAAAATTCCAAACAGGCTATAAAAGAATTAAAAAATAAAGGAATCAAAGTTGTCATGTTAACTGGCGACAATAAAAAAGTTGCTAACGCTATTGCTAAAGAAGTGGCAGTAGATGAAGTTATAGCAGAAATGCTCCCTACTGACAAACAAAAAATAATCCAAAGTTTTAAACAAGATGATAAGCATCTAGTCGCTATGGTCGGTGATGGAGTTAACGATGCTCTTGCGTTAGCGAGTGCAGATCTTGGAATAGCTATTGGGGGAGGAAGTGATGTTGCTCTTGAAACAAGTGATATCATCTTACTAAGAAATGATCTTCTTGATGTTTTAAATGTCATAGAATTATCTAAGCGCACATTATTTACAATTAAACTCGGTTTATTTTGGGCTTTTTTCTATAACATCATCTGTGTAGCAATTGCAACAGGTTTTTTCTCTTATATCAATCCATCTTTAAAAATCAACCCTATGATAAGCAGCATTGCAATGAGTATATCCTCAGTTAGCGTTGTCTTAAATGCATTAACAATAAATTTTTTCAAACCAAGAAAGTCTAATATTGAAAATAAAAAAATTGATAAAAATAAGGAGGAAAAAAACAATATGAAAAAAATAGTTTTATCAGTTGATGACATGATGTGTCAACATTGTGTAAATCATGTTGAAACCGCATGCAAAAATTTAACAGGAGTTAAAGATGCTAAAGCAAATTTATCCGAAAAAAATGTTGAAATAACTTGTGATGAAAGCTTAGATATAAACGAAGTAATCGAAGCTATAAAAAAAGCCGGATATGATGCAAAATAAAAGTGGGAATATCCCACTTTTTTTATTATTCGCCATTTTTTATTTTATTGAAGTTATATTATTTTTTATATATAATATTAAAGATGCACATTTTTTGTGTTGTAAAAAGAAAAGAGGTAACAAATGGGTGCTCTAGAAAAGATCTTCCGAATTGATGCTCGCGCATTTAATAAAATCAAAAAAATCGCTGATAAAGCTATTGCTTATGCCGATGAAATGGCAAAATTATCTGATGAAGAATTACAGGCCAAAACCCCTTATTTTAAACAATTATTAGCTTCTGGAAAAACACTTGATGAAATACAACCAGAAGCATTTGCTGTTTGTCGTGAAGCTGCAAAAAGAGTTATTGGACAATATCCTTATAACGAACAAGTCTTTGGTGCTCAAGTATTACATGAAGGCGATGTTGCTGAAATGAAAACTGGTGAAGGTAAGACTTTAACAGCAACTATGGCGGTTTATACCAATGCCTTAAGTGGAAAAGGTGTCCACGTTGTTACTGTAAACGAATATTTAGCTTCCCGTGATGCTGATTGGATGGGACGTATCTATCGCTTTTTAGGCTTAACAGTAGGTGTTAACCTTCGTGAAAAAAGTACACAGGAAAAGCAAGAAGCATATAAATGCGATGTCACATATACAACTAATTCTGAAGTTGGTTTCGACTATCTTCGCGATAATATGGCAACTGATCCTAAACAAAGAGTTTTACGCGAATTAAATTTTGCCGTTATCGATGAAGCCGACTCTATTTTAATTGACGAATCACGAACACCACTTATTATTTCCGGTGGTAGCGGAGTTACAGCTTCAAGTTATGAAATTGCTGACCGTGTAGTAAAATCATTAAAAAAGAATACTGATTTTGAAATTGATATTAAGAAAAAATCATGCTCTTTAACTGATTCTGGAGTTGATAAAGTTCAAAAAGCTTTTGGAGTAACAAATCTTTATGAACCTCAACATTCTGATATGGTACATAGAATTCATCAAGCATTAAAAGCAAACTTTACTATGAGCAGAAACGTTGAATACATGGTAAAAAATGATGAAATTGTTTTGATTGATACCAATACAGGACGTACTATGGAAGGACGTGAATATTCAGATGGTTTACAACAAGCTATCCAAGCAAAAGAGCACGTTAAAATTAAACCTGAAACTATTACATTAGCTACAATTACTTATCAAAATTTCTTCCGTTTATACAACAAATTATCAGGTATGACTGGTACTGCTAAAACCGAAGAAGAAGAATTTAGAAAAATTTATAACATGCGAGTTATCTGCATTCCAACACATAGACCTGTTCAACGTATTGATGATGTTGATGCTATTTTTGCTACCGCTCAAGATAAATACCAAGCCCTCTTAAAAGAAATTGAAATGAGACATGCCAAGGGTCAACCAATTTTGGTCGGTACTGCTTCTGTTGAAAAGAGTGAAATTATTCATGAACTTTTAGAAAAAGCAGGTTTAAAACATGAAGTATTAAACGCTAAAAATCATGCTAGAGAAGCTGCAATCATTGAAAAAGCCGGTGAAAAAGGTGCAATTACAGTTGCAACAAATATGGCTGGTCGTGGTACAGATATTAAAATCAACGATGAAGTTAGAGCCTTAGGTGGTCTTGCTGTTTTAGGTACTGAAAGACATGAATCTCGTCGTATTGATAACCAATTACGTGGACGTTCAGGTCGTCAAGGTGACCCAGGTTATTCCAAATTCTTTGTATCCGCAGATGATGATTTAATGAGACGTTTTGGAAACGCTGATATGTGGAAAAAGAATATGATGCGCCTTGGTGGAAATCAAGCAGTTGAATCTCCAATTTTAACAAGAACTATTACTTCTGCCCAGAAAAAAGTTGAAGGCATGAACTTTGATACACGCAAAACACTTCTCGATTATGATGATGTCTTGCGTAAACAACGTGAAATAATGTATAAGGAAAGAGACTTTATCTTATTCTCTGATTCAGTTTCTTCTTTGCTTCCTGATTACTTTAAAAGAACTGGAGCAGCTATAATTAAAGAATCCTTAAAGGATGAAAATGATCCAGTTGTCGATTCTAAAAAATTATTAAAGAATTTAGAGCCTGAATATTTACCTACAGGAACCTTCAAAAATATCGAAGAATTTGAAATCGTCGCGCAGAGTTTTGATCGTGGAGAATGTCAGAGATTTAAAGTCCCAATTAAGCGGATAATACCATACGGTCACGCGCTTGGAAATCCTGCACCACTCCTTGAATTCCTCGGCGTAGGTGTAATTCGTCGTGCCGTAGGAATCCGAAGCGTGCTCGGTGCACTTTTCTCCGTTTAGCGGATGGTGACCGCAGACAAGCTTTCCGATATCGTTGTAGAAGCAGTAGGATACGTTCACGTTGTCCCTCGGCATCGTTTTTGCCGGAGGTGTTGAAGTGCCGTAGTAAGCGAACATCGAGACCCAAAGTCCGGGATACGCTTCGCCGATAGCATCAGCCATTTCGTTTGTGAAATACAGGACGGAGGCGACACCGGAGCGTTCCTTTGCGATCGCGTTTAAGCATGTCTTGCATTTGCAGAAGCTGCCGCTGTCAAGCTGCGCGACATCTACCACGGTGATGTCCTTGCCGATCTCGTATCCTGAGGCTATCTTCTTCTCGATCTGACCGAGGAAGTAAGTCTTTGCGGCTTCTATGACCTCCTCGTTGTTGTAGCAGGGCTGGGGAGAACCGATGTCGTAACCTCCGTAATCGTAATCCGGAATGACTCCCGCGTTTACCGCATCGCGGAATCCGTGTACGGCGGCGGAAAACGTTGCGCTGCCGTAGCCGTTGTATTTACTCAGATTCCGGAGGCTTCTGCTCTCACGCAGCTTGGCGTGCTCATCGTAATTGTAATACCATGTGTAGCGTCCCTGACGGTATGCAAACGACGGAACCTGCGTGTCGTTTATACCTGCGGGAATGTCGACGTGCTCGGAATCGTAGAGGTAATATGCGTCGTCGGCATCCTTTGTGAGATAGGAGTCGGTCTGCTTGTTGTAGAAGAACCGCCAGCCGATGTAGCGCTCGAGAAGCTC
>ERZ779737.2659-NODE-2659-length-11427-cov-2.225818_pt1 | contig 11427 bp, 11 predicted proteins | sample MGYA00511889_ERZ779737 | MGnify/ENA primary metagenome ERZ779737 (study PRJEB29588, sample SAMEA2163575) | human gut metagenome | biome: human gut; feature: human-associated habitat; material: faeces | place: Denmark | collected 2008/2010 ...
TTGCACGCCCAGCGTTTCGCCGCTGGATCACGCCAAGGGTCGAGAGACCCTTGACCCCGCGAAAAATGCGTTGCATTTTTCCGTTTTTGAAAAAAATTCTGGAGGGATTAAATTATGAAAAAACAATGGATCGCAGGAATTCTCTGTGCATGTCTCGCAAGTTCCGTCACAGCATCGGAAAAAACTCAGGAGAAAAAGGAAACACCTCGTGTTTCCGCGCCCATCACAAAACTTGCGCTTTTTAAAAATGGTGTCGGCGCCGTTGTCCGTGAGGCAGTTCCCCTTTCCGAACCTTTTTTCATCAAGGACGAAATGATGCCGATTCACGGCACATTATGGCTGACTCCCTATACCGGATTCCGCATGAAAACCGTAAAGCATCCGGTTCCGGAACCCAATGAACAACCTTTCCGGGATCTGACCGCGACCTATGAAAACCGCGAGGTCCGGATCAGCCTGCTCAACGGTTCCGGCACTGTGACGGAACTTGCCGGCAAGGTCATCCGCCCGGTTCCTCCGAAAAAACGGAACAGGATATCGCAGCCCTTGCAGAATCCTTCTGTTTACATTCCGGTGCCGGAACGGTTTCTGACTTTGAGTCTGAGCAACGGGGAAATCGTTTCGATTGACTCCTCGCGGATTCTCAGCATCCGCGCGCAGAAGCTCAATCAGACGCTGGAACAGGAAAAGGAAACGCTTCTGATTATGCCGGAAACGAAACTTGCCGGTCCGCTTTCGATTGCGTATCTGACGAAGGGCGCGGCATGGGCGCCGTCCTATCATCTGGAACTCGGCGCGGATGCGAAAATGCGCCTTTCCATGTCCTGCGTCATCATCAATGAGCTGGAGGATTTGAAGGATGTGGAAGTGAATCTGATTTCCGGTTATCCGAACATTCAGTTTGAAAAAGCATCAAGTCCGATGGCGCCGGGAATGACTCTTGCCCGGTTTTTCGCGCAGCTCTCAGGACAGGGGGATGCGCAATACAATCCCATTGCGAAACAAGGGGCGGCCGTGATGTTCAACATGGCGTATGCCTCAGCCTCGGAGGATTCCGCCGCCCGTGGCAGGGCGACCCTCGCCCCGAGCGGAGAATCCGAGGACATTCATTACCGGAACATCGGACGGATCAGCCTGAATTCCGGGGAACGGCTCTATCTTCCGCTGGAAAGCGCCGAATCGACCTACGAGCGCATTGTGGAATGGGCGATCGACGACCGCCGGGACGACTGGGGGCGTCCGCTTCGTTTCGACAATGCCGAGCGCTATAACGGGACGCTTTGGGACGCGGTTCGCTTCCGGAATCCGTTCCGCTCCCCGATCACGACTGCGCCCATCGAGATCACCGACGGCGGAAAATTCCTCGGTCAGACGACCATCAACTGGGTCAATCCCGATCAGTCGAACATCCTTCGGATCACCCGCGCCATGACCGTGATCGGCGAGATCCGCGAAAACGAGCTGTCCGGCGGAAAGAGTGCCGGGACAACCTCCTCCATCAAACAGAATTCCGGCGCGACAGTCCGGATTGCCGGAAACAGTTACCGGAAACAGGAGATCGAAGGCGTCCTGACACTGAGAAACTATCGGAAAAGTGATGCGCGGGTCATGATTAAAATGCGTCTCTCCGGCGAACTTCTCTCCGCGGACGGGAACCCTTCCAGGGAGCTTGTCCGCTACGGTTACACGACGGTCAATCCGCGCAGCGACCTGAAGTGGGAAACACTTGTAAAAGCCGACGGAGAAACGAAAATCCGTTATCGATATTCGGTTCTCGTGAGATACTAAAGGTTGTGGTTTGTTTCCCGGCCCTATACCAAGGGTTGTATAATCGCTCTTTTTGATTTGTCAACCTGCAAAAGAAAAATTTTCGAAAAAAAAGTATGGAAAACTCCTGTCTTTCCATATTGATATTTTGTTGCCGCGTGCCATATTTCCTTATCTTTGCATGTGCACTTTTTCTTTCAATCCCAAACAATAAAGGAATGGACAATGGCCGCGGAGCAGGGCAGGTACGACATATCGTATGAGATATGGTCGAAGAAGTATCGTTATCAGGGCGGGGGGGATCTCCCGAAGGACAATTCACCGGAGGACACGTTCCGGCGTGTGGCGCACGCGATCGCCGCGAACGAATCCGATCCCGCGAAATGGGAGAAGGAGTTCTACGGCATCATGTCCGGGTTCAAATTCCTCCCCGGCGGGCGGATCATCGCGAACGCCGGCACGAAGCGCACCGAGGTGACGATGTTCAACTGCTTCGTAATGAACAAGATCAACGACTCCATCGAAGGCATCTTCGAGACGGTCAAGGAGTCCGCCCTCACACAGAAGCAGGGCGGCGGCGTCGGGTTCGACTTTTCCACCATCCGTCCTGCCGGTTCCAATATCAAGGGCTGCGAGGCGAGCGCCTCCGGGCCGCTGAGTTTCATGCAGGTCCTGGACTCGACCTGCCGCACGATCATGAGCGCGGGACAGCGCCGCGGCGCGCAGATGGGCGTGATGCGCTGCGATCATCCCGATATTGAAAATTTCATCACGGCCAAGCGCAACAACGCCGCGCTTCAGATGTTCAATCTCTCCGTGGCGATCACGAACAAGTTCGTCGAGGCGGTCAAGGCGGACGCTCCGTGGGATCTCGTGTTCGACGGAAAGGTCTACAAGACCGTGAAGGCGCGCGATCTGTGGGAGCTCATCATGCACTCCACCTACGATTTCGCGGAGCCCGGCTTCATCCTGATCGACCGCATCAACAAGATGAACAACCTCTACTACTGCGAGCAGATCTGCGCGACGAATCCGTGCGGGGAACAGCCGCTTCCGCCCTTCGGCGCCTGCCTCCTCGGTTCCATCAATCTCTCCCGTTTCGCGAAGAATCCCTTCACCTCCTCGGCGGAACTTGACAAGGAGGGTATCCGCCAGACCATCACCACCGCCGTCCGGATGCTCGACAACGTGATCGACCTGAGCAATTATCCGCTCGAGCAGCAGGAGACCGAAGCGAAATCCAAGCGCCGCATGGGAATCGGCATCACCGGGCTTGCGGACCTGTTCATCCAGCTTGGAATCAAATACGGTTCGCCGGAATCCGTCGCGATGGCGTCCGAGATCATGAAGACAATCACCTACGCCGCCTACCGCGCCAGCATTGAGAATGCGAAGGAAAAAGGCGCGTTTCCGCTGCTGGACAAGGAAAAATATCTGGAGGGCGCGTTCATCTCCCAGCTTCCGGACGACATTCGCGAAGGCATCCGGAAATACGGGATCCGGAACTCGCATCTCACCTCGATCGCGCCGACCGGGACGATCAGTCTGTTTGCGGGCAACGTCTCCAGCGGTCTGGAGCCTGTTTTCGCGTTCAAGTACACGCGGAAGATCCGGAACGGCAAGGAGGGCGACACCACCGACGCCGAAGTCGTCGATTACGCCTACAGCGAATACCGGAAGCTGCGCGGTGCGGAATTCGATCCGAAGAAACTGCCCGCCTGTTTTGTCAGCTCCGCGGAGATCTCTCCGGAGGAACATCTGAATATTCAGGCGGCTCTGCAGCAGTATGTGGACAGCTCCATCTCCAAGACCATCAACATTCCCTCCGACTACCCCTATGAGGCGTTCAAGGACATCTACATGAAGGCCTATGAGAAGGGGCTCAAAGGGTGCACCACCTTCCGTCCGTCCGAACACATCACGGGCATTCTGGTCCGCGACGAGGACCGGAAAAAGAAGGAGAAGGAGGAGAAAAAGGCAGTCGAGCATCCGGTCATTGTCCGTCCGCAGCCGCCGAAGCGTCCGGTGGAACTGGAGGGAACGACCTACAAGATCCGCACGCCGCTTGCCGCGGACGCGCTCTATGTGACGATCAACGACCTGATCGAGGAGGACGGGCGCCGCCGCCCGTATGAAATCTTCATCAATACGAAGAACCTTCAGTATTTCAGCTGGATTGTCGCGATGACGCGCCTGATCTCGTCGGTGTTCCGTCATGATCCGGCGCCGCGCTTCCTTGTGGAGGAGCTCAAGAGCATCTACGATCCCAACGGCGGCTACTTCAGCGAAGGCACCTACATCCCGTCGCTTGCCGCGGACATCGGGCGCGTGATCGAAAAGCACCTGGAGAAGATCGGCATCATGCCGGCGCATTACGAGAAGAAGGCTGTGAAAAAAGCCGAACCCGCGCCGTCTGCGGAAGAGGCTCCGAAAGCCGCCGCGCCGACGGCCGACCAGTTCAACGGAATGCTGATCTGTCCGGTCTGCAACGAGCGCAAGCTCATCATGCAGGAGAACTGCGTGAAATGTCTTGCCTGCGGGCACAGCAAATGCGGCTGAGCCCGGGAGGGGATGTCGAGTCATGCTTTATCTTCTTGCGAATCTGCGCGGGAGTTTCGGTCCGCTGCGGCTGTTCGAGTATGTGTCGTTCCGTTCGGGCTGCGCGCTGATTACCTCGATGCTTCTGGTGATTGTGCTCGGCCCGTGGGTGATCCGCCGTCTGAAGAAGTTCTGCGTGCCGAAATCGGCGCGTCTGGAGGGATTGGTTGACGAGCGTTTCGTGGACCACTCGAAGGACAAGACGCCTACGATGGGCGGGCTTCTGATCATCTTTTCGATCGTCTTTTCGACAGTGTTCTGGGGGGATCTCTCCAACCGGATGGTGCTGGTCTTCCTTCTCCTGCTGCTGCCGCTTACGGCGCTCGGGTTCTATGACGACTATATCAAGGTCAAGTATGAGCGCAGAGTGCGTGACGGGGTGTCAGGAAAAGTGAAGCTGCTGATCCAGGTGCTGGTGAGTTTTGCCGCGCTCTGCGTGATTTACAAGATGCCGGACACGATGACCACCAAGTTCCTGATTCCGTTCTTCAAGGATCCGGTCTGCCTGAAGCCGGCGGGGGAGTCGATTCAGTTCTGTCTCCCTCCGCAGCTTCTGGCTGAACCGTTGTTCACCTTTCCTGCATCGTGGGGGCTGCTTGCGATCGGACTGATTTTTGCGGTGAACATTCTGCTCGTCACATTTTTCAGCAACGCGGTGAATCTCACGGACGGAAAGGACGGACTCGCGGCGGGGTGCACGGTGTTCTGCGTGCTCTCCTTCGCGGCGGTCGCATATATGCACGGGCACGTTGTCTTTGCAAAATATCTTTCCATTCCGTATATTCCGGAACTTGGAGAGATCAGCGTGTTCGCGTCCGCGATGGCGGGGGCGTGCATCGGATTTCTCTGGTACAACTGCAAGCCCGCATCGGTTTTCATGGGGGACACGGGGAGTCTTCCGCTTGGAGGAAGCATCGGATTGATCGCGGTTCTGATGGGCCAGCAGTTCCTCCTGATCGTGATCGGTTTTGTCTTCCTGATGGAAGGCTTTTCGGTCATGCTTCAGGTTGCCAGTTTCCGGATGACGGGCAGACGGATTTTCCTCTGCTCGCCGATTCATCACCATTTTGAACAGAAGGGGTGGACGGAGACGCAGATTGTGACCCGGTTCTGGATCATTGCCGGGATCTGTGCCCTGATCGGGCTCGCAACATTGAAATTGCGCTGAAAATGGAAGAATAATTTTCTTTGGGCCGTTTTTTTGCTTGCATTTTTTCAAAACAGCGATAGTGTAAGCAGAATTCCTGGAAAAAAGATTGAAAAACTTAAGGAAGGATGTTAAACATGAGCGACAAAAAAGAAATCTATGCCGACGGGATCGGCCAGATCCATTTCGCAGGCGGAATGGTCCGTTATGACTTTGTCACACTGCAGCCGAAAGAAGACGGCACCGCGCCGGAATCGCAATCCAGCATCCGGATTATCATGCCGCCGCAGGGTTTTCTTGCCGCGTTCAATTCCATGCAGCAGCTGATTGACAAGCTTCTGGAAGCCGGTGTGCTTCAGAAGAATCCGAACGTCAAGAAGTAAGAGTGTTCCGCCGGACGGAAGCCCCGTCCGGTTTTTCTGTCTTTGCAGAAGAATCAAACCATGCCGTTGCCTGCCGGGAACGTTATGGTTTGGAATTTCTGGAAGCTGATATCTTAACGAACGGAGTGATCGTATGCTGAAGAGATCTTTTTCAGTGGTCATGGCGCTTGGCGTTATCGCTGTGCTTGCCTTCGCCGGCTGCAAAAGCGAAGAGGATTTCCGCCTGGAGCGCGCCAATTACGCAAGACTGCATTTTGAACAGTCGCAGTTCAAGGAACTGCCTCAGGATGTCCGGCTCACCCTTCCGGAGTGCATCCGCCTGGCGCATGAGAATAATCTGGACGTGAAAGTGAACAAGCTGGAGGAGGCGGTCGCCCATGAAATGCGCACCGCGGAACTCCTCGGCATGCTTCCTGAAATCAACATCAGCAACAGCTTTACCGGACGCTCCAACACTCCGGCTTCCAGCAGCAAGGCATACAATAAAGCAGGTTGTCTTCGTACATTTTATCCAGCATTGAAACATCCTTAAGCAGGGTTATCTGGTGCTTTTCAAGCTCGCCGGCAATGCGTTCAACATTGACTTCGCTCTGAGCGTCATGGATTTCGGGCTTGCCTTCTTCAATTCACAGCAGGCGCACGACCGTTATCTGATGCGTCAGCAGCGCACGGAGCGCGTCTCGCAGAATTTGACGCTGGACGTTGTCCGGGTTTATTTCCAGGTTGCCGCGGCGCAGCGTGCAATCAATATCACCCGCGGTCTGCTCGCCACCTGCCGCGACCGCTACACGCTGATCAAGAAGCTCAGCGACGCCAAGAAAATCACGCCGTTCCGCGCATTTGACGAAACCAGCCGTTTCATTGAGATGGAACGTAAGCTCACCGATTACATTCTTGATTATCAGAACGCCTGCATTGAGCTGCGTTCCCTGCTCGGATACTATCCGACGGCGAACATTACCGTGGACGATTCCGTTCTTGCCAGGGTTCCGGAATTCAAGTTTCCCGAAATGGAAGTGATGGAGCAGATCGCCCTGATGAAGCGTCCCGAGCTTTATGAGATTGACATGCAGAAGCATATCAATGTGATTGAATGCCGGAAGGTGCTTCTTTCCATGTTCCCGAGCGCAAGACTTTTTGCAGACTACAACAACAATAACAACTCCTTCCTTTACAAGGAAAACTGGTGGGAGCTCGGGATCCAGTCCGCCTTCAATCTTCTGAAAGTTCCGCAGAAGATCGGCGAATACATGAGTTATGACGCCCAGGTCGAGGCCGAGCAGGTCCGTTCCTACGGGCAGGCCATCACCGTGATGGCGCAGGTCCGCATCGCCCATGCAGACATCATGGCGAACAAGGAGATTCTCGATACGAACACCAGGACGTTTGAGAATTACAATACGCATCTGACGAATTCTCTGAAAAACCAGAAGATTACCGGCGATCTTTCCCGTCTTGAACTTGACCATATTCGTCTTACGACTGCGGAAAGCGACATTCAGCGCATCATGTCGCTTGGCAGCTATTATGTTTCCTACTACCGTCTCCTGAATGCCATCGGCATCCGCAGCATGTCGGACAAGGATTTGAAAGAGCTTACCGATGAGCTGAATGCTGCGCAGAAAGCTGCGAAAACGGAAATCGCCAGCGCGGCAGTGAAGTAACCTTCAAGCCGGAGCGGAACTTGAGACTTCCGGTTCTCGCCGGTCGGTATTGTCCGCCTGTCTGCCGTTTTCACCGCAGGGGATGTCCGCCTGTCAGATGTTCCATCCGGAATTCCGACGGGCTTTTTCCTCTGTGATGCTTGAAATACCGGGAAAAAGCGTAAAGCGATGAGAAGCGCAGTTCTCTGGCGATCTGGCTCAGAGAGAGATCCGAATAGAGCAGCTGCCGTTCCGCCATTTTCAGCAGGACCCCGTCGATGTGGCGTTTGATGTTTCCGTTTCCGAGCTCTTTGCCGAAACGGTATTTGAACTGCGCCTTGGTCAGCTTGAAGAAATCGGCCAATTCGTCAATGCTGATCGCCGCGCCGGACTGCAGGACCGCATTCAGCAGATTGGCCTCAAAATCTGAGGTGCGCGGATGTTCCGGCATTTTCGCAAGATGTCTGAGAAGGCAGGAGAGAGCGTCTTCGATGACAATCCGGCTTTCCTGTGAATAAGTTTTGAAACGCCCTTTCCCGTCGATCAGATCCCGGATGGTGTCCAGATGAAACAGACAGACGGGATCGCGGCTGACCTGCGGTTCCGGACAGTCCGTCGCACGGAATTTGATTGAAATAAAATCCTGCGGTGAATCCGTTTTGTGAAATTTGTGCTCGATTTCCGGAGGAATCAGCCAGAACTCGCCGGGCAGCAGGACAATTTCCCTGCCCAGGCTTGACGCGATCAGTTTTCCGTCGATGCAATATTCCAGCTGACAGTAAGAATGACTGTGCATGCCGGTGGACGAGGCATATCCGTGACTGAAATAGAGCAACTCGGTTGTGAAATCGTTTTGACTCCGCATCGTTCCGCATCTCCTGTTTCCCGTATGCAATATAGCATGGGAGAGTTTGAAAGACAATGCTCTCTTTCGCCAAATTGATAAACAAATACGCCATTTTGCCATTTACTCTGTTTTTCTTTCATGATATATTGCCATCAAAACAAACATTCAGAGAAAGGAGATTTCCTTATCATGAAAAAAATCACGGGTGCGATTCTGTTTGACGGACAGCTGGGAACGCGGGAACAGGAAATTCCGGAACTGCAGCCCGGCCAGGTGCTGGTCGAGGTGCACGCTTCGCTGATCAGCCCCGGGACGGAAATGGCCGCCGCCCGGCAGAGACGGCAGAAACATCTTGCTCCGGATACGCCGCCGATGAATTTCGGTTATTCCAACGCCGGCGTAATTCTGGAAACCAGAGGTGATGTAAAAGGCCTCAAGGCGGGAATGCGTGTCGCCTGTATGGGCGCCGGTGCGGCGGAACACGCAAACTATGCCGTTGTGCCGGTAAATCTTGTTGTGCCGATTCCGGATGCGGTGACTTTCGAGCAGGCGTCTTATCTTTCTCTTGCCGCGACCTCGCTGCAGGCTGTGCGCCGGACGGATGTCAAGCTCGGAGAATACGGCGCGGTTCTCGGGCAGGGGATTGTCGGCAACCTTGCGGCCCAGCTGTACCGCCTGAACGGCGCCCGTGTCATCGGATGGGAATCTCTGGCGCTCCGCGCGGAGATCGCCGCAAAATGCGGACTTGGCGCCTGTGTGGATTTCATGAAGGAGGATCCTGTTGAGCCGACCAGAAAATTCGCTTCCCCGTATGGGCTGGATTTCGCCCTGTTCGCATTCGGCGGCGACGGCGAGAGCGCATTCATGAATGTCAAGAAATGCATGAAGGTTTCCGCGGACGGGCACGCCATGGGCACCATTACGCTGGTCGGCGGCTGCCGTGTGCCGGTGGAAGGCGGTGCGGCGTCGGGCAATCTCAATTTCTGTGTTTCCTCCCGGACAGGCGCGGGCTATCATGACCGCGAATGGGAATACGGGAAGGATTATCCTCCGGCATTTGTCCAGTTCACCACGCAGCGCAACGCACGGGAACTGATTGCTCTGATTGCCGAGAAGCGTCTTCTTGTCGATCCCATGACCACGCACCGGATTCCGCTGGAAAACATTCGTGAAGCGGGCGATCTGCTGATCGACCATCCCGATCAGGCGCTCGGCGTGATTCTTACGATGAAGCATGAAGCATGAAGCATGAAGCATGAAGCAATAAGAAAGAAAGGAGTCCCGTCATGAGTTTCAGAATCGGCCTTGTCGGTCTTTGCACTTCCCATCCCGAATCCTGGGTTCCCCTTACCCGGGAGCTGGTTTCCCAGGGACTTTTCGAGGCGGAATTTACTGCCGCATGGGATTCCGGGGAGACCCGTCCGGCGGGATTCGCCCGCGAATTCTGTGCCAGGTTTTCCATCCCGCATGCCGTTGAGAAGCTGGAGGATATGCTCCCGCTGGTGGACGGCGTGATCGTACATACTACAAACTGGGACCGTCATATGGAACAGGCCGCGCCGTTTGTCAATGCCGGCAAGGCGGTTTATATCGACAAGCCCATCGCCGGGAACATGCGTGATGCCAATCAGTATCTGGACTGGATCGCACAGGGGCGCAAAGTGACCGGCGGCTCCGTCCTGCGCTATTTCAGCCGGCGCGTGAATTTCTTGCCCTGCCCGAAAACGAGCGGGGAAAAGTTCAGACAGCCTATGCGGCGGTAGGAGTGGACGATTTCAACTACGGCATTCACGGCTACGCGATTCTTGCAAGCATTCTGGGGCCCGGAATTGTCTCCGCCCGTTATATCGGCGAAAGCAATCAGAAGCAGATCATGCTCAAGTGGAAGGACGGGCGCATCGGACTTCTGACCGCCGGAAAGAGCGCCTGGCTGCCCTTCAATCTGACCGTGGTGACGGAACGGGATGTGAAACAGTTCACCGCGGGCGGAGGCGCGATTTACAGCGCGATGCTCCGTGAAGTCATGCCGTTCTTCACGGGGAAAACCGATATCCCGCCCGTCCCTTCTGCGGAACTGATCGAACCGGAACTTGCCGCGCTGGCGGCGAAAGTCTCCTGGAACAGCGGCGGGCGTGAGGTGTATCTGACCGATCTCCGCCATGACGATCCCGGTTTCGACGGCACCCAGTTTGCAGAAGAGTATCTCCGCGCCCGTCTTGCCCAGAAAAAGTGATCCGTCCAGGAAATCAGAACCGGGAGACTGTGATGAAAGATAGAATCGGTTTTGGAATCATCGGCGCCGGCATGATTGCCGAACTTCATGCCAGATCCATGCAGGAGCTCTCCAATGTGCGCCTGGTCGGCATTTATGACAGGAATGCAGAGGCCGCAAGAAGGCGCGCCGAACAGTTCCGCTGCAAAGCCTATGAGAACTTTGACGCATTTCTGGCTGACCCGGAGATCGAGGCCGTGACGATTGCCACCCCCTCCGGCATGCATGGAGAAGTTGCGATTCCCGCCGCCAAGGCGGGAAAGCACATTCTCTGCGAGAAGCCGCTGGAGATCACGCTCGAAAAGGTCGATGCGCTCATTCGCGCCTGCGACAAGAACAACGTTCTGCTCTCCCCCGTCTTCCAGACACGTTTCACGAAGCCCGTTCAGCTTGTTCACGAGGCCATGCGCTAGGGGCGATTCGGGCGGATGGTTCTGGCGAGCGCGCAGATGCGCTGGTACCGCGATCCCGCCTATTACGCCGGTTCCTCCTGGCGCGGAACCTGGGATCTCGACGGCGGCGGCGCGCTGATGAATCAGGCGATCCACATGATCGACCTGCTGATCTACATCAACGGCGCGCCGGACGAGGTGTTTGCGTTCGCCGGCACGCTGACGCACAGCATCGAGGTCGAGGACAACCTCTGCGCCGCGGTCAAATACCGGAACGGCTCGTTCGGAACGATTGAAGTGAGCACCTCCTGCGCCCCGGGGTTTCCCCGCCGCCTGGAGTTTTCCGGCAGTGCGGGCACCGTTGCGTTTGAGGAGGAC
>ERZ779737.2660-NODE-2660-length-11418-cov-2.084221_pt1 | contig 11418 bp, 7 predicted proteins | sample MGYA00511889_ERZ779737 | MGnify/ENA primary metagenome ERZ779737 (study PRJEB29588, sample SAMEA2163575) | human gut metagenome | biome: human gut; feature: human-associated habitat; material: faeces | place: Denmark | collected 2008/2010 ...
CGGCGCAAGCGTCACGAACGCACTGTCAGAGTGGCTCACCGTCGAGGTTTATAAGGACGGCAACGAATATCGTCAGGACTTCCATTCGCCCGAAGTTAACGGAAAAATCAAGTCGGGCATTCCCGTCGGCAGTCTGAAACTTGTCGGGAAAACCAAAAAGACGGGCACGCAGGTTACGTTCAAGCCGGATACGCGCGTTTTCAAAAACGAAAAATTCAATTATCAAATCATTGCGACGCGTCTTCGCGAAATCGCTTTTCTGAACAAGTCGATTACGCTTATCCTGAACGACAACCGTCCCGAAAACGAAGGCGGCACCGGAAAAAAAAGCGTTTATCATTACGAAGGCGGACTTTCGGACTTCGTGTCGTATATCAACGCCGAAAAGGACGCGATTTACTTGAAACCTATTCATATCACGGCGGAACAGGACGGCGTACAGGTTGACGTTGCGATGCAGCATACGACGGGTTATACCGAAAACATTTTTTCTTTCGTCAACAATATTCCGACTCCTGATGGCGGCACGCACGAGATAGGGTTCAAGTCGGCTTGCACGAAAGTCTTCAACGCGTATGCACAAAAAAACAACCTTATTAAGGACAAAAAACTTTCCGCGCTTATCGGCGAGGACTATCGCGAAGGCATGACGGCGGTAATTTCCGTAAGGCTCAAAAACGTGCAGTTCGAAGGGCAGACGAAAACCAAACTCGGCAATCCCGAGGTTAAGCCGCTTGTGGAACAACTCGTGTCGCAGAAACTTGACGAATTTCTGAATCTTAAATCGTCAAAGTCGATTGCCGAAAAGATTGTGGAAAAGGCAATGGGTGCGGCTCGCACGCGCGATAACGTACGCCGCGCGAAAGAACTGAGCCGTCAGCAAAAGAGCATAAACAACGCAAACCTTGTCGGAAAACTTGCGTCCTGCACTGGGAAAAAGCCCGAATTCAACGAATTGTTTATCGTCGAGGGCGATTCCGCAGGAGGCAGCGCAAAGCAAGGTCGCGACCGCACGACGCAGGCGATTTTACCCCTTCGCGGAAAGCCGTTGAACGTCGAAAAATCGTCAATCGACAAAATCCTTGAAAACGAGGAATTCAGGACGCTTATAAGCGCATTGGGCACGGGGCTCGGCGACGATTTCAACATCGATGACCTTAAATATCACAAGATAATTATCCTTGCCGATGCCGACCAGGACGGCGGACACATCAGGGCGATTCTTCTCACGTTCTTTTTCAGATATATGCGGCGACTTATCACCGACGGCCATGTTTACATCGGTATGCCGCCCCTTTACAAACTGCAAAAGAAAGACGAGGTCGAATACTGCTATAACGACGAAGAACTTGAAACGAAACGTCAGAACTTCGGCAGGAATTATACCTTGCAACGCTTCAAGGGACTTGGCGAAATGAACCCCGAACAACTATGGGAAACGACGATGAATCCTTACAACAGAAGCCTTACGCGCGTTACCATCGAGGACGCGACGGAAGCGGAAAAGAGCATTTCGACGCTTATGGGCGACAAGTCCGAGCCGAGAAAAGAATATATCAACGAACACGCAAACTTCAACCGTGAAGATTACTTCGATAAGGTGGTGAACGGATAATGGCAAAGAAACAAACGGAAATTGAAAACAAATCGCAACTTTTCGAAATGTCCGTCGAAGAAGTCATGCACACTTCGATGATGCCGTACAGCGAATACGTTATCCTTGACCGCGCCATTCCGCGCGTCGAAGACGGTCTTAAACCCGTGCAACGCCGTATCCTTTACGCTATGTACGAACTCGGAAACACCCCGGACAAACCGCATAAGAAGTCAGCGCGTATCGTTGGCGAATGTCTGGGCAAATTCCACCCCCACGGCGACACGTCCGTTTACGACGCTATGGTCAGAATGGCGCAACCTTTCAATATGAGAGAAGTGCTGATCGACGGCCACGGCAACTTCGGCAGTATCGACGGCGACGGCGCGGCGGCAATGCGTTACACCGAAGCTCGCCTGAATCCCCTTGCGATGGAAATCCTGAAAGACCTGGAAAAGGACACCGTACCATGGCAATGGAACTTCGACGATACGATGAAAGAGCCGGTGCTTTTGCCGTGCCGATTCCCCAACCTTCTCGTGAACGGCGCAAACGGCATAGCGGTCGGTTTTTCGACGAATATCCCGACTCACAATATCGGCGAAATCATCGACGGCGCGGTTGCGGTTGTCGATAATCCCAAAATCAAACTTGACGAACTTATGAAAATCGTCCCCGGCCCCGACTTTTCGACGGGCGGCATAATTATCGCGGGGGACGACCTTGTGCAGGCGTACTCGACGGGCAAGGGCAAAATCACTCTGCGCGCGAGAATCCACATCGAGGACGGCGAATACGAAAAGAAAAACATCGTTATTTCGGAACTGCCGTATCAGGTTGAAAAAGCCGACCTGCTGCAAAAAATACTGCAACTTCGCGAAGCGAAAAAAGACATACTCGGCGGTATTTCGGACATCGTGGACGAGTCCGACAGAAACGGTATGCGCGCCGTAATTAAGGTGCGTAAGGACGCCGACGCGCAGAAAATCGTAAATTATCTTCTTGCACATACCAAACTTGAAACAAACTTCAATATCAATATGGTGGCGATCGCGGAAGGCAAGCCCAAACAACTCGGACTTGTCGAAATGCTGGTGCATTACGTCAACTTCCAGCGCGACGTGCTTATAAAACGCTGCAATTTTGACCTGAAACAGGCGAAAATCCGCGCGGAAATCGTGGAAGGACTGCTTATCGCAATCAACAATATCGACGAAATCATCAAAATCATCAAGACGTCGAAATCGGCGGCGATTGCGTCGGAGAGAATGCGTCAGAGATTCGGACTCACCGAAAGACAGGCGCAGGCAATCCTTGAAATGAAACTTCGTCGTCTGACGGGGCTTGAAGAAGACGCGCTCAAAGCAGAACTTGCGGAACTTAAAAAGACAATCGAGGAACTTACCGCGATTCTTAACAGCAAGAGATTGCAAAACAGCAAGATAAAATCCGACCTTATGGACGTCAAAAAGCGTTTCAAATCCCCAAGAAAAAGCGAAATCATCGGCGAAAAGGAATCGAAAAAGGAAATCCCGTTCAAATCCGATGAAACCGCTTATAAGGAAGGCGTCGTGGTACTGAGCGACTCCGGCGCGCTGAAATTCGTCGGTACACGCGGCTTCCCGCAGGCGGCGCGACGGGCGGCGGACGTCGACAAAAACACGACCGTCAAAAAGGCGGAATTCGTCAACAATCGTTTGAAACTCATCGCGTTTTCAAACCTCGGCAATATCTTCAAAATCGAAATCGACGATCTGCCCGAAAAGAGGTATCGCGACAAGGGCATAACCCTTGCGGAACTTAATAAGGATGCACTGGCGAAAGAATACGCCGTACAGATTTTCACGGCGGAAAACTTCCCCATCGGCGAGGCGTTGATTTTCACGAAACAAGGCATGGTCAAACGCACGTCTTTTGACGAACTTAACGTTTCGAAATCGGCGTACAAGGCGATAAATCTCACAGACGGCGACGAAGTCGTGTCGGTCGAGGTCGTGAAAGACGGGCTCAACGTATTCACGGCAACCGAAAACGGAATGTGTCTTGCGTACGAAACGCAGGAAATCCCCGTGCAGGGCAGAAACGCGGGCGGCGTAAAGAGCATACAACTCGACAGCGACGACAGCGTGGTGTTTGCGGGGCTTATCAACGACGAAGGCGAAATCCTTGTCGTCAGCGAAACGGGCTTTGCAAAACGAGTGTTCGCGTTCACTTTCGACTTATCCAAACGTTACAGAAAGGGCGTGAAACTAATTGATATGCCCACAGGTATCAAAGTCGCGCTTGCGGCGTACGTCAAGGAGCCTTACGACATCGCGGTGTTCGACGGCGAAAACGTATTCGGGTTTTCGACCGAAGACGTGAAACTCGACGGGCGCACCACGCGCGGCAAACAACTTCAAAAATTTGCGGGAAAAATAACTGCCGACAAGCACGTTGTCGATTATTTCAGACCGCTCAACGTATAAAAAGAGGTACTACTTATGAAAATCGGCTTTGACAGCGAAAAGTATATGCAGATTCAGTCCAAGCATATTCTGGAACGCATCGACAACTTTGGCGGAAAACTTTATCTTGAATTCGGCGGGAAACTCTTTGACGACTTGCATGCGTCAAGGGTGCTTCCCGGGTTTGACGAAAACGCAAAAATCAAACTTTTGCAGAAACTCAAAGACAAATGCGAAATTATCTTTTGCATCAGCGCGTCGGATATCGAAAGAAATAAAATCCGCGCGGACTACGGCATCACTTACGGCGCGGAAATTTTGCGGCTTATCGACGCGATGACTTCAATGAAAATCAAGGTCAACAGCATCGTTATCACAAAGTTTGAGGAGCAGCCGTCGGCTATTGCATACAAAAACAAACTTGAAGCGCGCGGCATTAAGGTTTATATGCACGGGCTCACGAAAGGGTATCCCACCGACGTCGATACGATTGTGTCCGACGAAGGCTATGGCAAAAATCCTTACATCGAAACGACGCGTCCTTTGGTTGTCGTAAACGCCCCGGGCCCCAACAGCGGAAAACTTGCGACGTGTCTTGGGCAACTTTATCACGAATACAAACGCGGCGTGAAGGCGGGCTATGCGAAGTTTGAAACCTTCCCCATCTGGAATCTTCCTTTGAAACACCCCGTGAATATCGCGTACGAGGCGGCGACCGCCGACATCAAAGACGTGAATATGATCGACTACTTCCACTTGCAGGCGTACGGCGTGCAAACCGTAAACTACAACAGGGATATTGAAGTGTTTCCCGTCGTGCGTTCCATTTTGTCAAAACTTTCGGCAAACGAACTCGACTACAAATCACCCACGGATATGGGCGTAAATATGGCGGGCTACTGCATTTTCGACGACGAAGCGTGTCAGGAAGCGTCGAAACAGGAAGTCATCCGCCGCTATTACAAGAGTTGCTGCGACAATAAAAACGGCAGAGTCGACCTTGCGACCGTAAAACGTATCGAACTTTTAATGGGCGAACTCGGCATCAAACCCGCGAACAGGGCGGTCGTGCAACCCGCGCTCGATAAGGAAGCCGCGTCCGGCGAACCCGCCTGCGCGATCGAACTCAAAGACGGCACGATAGTTACGGGCAGAGATACGAAACTTATGTCCGCGCCCGCATCGACCATTCTCAACGCTTTGAAATCGCTTGCGAAACTTCCCGACCGTCTGAAACTTATCGCGCCGCAAATCGTCAAACCCATTATGGATCTGAAACAGCAGTTTTTGCATGAGAAAAACTACAAACTCACGCTCAACGAAGTGCTTGTCGCGCTGTCGATCTGCGCCGCAACCAACGAGGCGGCGGCTATGTGCGTCGATTGCATAAACGACCTTGCCGGTTGCGAAATGCACAGCACGAGAATGCTCCTTAAAAGCGATGAGGACGCGCTGAGAAAGATTAAGGTCAATCTTACGTCGGAACCCAAGTTTTTAAGCGACCAGCTTTGCGATTTTTAATTTATTTGCCGCTTGAAAAACGACCTACCGCAACAGGTTGTGGTTTTGTTTTTTGACGACGAATATCTTTGATTTTCGCGACGGATAAGTATATACTTATTATAATTTTTCAATTTGGAGGGCTTTATGGCAAAAATACCCGAAAGAAAATCGGTAAAAGACAAATACAAATGGAATCTTTGCGACCTTGTCAACGGCGACGAGGCGTGGGAAGAAAAATATAACGAACTTTCAAAAAAAGCACCGTCTTTGCAGGAATACAAAGGAAAACTCGGAAACGACGACGTCCTTTTGGAATTTCTGAAAAAGCAGGACGAAATCGCGATTGACCTTATCAAGGTTTATTGTTATTCGTCGATGAGCAATCATCAGGATCTCAGAGTCAAAAAATATCAGGAAATGAACGCAAAAGCCGAAATGCTGGCAGTAACTTTCGGCACCGTTACCGCTTTTGCGGAGCCGGAAATTTGCGAACGCTCGGAAGAAGAACTTCTTGCGCTGTCCAAAAAGCCCGAGTTTTCGGATTACAGTTATCGTTTTGAACGCCTTGCGAAAGACAAAAAACACGTCTTGTCCGAAAAGGAAGAAACGTTGCTTGCGGAAGTCGGAAACTTTTCGGGCAACTTCCAGGACAGTTTCCATATGCTCGACAGCGCGGATATTAAGTTCGACCCCGTGACCGTCGACGGCAAAGAAGTCGAAATGTCGCACGGCATGTACGGCGTGTTACTGCAAAATCCCGACCAAAGCGTCAGACAACAGGCTTTTGAAAGCATGTTCAACGCATATAAAAACCATATCAACACAATCACGTCCCTGTATGCGGGCAGCGTCAAAAAAGACTGGTTTTTCAGAAAAGTGCGCGGATTTTCGTCTTCGCTTGAAGGCGCGCTTTCCGGGACGGACGTCGACGTAAAGGCTTACGAAAACCTTATCAAAGCCGTCGACAACAACTGCCGCTATATGCATCAGTACATCGCTTTCAGAAAGCAGGTTCTCGGCGTCGAAACCCTTAATATGTGGGATTTGCATTGCCCGATGGTAAAGGGCGCGGACATCGCCGTTCCTTACGAAAAGGCATGCGATATGGTGAAAAAAGCCCTGAAACCTTTCGGCGACGAATACGCCGCGCTCCTTGACAGAGCGTTCAATGAAAGATGGATCGACGTCGTTGAAAACAAGGGCAAACGCAGCGGCGCGTACAGTATGGGCACGTTCGGTTGCCATCCTTACGTCCTGCTCAATTACCAGAAAAGCACGCACGAAGTTTTCACGATCGCGCACGAACTCGGACACGCAATGCACACCTATTTCAGCTGCAAGGCGCAACCTTTCGCAAAAAGCGATTACGAAATTTTCGTTGCCGAAATAGCATCGACCGTCAACGAAGTCCTTATGCTGAAATACCTTCTTGCAAACACCGACAACGTCGACACGAAGAAGTTCCTTTTAAGCTATTATCTCGATATGTTCCGCACGACGTTGTTCCGTCAGACAATGTTTGCCGAGTTCGAACTCAAAGCGCATAACCTTGTCGAACAGAATCAACCGCTTTCGGCGGAAGGTTTGTCGGATATTTATATGGACCTCAACAAAAAATACTACGGCAAAGCCGTCAGACACAACGACCTTATCCGTTACGAATGGGCGCGTATCCCGCACTTCTACACGGCGTTTTACGTTTATCAGTACGCAACGGGTATCACCGCCGCCGTTTCGATTGCAAACTCGATATTAAAACACGGCGACAAAGCGTTTTACAACTACAAGAAATTCCTGTCGGCAGGCGGAAGTATGCCTCCCGTCGAAATTTTGAAACTCGCAGGCGTCGACCTTACGACAGAGCAACCTTTCAACGTCGCTATGCGTGAATTCAGGGATACGCTCAACAGCCTTAAAGCGTTGTACAATGAAGAAAAGTAAAATCTTTTTAAGCATAATTCTCGTCGTCGTCGCCGCATTCGCGCTTACCGCGTGCGGCACGCTCGACTTTACCTACATCCAGAATTCCGACGGCACTTACACGCATATCGTGAAAGTTACGCTCACCGAAGAAGGGGTGAAATCGGCGGACGTGGGGCTTACTCTCGACGAAGCGCTGAACGCCTTGAAAGAGGGCTTTATACGCAAGGATTATTTCGTCAACGCGGACGGGAACACCGTTACCGCAAGGAAAAATTTTGACAGCGTGCAGGCACTGCAAAACGACCTTATCGGAAACGGCATTATCACAAACGACGTGAAAAAGGACGAAAACGCTTTTGTCGTAAAACAGACGATATTTGGCGATATTAAGGTTTCCGGGAAGTTTATAAGCACAAACACCTGGTGGTTTGCAGGGGTTTTGACAAGCGGCGGACTGTCGCAGATAAACGCCGAGAAAATCGCCTTGAAACTTGAAAAAGCCGACACATCCTATACCTTCGTTACGCCGTACGAATCGACGACGTCCAACGCCGACAAAGTCGTGAAAACTGAAGACGGCAATTACATGCACGTGTGGAATTTCGACGGCGGCAACGACACCGCGGAAATCACGGTGATGAAAATAAAGGGCGCAATGTGGTATGGCATCGCGATTATCGCGGCAGTGTTTGTCTTCCTTGTTTTTGTCGTAACAAAGGAAATAATGTCGCACAAAAATACGAAACGCAACAATTCTTAATTTTCGCTCATACTAATCGTATCAGCGTTTAAGAGGTAAAAATATGGCAGATAAAGTTATGAAAATGCCCGTAAACTACGAGGCGGAACAGGCGATGCTCGGCAGTATCATGATGGACACGAACGTCGCAAACGACTTCACCACGCTTCTTCGCGAGGACGATTTTGCGTTGCAGCAGCACAAGCAAATCTTCCTTGCAATCTACAATCTTATTCAGAATAACGAGCCTGTCGACGCTTTGACCGTCGCGGACAAACTTGCGACAAGCGGGAAAATCGCCGAGGCGGGCGGTATGGAATACATCGGAAAACTCGCAACCGGAATCCCCAGCACCGCAAACGCCGACAAGTATTTTGAAATCGTGAAGCGCGACAGCCTGTTAAGGGGCATTATCGAGGCGGGCAACAAAATCAGCAAAAACGCCTACACTGCGGAAGACGCGAACAAGGCGTTGGACTTTGCCGAACAAACCGTTTTCAGAATTTCCGAAGAAAAGGAAGCAAGCAAACTTGAACCTATCGTCGAAGCGTCGTCGGAAGCGCTCAATAAAATCAACACCATGCAGCGCGGCGATTACGTCGACGAGGGCATAAAGACGGGTTTCAAGTTGCTGGACAGAAAAATCGAAAGCATGAAGCCCGGCGCATTGTGTATTCTTGCGGCGCGTCCGTCCGTCGGTAAAACGGCGTTTGCGCTTACGGTTGCAATCAACGCCGCAATCCGCAACAATAAAAAAGTCGCGATTTTCAGCTTTGAAATGCCTACGGTACAACTTGTTCAGCGTATGCTGACGACCGTTTCGCAAATCTCGTTCAAGCGGCAGAAACAGCCCGGTATGCTCAATTTCAACGAAACGCAAAGGCTTTTCAACGCGCACGAGGCACTTTCAAACAGCAAAATTTACGTCGACGACAACTCGGGCAACACCCCGGGCGATATTATCAGCAAATGCCGCCGTATGAAAAACACGGTGGGGCTTGACCTCGTCATCATCGACTACCTGCAACTTATCACCCTCGATACGAAGTCGAAGGCCGAAAACCGCCAGCAGGAAGTATCGACGATGAGCCGTCAGATGAAACTTTATGCAAAAGAACTCGGCGTGCCGTTTCTGGTGCTTTCGCAGTTGTCGCGCGGTACCGAGCAGCGCGGGGAAGAACCGCAACTTTCCGACCTTCGCGAATCGGGCGCAATCGAACAGGACGCCGATATGGTAATGTTCCTGCATCGTCCCAAAAAGGTCGAGAATCCGAAGTCGGAAGAAAGTAAGTTCGCCGCAAGTTACGACGACGACGGCGATCATAAGTTCGTGAAAATGCTCGTCGCCAAAAACCGTAACGGCGAAACCGGCAACGTGTACTTCGACTGGTGCGGCGATATGCAGACGTTCAAACCCATCGACATAAGAGAAATGTCCACGGCGGAAGAAAAACAGCCCGCGGCGAAACTCAACACCGAAATCACGTCTGTCGAACAAATGCGCTCGGACGACGACGCATTCGACGATATGAAAATGGTGGACGACGACGGGCAGAAAGGCACGGTCGAAATCGTGATGGACGACACCGCAACCCCCGCGACGATAAAAGAAGAACCGCTTGACTTTTCGGACTCCGACGGTATGACTTTCACAAACAACGAAAGCGGCGACCAGAGTATAAATAACGGCGATTTGCCTTTTTAACGATACGTTTTAGTCTATGACGTACATTGCCGAAATCAAGGATATTTCATACGACAAAAAACGCGCCGACGTAGTTTTAAGCGACGGCGAAATCTGTCGCGCGTTCAAAGCCACGATCAAGGAATACGGGCTTGTCGAAGGGAAAAATATCGACTTTGCGGAACTTAAACGCATCGCAAAGGAAGGCGAGGAACACATCGCTTTTACGACGGCAATCGACAGCCTGTCGCGCGGGATAAAATCGCAGAACGAAGTACGGAAAAATCTGAAAACCAAAAAGTTTTCGGACGACGCCGTAAACGTTACCGTCGAAAAATTGCTTAATTACAATTATCTCGGCGACCGCGCTTACGCCGAAGCGTACGTTTCGTACAAAGGACAAAAAACCGGGCGAAGAAAAATTATTTACGAGCTAATCACCATAAAAGGCATTGATAAAAACGTCGCACAGGAAGTCGCATATGCGAAACTTTCGGACGAGGAAGAAATCGAAAAAGCAATTTCCATGGCGCAAAAATATATCGAAAAGGAAAAGAAAAAACGCACGCGACTTAAAGAGCGCGCCTATTGCTTCCTTGCGACAAGAGGGTTCGACACCGATATTATCTCGTCCGCAATGAACAGCCTCGATTTTTCGGAAGAAGAATAAATCACCTTACGACCTTGCTTGAACGGCAAGGTTTTTTCATGTTTTTTGCATAATCGCAAACGATACGGCATTTTTTATAAGTAGAAAAACCGAGGTGCAATTTATGAAAAAAACATTTTTATTGATTCTTACGATTATCCTGACGCTCGGCACGGTGTTTTCGCTTTCGGCGTGCAAAAAGAAAACCAAGCAAAACGAAGTCGATATTTCAAAAAACGTCAGTTACGCCGAAACACATCGCTACGTCGGCGAGAACGAAGACTTCAAAGTTGCCGTAACGAGCGGCGTCAGAGAAAAACTTTTCATTGCGGACGGGAAAGCGACGGATGTAATTAACTTCACGGAAATCACGCTTATCCCGCTTAAAGCGAATTTGCAGAACAAGACGTATACCTTTGTGTTGAATTACGAGGGCGGAAGCGTCGAGGGCGAACTTAAACGCGACGTTGTAACGCACAATTTCACGGCAGTTATCGACGCAGAAAGTTTTAAGGATACGATAAAGTCGATTGTGATAAAATACGACAAGGTTGAAAGCGATATACCGCTTGAAAACGCACTTAACGGCAAAATTGATTACTGTAAAGTGCTTGATATTGCAAAAACCGCATTGAAAGACGAAATCGGCGCAAACACGACGGACGGCATTTTCAACCGCGAAATCATGGTCAAACTCGTGAGGGACAGACGCGCGCCCGACAGCCCGTATTACTGGTATATTTCGTTTATCGCAGGCGATAACGGATACTGGGCTTTACTTATAAATCCCGAAACCGGCGACGTCGTATCAAAGAAAAACTAATCGAAAAAAGGCATAAAAAATCCCCGAAACAACTTCGGGGATTTTGTCGTATTTTT
>ERZ779737.2666-NODE-2666-length-11398-cov-2.661906_pt1 | contig 11398 bp, 7 predicted proteins | sample MGYA00511889_ERZ779737 | MGnify/ENA primary metagenome ERZ779737 (study PRJEB29588, sample SAMEA2163575) | human gut metagenome | biome: human gut; feature: human-associated habitat; material: faeces | place: Denmark | collected 2008/2010 ...
CGCCTTTTCTCTTCCCTTTATTTATAAATCAAAGCCGATATCACGACGGAAATATTTCTTGTCGAAATCGATCTTCCGAGCGCCCTCGAATGAGCGGGCCAAAGCCTCCTCTTTGTCCTTGCCATAAGAGCTGACGGCGATCACACGGCCACCGTTGGTCAGGATCTGTCCGTTCTCAGCCTTCGTTCCGGCATGGAAAAGGATATTCTCGTCGGAGATCAACTCCAGTCCGGTGATCGTCTTGCCCTTCTCGTAGGCCTCGGGATAACCACCGCTGACGAGCATGACTGTCACGGCTGCCCGTGGGTCGTGCGCCAACTCACGTTTCGCCAGATCGCCGGCAGCGACACCCTCCAAGAGGTCCACCAGGTCGCTCTGGATACGCAACATCACCACCTCCGTCTCCGGATCGCCCATACGGCAGTTGTACTCGATAACCATTGGCTCGCCCTCTACATTGATCAGACCGAAGAAGATGAAGCCCTTGTAGTCGATGTTCTCCTCAGCCAGACCCTTTACGGTAGGACGGATGATGCGCTCATCCACCTTCTGCATCCACTCCTTGGTTGCGAATGGCACAGGGGTAACGCTACCCATACCGCCGGTGTTCAGACCGGTATCGTGCTCGCCGATGCGCTTGTAGTCCTTAGCCTCAGGCAGAATCTTGTAGTTCTTGCCATCGGTCAATACGAATACGGAGCACTCGATACCGCTGAGGAATTCCTCGATAACTACGCGTGCAGAAGCGTTGCCGAACATACCGCCGAGCATCTCCTTGAACTCCTTCTTGGCCTCTTCCAGGGTAGGAAGGATGAGAACACCCTTGCCGGCGCACAAGCCGTCAGCCTTCAATACGTATGGAGCCTTCAGAGTCTCCAGGAACTTCAAGCCTTCTTCTACGTGCTCGCCGTCGAAAGTCTCATACTGAGCTGTCGGAATGTTGTGGCGCTTCATAAACTGCTTGGCGAAGTCCTTGCTTCCTTCCAGCACGGCACCAGCCTTTGATGGACCAATCACAGGGATGTTCTGGGTGCGAGGGTCAGCCTTGAAGTCATCATAGACACCCTTTACCAGTGGGTCTTCCGGACCTACTACCACCATATCAACACCGTTCTCGACAGCGAAGTTCTTGAGCGCCTCGAAGTCGTCAGCCTTGATATTCACATTCTCGCCGACATTCTGCGTACCGGCATTGCCAGGAGCGATAAAGAGTTTCTCACACTTCTCGCTCTGAGCGATTTTCCAAGCTAAGGCGTGCTCGCGGCCACCGCCTCCTAACAATAATATTTTCATCGTAGTTACGTTTAATAATTCTTCTATTACATGTTACAATCAGGATATTGGTCTTCTCCTTCTTTTACAATCAGGATAGATATTTACTCCTTTTTGCATCCAAATTTCTAATTTGCTGCAAAATTACTAAATTTCAGCGAACTATACAAGCAAAAAGCCTAAAATCTTTATCGCATATAGTTCTTATAGATTTCATAATAGATATCTGGCCATCCGTAGATGGCTATCCTCTCCAGTTCCTTGTAGAGTTCCGGTATGTCATCTATCAGCTTCACCAGGTCGGGATTGTATCGGGTTCCTGCGCCTTCTCTCAGCTCTCCCATCACTTTTTCGAAGCTCTTTTCCTGCTTGTAGTTTCTGCCTACTCGTTCGGTGGCAGCCTGCATGCAGTCGCACAGGGTTATGATGTCTATCATGAAGCGGTAAGGCGACTTGGTGTTGTCAAAGTCGTTTGGATAGCCTTCCTTGCCGTTGTACCATTTATGATGTCCCAGCGTGGTATCGTAGTAGTATTTCAGCTTCTGCGATATCTTCAGGTATTTCAGTCCCATTCGGGGATGCATTCTGATGATTCTTCGCTCCTCATCGCACAGCTGTCGATAGTCGTTGTTTACCACGCTTACGATACTGTTCTTGCCAATGTCGTGACAGAGTGCAGCACGGGTGATGAAGTGGATGAGCTGCTGCTGATGAAGCCTTACCTGCCATTTGCTGCTGATGCCCAGTTTTCCTACCAGCAGTTCCCGCCGGTGCCTGATGATGGCTTTCATCATGGCTTCTGCAAGTTGTGCCACGTGAGTAGAGTGGGCGTAGGTGGTAACCTGGGTTGCCACGTTCAGTTCCATCACGAATCCTATTCTTTCTTCATCGCTCAGGTATTTGATGAGTCGGGGATAGGTGCTCACATTTTCCAGTGTCTGATTATACAGCGTGGAGTTCTGCTGGTCTTTGCGATGTCTGAACATCCTGATAATATCTTCACAGAATGTCCTGATGTGCTTTTTTTTGTAATTGGTAGAAACCCTTGCCGTATCTACGATAAACGCCAGATTGGTGTAGTGATTCATCAGCGAATTGAAGGCACCTTCTCCCAGAACTTTTTGTTGTGTAAGTGGTTTGATCAGCGTTCCGTATATTTCCTCAGCCTCTTTCAAGGCTGTTCTTGTCCGGATTTCTCCAATTCTTAGCTTCATGACGATGAGATTGAGCTTCGATGAGATGCTGAGTCCTACGGTATCCGGATACTGACTTATCACTCGTTTTACCAAAGCGTCTCCTTCTTTCTTTTCTATCAGTTCCGGATTGGTGAGATAGATACCTCTTACTATCTCCAAGTCTCTGTTTTTGATTCGGTTAATCCATAGCTGCCTTCTCTTTTCGGGTACTTCCAGTTCGTCTGCCGTATGATTTCTGGCTAAAATTTCCAGCTTTTCGTATCTTTCCTGCAGTTTTTTCAGGGGTTGGATATGGTGGAGTGTCCATGCGGATAGGCACAGATCCTGTAGGGCATAGCCGTACAGGCCCAGTTCTTCAAGTGTATGGCAGTGTGTACTGTCGGCTACGTATGCGATGCAATCGTATGCTTTTTTCAATGTCTCGTTGTCTCTGTTCAGTCTCCATATCTGGTAATAGGATGAACCCTTCCAGCTCATGGCTCTCAGAAATTCGTAGTTCCTTTCCGGGCGTTTTCTGAAATTTCGAATCAGAATATCCGTAACCCTGTTTGTGATGAATGGATCCGTCAGGGCATAGGCATAGTTATGAAAGAAGTTTTTGTCCAGACTGTCGTAGGCTACATCTGGCAGAATGGTCTCCTTCGTCGTATCTGCCATATCGGTTTCGAAATAATCTGCAATGCTATTCAGCAGCTTCTCGTTCTCGTGATAAATCAAATGGTTCTTCCGGCTTCTTGTCATGAAGAATCTTACCCATTCGTCGTGGTTGTGGATGCTGAAGATGCTGTCGTTGTAGCGATTGTAGGTGATGCGGTTCTGAGATAGCTTGTCGAAGATAAATTTAAAGTCGGGGATGCTCTGTTCAGAAACAAAAAACTCTTTACCTGCCACTTGCAGGTGGCAGGCAAAGAGTATGGTGGTAATTAATAAAATTACTTTTCTTATCTTGTTAATCATCTTTTTGTTCCGAAGATTTTTACTTCAGATAGACTCTTGGATATATTGCCATCCGAATTTTCTTCAGATAGAGTCTCTTATACATTTAAAATTTTTCTTTTTACTTCAGGTAGTCGAAGAAGTAGTTGCTGATTCTTTCGTGCAGGTGAGTGCTCTGATGCCCTCTCATGTTGTGAGGCTCACCTGGATATACGAAGAAATCTGGCTGGGTACCTGCTGCGATACAAGCCTTCAGGAAGGTGAGGCAGTGCTGTGGCACCACGGTCACATCGTTCAAGCCCTGGATAATCTGCAGTTTACCCTTCAGGTTTTTAGCCTGATAGAGTAGGGATGTCTTCTTGTAACCCTCTGGGTTGGTCTGTGGGGTATCCATATAGCGCTCGCCATACATCACCTCGTACCAGTGCCAGTCGATTACCGGACCGCCTGCTACGCCTACCTTGAATACGTCTGGATAGTTGGTCATCAGCGAGATGGTCATGAATCCGCCGAAGCTCCAGCCGTGAACACCAATCTTGTCGGCATCTACGTAAGGCAGGGTCTTCAGATATTCTACACCCTTCATCTGGTCCTTCATCTCTACCTGACCCAGCTGGCGGAAGGTAGTCTGCTCGAACGCCTTGCCACGGTTCTCACTGCCACGGTTGTCGAGGATGAAGAGCAGATAGCCCTTTTCTGCCATGTAGGTTTCCCAGCCACGGCTGCTGTAGTTCCAGCGGGCATCCACGTTGTGGGCATGAGGTCCACCATATACATATATAATGGTAGGATACTTCTTGTTAGGGTCGAAGTTCACCGGCTTCACCATTCTCCAGTAGAGGTCGGTTACGCCGTCGTCGGCCTTGATCGAACCGCAGCTGTATTCAGGCACGTTGTAGCCCTTCCATGGGTTCTTGGCTGTGAAATAGGCGGTACGCTTGCCGTTCTCGGTGTTTACGATGGCAATCTTGCGAGGCACGGTTGGGGTAGAGTAGTTATCATAGATAAACTGTCCGTTCCCGCTCAGGGTAGCGTTGTGCCATCCCTTGCCGCAATCGTCCATCATGGTGCGCTTGCCGGTCTTGGTATCCACCACGAAGATGTTACGCTGGATAGGAGAGCACTCGTTGGATGCGATGATGATGCTCTTGCGCTTGGCGTTGAAGCCGAGCACTTCCATCACTTCCCATTTACCGGAAGTCAACTGTTTGATTTCGAGTGATTCCGTGTTGCTTGCCATGCGGCTGCCGTGCTTGCCCAGGGTGCAGAGGTAGAGGTGGTTGTAGCCATCCTTGCGGCTCTGCATGATGAAGCTGCTGTTGTCCCAAGGCAGGAACTGGATTGGGTGGCAAGGCTCTACATACTTCTCATCGGTCTCGCGATAGAGCTCGCCGGTCTTCTCGCCAGTCTCTGCGCTGTAGGCAGTGAGGCGACAGTCATTCTGGTCGCGGTTCAACTCAAACATATAGATGGTCTTGCTGTCCGGGCTCCATGCGATGTTGGTGAAGTAGCGGTCTGTTGGGTCACCAGCCTTCAGATAGATGGTCTTGCCGGTCATGCAGTCGAACACGCCTACGGTCACCTTATGAGATGTCTCGCCTGTCATCGGATACTTGTCTGGTGCAGGCTTGGCGCAGCAGGTCTCTGTCTCAGGATGATTGAAGTAATCAATCTCCGGGATATCCACTTGTGGATAATCAGTCACCATGCTCTGGTCCATGCGGTAGAAGGCGAGCAGTTCGCCGTTAGGGCTCCAGAAGGTACCCTTGCTGATGCCGAATTCATCGCGGTGAACACTCTGACCATATACGATTTCTCGGCTGCCATCCTTTGAAATCTGGAAATCGTGAGACTTCTTCTCTCTTGTCATGGCATTGTTGGTTACGTCGAAGGTGCGCACATAGAGGTTGCTGCCCTTCAGATAGGCGAATGCATTCTGCTGCGCGTTAGCCTCGAGGAGGTTCTCGCCATCTTCAAACTCCATCTCGCTCAGCAGCTTATGCTTCTTGAAGTCGATGGTGTAGGTCTTGCTGCCGTTGCTTACCATTACGATGCTCTTGCCTGCAAAAGGGAACTGAGCGTTGTAGAGAGCTCTTACCTTGATGTCCTTGGTTGGAGCAATCCACTGGTTGATATCGTTGATACCGAAGAGTTTTGTCTCCTTTCCGGTAGTCTTGTTTACGAGATAGCATGCTTCGATGTCCTGATGGATGAGTTCATTTCCCCACCAGGTGCACCAGCGGTTCTTTGCCACCATGTTGCGGTAGTTGTTGCCACCAAAGTTCAGGTCTTCCAGTGTGAAGGCTTTCTCGCCCTTCTGTGCAGGAACTACGCCCTGAGCCTGTATCTCGGTTGCATTCATTGCCATCATGGAAATCATAGCTGCAAAAGATAATTTATAAATTGAATTCTTCAGATTCATCATTTTTTTCTTGTTTTTTTATTTCTAGCGACATAGTGTTTTGCTATGTTGCTAGATTTATTTGTCTGATAACTAGGATTTGTTTCTTATTTCTAGTGATACCGCGTTTTATCAAGAACGCAAGTCCGCTAGGCGTTCCGCCGGATTTGTAATCCGGCGTTAAAAAATGTCCTAACCTATTTCGGCTCTGCGGATTTGCAATCCGCAGCAAAGGAGAATGCCTTTCCTTTTGTTGGGGGATTACAAATCCCCCGGTTTTAATAGGTCGAACCTTTTTTTACGGCGGATTTCAAATCCGCCGGGACGCCTGACGGAAGACGTTTTAAATCCGCCGGGAATCTTAGCTACGCAGCGTTTCGCTACATTGCTAGAATTCTTAGCAATACGGCGTTTCACCGCATTGCTAGAAATCTTTAGTGACGCACTGTTTTAGTGCATTGCTAGAAAATCTTAATCCTCGTCATCAAAGTCGGTGTCGAAGCTTGGCTTGCCGCCACGCTTTCCTCCGAAGTTCTTGCCACCTCTGCGGTCTCCCTTGAAACCACCGCGCTTGTTGTTACGGTCGTTACGGTCGCCTCCGCGCTTTCCTCCGAAGCTACGGCCGCCCTTGCGGTCATCATCATCGTCGCGTCTTCCGGCAGCACCCACACGTGGACGTCCGCCACGGCGAATCTCATTGCGGCGCTTCTCGAAGTCCTCCAGGCGATGGCTGTGGAACTGGAAGCTGCGGATATCTGCATCCTCGTTCTCAATCTCCTCGGTCACACGCTTCTTGAACTCGCGCTCCTTCTTGAAACGGTGCTTCTGCGCCATCTCGCTCTTCTCGCGCTCAGTCTTCACGATACCGCCCTCAGAACGGAACTCCTTCATCTTGCCGTCGAACATCACATACTTGCGGAACTCGCACTCCAGACTTCCGTTATACACCGGAATCTTGATAGATGGCTTCAGGCCGATCTGCTCGAAGCACTCCTCGCGGTAGCTCAATACCCAAGCCTCGTTGCCTGCGAAGGCACGCTTGAATCGCTCGCCGATCATCTTATAGGTGTTCAGCAGGTTAGGAGTAGAGATACGCTCGCCGTATGGAGGGTTCATCACGATGATGCTCTTCTCGGCAGGCTGTGTGAAGTCCTTGAAGTCCTGCTGTGCGATGGTGATATCCTTGCTCAGTCCGGCTGCACGCACGTTGAGGTTGGCAGTGTTCACCGCCTTCATATCTACATCATATCCGTAGATGTGGTGCTCGAACTCGCGCTCCTGAGAGTCGTCGTTATAGATCATGTCGAAGAGATCCTGGTCGAAATCGTTCCATTTCTCGAAGGCAAACTCCTTGCGGAATACACCTGGAGAGATGTTGCGGGCGATGAGGGCAGCCTCGATGGCGATGGTTCCCGAACCGCACATTGGATCGATGAAGTCGCATTCACCCTTCCAGCCGGTCATCAGAATCATACCTGCAGCGAGAACCTCGTTCAGAGGTGCCTCTACCTGCTCCTGACGGTAGCCGCGGCGGTGCAGACTCTCACCGCTTGAGTCGAGACTCAGGGTAGCGTTATCCTCTGCGATATGGATGTTGAGGCGGATGTCTGGGTTAGACACGCTGATGTTAGGACGTGTGCCCTGCTTCTCGCGGAACCAATCCACGATGGCATCCTTTACCTTGTAAGTCACGAAGCGTGAGTTGCGGAACTCCTCAGAATAGACTACTGAATCTACCGAGAAAGTCTTCTTCACGTCTAAGATGTCATCCCACTTGATCTTCTGAACCTCGTCGTACACCTCTTCGGCAGAACGTGCCTTGAAGTGCTTGATTGGTTTCAAGATGCGGATGGCTGTGTGTAACTGGAAGTTAGCACGATACATCATTTCCTTGTCGCCTGTGAAAGATACCATGCGGCGACCTATTTGTACATTGTTAGCACCCAGTTGGGTGAGCTCCTCAGCCAAGACTGGCTCCAGACCCATAAAGGTCTTGGCAATGAGTTCAAATTCCTGTTCCATTATTGAATTCTATATCTAATAAACTTTGTTTTTCTTTTCTATATTTCTTTGTTTTCGGCTTCATGTCCTTGGTCACCCACACGTTGGCTCCCACGATGCAGCCTTCTCCGATGGTGATTCTGCCCAGGATGGTGGCGTTGGCATACACGATGACATCGTCTTCCAGGATAGGGTGGCGAGGGATTCCCTTGATAGGATTGCCGTCCTTATCCAGTGGGAAACTCTTGGCTCCGAGGGTAACACCCTGGTAGAGCTTCACGTTGTTGCCGATGATGCAGGTGGCACCGATAACCACACCCGTGCCGTGGTCGATGGTGAAGTAGCTTCCGATTTGTGCGCCCGGATGGATGTCGATTCCCGTTTCGCTATGCGCCATTTCGCTCCGTCATCCTTCTTGGGATGAGGGGCACGCCGAGCTTGTGCAGAACATGGGCGATACGATAGTTGGTTAAAGCCTTGATCACGGGATAGCAGGAGATGATTTCTCCGTGGCTCATCGCCGCCGGGTCGCCGTTGTAGGCTGCCTCTACGTCGGTGGCGAGAATCTTGCGGAGCTTGGGAAATTCCATGATGGCTTTGGCGGCGATGACGCCTGCCTTGGCACGCTGGTGCTGCAGTTCTGTCTGGGTTTCCGATTCGCAGTCGTTGGCGAAGCAGAGTCCGGCGAGAATCTGTTCTGCGAGCATCTCGTAGAGTTTCTCAACTCTTACTCCGATATGGTATTTGATGGTAGAGATATTCACGGATGAGTTTCCGAAATATCCCGGAAAGAGGATGGATCGAGACAGATTGATGATGTCTTCGAGCGCCTTGCCCGAAGGAAGTGGATTTCCGTCTCGATGCTGATGGAAGAGACCCTTCAGCGATTCGGCACTTGAAAGCTCGTCGATAGTCTCTGTCAGCTGATGAGTTAGTGTATCTTTACTCATGTTTTCTTAATGTATCAATAAAATTCGAGTGCAAAGATACGATTAATTTCTTGAACTGCAAAAAATTCGTTCTTGTTTTTTGTGATTTTTTTAGCGTTTCTGAAATTTCATATCCCTGAATGCACTCCAGGCTATCGGTACCGCCACGAGGAAGGAGCAGATATCTGCCCACGCCTGACACATCTCCACGCCCAGTAATCCGAAGAAATGAGGGAGGATGAAAATGAGCGGAATGAAGAACAAGCCGCTACGTGCTGCTGCCACGATATTCGCACGTACGGGCTTGCGGATGGTCTGCATCAGCATATTCGTCAGCACGATGGTGGCTACCAGAGGGAAGCTGATAACTTGCCACTTCAGAGCAACGGAACCCACGGCTACCACGCTGGCATCATCACGGAAGAGTTCGATGATAGGCTCGGAGAAAAGGAAGCCGAAAACGGCACAAACCGCCAGGAATACCGTGCCGCATTTGATGCAGAAAAAGAAAGCCTCATTCACGCGGTCGTACAACTTGGCTCCATAACAGAAACCGCAGAGCGGCTGGAAACCCTGACCCAGTCCGATGACCACGGCATAGGTGAAGAACGAGATTCTCGTCACGATACTCATACCCGCAATGGCTGCATCTCCATAGGCTCCGGCAGCCACATTCAGCACCAGCGTGGCGATGCTTCCCAGACCCTGTCTTGATAAGGAAGGCGTGCCGCCAAAGATAATCTCCTTGAAGTAAGCCCTGGTTGGCGTGAAGTTGTGCAGATGGATTCGGATGTTCTGACCCTTGTGTGACATCCAGAAAAGCATGGCGCAGCCGAAGCACTGGCTGATGAGGGTGGCAATGGCGGCACCCGTGATGCCCATGGCAAAATAAAGGATGAGCAGTGGGGCTAGGATGAGGTTGAGTAGCACTCCTGACATGATTCCCTTCATCGCATACATCGTGTTGCCCTGGAAACGCATCAGGTTGTTGAGTGTCAGAGAGGTCGTCATGAAAGGAGCGCCCAGCAGAATGATGCCGAGATAGCGCTCGGTATATGGCTGGATGGTGGGAGTGGATCCCAGAAGAACGCAGAGTGGTGTCAGGAAAAGTTGTCCAAGAATGGCGATGAAAAGTCCCGTCAGAAAGCTTAGTATGAAGCCCGTAGCTGCCATCTTCTTCGCCTTCTCCACCTCCTTGGCTCCCAGCATTCGGGAGATATAGTTTCCGGCACCATGGCCATAGAAGAAACCAACAGCCTGGATTACTGCCATCATAGCGAAGGAAACGCCTACTGCTGCCACGCTTTGGGTATTGATGCTGCCCACGAAGTAGGTGTCGGCGAGGTTGTACATACTCGTCGATAACATGCTGATAATGGTAGGAATCGCCATCGTAAAAATCACCCGATGCACCGGTGCATGGGTTAGGAATGTATAATTATCTCTTGATTTCTTCATATCAGCCTGCAAAGTTACTGCTTTATTTCCGAAAGGGGGGAAATATTCGATGATTTTAACGCTCGGCAGGAAAAAAAACAATGATTTCGTTTGCCATCTCGGAAAAAACTCGTACTTTTGCACCGTTTTTCTGATGATACATTATTATAAAAAGAAAAATCAGAGCAAAAAGTTTTAGAAAAAAATCAGATCAATGAGTGATATTAGAATCATACCCGTTACCACCAAGAAAGGATTGAGAACTTTCATACAGTTCTATTACGACCTTTATGAAGGTAGCAAATATGCCGTTCCTTACTTGCGTTTTGACGAGTGGAATACATTGAGCAAAGACAAGAATCCTGCCTTCGATTTCTGCGAAGCGCAATATTTCCTGGCTATCGATTACAGCATCCCGAAGGTGGTAGGCCGCATTGCCGCCATCATCAACCATTGTGCCAACGACCAGTGGAACAAGAAGCAGGTGCGCTTCGGATGGTTCGACTTTATCGATAATCTTGAGGTTTCCGGTATGCTGCTGGATGCCGCAGCCCACTGGGGCAGAGAGCGTGGCATGGAAGAATTGGTAGGACCACTTGGCTTTACCGATATGGACCGCGAAGGAATGCTCATCGAAGGATTCCACGAGAAATCTACCATGTATATCAACTACAATTATCCTTATTATCCCAAGCACATGGATGCACTGGAGCTCTTCCAGAAGGACAACGACTGGCTGGAGTACCGCATCAAGGTGCCTGAGGTAACCCCTCCGAAATTTGCCAAGACAGCCCAGTTCATCGAGAGCCGCTACAATCTGCACGTGCGCAAGTTTACCAAGCACGAACTGGTTCAGGGCGGTATGGGAAAGGAGATTTTCCACATCGTCAACGAAACCTACAAGGATCTCTACGATTTCCAGCAACTCACCGACCGACAGATTGACGGGTATGTGGATTCGTATATCAAGATGGCGGATATGAACCTCATCACCGGTGTGGTAGATGGCAACGACAACAACCGCCTGATCGGTTTCGGCGTATCCTTCCCATCCATGACCGAAGCGCTGCAGAAGAACCGCAACGGCAAGCTCCTCCCTTGGGGATGGCTTCGGCTCCTGCGGGTGATGAAGTGCCATGCCACTGATACCGTGGATCTGGTGCTCATCGGTGTATTGCCGGAATACCGCAGCAAGGGTGCGGGAAAAGCACTGCTTAAAAATATCG
>ERZ779737.2669-NODE-2669-length-11390-cov-2.147861_pt1 | contig 11390 bp, 9 predicted proteins | sample MGYA00511889_ERZ779737 | MGnify/ENA primary metagenome ERZ779737 (study PRJEB29588, sample SAMEA2163575) | human gut metagenome | biome: human gut; feature: human-associated habitat; material: faeces | place: Denmark | collected 2008/2010 ...
CTACTATCTGGATGTATTTATGTGATGTCTTAGAAAATAAAACCAATAAATCATCTTTTTTAAAAATATTTAAAAATTATGAAAATATTTTTTCTACTATAGAAAAATTAAAAACTTCTGAACATTCCAAAAATTATTCTGCTTTTTTCATTCCAGATGAAAATTTAATTAATGATATGATTTCAAAATTAAAAGATGAATATTATTTAAATGATGATTTTGGTGTTTTAAAAGAAAAAGATAGTTTTAAAAATATTACTTCAGATTTCTATGAAAACTATTTTGATTATGATAATCTTTCTTATGAAAATAATCTTTCTTCCTTTACTTATCTTTTTCTAAAAGCAATGCCTTATATTTCTGGAAATGAAGAAATTTTATGTGGCATAATTCTTTTAGATTTAATTAATAACAATGATTTATATTCAAAAAATTATACTTATTTAAATGAAATTGATTTAGGTATTTTTATCAAAGAAGCAACTGAAAATTTAAAAGAAGATCCTTTGTATTTAAAAGAAAAAATTACTAAGTTATTTTATTATGAAAAAAATCCAACAATAAGATATAAAGATCCAGATTCTTCTTTATTGAAAGAATCGACACAAGAAAACATTATCAATTATATTGTCGAATTTATTCAAAAAAATAAAGCATATAGTGGTAGATATGATTATTTTAGAGGAAAAGAACCAACAAAAGATCCTAATGACCCTTTTAGTGAATTCTATACATCAAATGTTTATAAACTTCATTTTCATTGTGAATTTAATAATTTTAAACTTAATGTCGGAAAAAGTATGACTAAACAAAATACTTTAGTTTTTAATGTCGATGGAAATGCATATATAGAAGCACCAATTGATTTAAATAGACGTGATTTATTTATTCTTAATATATATGATGAAATAAAAAATAAATTAGCTCCTGATGCATTCGAAGAATTAGAAACTGATGCAATAAAAAAATTAGATATTTCATTAAATCATAAATTAAAAGATATTTTTGATATTAAGAAATTAAAATTCGAATATATTATAAATTGGAATATAGAAATAACTACCGATAATGGTTATTAATCTTATTCTTGAATTTAAAAATTATCAAATTAAAAAAGGTTAAGAAATATTTTCCAATACTTCTTAACCTATTTTATTTTTTATTCGGCTTTTTTTGTATCTTCAGCAGTTTTCTCTTGTTTTACAGCTGGAGCAGGATAAGATGGTGTAGAAAGAAAGTCTTGAACCATTTGTTTACGTCTTTCTTTCTTAGATTTAATTGCATCATATTTATTGGCATAATGTCTTAAAACAATAATTATAAATATAGTAGCAACTAAGAATATAACTGTTCCTAATATTCTAAAATCAACAACTCCATTTATACCTAAAAAGCTAGCAAAGCCTTTTTGTGCAGCATATAACGGATTATTTTCAGTAAGTTTTGGTAAGTTATAAGCAACCATTCCTAAAATAGCAAGGACAAAACCTAACAACCAGATAGCACCGAAGACTGATAAAAGAATTATTTCGTTTCTTTTATAAGATTTAGCATTATTTTTCTTAGGAGCAGCCATAATTATTTAGCTTCTGGGGCTGGTGCTTGAGAAGCACGCATTTCTTGTTCATACTTAACAAGATTTTGATACATATTATTAAAGTTTTGTAACCAAGCTTGAGTATATTCTTGACCTTTGGCATTGAAAATACTTACCAAAGTATTTAAAACATCTTGCATTGTGCGTCCTTCTTCAAGCTTTTTACTGCCATTAAGATAATTGAGATATTCAGCAAATTGATCAAATAATCCTAAAAGTGTAGGATCTTGATTTCTAATTTTGCTCTTGATAAAGAATGTTAAGCCGATAACATTTTTTAATTCTTCATCAATAAAGTGAATGGATGGATCTGCATGAATATTGAATTCAGGAGATGTAACATCAACACCTTGTGCACGCTTAGCATTGCGAATTGAATTTGCAACGTTATTAAGTTCAATAAATTTTGCACTGATAATTGATGAAACAACATGCATACTTCTTGCACGATAGAACAAATCATATGAATTAAATAATTCTTTTAATTCTGGTTCAAGTGTTCCATCTTTTTCAAATGTATTGATATATCCATTTAAGATATCAATAATAACTTCATGAATAGATACGATTTCTCCAGCATATTTAACAAGTAAACTTGTTTCAACACGAAGTTCTTTTTGACTATCAGCATTTGTAACAATAGAAACAAATGGAGTATCAGAATCTTCAGTACGACCAATGCCATAAACATCGCGTGCAATATCTTTTACATGATTAAAAATCTTTTCCCCTTGTTCACCATTAGCTGCGCAAAAACGTGCAAATGGCATATTTGGTTCCAAGAAATGTTGGAATTGTGTAACTTGGCTTTCATAAGCTTTAACAAGTTGCTCTCCATTATTATTTTGTTTTAAAAGATTTACAACTGGGCCGGCATAATCAAGAGCTTGACTAAGAAGTTGAGCAACTTGATAAATACCCATTGCATAACGAGTACTTTCGTTCATTTAATATATTTCCTCCGATAACTTTTCTTATTATAACCTTATAAAGAAATAATTACAAGCAATTACACAGTTTATAAGAAGCAATTTTATAAAAAAGCAATTAAAAATTATATGATTTAAATATGATAAAAATAATATTTTTCGTTTATATTTTATTTTCTTTTTAATGATGAATTTTCCTTAATTATCTTTTTTCTTCTTTTTGAAAAAATAAAATAAATTAAAATTGATATTATTGCTAAAATTAAAATACCTCCAAAAATTAGTCCTACAATCAATAAGATTATTTTTAAAAATGCATTGCCTAATTGATCAGACACTTCATTTCCAGAGGTAGATAAATTCGAACTGGTGTTATTTTTTGTACTTGTAAAATCCTGTTCAAGAATAATATAATCTCCATCGATTTTTTTGTTTTCAATTTCATTTTTTGGATAATTGACTATGCTTATTTTTTCTAATTCAAAAAAATTATGCTCTGTAGAAATAATAGAAATTGGTAAAAATAATAATGGAATAAAAGAAAAAACTTTAAATTTCATATACCTTCCTCATTTCAATTATATTGTATATAAAAATTAAAGTTTTGTAAATTTTTATCAATTTTTGCTATAAACTAGATTACCTGCTATATAGGTTTTGATAACATTTAAATTTCTATCAATAACAATGTAATCCGCATCTTTACCTATATCTAATGATCCCTTAAATTTTTCAACACCCATATTTTTAGCTGGATTAATTGTTGCAAAATCAATCGCTTCTTCCAACGATATATTCAATGTTTTTTGAATATTTTTTACCGCATCATTCATTCTTAAAATTGAGCCCGCAAGGGTTCCATCATTTAATGTAGCAACACCATTTTTTACATAAACTTTTTGTCCCCCAAGTTCATATTGTCCTTCATCTAAAAATCTTGCTTCCATTGAGTCTGTAATCAAAACAATTTTATCTTTTCCTTTAAGTCGGTATAATAACTCAATTGCTGGAGCTGAAACATGATGTAAATCACAAATTAATTCAGTATAAACAGAGTCATTTAACAATCCAGCGCCTAACAATCCTATATCACGATGATGAATCCCTCTCATAGCATTATAGGTGTGAGTAAGTGTATGAGCACCTTTATCAATAGCTTCTTGAGCTTTAGTATATGAACAATCAGAATGTCCAAGACTTGGTTTTATTCCGTTATCGAGAAGAAATTTAACAATATCAAAATCAGCTTCTTCATAAGCTATAGTCATAATCTTAATCATATTACTACTAGCTTCAATCAATTCTTTTATATTTTCTTCTGTCGCCTTAATAATATTTTTAGGATCTTGAGCTCCACAATATTTTTTACAAATAAACGGTCCTTCTACATTTATGCCTAATATATTTGCACCAGGTAAATCTTTATTTTGAGCAATATTATTTAATGTCCGCTTTACATCATCTAAACTCATGCTCATTGTTGTTGGATAAAATGATGTTACAAAATAGGCGGTCAAATAGGCGGTCGCCATGCTTTCTGCATCTCTGAAATTTTTAGCATTTAATTTAAAATTAACCATTTAATCCCTCTGTCTTTTCAACTGCTCTTTGAATTTAATCAAATTCAAAATTTCTGCCTGATCATTTTCATCTAATTTTTCAAAAGAAAAATCTTCATCGTAACCTATAACTTTACCTTTTTCAAACGCTATAGATCCTCTGATAATTCCTTTTTTAGGAATATATATATACGTATCCTTATATCCTGTCATATTAAACACCAATCTTTAATTTGCTCGCTGCTTCTTCATCAGCATAAATTGTACAATTAGGATGAGATTTCAAAATTGAAGCTGGTAAATTTTCATTTTCATCTTCAGTAAATAATCTGAAAATAGCCTCAGACTTATTTAATCCAGTGGCTATTAAAACGATACGTTTAGCGTTCATAATAGATTGCAATCCCATTGAAATTGCAGAAGTTGGAACATCATCAATTGATTCAAAAAATCTCGAATTATCTTTTATAGTTGATTCTTTTAATTTCACGACATGAATATGTGAAGAAAAAGATGTTCCTGGTTCATTAAAAGCAATATGTCCATTTGATCCTATTCCTAATATTTGAAAATCAATTCCCCCATCTTTTGCAATTTCTTGTTCATATGTTCCTATACATTTGCTTGAATTTAAACCATCTGGAATATGAATGTTTTCTTTATTGATATCTATATGTTCAAAAAGATTTTTATTCATAAAATAATGATATGATTGAGAATCATCTTCTTTTAATCCAATATATTCATCCAGATTATATGTTTTAACATTTTTAAAAGAAACAAATTTATTATTATAAGCTTTTATCAGTTCTTGATAAACGCCGATTGGAGAAGAACCGGTTGCTAGACCCAAACAAGCATTATTTTTTCTATTGATCAATGTTACTATTTCTTTAGCAATTTCTCTAGCTATATCTTCTTTTTTTAAAACTATTAATTCCATAATTATCTCCTCTATTCCACAATTTCGATAGATATTTTATTTGTTTTATCTAGCATGTCATCTCCGATAAAAATATTATTTTTTTCTATCTTCTTTCCATTTAACAATATATTTCTTTCAATTAAATTTTCTTTTCTATAAGAAACTACAATAATTGTATTATTAACTTTTAAAGAACATCGACATTTTTCTGATGGATAATAATTTTTTATATTAATATTAACTCCATTTAAATTTGGCTCAATACCAAAAGATCCTTTTATTAGAGTTTTTATCAATGTATTAGCTGATCCAGTATACCAATCTGACATAGATTCGCCATCCATTCCTTCTTCTACATTATAAGAATATGAATTTGGCATTACACAAGGTGTAGTTGTCAAAATGTCATGCGTAAAAGGCAATATCTTTTCTAATTGATCATACGCCATTTTTTCTTCATTCAAATAAAAGCAAGCAAGAATTCCAAATAAGGTTCCATGTATATATGTGGCACCATTTTCTGCTGTTCCTTTAGGAAGATTAATAATTCTACCTACACCTTTACAATTTTTTTCAAAATATGGTTCAAAAGTTTTAAAACCATATTTAGAATCTAAATTACTAAATGCCAAAAGCAAATCATTTTTATCCAAATAATTTTCTTCATTCATCTTTGATATTACATAAAAGGCATTAGCGGTTAAAGAAGAACGAGATTTATTATCAACGTCGCAAAAACTTCCAACATAATATGATTGATTTTCTCCCCAACCATGAACTATTTTCTTAATTCCGTCTTTTTCAACAACAGCATTATCTTTTACACCTTTTTTTATAAGTTCTCTTTTTTCTTTATAAAGTTCAACTAAGTCCTCTTTAACTTGAAGTTTTTCTAAAATTTCTATCATTTGTTGAAGATTAGAGTAAAGTTGTAAAGTGGCCATTATGGATACACCATTGCCATATTTTTCCTTTGGATCAGAAGATATTCCTAAACCATCTAAAGCATCATTCCAGTCTCCATACATTGCTCTTAAACAATTCGTATCATTATCAATATGTTCAATAAGATAATTCATAATTTGAATCATATGATCCAAAACAGAATCAATTCTTGAAGAAAGAACAACACCATCATTTTTCCGATCGTAATATCCTATTTTTTCTTCAAGAATAGAATAATCTTTAGTATATGATAAATAGGTATAAATAGTCGATATTATCCAAACACCCTGATCTATAAAATCTCTTAAATCCATAAGAGGAACACCATTTTTCGGTGGAATTGAATATTGACGAGGTGGATTTCCTGAGCTATCAATAAAACTCAACACTTCAAGAATTTTTCTTCGACAAGCTTTAGGATTCCAAATTAAAGCCGCTTCAACTTGTTGCATAACATCTCTAACGCCTAAAAACATAGCACCAGAATTTTTTGCTAAGCCACAATATTCAGTTTGATATATTACATACTTCAAAAATTGATTAAATATAGTTGTATTTACCTTTTTATCTTTCCATCCTTCAAATTCAAAATTCAGCATATCAGTAGAAGAATATTTATTTTTATTAAAATCAACTTCTTTATTCTTTTGTTCCTCTATATTTTGAAAATTTGGAAGATTATTTTTTATACAAGTATATTCATCTAAATTATGGGCATACGCCATTACATAATTAATAATAACCCACTCTTTAGAATTTAAATTATATTGATTAATATCACCTTCTATCGCTGTATCAGTAAATAAAGTTGATTTTTTTTGTTTCTTAAGAGTTCCTTCTTTTAATGAAATAGAATTGACTAATGAATTTTCTAAACTTCCATTAAATTCTTTTTTACTAGTTGTATTGGTAGAAAGACTTAAATTTCCGAGAACAAATTCTCTTTTCACTATTCCATAATTATCAATATGAGTATGTCTATCTATATCTTCCGGAGATTCAAAACTAAAAATATCATTGTTATACGAACATTTTTTAAACCATTTGGTCTCCATGCATTCGCCATTAGCATATTTAAATAGACAATTCATATAACTAGAAAGATAAATATGTTTAAGTTTATTCGTTTTATTTTTACAAAATACAGTAAATGAAACCTTTTTATCTTCAGTAACATAAATTCGACATCCACTTAAAAAAGAAGAAGTTTCCAATAGATAATACACGCATTCTTTAGAATAAACGGTGTATCTTTTAATATTTTTTTCTTCTGGATTTTTAGCTCCGCCTAATATTGAATATGGAAAATATTTTCCTTTTTTATCTTCTCCTAAAAAAAATGCTAAATATGGTTCTCTTCCTTCTGGAGAAGGCAAAACTAAATAAAAAGTTGATTCGTTAATTGAAATATATCCAGAAGAATATGCCCATAAAGTAAAGCCATCGTGTCCATATGGAAAACGACTAACACCATTTTTTCTTTCCAAAGATAAAACATTACCGTTTTTTAAAAAATATGTATTTTCTAAAATATAGTTATCTTCTGATTTATTTTTTAATGTTATTTTAATATCTTTTAGTAATTGTAGGATTTCTTGTTCAAAATTTTTCATTATTCATGTACCATGTTATCAATATGTTCTACATATTCATTAAGTCTTTTAACATATTGCTCTGCCTTTTCTTTTGTCCGCATTTCAACAAAAATTCGTAAAACAGGTTCTGTTCCAGAACGTCTTAATAGTACCCATGAATCATCAGCAAAAATATATTTTATATTGCGATTAATTCTTTCAACTTTTAAAACTTCATCCGGAAAATCAATTGTTTCATTTTCTAAATATGAGCAAACTTTTTTATCATCTTTGTAAGAAATACTATCTTCAATAATAACATGATGAAAATCAGCAAAATTTCTTACTTCTTCAATGACTTTAGATAAAGGTTTCTTCATTGCTATTAACATTTCAATAACTAACGCTAGAGCAAAAGTTGAATCTTTGCCATAAATATATCCACGCATAGTTAAACCGCCAGAACTTTCTCCACCGATTAATGCATCATATTTTTTTATTGCACTTGAAACATTTTTAAACCCAACATCAACTTCGTGACAAACAAAGCCACATTTTTGTGCAACTTTATCAAGAAGATTACTGGTAGCCAAATTTTTAACGATATCACCTGACATATGGCGATACTTAATAAAATAATAATATAAAGAAGCTAAAATTTCATTGCTATCTACATAATTTCCAAGTTCATCAAGCATTCCCAATCTATCAGCATCAGAATCAAGACCAGCAATACAATCATAATGATAATCATTCAGATATTTCCGATCTTTTTCCATATTGTTCTTTGTTGGATTTGGCAACATATTTCCAAAAAAAGCATCATGATTATAATTGACAATTTTAATATTTTTAAAGCTCATTTTTTCAATAAGAGGAGATAATGAAGTAACACCTACACCATGTAAATCATCGATTAAAATATTAATATCGCTTCCTTGAATCTGTTGGTCCATAAAAGACTTTATATTCTCTACATACTCATCAATAAATGATATATATTCAATGAATCCTTTAGATAATGCTTCATCAAAGTCGATTATTTCTACATTTTTTAATAAAGCAATTTGCTGTTCTATTCGACTTGTTAAATTTATATCAGCATCCATGCCTTCTTTTTGAAAGACTTTAATACCATTGAAATAATAAGGGTTATGACTAGCAGTAATCATAATTCCAAAATCATAACTTTCTTTTTTAGTTTTAAACATTACTGCTGGAGTTGGTGTCGGTTCTTTAGATATCAAAACCTTAATACCATTATAGGCCAAAACTTCGGCAATCCACTTAGCAGCATAATCGGACATAAATCTGTAATCATATCCAACAACTATAGGCTTTTCGCTTTTTTCAAACTTAACAATATTAGCTATAGCCTTACCAACTAATTGAATATTATCACGTGAAAAATCATCCCCGATTACACCGCGAAATCCACCTGTTCCAAATTCAATTTTTTTATCATTCATAGTATTACGCTTTCTATTTTAAAACTTAGTATATTTAAAGGAATAAATTGTCATCTTTGAATTTTCTTGTCTTTGTTCACCAGCCCAAGAAGGACACCACGCTCCAATCCATACTTCCATGGCATGAGTTGGAACATTAGTTTCTATAACTGTTTGAAGAACATTATCTATATAAAATTCAACTTTTTTTCCGCAGTACCAATCAAAACGATAGGTATGTTTTTCATTATCTTGAAGATTATAATTCAATTTTGAATTAATATGAGTAGAATCACTTTCTGAAGTATATGAAGAATAAATAACATCATTAGAATTAAATGCTTCAATATCTATTTCATGGTTAACATTTCCATTATCAGCATAATAAAATGTCCAAAAAGCAGTTGCCACTCCACTTTTAGAAGTAGTGCTTGCTACAAATTCAAAACTGCCTTCTTCATATAACGCTTTGGAAATTAGGGCACCACCTACTCTATTTTTTCCATCTATATTAATTTCGGCATAACCTTCAGGAGTAAAAGAAACATTTTCTTCTTTTACTCCCCCATTTCCATCATTTCCCCATTTTCTTGTTACTGCGGTAAAACTTTTTTTAATGATTGAGCCTCATTTTCATTAATTCTATACCATCTAAAAGCAGAAGATGATTTATATATATTGTTTTCTTTTACCAAAACATTGATGGCATATACTCCAGGTTCTGTCGGAGCAGTTGTGCCTAAATTAGTTTCACCATCATCTTTGGTATAATAAACTTCATAATCAGCACCATCAGAGACTTTTACTGTAATTTCATATGGAGTACCATAAGTAAATATTGTTCCATTTTCTATCGATATTTCAATAACGGCTTCTTGCAATTCACTTGGACTATCAATTACATACCAAACAAAGACGTTTTTTGCTTTAAAAGTTGCATTTTCTTTTACTGCAACATTGATAGCATATGTTCCTGGAGCTGTTGGTTTATTTTGTCCAAGATTAGTTTCGCCATCATCCTTTGTATAAAACCATTCATAATCTGCTCCTTCAGAGACAGTAATTTGAATTGAGTAATCCTGTCCATAGGCCAAATGAGTTCCGCTTTCCATTGAAAAAGTAACTTCAGCATCTTGTTTTTCAACAGCTGGATCAATTACATACCAAACAAAAGCTCTAGATGAATTAAATAAAGCATTTTCTTTTACTGCAACGTTGATGGCATATGTTCCAGGTTCTGTTGGTTTGTTTTGTCCAAGATTAGTTTCACCATTATCTTTGGTGTAATAAACTTCATAATCAGCGCCATTTGATACTGCAACTTCGATTTGATAATCTTCACCATAAGTAAAATGAGTTCCACTAGCTACAGAAAAAGATATTTCTGCATCTTGCTTTTCAGTTTTAGCAACAATTTCAAACCATCTCCAAGTTTTTTTATTATCAAGAGGTGCAACAAATTCATCATTTTCAATGATTCTAACATTCACTGCATATAAACCAGGTTCTGTTGGAGCAGTTGCACCCAAATCGGTTTCTCCATCATCTTTAGTATAATAAACTTCATAATCAGCACCACTTGATACTGTGACTTCAATATTATATGGTTCACCTTGAGTAAATTTTGTTCCATTTTCTATAGAGAATGAAATTTCTGCTTCTTTTTTAACTGAAGGTGCTTTGATATAGTACCAAACAAATGCAGTTGTTGAACTATAATAAGCATTTTCAAGTGTAGTAACATTGATAGCATATAATCCTGGTTCCGTCGGAGCTTTAGAACCTAAATTAGTTTCTCCATCATCTTTAGTATAAAAGATTTCATAATCAACTACCGCATTAACTGAAACAATAATAGTTTTTAAATCATTTGTTAATAAAGTTGTTCCGTTTGTAAATGTCGTTCCATCATCAAGAGTAAATGTAATAGTTGGCTTTTCTTTTTCTATTGTACTTTTAATATTTATAGTATAGTAAGCTTGATATTTTTCTTCATATTTAATAATAACATCAGTCTGTCCTTCTTTATTCATGCTAGGAGCTATAACCATATCCAATGTTACTGGAACTTCTTTTTGGCTACCATCAGAATAATTGACTAAAATTGTTAAACCAGTTATATCAAGTTCTTCGCCAATATTATATTCTGTTTTATCTGGGTAATTTCCAATTTCAATAGAAGTAATACTGATAACATCAGTGCCCGATGATGATGTTGTTGAGGAAGAAGAGGTTGCTGAACTAGTACTAGAAGATGAACTAGGTTTACTAGATGAAGAACTACTTGAATTAGAAGAAATAGTTGAAGAAGATGAAATTACGGAAGAAGAGGTTGGTTGAATCGTAGAAGTAGAAGAAGAAGAAGAATCAGAAGAAGAAGAAGAAGAAGAAGCAGAAACAAAACAGATCGGAA
>ERZ779737.2670-NODE-2670-length-11387-cov-2.482351_pt1 | contig 11387 bp, 14 predicted proteins | sample MGYA00511889_ERZ779737 | MGnify/ENA primary metagenome ERZ779737 (study PRJEB29588, sample SAMEA2163575) | human gut metagenome | biome: human gut; feature: human-associated habitat; material: faeces | place: Denmark | collected 2008/2010 ...
GCGCCTACCGCAAGGTATTCGGCACGTCTCCAGGTGCGGACCGGGCAGGGCAGGAGACGAATACCGGAGGTCATCGAACCCGCTCTAAACAAGTTCCGGCATATTCGTTTTGATCTGATTTCGCAATCTGAGCTTTCGTTCTTCGGGCAGGAATGACGCCTCGATTCCGTTGACAGCCAACTGAAATATTTCCGCGGAGGTCAAGCCGAGGGCGAGCTGTACAGCGGTCCAGTTGTCGCTGGCATATCCGAGAAAGTAAGCGGGATCATCCGAGTTGATCGTAACGCATAATCCCCGGGCGAGCATTTGTTTCAGAGGGTGTTCCGAAAGATTTTTCACGACATTCAGCCGGAGATTGGAAATCGGGCACATCGTCAACGGAATACGTTTCTCCGCCAGAGTTTGCATCAAACGGGGATCGAGAATGGCGGCATTCCCATGATCTATGCGGTCGACATTGAGTTCAACCGCTTCACGGACATATTCAGCGGGCCCCTCTTCCCCGGCATGAACACAGATGCGGAATCCCCGTTCCCGGCACGCTTCGAAGTATGGTTTGAAACGCCATGGCGGATTCCCATTTTCAGCTCCGCCCATGCCGAAAGCGGCAATCTGATCATACCAGGGAGCCAACTGTTCCAGAGCCTGCAACGCCTCCTCAACAGGGCGGGTCCGCATTACCGTACCCATATAAAGACAGGAAATACGATCCCGCATATCATGAACGGCACTGAAAACACCACGCATGATTGCATGAAGCGGCGTCTTTTTTCGTTGAAAGATCTGCGGATTGAAAAAAAATTCCGTATGAATCACTCCATCGGCGGAAGCGCGTTGAAGATAAGCACTGGTCAGATCGTAAAAATCCTGTTCCGTAACAAGGACTTCACAGCCTTTATAATAGATCGCGAGAAAACCGGAAAGATCACGGAACTGAAAAGCCTCATGCAGCTCCTGTGGAGTTTTCCACGGCAACGGGATATGATTTCGTCCAGCAAGTCGGAACAGCATTTCCGGTTCGAGAGTTCCTTCCAGATGAACATGCAAATCGGTCTTCGGCATTTTTACGAAATCATACCGCCCTCCTGAATGTTTTGATTGCAAAGTCATCTGCATGCCACTTTCGATACCGTCTGAAAATTACGCAAGGAACTTGCAAATCTGCTGTTTTCCAATGGATTGCGCACTTCCTGATTGTACAAATTCTTTTCGGGGGAACAGGTAAAAATCCCCTCCCTGGTTACTATATCCCGGAGTTTGCCGTTTTCAAGCATCGAAACAGACGATTCATCCGCATCTGATATTGCAAACCACCGGATGGGAACAGCGTTAAAGAGCGATCGAAAAATTGTTCTAGATAAAAAATTTTGTAAGATTCTGGAATCGGAACAATCTTCTGGTTGAACTTTAAATTTGTTTCATCCATAATATATTTACGATAAAAGGAGAATATGAACATGAGCAAGAAAAAAAATTCGGAATGTCTCAGCGGAGTTGAAGTTTCGCCATCTCCTGCAGGTCGGACGGCGATTCTGCAACTGCTCCCGCTTTCGATTCCGGAATTTGCCGAGGCAGGAATCATGATGGATCGTGCGAGCGCCCTTTTCAAAGGATTCATGCCGGTACTCTACGATTTCAATGTTGAACCGAAACTGTTTGATCGCAACGGTTACATGACCGGTACGGTACGCGATGCCCGTCAGTTTGATCAACTTCAGCAACCTGTCCAACGCTGCGGAAGTGTCCGTTTCAACACTCCCGAATAGCTCTCGGAGCTGCAATCCCGACTTCACACAAGTTCCGTTTCCTGATACCGAACGTCGCCCCTGCCCCGGTGCTGTGATCTATTCCGGAAAGCTGACTCCGACGATCGAGAAGCCCGATTTGTCAAATTCGTCGATACCGCGGATCTCATTACCGCATAACGGGAAAAAGGCTCGTTGAATTGAATTGCCGATGAGAGAAATTCCAGTCCTTCCACCGTATGGCCATGATCTGGTGCCGGAGGAGGAACGATGGTGGCGGAAGATGGGTGCCGATAATCCGGCATAAAAAAGGCCAGACGATGTAAACGACTGGCTGATAAGATCAAATTGGAGCCAATGATCGGAATCGAACCGATGACCTATTCATTACGAGTGAATCGTGATACGCTCAAAACAGATGAAATGCGTCAAGAATGCTTCAAACAGCCTTGAAAAACCTACTTGAAATGGCGAGAGTGGAGCTGTATATTCCAGAGTAAAAACATCAGGATTTGCAATGAGTGTATTCAAGAGAAAAACGAGCTCTGGAGAAACGCAGGAGTACCACTATCGATTCATGAAAAGTGGTAAGTTGTATTTAGGGGTTTGCGAGGGATGTTTCGATGAAAAGTCGGCTCGTGATTATGAGACACGGATTCGTGCCGCAGCATCAGAATTGGCTACACAGAAGAGCGTAAAGGCTCTTGTTGAGAATTTCAGAGATGAGCTATCGGGCGGGGAGAAAATTCTTCTAAAAGATGCCTGCTCCGTATTTGACTCGAAGCCAAGCAGACGTGAGGCAAGTCAGACGCACAAGAATAACCGAATGTCTCGATTCAATGATTTTGTCCTGTTCATGTCATCGAAGTATCCTGATGTAAGATATCTGAATGATGTCAAACCCAAGCATGCTGAAGAGTATGTTGCTCAAATAAGGACGGCAGGTCGTTTTTCGAAGCAGGTAAACACCCATACAGGCCGTTATGAGACACATTCAATCAAATTATCAACCCACACTCAAAACCGCTATCTAAAGGACATCAAGGGGATTTTTGACAGACTTGCGAAACAATGTGGAATCATAGAGAATCCATTTTCTGACATACAGCCGGTGGTGGAACGGAAAGAGACCAGAGAGCCATTTACAGAAAGAGAGATAGAGCTTATCTTGTCGAAATCTCCGACGTTTATTCGGGACATTTTCATCGTAGGATTTTTTACGGCTTTTCGAGAGGGAGATATTTCAACTCTACGATGGGATGAGATTTTGTGGGACAAGTGGATTATCCGAAGAAAACTTCTAAAAACTGGAGTGGTTGTGGAGATTCCAATTATGCCCCCCTTGGCGAAATTTCTACAGGAAAAGCTAGGAAATGGTTCTGAATACGTGCTACCTGAGCACGCTAGAATGTATCGAGAAAATCCGTCTGGAATATCATATCGTGTAAAAAAGTTCCTTGAGGAAGATTTGAAAATAGCCACGACCAAAAAGGTAGAGGGACGCTCTCGCGCCGTTAGTGTCAAGGATGTTCATAGCCTGCGGCATACATTCTGCTACTTTGCTGGTGTTGCCGGGATTCCTCTCGTTGTCGTTCAAAGCATTGTAGGACACATGACCCCGGAAATGACCGCTCACTACACGGCTCACGCTGACAGAAAGACGAAACGCGAAAAACTGTCGATGCTACCGTATTTCGATTCGATGACTGCAGAGACAAGGCGAACAAATCTTGTGGAGCAAACCCGGATCAGGTTGCTTGACATCATCAAGAACGCTGATGATGCGACGCTGAACCGGGTTGCCGCAATTCTTATGCCTGCAAAGCCTAAAAAGTTGTTACTTCGTAGTAAAGAACCGGAAAAATCCATACGATGAGTGCTCTTGCATCCGTGGTTTCTCCTGAGAGCAAAACGGTGTTATCGCATACGCTATGAATGAAGAACTGCGATCCGTTGCGGCTATAACGGCCGATTATCGCAACATCAGCAGAGGCCGGGTTTGCTATCACCAGTCCGTTATTGTGCGGTTTCTCGCTGGTGCATGCAAAAATTCTTGTTTTTGCAGGAATAACAGGCGCCAGAGAATTGTCGTCGATATCAACCGCAAAGACTCCTGATATATTAGAATGCTTGGGGCGATATTCAGAAAGGCCGGAGCTATTTTTCTTGGCAAACTGGATGACGGATTCAAGGGTATTGTCAAATCCTTTGAGGCTATTGAGTTGAAAGATCGGAACCATCTGTGGAAGATATTTAGGTTCGAATACATACGACGACTGGTGTTCTGTTGCGCTGGAATACTGCTCCTTCCCTGAATCGTCAATGAAGATTCGATCTTCCGGCAGATATTTTTTTATCAACGGGAACAGAGCTGCCCATTTGATCGATGTAATCCCATTCCCAACCTTTCGCCACTTTGTGATACTGGCTGGCGATACCCCCATTCTTCGCGAAAACTCTTCGTATGTTAATTCGTTCTCGTGCAGGTAACGCTCAACGGCTCGGGAAATCTCGCTGTCTACTTTCATGATGTCACCCTGTGCTTGTGCGTGCGTGGTTTGTGGTTGCATATAAATTATACCATGTTTACATGATTTTTCAAGCATTTTTCAGTTAATAGGGGAAATATTTAAGTAAAAAAAGAACTCCGCTTCTTGATTTTACTGTTTTAACTATTATATTATAAATATAGTAAAGAAAGGAGGTAAAAACGATGTATGAGAGAAACGGACTTATGGTCAAGCTTCGTAACAAGAAGGTGATCTCCTACATCCGTGGGATCACGGACAAGAGCGTTACGGAGATCGTGGAAAACGCGCTTCGGAAGCGGTTGGGAATCCCCTTAAAGACAAACTACAATCGGACGCTGAAACTGAAGAAAAATCCGGCGAATCTGAATTCGTTCCCGGTGAAAATTTCTGACCAGGAACTGATCGATTACCTTGTGAACCTGAGATCGGTTCACGGGGTTATGAATCGTTACTGCGTGGAAAATGCTATTCTGGAAGTGATGAGGGAGAAATGAAAGAGATTCCTGAGAATGTTGTGGAGTCTGTCTCTTGTCTCCTGAAGCCGTATGGAGTTGATTTTCAAGAACTCCTGAGACGGTCGAAACGAACAGATGTGTCTACTGAAAAATGCAAGTACATGACGGCGAGGCAAGCGAGCATGTTTTGTGGACTCTCTGCCAAGACAATTCGGGACAAGGTTTTGTCTGGCGAGATAAAGGCGATCAAGATCGGACGGTCGAATAAGAGCCGGGTTTTGATTGCAAAAAACGATTTTGAACGGTGGCTTGAGGGGTTCTCTAGCCGAGATGAACAAATGGCATAAAATGCCGGATATGGAGGTCAGTATGAGTGGAGAGTTGTCGATTACAAATGAGATGGTTGCGGCCTTGGACAAGGCAGCAGCAAATGGGATCATTGCGCAACGTGAGGCTAGTCAGTTCAAGCGGACGCTGTTGGTATCCACGGCTATGGGGGAGCTACAAAACCTGCTGACGCCGAAGATCATGGCGCCGATCATGAATTTGCAGAACAAGTCGCTTGGATTCCGGACAGACAATCCGAACGGGTATCCTGTCGATGTTGTCCGCGATTGCCTGATTGAGGCTACGCTCAAGGGAGTTTATCCGGTCGGGAATGAGTTCAATATCATTGCCGGGCGGTGCTACATCACGAAAGAAGGGTACTTTCACAAGCTGCATGACATCCCGAATTTCAGCTGGGTTGAGATCCCCGGCATTCCCCGCAACGTGGGAGACAACGGTGCGATCATCAAAGTGGCGCTGGAATGGACGTACAATGGGAAATCGAGTACAAAGGAGCTGGAACTTGCGATTCGCGTGAATCGCGGAATGGGTGCTGACGCTATCATCGGGAAAGCGCTGCGGAAAGCAAGAGCCTGGCTGTATACCACGATCACGGGGCAGGACATCGGAGACGGAGAGGCGGATGGAGACATTATTGACGTTGAAGCCAAGGAAAGTCCGTCTCCTTTTGAGGCGGATCCGAAAGTGGATTCCGGATCGGAAGAGCAGGAAACGCTTCCAATGTAATTTGTCATGCCCTCCCCCCCCCCTCTGCTATGGAGGGGGAATAAAACACAGGATGTACAATCAATGGATCACCACGAATTTTCCCCGAGTCGACTGGAGCAATACCGTCTCTGTCCCGGTTCGTATCATATGCAGAAAGAGCTTCCGGAAGTTGAAGGAGAATGGGCTGCGGAAGGACGGTTGCTGCATAAGGCGATTGAAACAGGCGTTTACGATGAGTTGACAGATGACCAGATTGCCACGGTTGATGATTGCGAGTTATTTGCCCTCTCTCTCATTCAATCCCCGAAGGATGCTGTTGTGGAAAAGGAGAAAAGGCTCACAATAACCGATGCCGACGGAAGCGTTCTATCGTTCGGAATCGTCGACTGGATCGTTATTGAGAATGGCGCATTGACGGTCATCGACTGGAAGTTTGGTTACACGCCGGTAAACAATGTGAACGAAAACATCCAGCTTGCGGCCTATGCGCTGGCAGCGATGCAGGAGTATCGCGTCAATAGTTGCGACTGCTGGGTTTATCAGCCGAGAATCCACAGAAAAAGCCACCATGTGTTTACCAATGGGGAGGCGATCAGATCGAACATCAGAAGCATCATCAAGCGTGCGAAGAGCGAGAACCTGTCACTGAAGCCGTCTGATTCCGCGTGCCGGTATTGCCGTGCCCGTCTCAACTGCCCGGCGTTTCGCCTGAAATACCAGCGTATAAGCGCGTGTAAGCGCGATTATGATCTTTCCGATACATCCACCCTTGTTTCGCTTTATGAGTCATCCAAGGGGTTAAAAACGTTCATAAACGAGATTGAATCGGCAGTAAAGTCGATGATTGAGCGCGATGGACGTTGTGGTAAGTATGTCTTTCAGACCTCCGAGGGGTCGAGAGAGGTAAAAGACCTGAATGCACTCTATGCGCTGTACAGGGATCTGATTACTCCTCAAGAGTTCAACTCGGTGTGTAAGTTGACATTAACGAAGTTTGAAAGCCTGGTTTCCTCAAAGCTGACTGCAGAAGCAAAGGCTCGGGGTGAAACGTTGACATTGAAAGACGCAAAGGCGGAATGCTACAACAGGATGAGGCATCTTATAACACGCGGAAATCCGACGAAGAAAATTGTGGAAAGCGCCTGAACGATGGACCGAGGCTGGATAAAACTGCACCGTTCCATGCTGAAATGGGAGTGGTTGAAAGATGAGCGAATGGTACAGATGTTCATCTATCTGCTTTTGTCCTGCAACTCTGAGCCTGGAGTGTTTCACGGGGTAACTGTGCTGCCGGGAGAGGTGGTCGTCGGTCGAAAGATGTTGTCGGAACGTCTGGGAATGCAGGAGCGCGTGGTTCGTTCCACGCTGGACAAACTGGTGTCCACCGGAGAGATCACGAAGTGGAGCAACAACCACTTCACCAAGATCACAATTCGGAATTGGGAGAAGTATCAATTTGTCGATTCCGCCAACCACTTGTCCAACCAAACGCCAACAAACGGCCAACCGTTTGTCCAACCAGAATTGGGAATTTTACCCTCAAAAAGCGAGAAAACGGAAGAAAAATCCGCCAACCACTTGTCCAACAAAACGCCAACCGTTTGTCCAACCACAGGCCACAAACAAGAAGAAAGAATATATAAAGAAAGTATCTACTGCGTAGATACCAAAGAAAGTCCAGCAGCACCTCATGATGAGCCGGTCAAGCGGAAAAGGAAGGATCGTCCTGAGTCACCGGAGGACGTTGTGGAATATTGTCGGAGCCGAGGGAACAATATCGACGGACGTTTTTTTTACGACAAGATGGAAGCCCGAGGATGGGTTTTCAAGGATGGCCGCCCCGTCAAGGACTGGAAGGCATGCATTCGAACATGGGAGCGGTATGAAAAGCAGAGCGCCGCGAATCAGACAATGGTGAATCGTCCTGCCGGAGATGAAATTTGGAAAGGAAAAACAAGAAAGATGGAAGAAAAAGACATAGGAGGCGCGGGTTTTTTATGATGTTTCAGATGAATGAGCTTTTAGGTGAGGTCGTCAGAGAGGCGAAGCAAAAAAAGCGCAGCCCTGATCAGAAGAAGTTTCGCGCTCAAAAAGTGATTGCGGAAAAAGAGCTGTTGGACACCGGATACGACAAGCGATATCCGAAGTTATTTGATGATGTGGCAAGTTATGCGGCATTATGGCGAATGGGATTTGCGTCGACAGGCTACATGCTCATGGGAGGAACCGGGTGCGGAAAGACCGAGGCGGTAAAGCGTCTCTCGGCCATGCTGCGGATTGAATTTGTCACTACCGGAGAGTTGATGGAGGCGTTTGGAACGCCGGATTATTACCGGATGATAAGACAGCCGGATTTTTTCTCAGGGAAGCCTCAGGCGCTGATTATCGATGAAATAGGGACGGAGCCGAGGCCGTTTATCCACTTTGGGACAAAGTACAATGTGATCGCGGATGTTCTGCGTGAAAGGTACGATGCGTTCAAGTTTCATGGGGCGAGGACGATTGTTACAACGAATCTCTGCTTTGAAGAACTGGCAGAGGCTTACGGCGACCGTGTTGAGTCGCGGTGCTGGGAGATGTTCCGGTCAAAGCAATATAGCAGTGACGATTTTCGAAAAACAGCATGCTGAAATGGCGGTCAGAAAAAACAGGATAAAAAATGTTACAACTACTTGACAATGTGCAATATGGTGCTATATTATGGGTAAAGGACGTAAGAAATCCTTTACCAAGCGGCAGTCGAACCGTCACTCGGCGCGACTCCGGTAATCTCGTGGCAGATGCCCTGCATTCGTGTGCTTTGGGCTTGCCGGATGGCGGTATCCGCAAGGACCCGCGCCCAGCTTGGTATGGGTTTCTTACCTCCGGCAAGCCCTTTTTTGCTGTCGTAAGAAGCAGCGAAAAAGCAAACAGTAACGCCTAAAACCAAGAAAGGGCGTAACGATGAACGATCTGTTCACACCTGCCGGGGCTGGGAACATCCAGTCGGGAACCAGAATCTTCAGCTTCAACGGAATCCCCGTGCGCACTGTCATCAAAGACAACGAACCGTGGTTTGTCGCTAAGGACGTGGCCGATATTCTCGGTTACTCTGAAACTGCGGCAATGGCAAGACGTTTGGACGAAGATGAAAAAACCACTCTGCAGATTTCGCAGACTGGTTCAAATTACAAAACAAATGTCGTTTGCATTACTGAATCAGGATTATACAGTGCGATCATCGGCAGCAGTTTGCCGGAGGCGAAGCGTTTCCGTAAGTGGGTGACTTCCGAGGTTCTGCCGAGCATTCGTGCTACCGGGGGGTACATTGGTGCCGCTCCAGACGATGATGAGGCCTCGATTATGGCCCGTGCGCTTGAGATTGCTCATGCGACGCTTGAACGGAACAAGGCGCGTCTGGAGGAGGCGAACCGGGAGATCAAGCAGCTTGCTCCTGATGCCGAATATGCCAGAGATGTTCTTGCATCCTCGAACCTGCACACAGTGAACTCCATTGCGGTTCATCTGGGGATCAGCGCGATCAAACTGAACAGATTTCTGGTGGATCGCGGATTCATCTACAAGCAAGGGGATATTTACTGCCCGTCCTGCAAAATTCGCGACAAGGGATATTGCGACTTTCATGTGGTTCCGTACATCAACAGCAACGGAGACAAGATGACCCGTGAGCATTTGAAATGGACGGAGGCGGGTCGGAAATTCGTGATCGAAGAGTACAACAAAAGCAGTAAGAATATTGGAGCATAACATGGAAGAGTACAAGAACTTCACCGATGAAGAGTTGATCCGTGCTGTCGAACTGATGGTTTCCAGTGATGACCTGAGGATTCGCGAGGTGGACGAAGCGCTGCTGGCGGTGTTCGGGTATTCCGGCGCAGAGGTTCGTGAACAGCTTGACTCGGGTGAATGTCTGAACGATCGACCGTTGCGTATCATTGCGTAGTACGAGCGATTGAAAAGACCGTATCCCTGTGCTATATTGGCAAAAACCACCAGTATAGCACGGGGATAAGATGAAACCGGAGAGTGAACTGTTTATTCTTCACGGGAACAGTGTAGGAATCAGTGTTTTCGATTTTTTCAAGTGGTGGAGCGGAGACATGCTGACCAATTCCGTCCGCGGAGTTCTTGCCGAATATATTGTTGCTATGGCGCTCGGATGCGAAGAAGGCACTCGACTGGGGGCGTGGAATGAATTTGACCTGGTGGGGCCGGATGGTATCCGGGTTGAGGTGAAATCGTCTGCATATCTCCAGAACTGGCACCAGACGAAATTGTCGAAGATTGTGTTTTCGATCTCGCCGTCGCGAAGTTATGATTACGATTCGGGACGCTATATGGACGGTCTCGAGCGACGTTCCGATGTTTATGTCTTCTGCGTATTTGAGTGCACGGATCGCCGGAAAGCAAGATTGTCTGATTTGGATCAATGGGGCTTCTACGTGATGAGCACATCGGAGATTAATCGCCGGTTTGGAAATCAGAAAACAGTTTCTATCGGATCTCTTTTGAAAGCCGGGGCACAGCGTATCTGCTACACAGAACTGCGTAGCTCGGTGTGTCAAGCTGCTTGCCGTTAATTGTATGTTGTTGATCTTCCCAGCTGTTCTTTTTTTGCTATTTTTACCAAATTAACTTGCAATACGGTAAAAATAGTCTATATTACATTAACGACACATATCACTTTGAACAGCAACGAATAACGATGGAGGTTGCCATGGAATTTGAAGATTTGAAGGTTCAGGAGCTGCGGGAAGCTGCCCGACATTTTGTGCCGGAGACAAGAAAGACAGGCAGTGTGGCTCACACGGGGTCGAAAGAGGATCTGATTGCTCTTCTGCGGAGCAAGGGAATCATGCCTTGCGAGGTCAAGGAGTTCTGCGACGGTAATAAGAAGGCAGAGCCTCCGAAGGAGTTGACTCCGTCGATTCCCTTGATTACCAGTCCGGCTAATCCGAAGGTTCAGCAGCCTGAAGAGTCCGGACGTGGAGCGGAAGATGATGAGCTTGAGATCATCCGGCGAATCATCAACAAGAACAGCAGGCCATCCGGGGTGGATGAAAAGGTCGTTGCCGCAATCGTTGACGACAAGCTGAAGGAATTTCGGAAGCGCATGGTCAACGTCGTAGAGGTCAAGCAGCCGGGAGATCAGCCGAACAAGGTGATCGGGGCGTGCCATTACCTGACGGAGACAATCGCTTTTGTCACAAATCAGGGAATTCACCAGATGCTGGTTGGGCCGGCTGGCAGCGGAAAAACGACCTGCTGCGAGAAAGTCGCTGAGATGTTGAATCTCACGTTTTATCCGATGAGCGTCGGCCCGCAGACGACAAAGAGCGACCTGCTAGGGTTCATCGATGCTGCGGGAAACTACCACACGACGCCGCTCCGCGAGGCGTTTGAGCACGGCGGGCTGCTCCTACTCGACGAGGTGGATGCGGCAAATGCGGGAGTTTTGACGATCATCAACAGCCTGCTGGCGAATGGCTACTGCTCGTTCCCTGATGGTGTGAAGAAGAGGAGCGAGAATTTTCGCTGCATCTGCGCGTGCAACACCTACGGCCGTGGCGCGGATCGGCAGTATGTCGGGCGCAACCAGT
>ERZ779737.2675-NODE-2675-length-11366-cov-20.586243_pt1 | contig 11366 bp, 8 predicted proteins | sample MGYA00511889_ERZ779737 | MGnify/ENA primary metagenome ERZ779737 (study PRJEB29588, sample SAMEA2163575) | human gut metagenome | biome: human gut; feature: human-associated habitat; material: faeces | place: Denmark | collected 2008/2010 ...
GGAGAAAGGAGAATAATCCATTACCCTCAAAAGAGGATAATTGGATTATACGTAAGTTATGGAAAGTATTTTTTCTATTATTTTTGCATTTCTGGTGGAAGCCATCATTCTCCTGCAATATGCCAGCCGGCTATTTTCTCCGAAACGCCCCCTGTCCGACAGGCTTGTCGTGCTGAGCCTTTTGTATATCTGCCTGTGTGCGACAGCCTTTTTTAATATCAAATGGTTGAATATGCTTTTATATTTGTTGGCTAATTTCCTGTTTCTGGTCACGCAATACGATGTCAAATGGCGTGTAGCTGCCTTCCATTCCGCATTGCTTGCTGCTGTCATGGGGATGTGCGAGCTGATCGTATATAGTATCATCGCCCGGACCGCTCCCCATTTTTATATGCAGATGGATTCTCTTCACAATACGATTCTTTTTATCCTGTGCAGCAAGATCTCCTTTTTTGCAGTCATTTATCTGCTTACGCATTTGTTCAAAAGTCTGCAGGAAACAACGGATCCCTACGATAACTCTGTTTTGCTGCTGATGATCATTCCCGTCACATCGGTATTCATCATGCTTACTTTTGTGGGAATAGGTGATCAGTATACATTGACCCCCGGGACGAACCGGATGATCTCTCTCAGTGCCTTTTTCCTGTTACTTATGAATCTGCTGGTATTTGGAATCAATCAGTACAATCGGGAAAAAAATCGGAAATATACAGAGGTGCATCTGTTACTGCAGAAGGAAACAGATTTTACGGAATATTATAAGATGCTGCTCTCGCAGAGTGAAAACCAGGCAATTCTCATTCATGATATTAAGAAGCATTTGCAATCCATTGCATCTCTGAACGAACAGAATGCCCCGGACAAAGTCAACGCCTATATTAACGAACTGCTTCTCTCTTCGGATTTCAAAGAGTCCGCCCGCATCTGCGACAACGAACTTCTGAACGCCATTATGGCAAGGTACAGGCGGCAGTGTACTGAACAGGGAATCAGTTTTACCGCTGACATCCGCAGTGGTGTACTGCATTTTCTGCCGGACAGTGACCTTACTTCTCTTTTTTGCAATTTGCTGGATAATGCCATGGAAGCTGCCGGGAAAGTTCCCGACGCTTATATCGAAGTTAATGGCAGCAAGCGGGAAAATACACCTTTTGTTCTGGTCACAGTGGTCAATTCCTGCCGCGTAAACCCTTTTAAAAATGATGCGGCAGATCCAGCCACTACCAAAGCGGATAAGCGTTCTCACGGCTTCGGGCTGAAAAGCATCCGCAAGATCTGCGAAAAATACCACGGGGATATCCAAATGTACTATAACGATGCTACTCTGACCTTCCACACGGTGATAACGCTCCGGGGATAGGCTCCCTTATTCCCACATTCCCGTCACAAAGCACATCAGCGCCGCCCAGGTATATAAGGGATAAAACAGTCCCTGGTCATCCACACCGGCTTTTAGGATTTTCTGTGCTTCTTCTTGGGTCACCAATAAAAAGCCGTCAAAGCATTCCGTGCCAACGGCACCTTCCTGGCTTACCTTCGGCATTTCTTCCCGGTTCAGAGTGATCTGCACCAGTGCATTGCTCTCGTCCGTCATGCCGGGGGTGCTGAATACCAGCGGATTCACCAGCCGGATGCTGTCACTCTCTTCCAGTGCAATACCGGTCTCCTCACGAAGTTCCCTGATTGCCGCATGGAATACGGGATTTTCTTCCTTCGCATCCTCCGGATCTAATAGTCCTGCCGGAACGCTTAACAGGAACTGTCCCGCCGGATAGCGATACTCACGGCTCAGGCAAAGTCTCGGCTCTTGATCCTTAACATTCAGGATCACGACACAGCTTACCGCATCCGGCAGCATCTGTTTAAATTCTTCGTCATTCTTTACTGCCGCCAGATTCTCAACGCTTCTTCTGGTGGCATCAAAATAATGTTTTCCCGGCTCATATTGCAGATCAAATACCTTGATGAATCTGCTGTCATAGACGGTCTCTACCTGTTCTTTTTTTATGATCGGTCTGTTCTCCATTTTCATTTCCTCTTTCTGTTTTCCTGTGTTGCAACATCGCACACTATCTACCGTTTCGTTCTGCTGTGCCGCCGTCGTTCTGCAATTTTCCCGCTTCCCAGGCGGCTTTTCCCAGGCTGCAAAGTACCTGCTCGTAACGCTTCTGCGCTTTTTTCCAATGGATGAGCTTATGCCACCCTTGCACATAATCCGGTCTGCGGTTCTGGTATTGTAAATAATAGGCATGTTCCCACACATCTATCAGAAATATGGGAGTATACAATTTCAGGTCCGGCACATCCTGGTTCGCTGTGGTCAGGATCATAAGGGTGCCGTCCTGATCACTTACAAGCCATGTCCAGCCGGAACCGAATACTCCTATGGCACTCTGCGACATCTTCTCTTTCCATTGTCTCACGGATCCGAAATCCCGGATCAATGCCTCCGCCAGTGCTCCACAAGGCTCCTGCCCCACAGGGCTTCGCATGCTGTCAAAATACAGCTGATGATTGTATACGCCGCCACCGTTATTGTGAATACTTTCCCGGGCTTCCTCCTGCAAGGATGCAAGTTTATTATCCTCCGAAGTGAGCAGTTCCGTCAAGGTCATTTGCTGTAACTGAGGATAATCCGCGAGAATTGTATTCAACTTGTCCACATAGGTCTGATAATGCTTATCATGGTGAAAATGCAGTGTCTCCTCATCCAGTACCGGAAGCAGGGCATCATATTCGTAGGGCAGGGGCTGTGCTACAAAAGGATAATGTTCTTCTAACATGAGACTCCAATCCGCCTGTGGGATACAGGCTTGCAATCATACAATATTTACCATACGCCTATTATATGCCGCACTTACGGATTTTATTTTCGGATTTGCACTTTTGCAGTCAGCGTTCTTCTCTTTTTGACATAAATTAAGCAGGAGAGAAAATTTTTTAAATATTCCCTCCTGCTCAATTTCATTTTTTATATTTTTACAGCTGTGCAATATCCACCAGTGTCAGTTCCTTACAGTCGTTCATATGCTCCATGCTGGTCACGAGAGCATTGGCGGTGTCCATTGCGGTGATGCAGTAGATACCGGTCTCGATAGCGGTACGGCGGATCAGGAAGCCGTCTCTGGTCTTGTCACGGCCCTGGGTAGGGGTATCGATGACAAGGTCGATCTTGTGTCCCAGGATCAGGTCCATAACGGTCGGGGATTCCTGAGAGATCTTGTTGACCTTTCTCGCCTTCACACCTGCCTCATTCAGAGCAGCTGCGGTACTTCTGGTAGCATAAATGGTGTATCCCAGCTTTTCGAAGCGTCTTCCGACTTCAATGGCTTCACCCTTATCCGCATCCTTTACGGTGATGATCATGTTCTTATACTTGGGCAGTTCTACACCTGCTCCCAGGAATGCCTTGTACAGTGCCTCGTTGAAGCTCTTGGCAATACCCAGACACTCACCGGTGGACTTCATCTCCGGTCCTAAGCTGATCTCAGCACCACGGATTTTCTCGAAGGAGAACACGGGCATCTTGATGGCAAAATACTCTGCCTCAGGCTGTAAGCCGGGCTCGTAGCCAAGCTCACGGATGGTCTTGCCGATGATCACTTCGGTAGCCAGATCCACGATAGGAATGCCGGTTACCTTACTGATATAAGGTACAGTACGGGAAGAGCGGGGGTTAACCTCAATGACATATACTTCCTCACCGATGGCAATGAACTGGATATTGATCAGTCCCTTGACATGCAGTGCCTTTGCCAGTCTTCTGGTGTACTCTGCGATCTTCTCTTTTACTACTTTATCAATGGTCGGAGCCGGGTATACGGAGATACTGTCTCCGGAGTGGATACCGGTTCTTTCGATATGCTCCATGATACCGGGGATCAGGATATCGGTACCATCGCATACAGCATCGACCTCAATCTCCTTACCCTGTAAATACTTATCTACCAGGATCGGGTGATCCTGTGCGATACGGTTGATGATCTCCATGAATTCTTCGATCTCTTCATCGGAAATAGCGATCTGCATGCCCTGTCCGCCCAATACATAGGAAGGACGTACCAGTACAGGATAGCCCAGTCTGTTGGCAACCGCCTTAGCTTCCTCTGCGGTGTATACGGTACCGCCGGCTGCACGGGGGATCTCGGTCTCTTCCAGAATCTTGTCGAACAGTTCTCTGTCCTCAGCGGCATCTACATCCTCCGCCTTGGTGCCCAGGATGGGCACGCCCATCTTCATCAGGCTCTCGGTCAGCTTGATAGCGGTCTGTCCGCCGAACTGTACCACAGCACCATCGGGATGCTCAATATTTACGATAGATTCCACATCTTCCGGAGTCAAAGGCTCGAAATACAGCTTGTCCGCAATATCGAAGTCGGTACTTACAGTCTCCGGGTTGTTGTTGATGATAATGGTCTCATAGCCTGCCTTGGAAAATGCCCAGGTAGCATGTACGGAACAATAGTCGAACTCGATACCCTGTCCGATACGGATAGGACCGGAACCCAGTACCAGGACTTTCTTGCGTCCGGTGGTCTCCTTGGCTTCGCACTCGCCGCCGAATACGGAGTAATAATAAGGAGTGGAAGCTGCGAACTCTGCGGCACAGGTGTCTACCATCTTGTAAACAGCATTAATGCCGTTGTCATAACGCATCTTCTTGATCTCTTCCTCGGTCTTGCCGGTCAGTCTTGCGATGACGTTATCCGGGAACTCGATTCTCTTGGCTTCCTTCAGCAGATCCACTGTCAGGGGCTGTGTCTCCAGTGCATGCTCCATCTCGGTCAGAATGGCGATCTTGTCAATGAACCACAGGTCGATCTTTGTAATGTCGTGGATCTGTTCATAACTGATACCCTTACGGATTGCTTCAGCGATCACATAGATTCTCTGGTCATCCACGATCTTCAGACGCTCTAACAGTTCCTCCACAGACAAAGTGCTGAAATCATAGCTGCGTAGGCAGTCCACATGCTGCTCCAGGGAACGGATGGCCTTCATCAGTGCTCCCTCGAAGTTATTGCAGATACTCATAACCTCACCGGTTGCCTTCATCTGTGTGGTCAGAGTACGTTTTGCAGTGATAAATTTGTCGAAAGGCAGTCTGGGGATCTTTACTACACAGTAATCCAGTGTCGGCTCGAAGCTGGCATAGGTCTTGTGGGTAATGGCATTTTTGATCTCATCCAGAGTAAAGCCCAGTGCGATCTTCGCTGCTACCTTTGCAATGGGGTAACCGGTCGCCTTACTTGCCAATGCAGAAGAACGGCTGACACGGGGATTCACCTCGATAACACAATATTCAAAGCTGGTGGGATGCAGTGCAAACTGTACGTTACATCCACCGGTGATCTGCAGTTCGTTGATGATCTTCAGAGCGGAAGTACGTAACATCTGGTACTCCTTGTCGCTCAGGGTCTGGGAAGGCGCTACTACGATACTGTCTCCGGTATGCACGCCGACGGGATCGATGTTCTCCATGTTACATACGGTGATGCAGTTGCCTGCGCTGTCACGCATTACTTCGTACTCGATCTCTTTCCAGCCCGCGATACAACGCTCTACCAGTACCTGTCCTACACGGGACAGACGTAAACCGTTCTCCAGGATCTCTTCCAGTTCTACCTGATTGTGTGCAATACCGCCGCCGGAACCGCCCAGGGTATAAGCAGGACGCAGTACAACAGGATAGCCTATGGTGTTAGTGAATTCCACACCGTCTTCCACGTTCTCAACGACCTTGGATGCTGCACAGGGCTCGCCGATACGCTCCATCAGATCCTTGAACTCCTGACGTCCTTCCGCATTACGAATGGTAGCTGCGGTAGTACCTAACAGCTTTACATTGTGAGCTGCCAGGAACCCGGACTCCTCCAGCTCCATGCCGAGGTTCAGACCAGCCTGTCCTCCCAGGGTGGGAAGAATGCTGTCGGGCTTTTCCTTTTCAATGATCTGCTCCAGAACCTTTACGTTCAGGGGCTCAATATATACCTTATCTGCGATATCTTTATCGGTCATGATGGTCGCAGGGTTGGAGTTCACCAGGATTACCTCTACTCCCTCTTCCTTCAGGGAACGGCAGGCCTGGGTACCTGCATAGTCGAATTCCGCTGCCTGTCCGATGACAATAGGACCGGAGCCGATTACCATTACTCGTTTTACATTAGGATTCTTGGGCATCTTAGTTCTCTCCTCTCATCATATGAATGAACCGGTCAAACAGGTAACCGGAGTCCTGGGGTCCCGGACATGCTTCCGGATGGAACTGTACGGTGAAAATGTTCTTGCCGGTGTAGGACAGACCCTCGTTGGTACCGTCGTTGACATTGATGAATGCGGGAACCGCTACGGACGGATCCAGCTTATCGGTATCTACCACATAGCCGTGGTTCTGAGAGGAAATATATACTCTTCCGGTCATCAGATCCTTTACCGGGTGGTTGCCTCCTCTGTGTCCGTATTTCATTTTGTGGGTATCTGCGCCGGTAGCCAGAGCCATCAGCTGATGTCCCAGACAGATTGCGAAAATAGGAATCTCGGTATCGTATAACTTTTTGATCTCGGCGATCACACCGGTACACTCCTTGGGGTCCCCCGGTCCGTTACTTAACATGATACCGTCTGGATTATCATCAATGATCTCCTGTGCAGGAGTTCCTGCGGGGTATACGGTCACCTCACAGCCTCTCTCTGCCAGGGATCTGGCGATATTTCTCTTAGCTCCCAGGTCTAACAGAGCTACCTTCAGTCCCTGTCCGGACAGCTCCGTTACCAGTGCGGGCTTGGGCTCTCTGACACCCTTTTCATAAGCTTCTTTATCAAAACGCGCTGCACCGGAGAGCGGTCCGTTCTGTGCCAGATCCGTGGTGGGCGCTACCACATATTTTTCCTTGCAGGTCACCTTTTCCACGACCTTGCCTGTGGTATACTCCTTCAGCTTCGGAAGTACTTCGTTCAGGTCATAGGCTTCGTTGGTGGTGATCATGCCGTTCATGGTACCCTTCTCACGCAGGATCTTGGTCAGCGCACGGGTATCGATACCGGCGATACCGGGCACGCCGTTCTCCTCTAAGTATTCCTGTATTGTGCAGTCACAGCGGAAGTTGCTGGGAATACGTGAAAGCTCTCTGACGATGAATCCATCCGGCCAGGGTCTCTCCGACTCGCAGTCATCCCTGCATATGCCATAGTTACCGATCAGGGGGTAAGTCATGCATACAGCCTGTCCTGCATAGGACGGATCCGTCAGGACCTCCAGATATCCGGCCATGGATGTGTTAAATACGATTTCACTGATGATCTCTTTGTCTGCACCGATGTGCGTCCCTTCGAACACCGTTCCATCTTCCAAAATCAAAAATGCCTTCATTCTTTCCTCACATTCTGCCGCTTTTGCGACGTTTGTATTTCTCTCAGTAGCCTACGATACCCACGAATTGCTCCGCTCGGTATCTGCATTGTCTTCGATACTCACGAATTGCTCCGCTGGGTATCTGCAATATTTACGATACCCACGAATTGCTCCGCTGCTTCGCAGCTCTCGCAATTCTGAAAACATTCGGATTCCGCGGATTTGCTTCCGCAAATCGCTACATCCTCATGTTTTATGATTTAAACCGGCACCTGCCTCCCTGTGCCAGCACGGTCGGCCTCTGCCGTTTAAATCTGGTATCTGCATAATCGATTTATTATATCATAAAAAAAAATGCGTCGCAATAGACCCTGTCTGCGTAAAAACCTACAAAAAACAATTACGCAATCCCGATACTCCTTGGAGAATCTGACAAAGCTGTGTAAAAGCTTACATTTTCCATTGCTTTTTCCCCCGGGTCTGATATAGAATAGATATGTATTTTCTATTTTTCAATTATCACAAAACGCTGTTTTCCTACAGCAGATTGGACAGGCATCTATGGATCGTATCGAAAATGCTCAAATGAACTCCCTGGGAACCCGCAAACTCTATTATGAAAATGTGCACCAGACGGATTTTACCGCTGTGGTGATGGAATGTGTTCCCGACAAGGAAGATGGATATTATAGAATCGTTCTGGACGCTTCCGCTTTTTTCCCGGAAGAAGGTGGTCAATCCGCCGACAAAGGCACCTTAAACGGTCAGGAAGTACTGGATGTCAGCATTAAACAGGGCATCCTGTATCATAAAACGGCCTGTGAGTTTCCCGTCGGCACCCGGATCACCGGTCATGTGGACTGGAACCGCCGGTTTGATTTCATGCAGCAGCACTCCGGAGAGCATATGATCTCCGGCTTACTGCACTCTCATTTCGGACTGGAAAACGTAGGCTTCCATTTAAGTGACAGAGAAGTGACACTGGATATGAACGGAGAAGTCTCCCTGGAGCAGCTGCGTCTCATCGAGCAGGAAGCTAACACTTATGTCTGGAAAAATCTTCCGGTCAACATCAGCTGGCCCACCGCCGAAGAACTGGCGAGCTTAAATTACCGCAGCAAGCTGGCACTCACGGAAAATGTACGTATCGTCGAGATTCCCGGCGTGGATCTGTGTGCCTGCTGTGCTCCACATGTAGATACCACCGGACAGATCGGTCTCATCAAAATTGTAAATGTACAGAGCCACCGGGGCGGTGTCCGCATCAATATTCTCTGCGGAGACCGTGCTCTGGCAGATTATACTGAAAAACAGGATTCCGTCTGGGCAATTTCTTCTCTGCTCTCTGCGAAACAGCCGGAAGTAGCGGGTGCTGTTGCCCGCGCCAAAGAGGATGCAAGGCTGCAAAAAGAACGCGCCAATGCCCTGCAGGCGGAGCTGCTGAACGTACAGATGGACGCACTCCCTTCCCCGGAAGAAGTACACCACGTGCTTCTCTTCGTCGGTGAACTGGATGCCATTGCTCTGCGCAACGCGGTAAATTTGCTGACCGGAAAATATTCCGGTTACTGTGGTATCTTTGCCGGAGACGATACAAACGGTTATCGATTTATTGTAGGCAGTACTTCCTGTAACTGCCAGGAACTGGCAGACCGTATGCGCCGGGAACTTTCTGCAAAAGGCGGCGGATCCGCTCCCATGATCCAAGGGAATGTTGCTGCCACGGCAGATACCCTGCAGGCAATGTGGGCATCTCTGTAATGAGCATCCTTTCTGCCTATATATGCATTTCGGCACATGAATTCTGTGTCAATATTTTTACATGGAAAACCCCCGGCATGACCATCTGTCATACTCCGGGGGTCTGTTTGTATATTTTATATATTTTTCGTTTCGGAAAATCTGATTATTTCTCTGCGATTGCTGCATTTTTCTTCAGTGCTACGCTGACTGCCTTCGCAACGCCACCACCTACTACACAGCTCATAGGCATCTCCAGTGCTCCGTTGATACCACAGAATGCTACGGCGAACATAAACAGATTCGCTCCGGTTGCATTCATGCTCTGCAGATACTCGGTATGACCGAAGCAGATCATCAGAGTGGACATGAAGAATAGGGTGTTCATAAATGCTCCCAGCAGACCGGTCACGAAGTAAGTTACGGTCTTCGTCTTGTCGATCTTCCACAGTGCCTTGAAGATCACACCGGACAACCATCCCATCAGAGTTCTGGTAGGGATGCATACCAGGAAAGTGAAAAACGGATTCATTGCTACCAACGCTGCTCCAAAAGGATCTCCTGCAAAGCACTGGTAAAAACTTGTCAGTCCGAATACCAGTCCCAGTACGGCTCCGCCTGCCGGTCCTAAGAGCATCGCACCGATGACTACGGGAATGGTCAGAAGAGAGATTGCTAACGGTCCGATGCGCAGATACCCAAGCGGGGTAAATGCCAGAATCAGCATGATCGCGATGAGTACGGCCAATTGTACCATCTCAAGTGTCTTGTTTTTTTTCATATGAAATTTCCTTTCCGCGCTTTTTGCGCCTTTGCTACTATTCCTCCATCTGGCGTCCTTTGGACTGCCGGAGGATATAATTACAAGTCATTCAAGAAAATAGCATAAATGTATACAAAACACAAGTATATTTTTTAATACAATCAGCGTACGGTGCGATACCACTTCAGCGCCGATGTATAGGCTTCATATACTGTATCCATATCAATATTTTTTAACAGCATCAGACGGGATACCTCCGCCCAGTTGGCTGTCTCATACTGCAGCATGAAATCGTACACCGGTGCCAGTACGCCGATGCGGTAGATCAGTGCATTGCTGATCTCGCCGGCTACATGGACCACCTTCAAAGCCTCTGCCATGGGTTTCTCGAGGATCACATCCAGCACGGAGAACAATCCCATCAGGAACAGTTCGTCCTTCTGTGCCTTCAGACCAAACGCTTCCGCCAGATTCTCGGCAAATTTCGCACGAAGCAAAGAAAGTCTGGTGACCTCGTTCGGCTTATCCGCATACAAAGCATTGGCTACTGCCGTGTTGATCCACTTTTTCAGTTCCCGCTGTCCCAGCATGGCAGCCGCATGACGGATAGATGTAATCTCCGAATTTACAGCCAGTGGCTGAACCATTTTCAGCAGATCGATCGTAAGTGCGGTATCACGGCTGATGATATCCGCCGCTGTCGTGAGATCAAAATCCGGACTGTTCACAATATTCAGCAGGTCAATATAATTGCCCTTCAGGGGCGCCACATCCGTCTGTCCCTTCGTAATGGGAACACGATAGAACTTCCCCTCATAAAAACGATATCCACCGGTCTCCTTCAGTCTCTCGAAGTCCTCCATGGTATCAATATTACCGGCACACAGACTGATATTCGGGAATAATTTTCCGAAATAAATCTTGGCTTTGTCAATGGCGATTTTGCGGTTATTCAGAAGGACATAATCCATCAGCTTCAGGACTTCTCTGTAATTTTCAAAATCACTGACCGCAAGCTTGCGAATGGCAAGTTTATAGCCTTGCTGTTTCAATTCCTTCAGACGATTGACATACATTTCAATCGGCGGAATGGTATTATCGATCAAAAGTACGATTTTTTCATGAGGTGCATCGCACTGCTCCGTAATATCCGCAAAAATAGAAATATTGGTGATCGGTACAAAAATCTCTTTTCCCTGAGACAATGTATCGATTCCCATCTTTTGGATCAATTCCAATCCGGTGATCTGTGATGCTCCGTCAAACTGTGCTGTCCCAAGCAGCAGCGGATTCAACAGATAATTCTCTCTCTGGGTAAAAAAGGAATAGGCACATACGGCCATTTTTTCATTAAAAAGCGGTACTAATGTAAGCAGCATATATTTACCTCCCAATTACCTATATTATACCGATTCCGACAGGACTTTACAAGTGGTACTATCAGCACAGAGATGTTGTAAATTGAAAGTTACGAGCCATGCAAAAATAGAACGGAATACCTCGGTGGGA
>ERZ779737.2677-NODE-2677-length-11358-cov-2.003539_pt1 | contig 11358 bp, 11 predicted proteins | sample MGYA00511889_ERZ779737 | MGnify/ENA primary metagenome ERZ779737 (study PRJEB29588, sample SAMEA2163575) | human gut metagenome | biome: human gut; feature: human-associated habitat; material: faeces | place: Denmark | collected 2008/2010 ...
CAAAGGCGCGCGCAAGCGCCGCGCCGATCCGGACCGCGCCGCCGGTAATGAATATGCGGGCGCCTTGAATTTCCATGCTTCCTCCTCTTTCTCCGTGCAGTCTGATCCTGGAACTTCTGCGGAATTCCGCTGTCCACCGGAGTAAAAAATGCTCTCTTTCCGGAAAAAATCAAGCCGGATCGCAGAATATTCCGGACTATCTTCCGCAAAAAGGGGATTCCATGCTGGAAAAGTCCGATATTGTGCTGTAAGTTACCCTTTCAGAGGGAGCAGTGTGCAAGGAAAGCGGGAAAAAGATGCTGAACACTCCAAAAGGCCTCAGACTTCAAATCGGAATCTTCGGCAGACGGAATGCCGGAAAGTCCTCCCTCCTCAATGCGCTCGCCCGTCAGAACGTCGCCATCGTCTCGGAAACGCCGGGAACCACCACCGATCCCGTGGAGAAGGCAATGGAAATGCTGCCGCTCGGACCCGTGCTCCTGATCGATACCGCGGGACTGGACGACAATGACGCGCGCCTGGGCGGTCTCCGGGTGGAAAAAAGCCGGAAAATCTTTGAACGCGCGGATCTCGCCCTGCTTGTATCCGACGCCTCATGGGGCAGCTTCGAAGAGGAGCTTCTCGCAATTTTCGCGGCGCGGAAAACCAATGTGATCGCCGTCTTCAACAAGATCGATCAGGCTCCGCCGCCGGAACGCATTCTTGCCGATCTGGATGCCCGCGGCATTCCGCACGTCGCACTATCCTCCCGGACCGGGGAAGGGCTTCATGACTTGCGCGAGATGATTCTCCGCAAAGCTCCGGATGATTTTCTGTCTTCCGACCGGCTTCTCGGCGACCTGGTCCCGAAAGGTTCCGCCGTAATGCTGATTACGCCGATTGACCTGGAGGCGCCGAAAGGACGCATGATCCTGCCCCAGGTGCAGGCAATCCGCGACACGCTGGATCATGACTGCTACTGCCTTGTGGTCAAGGAAAATTCCCTTGCGGATGCGCTGGCCGACCTGAAAACGCCGCCGGCCCTTGCCGTGACCGACTCCCAGGCCTTCGGCACGGTTTCGCCGATTGTGCCGGACTCCGTTCCCCTGACCTCCTTTTCCATTCTGCTCGCCCGTCAGAAAGGCGATCTGCCGACCTGCGCAGCCGGTGCGGCCGCCATTGGAAACCTGAAAGCCGACTCCCGCGTTCTGATTGCCGAGGCCTGTTCCCACCACCCCATCGGAGAAGACATCGGAACCGTAAAAATTCCAAACTGGCTCCGCAGACGCTGTTCGCCGGATCTCGTGATCGAACATGCGCAGGGACACGATTTCCCGAAGGATCTTTCCGGATACGACCTCGTGATCCACTGCGGCGGCTGCACCTTCAACCGCAGGGAAATGCTTTCCCGCATCCTGCAATGCACGGAACAGGGCGTGCCGTTCACCAACTACGGCGTGGCAATCGCATACTGTTTCGGGATTCTGGAACGCGCGCTCCGTCCCTTCCCGGAAGCGCTGGCAGCTTATGAAAGGACGGTCCGGCGCTGAGATGAGAAGCATCATCCTGTTTGAACTCAAAGGAGATCTGCACGTCGGCGGCTTCCGCCCGTTCCTCTGGAAACTCGCCGCCGAGGCCGGTTTATCCGGCTGGATCGCAAACTCCGAACAGGGTGTGCTGCTGCGCCTGGAAGGGGAGGAGGAACAGATCGGCGCGTTCATCAAGTCCATTCCGACCGCCGTTCCGAATGCGTTTTACATGAAGGAAATCCGCCTGGTAAGACGGGAACCGAGCGGTCCGCTTGATCTGCGCCATGTCGGATTCCGGATCACAGGCGAAGACAACAGGGTCCCGCTGATCAATCCGGACAGGGCTCCATGCCCGAAGTGCATCGCCGAGGCGGAAAATCCCGCCTCGCGCCGATACATCTATCCGTTTTCCAGCTGTTTCATCTGCGGTCCGACCTACTCCTTTGCGCTCAGGACGCCGTTTGTCCGCAAAAACACCAGTCTGACCGCCTTTCCGATGTGCCCGGAATGCCGGACGGAAAAGAATGATCCGCACGATTCCCACCATTACGCATCGGAAACCCTCGCCTGCCCGAAATGCGGGCCGCAGATTTTCCTGCTCGACATGTATGGGGAACTGATTGACGACGCAATCCCGATCTGCCGGGCGCAGGAGGGGCTGCGCAAGGGCGACATTCTTGCAATTCAGTCCGTCTACGGCGGATTTCTTCTCTGCGCGGACGCTTTCAATACGGACACGGTCCTGCGTCTCCGCCGCAAGAAAAAACTGCCGGACCGCCCTCTCAGTTTGCTGGCCAGGAACATGGAAACGGTGAAACAGTATTTTGAATGTTCGCCGGATGAGGAAAGTCTTCTGGCCTCCCCAATTGCGCCGGTGGTTATCCTGAAACGCCGGCGGGAAATCGGAAACCGTCGGCCGCTGCCGGAACTGATTTCCCCTGATACGGACACGCTCGGAGTCGGCCTGCCGCCCTCTTTGATTGAAAAACTGCTCTTTGACCATCACACCGCAGATGCGCCGGACCCGGGATTCGATTTCCTGGTCACATGCGGCGACAACCGCCCGGGAAAAGCGGAATGTCTGGACATTGATGAAATTTTCAACCGTCTGATGCCGTTCACGGATAAATTTCTCTGCCACGATCTCAAAACCGGTCATCCATGTCCGTCCTCCGTCTGCACGGTCCGCAATGGCCAGGTCCGGATCTGGCGCAGGGCGCGCGGCTACGTTCCCCAGGGGATCGCCTTCAACGGGCGTCTTGCGCGCAACGTCGCGGCATACGGTACTGACTCCCTCGCCGCAATCGCATTCGGTTCGGGATCGGAAATCATACCGTCGCAATGCATCGGAACTCTTGAGTCAAGGGATTCCGCAACGATTCTTTCCGATGTGCTGGAACGCTTCACCTATCTGACGGACCGTGTCCCGTCCCTGGTGGTCTGCGACATGGACAAGGAATCCTTCAGCGCAAGGGAAGCGGCGGCCTTCGCGGATCGGCATTCCCTGCCGCTGGTCACCGTGCAGGCACACCATGCGCATGCTCTCACCTGCATGGCGGAACACGGACTGCGCCGCGCACTCGCTCTCGTCTTCAACGGCGGCGGATACGGACCCGACGGCACGGAATGGGGCGGAGAATGCCTGGAAGCCCGTCTGGACGGATTCTGCCGCTTCGGTTCCTTCAACGGCCGTTACCGCCTCGAAACAAAGGATGCGCAGCTGCGTTCGGCAAAACTTTTTCTGGAACGGCTCGTCGAAACCGGTCATGAGCCGTCGCAGTCTCTGCTGGAACGTCTCCGCGTGGACCGCAGCGAATATGAACTCTGGAAAAAGAATTATCTGGAAGGCCGCGGAAATGCCGTCTTTTCCCATGCCGCAATGCGCCTGTTCGATGCGGTCTGCGCGGGAATCGGCGCGGCGCCGGATTTCTGCACCTATGACAACCGCTGCCTGCTGATCCTGAACAAATACGCGGCGCGGTGCAGCATGCCTGCGGAAGAGATTCCCGCATCCATCCGTGATCTTTTCCAGTTCGACGTCCGCGAGGAAGAACGCTATTCCGTTCTGGACTGGAGCAGGACTTTCATCCAACTGGCGGAACTGGGCCAACCTGCCGAAGAAGAGTTTCCCCTGTATGCAAAAGCCTTTTACAGCGCAATGGCGAGAGCGGGTCTGGCCATGATCTCCTACGCATCGCGCTTCTCTCTGGAACGTGCTGTTGTACTGTCCGGCCGTCTTTTCCAGGATGAGATTCTCAGTGATATGACAGCGGAACTTCTGACTGCCCACGGCTACACAGTCTATCAGCATGAAAAAACGCCGGCGGATGAATCCGGCATCTGCACCGGTCAGGCATATGCCGCCGGAATGTCCTGAATTCTCCGCAGCACAGCCGGCTGAGACCCCTTCACCCTTCCGGGAAATCCCGTTCCGTCCGGAATCCGCGGACAAAAAAACCGGAACACCCGCAATGAGTGCTCCGGCTTGAAAATGCAGCTGAACTGACAGATGCTTACACGGTCTTTCCGCTGATGACGCCGTGCCCCTTGAATGTGCGCGTGGGAGCAAATTCACCAAGTCTGTGCCCGACCATGTTCTCCGTGATGAAAACTGTGGTGAATGTCTTACCGTTGTGCACGTTGAAGGTATGTCCGACAAACTCCGGAATAATCATGGAACGGCGGGACCAGGTCTTAATCGGCTTTTTAGCTCCGCTTTTCTCCATTTTTTCCACTTTTGCCACAACATGAGCGTCCACAAAAGGACCTTTTTTAATTGATCTTGCCATGGTTTACTTCTTCCTCCGTTCAACAATGAATCTTCCGCTCGGTTTCTTGGGATGACGGGTGCGTTTGCCTTTGGCAAGCTGTCCCCACGGGGAGACGGGATGACCGCCGCCGCTGGTTCTGCCTTCACCGCCGCCCATCGGATGGTCGACCGGGTTCATCACAACGCCGCGGACATGCGGACGGAATCCGAGATAACGCTTCTTGCCGGCCTTGCCGAGAGAGGCGTTCATGTGATCCAGATTGCCGACCTGGCCGATGGTGGCCTTGCAGTCGAGATGCACCTTGCGGACCTCGCCGCTCGGCAGCTTGACCTGTGCGTAATCACCGTCCTTGGAACGGAGGACCGCCACCTGTCCGGCGGAACGGACCATTCTGGCGCCTCTGCCCGGAACCAGTTCAATGTTGTGGATCTCAACACCGACCGGAATGTTGCGGAGCTTGAGAGCATTGCCCGGCTTGATTTCGGCTTTCTCGCCGGAAATGACGGTCTGTCCGATCTTGAGTCCGTTCGGAGCGAGGATATAAGCCTTTTCACCATCCGTGTAGGCGATAAGCGCAATGAACGCGGAACGGTTCGGATCGTATTCGAGCTGCTGAACCGTGGCTGCAATGCCGTCCTTGGCGCGCTTGAAGTCGATCATTCTGTAGCGACGCTTGTTGCCGCCCCCGCGGAAACGGGTGGTAATCCTTCCGTGATTGTTTCTGCCGCCGGTGGATTTCTTGCCTTTGGTAAGGCGTTTTTCCGGAGTTGCACGGCTGATTTCGGAATAGTCGATCACGGAAATGTAACGACGGCTCTTTGTCGTGGGATTATAACTCTTGATAGGCATTCTCAGTCTCCTTATGCAAGGTCAATGGAGCCTTCGGCGAGAGAGACGACGGCCTTCTTCCAGTTGGCGCGGCGGCCAGGAAGCGGGGATCTCCCGGAGCGTTTGGGCTTGCCCTTGTAGTTGAGCATGTTAACGGATTTGACCTTCACGCCGTAGATTTCCTCCACGGCATCGGCGACTTCCAGCTTGGTGGCCTTCGGCGCGACCTTGAAGGCATACTGATTCTTCTCCTTGAGAATCGTGGCTTTCTCGGTCATCATGATATTCTTGACGATATCGTACGGACTGGATTTAATCATTTCCCGATTCCTCCGTTCATGCGAGTCTCTTGACAAATTCGTCAAGGGCGTCTTTGGTGAAGAGAAGTTTGTCGGCGTAGAGAACGTGATAGGTGCTCACGGAAGCCGCCTTCATCAGGAATACGGCGGGCATGTTGCCGGTAGCCATCAGCAGATTTTCCTCATACTCCTTGACGGAAACCACAAGCTTGCCGTCATCGACTTTCATCGCCTTGAAAGCGGCAGCCGCATTTTTGGTCTTGTAATCCGGAAGGACAAGGGAATCGACCACAAATACCGCGTTGTCTTTCAGACGGTCGGAGAAGGAGCGCTTGAGCGCAAGCTTTTTCACCTTCGCGTTGAGTTTGACGCTGTAATCACGCGGTTTCGGGCCGAAGCTGTGACCGCCGTGACGCCAGACCGGATTCCGGGTGCTGCCTGCACGGGCACGGCCGAGACCTTTCTGCTTGAACGGCTTCTTGCCGCTGCCGGCGACCTCGGCGCGGGTCTTGACGGAAGCTGTTCCCGCACGTCCCGCCGCGAGATAGGCGACAACGGCATCGTGCACCGCCTGCGCGCCCTTGTCAAATTCAAGGCAAGTGTCGTCGATCGTATAATCCCCGACCTTCTCGCCCTTCATATTCAGTATGTCAATTTTCATGGACATGATATTCACCTGTTGGTTGGTCCCGGAGGGGATTATCTTTTCTTGGCTTTCTTGACGAGGAGGGTTCCGCCGTTCGGCCCGGGGACCGCGCCTCTGACGAAAAGAAGATTCTCGTCCGCGGAAACTTTTACAAGACGGAGATTCTGGACCGTGCGGTTGCCGTTGCCCAGCTGTCCGGGCAGCTTTTTGCCCTTCATGATGTTGCCGGGTTTCTCACGGCAACCGATTGAACCGGGCTTGCGGTGCCAGCCACCGCCGTGACCGTCGCGTCCGCCGGCGAAATGATGTCTCTTCATGACGCCCGCGTAACCTTTGCCCTTGGTGGTGCCGGAAATATCGAGATATTCACCTTCCGCAAAGATGTCAGCCTTGATCTGGCTGCCGATTTCCGCCTGGGGATCCTCCTCGGAACGGAATTCGCGGATAAACGCGGGAGGATTGCTTTCAAGGCCAGCCTTTTTCACATTCCCAAGAACCGCCTTCGCCGTGTTCTTGACCTTCTTCACACCGAAACCGACCTGCACGGCGGAATAACCGTCGTGTTCCTTGGTCTTGACGCCCACGACCACACAGGGTCCGGCCTCAATGACTGTGACGGGAATCAGGATTCCCTTCTCGTCATAGACCTGCGTCATGCCGACTTTCTTTCCGATCAAACCTTTCATAATACTCCTTTCAGGCACATGTCCTGTCGGAAAAAGGACCTTGGTGCCAAAAAATGCCTTTTTCTGGCAAAACCGATCTCAGCGATCAGTTTCCGATCTTGATTGAAATGTCAACGCCGGCGGGAAGATTGAGCTTCTTGAGCTCGTCAACCGTCTTCGCGGTCGGCTTGATGATGTCCATCAGGCGCTTGTGCGTCCGGATCTCGAACTGGTCCATCGACTTCTTGTCAACATGAGGCGAACGGTTGACCGTCATGCGCTCAATGCGGGTCGGAAGCGGAATCGGTCCGGCCACAACGGAACCCGTTCTGCGGGCGGTGTTGAGAATCTCCGCGACGGACTGGTCGAGGATTCTGTTTTCGTAGGCCTGAAGCTTGATGCGTATCTTCTGAGCCGTTTTCGTTGAGGTTCTGGTACTCATTTGCTGTTTTTCTCCACTATTTTCTCTTGAATTGTTTTCGGAACAGGCTCAAAGTGGCTCGGCTCCATCGAATAGGAGGCACGGCCCTTCGTCAGAGAACGGATCGCGGTCGCATAACCGAAGAGTTCGGAAAGCGGCACATTCGCGGAAATCACGGTGGTGCCTTCCTCGGTGGACATTTCGGAGATTGCTCCGCGGCGGGAGGTGACGTCGCCGATGATGTCGCCGGTATTTTCATCCGGAGTCGTGATTTCGACTTTCATAATCGGCTCGAGGAGAACCATGCCAGCCTTCTTGCAGGCGTCCTTCAGACCCATGGAGGCGGCGATTTTGAACGCCATTTCCGAAGAGTCGACAGGATGGTAGGATCCGTCGAGAATATCAACGTGGAAGTCAATGCAGGGATATCCTGCAAGAATGCCGGTCTGGGCGGCTTCCCTGATTCCCTGCTCGATCGGCTTGATATATTCTTTGGGAATGTTGCCGCCGACGACCTTGTTCTCAATCGTGATGCCGTGTCCGCGTTCCATCGGAGTGACGTCCATGATGACATGGCCGTACTGGCCGCGTCCGCCCGACTGACGGACGAACTTGGAGTCGGAATTCGACTTCTTGAGAATGGTTTCGCGGTAGGAAACCTGGGGCTGGCCGGACTGCGCCTCGACTTTGAATTCGCGGCGGAGACGGTCCATGATGATTTCAAGATGCAGTTCGCCCATGCCGGAAATGATGGTCTGGCCGGTCTCATCGTCACTGCGCATCGTAAAGGTCGGGTCCTCGTCGGAGAGAGCGCCGAGCGCGGTGTAGAGTTTGTCGCGGTCCGCCGTGGTCTTCGGTTCCACGGCGATGGAAATCACCGGTTCCGGGAAGCTCATGGACTCGAGAATGATCGGATGGTTTTCATCGCAGAGCGTATCGCCGGTCCGCACATCCTTGAAACCGACGGCAGCGGCGATGTCACCGCTGTAGATCTCTTTGCGTTCCTCGCGCTTGTTCGCATGCATCTGGAGAATTCTTCCGAGACGCTCGCGCTTGCGCGTTCTGGGATTGTAGACAACCGCGCCGCTGGTGGCGACACCGGAATAAACACGGAAATAAATCAGTTTCCCGACATAGGGGTCGTTCATGATTTTGAACGCAAGCGCGGAGAAGGGAACTTCGTCGCCGACTTCGCGGGTGTCCGGCTGTTCCGTATCCGGATTGGTTCCCTGGACCTCCCAGATGTCCACCGGGGACGGCAGGTAATCAACAATTGCGTTGAGCAGAATCTGAACGCCCTTGTTTTTAAAGGCGGTTCCGCAGAAGGCGGCGACAAGCTGTCCGGAAAGCACCGCGCGCCGAAGTCCTTTTTTGAGGAGATCAACCGAGGGGACTTCGTCGTTGAGGAAGACTTCCATGACGGACTCGTCATTTTCCGCAATGCGTTCGATCATCGCGGCCCGTGCCTCGGCAAGCTGATCCTTCATGTCTTCCGGGACGGGAATTTCCTTGATGTTCATGTCGTCGAACTCGTAAGCCTTCTCCTCCATGACATCGACGAGGCCTGTGAAGTTGGCTTCGGCGCCGATGGGGAGGACCATGGGAATGACATTGGCTTTGAGTTTCGAGCGCATCGCGTCGACAACCTTGAAGAAGTTGGCGCCTGTGCGGTCCATCTTGTTGACGAACGCAATGATCGGAACATGATATTTCTTCGCCTGACGCCAGACGGTCTCTGTCTGAGGCTGAACACCGCCGACCGCGCAGAATACGGCAACAGCGCCGTCGAGAACACGAAGCGAACGTTCGACTTCCGCAGTAAAGTCCACGTGCCCTGGGGTATCGATCAGATTGATGCGGTGCTTCTTGCCGTCCTTGTTCCAGAAACAGGTCGTCGCAGCGGAAGTGATCGTGATGCCGCGCTCCTGCTCCTGCACCATCCAGTCCATGGTGGCGTTGCCCTCATGAACCTCGCCGAGCTTGTGATTGATACCCGTGTAAAAGAGAATGCGTTCCGAAAGGGTGGTCTTTCCGGCATCGATGTGAGCCATGATGCCGATATTGCGGACTTCCGCGATCGGCGTGATGCGACCGGGATTTTCCTGATAGTCTACGTTTACTTTATGTTCTGTCATAGTTTTCAATTGACTTCGCTGTTCTGGGAAAAAGCCTTTCCATTACCATCTGTAATGGGCAAAAGCTTTATTGGCCTGCGCCATTTTGTGCGTGTCGTCCTTCTTTTTAATGGATGAACCTGTATTGTCGAAAGCGTCAAGAAGCTCGGACGCGAGAGCATCCGTCATGGATTTGCCCTTTTTCGCCTGGGAATAGGTGGCGATCCAGCGCATGGCCAGGGCGACCTGACGTTCGGCTGGAACTTCAAGCGGAACCTGATAGGTCGCACCGCCGACGCGGCGGCTCTTGACTTCCAGTTTCGGCTTGATGTTCTCCACTGCCTGAAGGAAAACTTCCAGAGGCTCCATGTCTTTCTTTTTCGCCTTGATCACGTCGAATGCACCGTACACAATCTTCTGGGCAACGGATTTCTTGCCGTTGCGCATGAGGGTATTGATGAGACGGGCGACCAGTTCGCTGTTGTATTTCACGTCCGGCGTGAGTTCTCTTTTTGTGATTCTGCGTCTTCTCATTGTATGTAAGCGTCCTCAAGTATTCACTTGTTCTGTTCCTGTCATCCGCCGCGGACGGTCAGGAGCTTATTTTTTCTTCTTGGCTCCCGCGTCTCCGGCCTTCGGAGTCTTGTTGCCGTATTTGGAGCGTCCCTGTCTGCGGGCTTCCACGCCGAGGCTGTCGAGCGCGCCGCGCACAATGTGATAACGCACGCCGGGAAGATCGCGGACCCTGCCGCCCTTCACAAGCACGACCGAGTGTTCCTGAAGATTGTGCCCTTCGCCGCCGATGTACGCGGTCACTTCATATCCATTCGTAAGACGCACTCTGGCAATCTTGCGCATAGCCGAATTCGGCTTCTTGGGCGTTCTTGTTGTAACCTGCAGGCAGACGCCGCGTCTCTGAGGGCACTTCGAGAGTGCTTTCGACTTGCTCTTCGCCACTTTTGTCCTGCGGCCCGATTTCACCAACTGATTGATTGTCGGCATGATCTCCTCTTCACATATTCTCGTTGTTACAGTTGTGTACGACAAACGGGTAGATAATATATCCCCCCGTCCGCCGTTTTCAACCGCATATTTTATTTTTTTACATTTTTATTGGAAGCGCGTCATTCCTTCTCGTAATCGACGGTCGGATCAAATTCGCTGTCGTCGATCTCGTCATCGAATTCATCCTTGTCATCCTCATACTCGTCATCGACGAAAGCTCCCTCGCCGCTCCGTTCCGCGAAATCGTCGTCCATTTCCTTGTCCGAGAAGATGTCGTCGATATCGTCGTCATCCCCGAAATCGATGTTTTCGATGGACTCCTCCTTCTTTTCGGGCAGTTCCACAGGCGGCTTTTCGATCGGAATCTCCTCGCCGAGCTTCACCATGTGCAGGTGCTGGAACTTCTCCGAACCGGTTCCCGCGGGAATCAGATGACCGGTGATGACGTTCTCCTTGAAACCGCGGAGCACGTCGATCTTGCCGAGCGTGGCGGCATCGGTCAGAATCCGCGTGGTGTCCTGGAACGACGCCGCCGAAATGAAGCTCTCCGTCTCCAGCGCCGCCTTGGTGATACCCAGCAGGATCGGTTCGGCTTCCGCCGGCTTGCCGCCCTTCTCGATCACCTCGCGGTTGACCCGGTCGAACTCGGTCCGGTCAAGCTGCTCGCCCGGCAGGTAATCGGTCGACCCGGACTCCGTGATCCGCACCTTCTGCATCATCTGACGGATGATGATCTCCACGTGCTTGTCGTTGATTTCCACACCCTGGGCACGGTACACCAGCTGGATCGCGTCGACCAGATGGCGCTGCAGCTCGTGAATGCCGCACACCTCCAGCAGCGTGTGGGGAACGATCGAACCTTCGGTCAGCTTCTGCCCCTTGCGGACGAAGTCCCCCTTGCTCACGGTAAGATGCTTGTGCGCCGGAATGTTGTTGTGTTCCTCGGTCATCCCCGACTCCGGATCTCGGATCAGCAGCTGACGACGACCGCGGGTCATCTTGTCCACCTCGACATAACCGTCGATGCGGGCAATCTCCGCCACATCCTTCGGCACACGCGCTTCGAAGAGTTCCGCGATTCGCGGAAGACCTCCGGTGATG
>ERZ779737.2678-NODE-2678-length-11354-cov-3.248164_pt1 | contig 11354 bp, 8 predicted proteins | sample MGYA00511889_ERZ779737 | MGnify/ENA primary metagenome ERZ779737 (study PRJEB29588, sample SAMEA2163575) | human gut metagenome | biome: human gut; feature: human-associated habitat; material: faeces | place: Denmark | collected 2008/2010 ...
TTTATAAAAAAAAGTGAATCAGACGCATCCGATTCACATAGATGGTGTCCGAAGACTTACCACCGCAATTTCTATATATAATATACCATTTTTTGAAAAAAATTACAATACATTATATATATTTTTATTTTTTTATGTAAAGCTTTAAAAATTTAAGCTTTGACACATTATTAGTATATACAATTTGATTAAAAATATTAATAGGAATTTTTGTTCTGAAATCCTCAACACATTTTTCAAAATCAATCACTAATCTGCTTAATTCTGTTTTTGTCAAACCATAATTTTTTAATAAAAATACAATTAAAATTATATAATCTGTTATAGTGTCAAAATTAATATCTATACATCCTGTTTCATTTTCTAAATATTGACATAATTTTTTATTGATTTTTGCATCTTTAAATCTTACATCAAACACAACAGCATTATGTGCTATAGCATTTCTCAAAGACTTAATAGCATATATAATTTTTTCAGGGAACTTTCCATTTGAATCAAATGCAATATTTACTCCTAATTTTTTAGATATTTTTAGTCTTGTTTTTAATTCTAAGCTTCTTATTAAATCGGCAAAATTACCTAAATATATAATTTCAAAAATTCCCCATATAGGAACACTTCTATCAGCAGAATAAAAATGATTTACAATCGAATTATTATTTGAATAATTTTTTGATAATGCTGTATAAATATCATTTTGAACTTTAAGTCTATGTTTCATTTTATTTTTATATTCATCAGGATCATTTGGATAATTTTTATAATCAGTCATCCCTTTTTCAAAAATGACGTTAAATTCATCAGTTCTATATTCTTCAACCAACAATTGTAAAACAATATTTTTTGTTATCGTCTCAATTTGCATTATTTGGGGATATAAAATACTTTTTATTTCAGAATCAAATTTTATAATAGAACAATATTCGTCAAAATTATTTAAATTTATTTTATTAGAAGGATTTTTTATATACCTATAACCTTTATAGCCATGATAATATCCCATATTTACTAAATTCAATTTATCTTTTGATCCACCAATATTAATATTATGTTTGTCTCTTAAATATTTCATTAATGCGTTAGTTGTTTTTACTTCCATAATACTTCTCCTCCTGATTTATGTTATTATATCATGATTATATTTTTTTATAAAGAATGCTTACTAAAATTAGAATTATTATTAAACATTGTTTTAAGAAATTCCTCTTTATTAATCGTTTTTAAAAGTCCTTCTAAAGATATTGTTGCCTTAAATTTATCTTGTCCCATATATGTGTCATAAAATGATAATTTTGTGTTACCGACATTATTAATATCAATATTTTCTATTTTTAATCTTCCATGTGCAAGACAATCTCTAAAACGATGTAAAATTTCTTTATTTATTTGGTCATAATTTTCTCTTGTAGCACTTTCTTCTAAAATCATACCAGAAAGATTAATTTCATTTTTACATTTCACTAATACATTTTTTGTTTTAGCGATTTTCTTTTCAACCGACTCTAAGTCTTCACCTTTAATTAAATGGGATGGTGTTGCTTTTAAAAAAGAAATATATATATTTTGATAATCCGCTGCTTCTTTTGATACATCATAAAACTCTTTTATTCTTGAATCCATATATTGTTTATATAAGGCTTCTGGGAATCTAATATCACCTGCATCTATTGTTGAATTGTTTTGGTTGTAGCAAAACATAAATAAAGTATTTAACATTGATGTAATTGTTAATTCAAGATTACTTTTTAAATTAATATAATCAGAAGCTCTTGTTGTTAATGATTCGTTAGAATTATAACCTGCTTCTACTATAGCATCTATATTGTTTATTAATTCATATTTTTTATTATATTTAAATTTAATTAATTTCTCTACAACTTCTATTTGAGATGTGCTACCTAATTTAAAAAAGTATTCTTCTCCCATTTCTCTTATGCTTTCAAGCACATATTTTATATCTTGATTACTTATTTTTTTCTTAATTAACTGACAATTGTTAGTTAAATGCTTTTTAATATACCAATTAAAACGATTCTCTATTTCTTCCTCATAAGTTGATTGATTAAAATAATGTAAATCCATGCCTAAATCCGATTCCCTATTTTTTGTAAGTTCATAATCGCTAATATCATATAAGATCAATTGGTTCAAATAATCAACTAACTCATCATAGCTTAACGGATTTGGTGTAACTATTAATTTATTAGCACATAAATATGGGAAAGTACCTTCTAAATATTTATAATTATATAATTGGGAAAACAGTAATTTAATATCATTTTTTGCAATAGTAAAATGCATTTTCATTTTACCTTTTTTCCCTTCATCATAAAACTCTATTAATCCATTATCTAAAACCTTATAATTTGAATGAGCAATTGCATTTCTCATCATATTAACTACTTTTACATAATCTATTTCTCCATTTGTTAATATTGCACTATTATTATCTTCAAGATTTTCTCCATCAAACTTAAATTGTATTTGTCCAGATTTAGAAATAGTATAAACAATATTATCAGGCAAATAATCAATTTTATCTTCCATCATCAATAATAGTTGTGATGATAAAAATAACATATCTAAATTATTTAAAGCATTACCATAATTATCATTTGTTGATTCCATTGTTGTCAAAACGTCTGTAATAGCATTCTTATCTGCTAGAGATATACAATTAGATTTTAAAATTTTTAATAATGCTTTAAAATTAGTACTAGCATAGTCAAGCATCAAATTTTGACTTGAATTACCAATATTTTCAATTTCAAGTTCTTCGGTAGTAATATTTTCATTTATCTCGTGTTCTTTATAAAATACTCTATCGTCTGATTCTATATTAAAAATATCAAAATCTATAACAGAGTTCCCATCACTCATAGCTAATATAAATTCTTCTTCTGTATTGATTTCATATTTTTTCAAAACATCTATATTATATAAATCCTCTTCTGTAATTTTATCTATCATTTGAGAAATTTCAACATTATTAATTTTTAATACTTCTAGCATTTTTCTATTTTCAACAGCTTCATACATATTATATGCATAAAGATGTCCATCAATAATTTTAAACTTTAATGCCAACATTTTATTTTTTGCTCTATCTATCACTGTAATTACAGTATCATATCTATTTATCATAGTTATCACCTATAACAATTATATCATAATTATTCTTTTTTTATTAAAGTACCTATTATTTTGCTTTAGAAATATTGAAAATTCGTACCTAAATCGTACCTAAAATAAAAGTCACGGATTCTATCCCTTACAAGCCCTTATAAATTGGGGCAAAAAAATACCGGCCCAATTAAGGACCGGCTCAGGGGGTATAGTACATTTGTCCGTATATTTAGCAAAATGTCATTTTTTTAACAAAGCATTTTTGGTCTTAGAAAAAGTCTGTTTTGTCTTAAATTTAAAGAATATTAGTACCTTAAGGGAGACCTAAAATTATTATTAAAATTGAGTTGTAATTTTCTACTGTGTATGTCATTTATGACATTTTAGGTACCACATTTTTATACCTAAAACACTTTACTTTTTTCTTATAATAAGTGATTAATACAATACCTTTTGAAAGGAGGTATTTGTGTGATTGCTAAAGAAATATTAGAAATAATATCAAAACCCTGGTGTTCTAATCAAGATATTATGAAGATTGCGAATGTTTCTGCTTCAACAGCTAGTAAGATTAAACAGTCAATTGAAAAAGAATTTAGAAAGAAAGAACCTAATAAGTTCATGCCTGCTTATTGTATACCTACTAAGGAATTCATCAAGTATTTTGATCTAGATATAGAGTTTCTCAAATCAATAGCATACTTTGATAAGGAGATTAATGATGGATTACCTAAATAGATGTCTTCTACTTGGAAGATATAGTTCAACAACAATTATTGATGATAATGTTTCTTGTTTAGTTATTGTTATAAATAATGAAGATGGAGATCTAACTATTTCAATTATTACTAGCACAGATGTTGCAAATAAAATAATAAACACTTGTGAAGAAGATTCCTTAATTGGAATCAAAGGAAAAATAGATGCTGGTGAAAATGGTTTAATTATTAAAGCAGATAAAATATCATTTTTAAAACATAAAGAAAGAGCCGATTAATTTCGACTCTTATTTCATTTCACTTACGATAATATCTTTCAATTTCTTAAAATCAATTTTATCATTAGAAAAAAATTCTTTTTTTCTTTTTATTACGTTATCCCAAATTCTCAATAATTTTTTGTCACTAATAGTTTTTTCAGTTATCTTATAATCAATTTGTAGTAATTCTTTATGCACAAATAATGAAGTAATCGTCCTCTCTAACATATTGCAAATCTTTTCATCTTTATTTTCAAAATTTGTTTTTATAATGTTTAAATAATAAACTACATCTTCTCTAAATACAAACAAGTCTAAATTCAAAATATCAGATAAATATATCAAATCAATTGCTTGGCAAAATTTACTGTATAAAAATTCATATAATGCTTCAATAATATCTTTTGGATTTGCTGAGTCAATTATTCTACCACAGCTCTTGCAATAATTAATCATTTTTTCAGTTATGTTTTTATCAATATCTTCCTGATATGTGAATATATAATCTGGTTTTATAGTACTATTAAGTTCTTCAATAGTTTTTATTGCTTTAGAAAAATTGATTAAATCTTTTTCATTTTGAATTTTATAATTTGAAAATTCTGACAAAGATTGGTAAGTAAAACTATTACTTATATCTTTTATATCATCCGAAGAATTAGAATAATATAATCTCATTGGAACAATTACTATCCCACTCTTATTAATTATCTTTTCATTTTCTATAATATTGTCAACAATATGAAGAAGAACTTCTTTCATTCTTTTTTCATCAATCAATTCATTCAACCTAAACATATTAATTATTTTGCAAATTGGTTCATCCATTATTAAATTTTCATCAACGCACAAAGGTAACCTATGCTCATGTTCATTAAAATGAATATACATTGCTCCTCCAATATATGAACATTTTTGATATTTTAAATATTCACATATAAAAGGTTTGTTTTTCATCCAAAACAATTCAATTTCATCTAAAACATCCATAAAGTTTTCGTTATCATCTAATCTTTTTTTTATGCTTTTTATAAACTCAAGATATTGATTATTTATATTTATTATTCTACGATCCATATTTTTCTAATTCCTCTATTTTAAAATCTTCATATTGTGAATTAATTAATTTAACAAATTTATTAGATATTTTTAACAGGTCTTCTTTTATGCTTGAGCATTCAACTTCAAAATTTATATCTGAGTGAAAATGTCCTTTATGTAATGGGTTAGAACATGATACTGTTGCACTTTCTCTTATAGCCCCCCAATGACCATGTGAAAACTGTACATCATAGTCATATAGCAAGTCATATAATTCTTTCTCATCTATTTCCTTAAATCTTTCTATTATACTTTTCTTATTGAAATATCCTAAATTAACATCAAGATATTCTTCAGATTTTGGTTCATTTGAAAGAGATTCTAATACAATAGGTAACATATGTCCATATTCTTCTATTTTATTATCACGAGCTTTTACATTAATAAGTTTATAGTGACCTAATCCGTCTTCAATATAATCTAGATAAATATTAGGATTGTTTTTTTCTTCAACAACTAAGAATTTTGCAATAGCATAACAATCCATTAATGTTCTCATTAAAATCCTGCCTGATATTTTGAAGTATAAATTTCCTTCATCAATTTCATTCATTACTTTTAAAAAATAATTAAATATTGAAGTTAATACAGTGAACTTTGTATCATCAAATTCTTTCGAATGTTCTAAAACTAATAATGACAATTGTTTTTTTGCTTCTTGAATATACTCTTTCATGTTAACACTACACCTTTCTTTATAATCTATATAAAAATAATCACAATCACTAACTTTACCAACAATATCCCAAAAATATAGAGGATAACTTCTTCGCTCATATATTTGTTCAGTTGTAATTTCAGTACTCCTAATCAAAGATCTATATAGTTTCATTTTCTCATCTGAATGATCCAAATAGTAATACTCTTTAAGTGCATCTAAAGTTTCCATACCTTCCATAAAGTGAAGTTTCCCCTGTGCTGACAAAAAGTAAACTATAACAAATCTTAAATCAGTAGATAATTCTGATTGATGATTCATTAATCCTTTAATATTTTCTTTTAATTGGTTAATTCTATAATTATTAGTATATTTGAAATTATAAAATTTTTTTCTATACAATTCATTATTTTCACAAACACAAGAAAAAATATCCATTAAATCTTTATCAATTATTGAGCATATATAATCATATAATACACTATCGTTTAATTCTAATAAAGAAGAAAATCTCAAATCATTCATTTCAATCTTATTATTAATTATATATTCAATAATATAATATATTTTTTTCAAACCTTCTCTGCGTCCATATTTATTGACTATACAACCAAGCCATAAATACTCAGGAACTCTATCTTTATACCAAGATCTAAGAGAAGATTTATCTCCAAGTATTGCGTTCCATGGAGTAAGTAGTTGTTTTTTTACTTGCTTATGTTCTTTTAAAGTACTATTACGCATATTCGGCCTCCATTCACTTATTAAGTATATTTTTTACAATTTTTGTGTAATTTTTTTCTTTTATTTGCTTATCTAATTCTTTCGATATATCATTTATAGTTTTAGTTATTTTAACATTAGATTTTTGAATTTCTTTAAATTCTTGTATCATTTGTTCACGCTTTTCATTTAAGTATTTTTGATTTTTCTCTCCATAAAAATATAATTCTATTCGTTTATGTTCTCCTGTAGAATTAGCAGTAAAATATATTACATTTATTAAATCAACATAACTTGAAATAATCATAATATTATCACACATGCTATTATCTAATCCTAATTTTTTGTTAATAAATTCTAAATAAATATTCTCAATTATTAATTCTATAAATTTAATCTCATTATTAACATATTTCTTTATTTGTTTATTACCAACTAAATAACTGGTTGCTTCTTTAACATTAGTTACATGTGTAATCTTAGACATATAACTATATAATTCTTTTATATCTTCAGAGGTATAACTATATAACAATTCATCGCAATGATCAGCCACTATTTTATAAAAATAGCTAGCTTTAGTCATTATATCTATATCAACTGTTTCTATGGTTGTAGCGATTATATACATTATTTCTTCAAAAACATTTCTTAATAAACATACAGCCATAAGAGTTTTTTCTTTGCCTAACAAATCATTAACTTCTTCAAGTTCTTCTGATATTTCTTTAAACATGTACTTAGATTTTTTATAATCTGATATTTCTCTAAACTCAATGTTTTTAATCATATCAATATAGATCATATTACTTATATCCAGTATTCTTATAGTCTTATCAAAAGAAAAATTCTTATTTTTATGTTCTAAATCATATATATAGCCTCTTAACTTAGATTTCTTCATTGTTACCTCCACGAAAAAAAGAGCATATTCCATCTTAAAAATGAAACACACTCTATTATTTATTTATATTATACCACTAAATTAAAATTTGTTGTTAGATATGCTAAAGAATTTATCAAAGAATTCTAATAATTTATCTATAACTTTATTTTTCTTTTCCTGTCTATCATTATTAGGGGTAAACATACTCATTGGCGGAAGTAGTGTTGATACCTCTGTTCCATTGGTTTCTACTCTTCCCTGTTCGAATGATCTTTGAATAAAGTTATATGTTTCTTCTTTATTAAGATTCTCTTCAGCAATTATCTTATCTAATTCTTCTTTCTTTTTACTATTCATAAATGATTCAAAGTCAGCATATACATTTGAGTCTTGATCTAACGATTCAATGAACGCCATGATTAAATCTTTCTTATTTCTTAAATCTGGGCTAGCCATAATTGTCTTTTGAATAGTTACAAGAATCTCTTTGTCTTCCATGTTACTATCATGGTATTTCTTAACCAATCCTAAGATGTAATCAATGTTAACTTCTATAGATTTAATTAATTCCATTTCAAATACTACATCATCAGTAACATCAGTTTTTTCTTGTTTAGCTTTATTTCTAAATTCATTATAAAGTTCAATATAAATACTATGATAATCTTGTTTATCTCTTTCATTGATTAATTCATCATCTTTAAACTCATCGAATGATGATAAGATATTTGTTACTTTTAATATTGCACCATATAGTTTAATAAATTCTTTCTGTTCTGCTTCGCTTTGCATCAATACTCCTGGTGCAAATTTAGAAGTTAACTTTTCAACTAATGATTTATATCCCTCAAATGTTTTACCATTATCATCTTCATATCCATAATAGTAGTCATTATATGGTTTTAATAAAACTATTCCATGAGCTTCTTCATCACCGAATTTAGCTAACGCTTCATTAAGTCTATCTTCTAAATTTCTAAATGAAACTATATTACCATATGTTTTAACACTATTTAAGATTCTGTTAGTTCTTGAGAATGCTTGAATTAATCCATGCCATTTAAGGTTCTTATCTACCCATAATGTATTTAATGTTTTAGCATCAAATCCTGTTAAAAACATGTTAGCAACTATTAAGATATCTATTTCTCTATTCTTCATTCTTAGAGATACATCCTTATAATAGTTTTGGAATCTTTCAGACGAAGTATCATAGCTTGTTCCAAACATATTGTTGTAATCTTTAATGGCACCCTCTAAGAAAGTTCTATCATCTGTACTTAATGCTTCAGTTGATTCAGAGTTTTCATCTATAACTCCATCTTCTCCATTTACTCCATATGAGTATATTAATGCTACTTTTAAATTACTATTTTTTATTGCTAATGATTTCTTAAATTCATCATAGTATTCTTTAGCCATTTTAATGCTTGATACAGCGAATATTGAGTTGAAACCATTAATACTCTTTTTAGACTTTATTTCTTCAGCATCTTGCTTTTTAGCCACTTCTTTAACATTATCTAAAGTTGAATATACATAACTTTCAGATGTTTTAGTTTTTGTACTAAAATGATCAATAATATAATTTGTAATTAAACTTATTCTAATCTGATTATCAAATAATTTTTCTTCATCAATGTTATATACTTTTTCATTTTTTACATCATCAGATATGTCTACTCTTCCAACATATTCATATCTGAATGGTAATACATTCTTATCTGCTATAGCATTTACTATTGTATAAGTATGTAATCTTTCACCAAAGATTTGTTCTGTTGTTTCAGAGATACCTTTTATTGTTCTAGCATTCTCTGGGAATATTGGAGTACCTGTGAATCCAAACAAATAGTATTTATTAAATTTCTTGATTATTGCTTTATGCATATCTCCAAATTGAGATCTATGACATTCATCAAATATAAATACTACATGCTTATTAAATACATCACTATTTTCATTCTTCTTGATGAATTGTGATAACTTTTGAATTGTAGTAATTATTATCTTAGCATTTGGATCATTTAATTGTTCTTCTAATACTTTTGTTGATGTATTAGAGTTCGCAGCTCCCTCTTTAAATCTATCGTATTCTTTCATTGTTTGATAGTCTAAGTCTTTTCTATCAACTACAAATAATACTTTATCTATGAAATCTAATTTACTTGCTAATTGAGAAGTCTTAAATGATGTTAATGTTTTCCCAGATCCTGTTGTATGCCAAATGTATCCACCTGATTTTAATGTTCCATAGAACTTATTGTTATATGCAATTGTTATTCTATTTAAAATCTTTTCAGTTGCTACTATTTGGTATGGACGCATTACTAATAAATCTTCTTCACTTGTAAATACACAATATTTAGTTAATACATTTAATAACGTATGTTTAGTAAAGAATGTTTTAGCAAAATCGATTAGATCAGTAATACCATTATTCTTTTGATCTGCCCAATATGAAGTAAATTCAAATGAGTTAGATTTCTTTTTCTTTTGATTATTAATATGGAACTCTCTTGTAGTATTAGAATAATACTTAGTTAATGTTCCATTTGAAATCACAAATATTTGAACAAAGTTATATAATCCTGATCCTGCCCAGAAAGAATCTCTTTGATATCTTTCTATTTGATTAAAAGCTTCTCTTAAATCTACTCCTCTTTTCTTTAATTCAACATGAACTAAAGGAAAACCATTAACCAAAATTGTTACATCATATCTATTATCAAAATTACCATCATTATTAACATATTGATTTAACACTTGAAGACTATTATTGTGAATATTATTTTTATCTATTAAATAGATATTTTTCTTTTCACCTGAATCAAGAGTTATTTCTTGTTTATAATCTTCTTGAATTAATCTTGTTTTTTCAATTATATAATCATTTTTATTGGCAATTACTTTCGTGAAGAAACTATCCCATTCTCCATCAGTAAAATGATAATTATTAAGTTTTTCTAATTGTCTTCTCAAATTAAGAATTAATTCATCTTCTGTGTTAATATTTAATCTTTCATAACCCTGTTCAACTAAAGTTTTAATCAATTGTTTTTCTAATGCATCTTCGCTTTGAAAAGATGTTGCTACTCTATTTAAACCTGTATATTCAGCTAATACAGTAGAATTATCATTTTCACTTATTAAACCTATACTACTCATTAACACTCAACTCCTCAAAACTTAATAATTTATTTCTATAATATTCATATTGTTTTCTTCTTAACTCTATTTCTGCAGGAAGACCATCAGATAAATCGTTAATTAATGTATCAAATTTATCAAGTAATTTAGCAATTCTTCTTTGCTCATTAATATCAGGTAATGGTATTTCTAGATTCTTAATATAGCCTAAACTAGCCATTGAAAATTTACCATTAGCATAATCTAAAAAGGTGGAGTAAAGATTACGACACGCATGATATAAATATGATGTATCTAATTCATTAATATTTTTAGGATATAAACCAGCAACATTTTGATTAGTACATGCTTCATAATCTAAATATGCGACTTTTCCAATTGTAGCACCAACCATTGCAATTAAAGTTGTACCTGGTTTTAGCAATTTTGCAGATGATTTACTTAATCCTAATTCTGTAATGTAATTAGTTACTTCACTAATTCCTTTTTTGTTTTCACATACTGTAGAACCTAACCATTTAATTGTTCCGTCTTCCCAGTATTCACTATGTGTTTTAGATGGCGTACCACCTGCTGTAATATTACAAATAGCATCTAATTTTACTAAATTATCATTGGAAGAAAAAACATTCCCACGCCAAAATTCGTATTGACTCTTTCTCGCTTCTAGCTCCGCTTCTAGCTCCGCTTCTAGCTCCGCTTCTAGCTCGCCAAATTTATCAAGAATT
>ERZ779737.2681-NODE-2681-length-11343-cov-1.898653_pt1 | contig 11343 bp, 9 predicted proteins | sample MGYA00511889_ERZ779737 | MGnify/ENA primary metagenome ERZ779737 (study PRJEB29588, sample SAMEA2163575) | human gut metagenome | biome: human gut; feature: human-associated habitat; material: faeces | place: Denmark | collected 2008/2010 ...
CTTACGAACATAGCAACCACGTTTCATATAATATTAGAAATATTCGTGATATTGACGGCAATCAAATAAATAATTTGTACTCTGACGACGCAACAAAAATATTAGTAGGGTGTGCTCCTTGTCAGCCTTTCTCGCAATTGCGTTCAAAATATGGAGAAGCTAATACACTAGACGAGAAGTACGATTTGCTCTTAGAATATGGTAGGATCATTCGGGAAGTTCATCCACAAGTATTATCAATGGAAAATGTTCCACAAATTGAAAACACAAGTATTTTTAGAGAATTTCTTAATATACTTGATGAAAACGGATATGAAAAAGATTATCATATAATTTATTGCCCTGATTATGGAATTCCGCAAACCCGTAGAAGGTTTGTCCTTGTTGCTTCAATTCTCGGACCAATTTCTTTAATAGAGCCGACCCATAATAGAAAGGATATTCATGTCCGTGATTTTATTGGGAATCTTCCTCCAATAGCAGCTGGAGAAACAGATAAGAATGACCCATTACATAGAGCAGCTGGACTTTCAGATTTGAATTTACAAAGAATACGACATTCTCGTCCAGGAGGAACATGGAGAGATTGGCCAATAAACTTGAGATGTAACTGCCACAAAAAAGATTCTGGTCAATCATATAGTTCAGTATATGGACGAATGACCTGGGGACAGATCGGTCCTACCATTACAACACAATTTTATAATTATGGAACTGGTAGATATGGACATCCTGAACAGGATCGAGCTTTATCATTGAGAGAGGGTGCATTGTTACAAACCTTTCCACGGGACTATGCTTTTATTAATCCGGAATGCAATTATTCGTTTAACGATATTGCAAGACAAATCGGAAATGCAGTTCCAGTGCGCTTGGGAGAAGTTATAGGTATTTCTATAAGTCGTCATTTAACCGAACATGGTTTGGTCGTTTAGGGAGGAATTAATTATGAATCATAAATTTACTATGTCACTTAGCTTAAATGTTCTTAATCATCTTGGAATAAACTTATATAGCAATATTCCAGCTGTTTTATCAGAAATTGTTGCAAATTCTTGGGATGCTGATGCTACAGAGGTTAAAATTAATGTCGACAATGATAAAATAACGATTGAAGATAATGGGTGCGGAATGAGTGCTGATGACATAAACAAAAAGTTTCTGTATGTTGGTCATAGGAAAAGAGAGAATTCACTTGTCTCCCCAGTCTACAATCGCCCATATATGGGCAGAAAAGGTATCGGAAAACTTTCTATGTTTTCTATATCTCAAGAAATTGATGTTTATTCCCGAAAAATGTTAGATGACAAAAATTCTGAATTTAACGCATTACGAATGGATAGTGAAAAAATTGAGTCATCAATAAAAGGTGAGGGGGATTTTAATCAGTCTACAGCATATTATCCGGAAGTTCTTGAAATAGATGATAGTTGCTTAGCCCATTCGGGAACCAAAATTGTTTTAAAAAAGCTTAAGAAAAATACATCTTCTTTGACAGTAGAATATATTAAAAAGCGTGTCGCAAGGCGTTTTGGAATCATTGGTGTAGAAAATAATTTTAGGGTTTTTGTAAATAATAATGAAGTAACAATAACCGATAGAGATTATTTTCGCAAATTGAGATATATTTGGTATTATGGAAAGGAAAGTGAAAAATATTCTGGATTTTGTAGTAATCTATCATATAATGAATGCCGCGATAATGTTATTACCATAAATAATAAACAATATACCATTTCAGGCTGGATAGGCTCAGTTGATGCGTCAGGTGACTTGAAAGACGGAAATGATAATTTAAATAAAATAGTAATATTGGTTAGGGGAAAATTAGGTCAGGAAGATATTCTTTCCGAGTATTCTGAAGGTGGTTTATATTCAAAATACTTAATTGGAGAGATAAATGCTGATTTTTTTGATGATGACAATTTTGAAGATATGGCAACAAGTAATCGGCAGGAATATAGACATGATGACGAGAGATTTATTGCTCTTAGAAATTTTATTTACACTGAGTTAAAATATATTCAGAGTAAGTGGACAGAACTCCGTAATAATTTTGGAGAGAACAAAGCCAGAGAATTGTTGCCAGTAATTGATACATGGCTTGAACAGTTAAAAGGCGATGACAAGGATTATGCCAAAAAAATGTTTGGTAAGATCAATCAAATTATTGCCGATGATAATAAGAAGCGTGAAATCTTAAAATACAGCATACTTGCTTTCGAAAAACTTAGATATTCGCAACATCTCAGTGCTATTGATAAGATTGATCCATCAAATTTTGAGGTGTTTAAAGATATTTGTATAGGTATGGATGATATTGAAGCAACTTTGTATTATCAAATTATTAAAGAAAGAATTCAAATAATTAACAAATTTCGAGAGATAACCCAAGACGATCAATCTCTCGAAAAAGTAATACAACAATATTTATTCAATCATCTATGGCTACTAGATCCTTCATGGGAACGGGCTGATCATACCGAATATATGGAAAAAACAGTTTTAAATGCTTTGAATGTGCAAGTGGATTCTCTTACCGATGAGGAAAAAAAAGGTAGACTTGACTTGGGGTATAGACAGGCGGCTGGAAAGCACATTGTAATTGAATTGAAAAAGGCTGATAGGGTTGTAAAAAGATCAGAGGCATTTAATCAAATAGTTAAATATCATGATGCACTGTCAAAAGCATTGAATCAAACTTGTGGATCAAGCTTTTCGTTTGAAATTCTCTTTATAATTGGGAGACCAATTGATAATAACACAAATTTTGATGATCAACAACTCTTAGCCAAATCATTGGAGCCTTATCATGCACGCATCGTTACTTATCAACAACTCATTGAAAATGCATTGAGAGCATATAATGAGTATATTGAAGCCAACAAAACTTCTCAGCCACTTGTTGATATGTTATCACAATTGGATAGTGAAACTACTTCCGATCACGAATAGTAAAACATCTGTATCTTCTTTTTTTTCCGCTGACGTCAGCAACTATATACCCTTTAATAAATAAAGGGGATTTATCTAATGCATTCAATATACATTGAATGGTATCTTGGGGATGTTTTTTTATTACTCCAGACATGATTGCACATTTCTCAATTAAATATATATCTCCATACCAAACGCTATTTCTGTGGTTTTCTTTCATTATGCTCATCATGTTTTTGGCTATCATGTTACTATCCCTCTATATTATTTATTGGTATTGCTGTGGTTTAACTCCATTGTATTCATAGAAGATTCTTATTATAACCATTATAGTACCAATAATACGACACCACATCAATTTAAATTAATAGCAAAGAGATCATTGTCAAACTTGCAGGTGCTTCATCATGAAGCACCTGCATTTTTATTCAAATTTCCATCTCATCGCCGTCTTCTTCCTGCTCAGGCTGCTCGTCCTGACCCTGAACTTCGTACTGTTCCAGTTCATGAACAAGCGTCCGGAAATGAAAACGCTGAATATTGTACCCGCCGGCTCCGATTGTCTGAATGGCCGCACTGCCGTTCTCTCCGTAAATCACGCCGGCAATTTCGCCGTTCTGAACGTGCAGACCAGCAGCATCGGTTATCCTGCCGACCTTTTCCCCTATGCGCTGAGCCAGGTCGAGCATTTTGCTTCTCATTTCGCGGTCCATGGTTCGCTCAAGGAATACTCTCCGCTGCTCCGGGTCATTGTATTTGCACATCGCAAAAACGATCGGACCGGCGAAGCTGCTCTTAGCTTCGCTGATGCTGCGGTAATCAAGATTCAGCGATTTCAGGAAATCTTCCATTGGCTTTCTGGGGAACAAGTTGTGCAAATCGTAATCGCTCATTCTGTCCACACGTTCTGCGTATTGAGAATATGCAGGAACCGTCCTGACCGCTTCTTTCCGGGCTGCAAGCTCTTTTGTTCGGAACTCCTGGACAAAATCCTGGTATTGCTCATAACGATTGCTGAAAAAAGAAATACTGTCCTCTTTCCAGCGCATGAAGAAGTCTTTTATAACATCAGGAATCTGATTTTCCATGAATGCCTGCTGTGCTTCAGCTGAGCGAAGTTCAGCCTGGAGCGCCTGAATACGTTCTTCTGCTTCCTGGATACGTTTGTTCACGGACAGAATATCGCTATTTTTCGATTTGATCGAGTAGTAATCCCAGAACGCCTTGTCATTTCCTCTGAGGGATTCTTCGCTGCAAAGCTCCGGCTTCAGCTTGTAGGTTTTCTCAAATTCGCGTTCTTTTTTCTCCAGGGCAGAAATATGCCGGTTAAGGGTGGATATAAGGCGCTCACGCTTGCCTTTGGCGTCCGCAAGCCGCTGAGAGATCGTTTCTATGCTTAACATAAGCAGCTCCTTTCAAATTACCGAAAGTATAATAATTCTTTTTTCGGTAAGTGTTTTTAAATAATTAAAACAGGTTTTAGATTTATAAATCGGGTATTCTTTTTTCGACTACCCCATTTCTGGCAAAGAAAAACCGCAGCATTTTTCGTGCTGCGGAGAATAGTCCTGATAAAATGTGCAACTCTGGTATTTCGGAACAGATATCGCATTGCTTTTGCAAATTCTGGAGTTGGCTCCTGGGACAGGGAACGCTCAGCAGCGCACTTACTCTCAAAGCCGAGAACACCGGAATTGACGATAACACGGAATGTTTCAGCACGTTTGGTTTCGCTCCTGCGCCGGAGAAGATGAGAGATGTATACTCGGTTGTATCCGAAATCTCCCTCTCTGCGAACGTACTTCTGCTTGGCTATGTATCCTTGCTCCGTAAGTTCCTTATTGCAGGAAATGATCGTTCCGCGCGCCATTCCGGACAGCTCCTGTATCATTGAAAGGGACAGCAGGCAGCGTCCCACGGCACTAGCGTGTATGCAGTAAAGCATAAACAGCCTAAGACAGCTTTTAGGAAGTTCCACCGCGGATACCGGAACAAGAACATAATTTTTCGGCGCTGAAACGGCTTCTGAAAGGACGTAAGCGTTGCACTTCTGGCGATTGCTCTTGAAGCGCTGAATGCGCTCAGTTACTGCACCTATGGCGTACAGTTCATTGATTATTCTGGTTATATTCGTGAGCTTGGTGCGCTCAGCAATTCTTGCATTGGATATGACAGCAGTATCACTGCCGCCAGCCTGGGCTATCGAAGCCAGCAGAAACAGAACCTTTACAGCGCCGGCTGACAGGTTCTTGTTTATAAAGTCCGAATTCACCCGGACAAACTGTCTGTTCTGTTTCATGGCTTTTTGCTCCATATCTTTATTTTTCGGCTGATAAATCAGCTTCTTCAGCAGGGCTGTCTGCCCACTCGACAAAATCCTTGTCGAAAATCTCCTCATATCCGGCGGTCAGTGAGAACGGATCCGGCGCATAAGGCAGGCAAATTACATCATTGAGGTTGACGGAGAGCAGCTCACGGTTCTTCTCAACAGATGTTTCATCGGAAAAGTTGACAGCAACGGTGTAGTTCACCATGTTGAGGTCATTCTGGATATCATATATCATCGGCAGCTCGTTCCACGAAGTACCGCCTATGACATATATCTTGTCGAAGCCGGAAAAGTCCGTTGGCTTCTTGCTGCCAAAGTCATATATCTCAGCGTTGTAGACTTTTGCGGTATCAGTATCAGAACTGCAAATGTCTATGCCGTTTATCGTGTAAATTCCGTCCTGCAGCTTTGCTTCTTCATAGCAGGTTTCCATCATTTCGAGCTGCTCGGCTCCACGCCTGCTGGCGCATACGACCACGCTTTCGCCGTCGCGGCTGCGGAAATACTCTGCCATGCGCAGTGCAAATGATGTCGTGCCTATTCTGCTCTGCGCTCCCACGACCGCAATATGCAGGCTCGCCTGTGAATAGCGCGGCTTCTCGCTTTCTTTTTCAGCGATAAGAGCAGCTTCCCGTGCTTCAGCAAATGCGTCGAATGACTTGTCATACTTACGCCACTTCTGCCTGGATAAGCCGGTGGTAAGGCACTCTTTGAGATCCTCCATCATCTTAGTGACGTTTGTCTTTTCGTCCACATCAGGGTAGTTGGCTACGATATTGTGTATACCCTTATGCACCAGCTTGTCCAGGAAATCATCTCCCGGGAAGAAATGATCCGCATAGATGATTATACTGTTGGGATCTTTCTGGAGCGCAATGCCCTCACAGAGCGCAACTAAATCATCGCCCTTTTCCAGAAATGCTGAAACATCGAGGACGTAGTGCGACTGGTACATATAGTTTTTGAGATCTGTCTTGATGAACAGTGCAAGCGACCATTCATCACCCGAAATTTCGCGGGGAGTTGCTCCTATTTCCGAACATATCTTTCTCAGAATGCCGGCATTTTCTTTTCGGGAAATAAGTAACGGGTTAGTCATGGTAGAAGTTCCTTTCTCTTATCATATTGCTATTCCGGCTCAACTGCCTTGATAGTTTCAAACAGTTCATCGCTCATGCCGGTGCGGAATGCCTTGAACCAAAGTCTGGGATTGGCAACTACGCCAATATCCTTTGCACTTGGTCCGCCATAGTAATGCGTCCCCTGCGGCGGATCAGGGGCAGCAGCTTCGCCAGACATGAAATAGGTCTTTATTCCGACGTGCGGAATGCATTCATCACGGTTAAGATGGTGACGCCAAAGTCCCTTGTCGTAAGTGTCGCTGTAATACCCGTCATGCGAGTAACCAACAGTCAAATTTTCAAGGTCAACGGAGCTGCCAATATCAAGGTCTTCAAATTCCACCTCGCTCAGACAGGTGAATTCCAGAAAAAGAGTAATCGTGCTTCCGTGGCGTAACCCGTTTATTGTCGGGAAAGGAAAACCGTAATCATCTTCAAACTGGTCGGTATCAATTATGTATGCGATAGTGACTGCACTCTTGTTAAAGACTTTGGAATTGGTATCATTAGCGATATCCTGCTCGTCCATGTTCCACACATCATATATAAATGCATCCTGTATACAGCTTCCGCAGTTTAACAAATCTGCATGGATCGCTGTCTTGCCTGTCAACTCAAGCGTAATGCCTCTTTCAGGAACTCCCATATCCTTCGTGCCGTAGGTGTACTGGTGCAGCTCTGACACATCACCGCATTGCGACAGAATACCATTACCGCCCGGTGCAAGGTCTGAGCTGCTGACCGGAAGTTCGAAGAAGCCTTCGAAATATACGAACAGCGCGAGCTGAACCATGTTGTCCAGGGATATAGTCCACTCTTCCTGCGGTATTTCTGCTTCAGACAGAGCCATTTCTATAGCCATTTGGGACTGCTCGACATACTGTTCAAACTCCTCCTCAATGCCGAAAATATCCCTCCAAACGTCTGCGCCAACAGTTTCAAGAGTGATAGACAGCTTATCAGCTGTTCGTTCCGTTTCAATCTTGGCGGCACCACTCATATTGGCATTTTCAATTATAGACTTGAGGTTAGACATCTGAAACAGGTTTAAGTTTATTGCCCCTCTGCCGTCAATCATACTACCCCACGAATTGTTGATGTATTCCTGAGCGTCTTCGGCAGTTTCGGGGATATCTCCAAGAGCCTGTTTCATTTGTGAATCAAGATCCGGCGCTTGATTTTGCGTGGTTTTGATAAGGTACTCACGCCCCTGGCGGACATTGTACATTGCCAGGAATTCCGGTAGATAAACTTCACCGCCACCTATGCAGGTGTATTCCACTGTCTGGGTGCTTCCGTCTGCCGCTGTAACAACAAGCGTTTGGCGGTCCGCCCTCTTGCCGTCATCCAATACAACATTCTCAAATGTGTAGTTATATTTACTCATCTGTTCCATGGCACGATGATATAAAAACACTTTCAGCTCTTCGCCGTACTCAGACAGATTATCTATTCCAGTATCATCAGTAAAACGAATGCTGCTGATATCCGAAAAAGAAAGGTCTGTGTCGAAATCAGAGATAAAGGAGTCAAATTCGTCCTGGGTCTTTATGGCACGGAGCTGTCCTGCGTAATTGAGCATAATATCTTCGGCACGAGATATCTCATCATCGTCGTACAGAATGAGAGAGCTGCCATCAAAGTTGTTGGCTATCGTGGCTTTGGAAAGGTTCACGGAGAATTCCGGCATGAAGTCGTATACTTCATCTTTCACGTTTGTGTTGATATCGGATTCTATTCCGTTAAACAACTCAGAAATGCTTGTGCGATAGTAATTCCAGTGGTTCCTCAGATTGTTATTCTGTACGATTGCCAGAAGTCCGCTTATCAATGCTATAAAAGCAGTGAAAATAAACAGAATTATGCCAAGTGAATAGAACACGACATGAAGAACAACTTCACGGACTTTATGGCTCTTTGCCGCCTGCGCGACCATCATTATTATTTTCGGATTTACTGCCATTGTAACCTCCAAAAGATAAGAGCAGTCTTCAACGTCCTCCACCTCTGCCGAACATTTCAAGGCGTTCCTCGCTCAGCTCAAAACGGACGATAACAGCCTGATTGCCCACTTTCATCAGTGCCGTGCCGCGCTGACCGGAAGAAATGTACTCGCTCTGTGCGTCATTCAGGTCGAACAGTTCGGTTGTTTCCTTTAGCGACTTACCGTCCATTGAAAACAGCAGCTTGAATGTAGGCAAGTCAAGTACGGACTGCCCATAGAACTTAACTTCCGGGTCAAGGAAGTCGTTGGTGGACTGGGTACCCACGATAATGCTTCCTTCATACTTACGGGCGCGTTTCTCAGCATTTTTGAGGAACTCCAGCGACTGCGGACAACGTGGATCGATCATCGTCCAGCACTCGTCAGCCACCAGCATAATGCGCTCCTTACGGTTATGGGTAATCTGCTCCCAGCACCATGACAGCACATTGAAATACTGCGCCGCAAGAACTGTGCCGGACATCTGGATAAGTGACTTTGTATCGAGCACGATAAATCCGCTGGTGGGATTTATGGTCGTATAGCCGTTCCACAGCCGATGATCTGCGCCGTTGGCTGCTCCCTCGAGATATGTTTTCAAATCTTCGTAATATACGGTATTGTTGTCTTTGAGTTTTGCTTTTTCGGCAATAAGGTTATAAAGGTCTGTCAGCGTCGGGAACTGATTAGCTGAATAACTGGATACGTCTGTATCCCAGCTTATTCCAAACTTGTGGTACAGCTCTACAAGCGCCTGATCAAGCAGTGCTCTCAGCCGATCGTCCATTGAGGGAATGTAAAGCCGGAAGAACGTCTGGAGTGTTTTGAGATGTATAGCGAGATCGCCAATGCTATCGTTCTCCTGCGGCTCTGCGTTTTCATCGTCTGTATCCGGAGGTACCGGACGTATCTGAAGCGGATTGATAAGTCCACCTTTGCCGCCGGCAACGTCGATCCAATTGCCTTCGAACAGCGGATTATAGCACATATCCTTGTACTCGCTTTCCGGGTCAATGACGATTATCTTTGTGCCGCGGGCGTACTCAGAAGCGATGATGTGTTTTATCGCCGTTGATTTACCGGAACCTGATCCTCCCACGATTGTAATGTTGCTGTTTGTCCTTGAAGAACCACGTTTCCAAAGGTCCAGCAAAATCAGACCGCCGCTGCTGTTCTTCCCAAGGTAAAATCCCTTACCGTCATTGAATCCGCCGGAGGAAAAAGGAAAACCTCCTACGAACGTACTCACCGGGAAGTACCTTGAGGAGGTTTCCTGTATGCGCTTTATCTGCGGATATGTGGGGGAAATCTGCTGATATCCCTCGCGCTGAAGATTGGAAAGAACGCGTATTTTACAGCCGAGTATACTTGCAACGTTCTTCACCCGGTCGCACCTGGAGTTATAATCCTCTTTGTCACGGGAAAGCACCATTATCGTAGTATTCCACTTCCCCATGACTTCGCCGTTCTGGTCCATCTTAGCCATTATCTTTTCCTGGTCGTCAGCAGCTTTCTGGCAGCGCTGACGTTCACGGGGGTCCTTTGTACTTGCAGCCTGTCCACGATACATACGGATTTTCTTAGAGATTTCGTTTACCGCTTCACCGTTATCAATGGGTTCGCTGTTTATGGAAACGATCGTGCCGGGGATATTGGTCAGCTTAGAAAGCCAGCCATAGTCGCACTCTGAGGGATAGTCCGTGATTGCGAAGATACAGCAGTAGTTTTCGCCGAGCCGGAGCCGGTTCATTTCGAAATCAATTCCGATCGGCGTAATGCTTGCCTGTAACGCAGTATTGACTGATATCTGTACTTCTGATTTTTTGTTGTTCATTCCATGACCTTTCTCAGCAGTATTTTTCCATGATAAAATCTATGGCTGCAACAATATCTTCCTTTGCTGCGCCAAAATCCAGAGCCGTCTGGAGTATTTCATCAAGTTTGGAAGCTATATTTTCCTTAACCGTTTTCGGCTGTTCAATCACAATGCTGCCTTTTGTCGAAAGGTGAATATATCCCTCTCTTTCAAGGGACTGATATGCGGTCTTGATGGGAGAATAGGATACCGCATATTTTTCCGCAAGCGACTTATATGACGGCAGTTTATCCCCAGGCTTATAATCACCAAAACATATTTTATTCCGGTAAAATTCATAAATCTGAGGAGCAAGATCCTTGCCAGGTTTTATGTGTAATTCGCTGTTCATGGTTTATACTCCTTATCCAGCAGAGAGGACAGAAATAACGTCCTCAATATTTGCATTTTCGACGTGGACATACGCAGGATTTTTTACCAGGTTGCAGAGCTGGACTATCCCTTTCCTGTCGAGCAGTTCTGCCTTTATCCCACAGTCGGAATACTTTTTTGCTATGTCCTGTGCTGCCTGGGTCAGAGTACGCTCATCAGAACGCTGAATTGTATCCCATATAGCGATATAATGCTGTCGCTCTAGGGATTCACCGGTCGCAACCATTTCAGCCAGTGACTCCATGTCGAATTTAAGCAGCTTTTTTCTGCCGCCAGTCGCGGCGTTATACAGCTCCTCATATTCGTTCAGAGGTGCGAAATATCAACCGGACGGCTTACCGCGTCACTTTTGTAGGGACGTTTTATTGCCGAAAGAGAAGCAGAGAGTTCTCGACACAGGCGCTTCTGCTCCTGCCTGCTGTACAGCTCAAGGCAAAGTCCCTCAATCTTGATATAAGCGAATATGTAACCGTCAATCGTGTAAAGGCAATGCTCACCGAGGTCTTTGGCATTCACGAATTCCTGGGCAGTTTTCTGGGCAAGACGTTCACGCTCGTCTTCCTCCTCTTCAGTGCGGCGAGTACGTTTTTGGTTCTCGCTGCGCTTAAACCAGTAAAGCACCCCTGCACACAGTACAAGGGTGATAATTGCTATTGCTATCTGCATATAGCTCTCCTTTCTTAGAATAGGGCTCTCCACTGTGACTTTACGTCCAGCTTAAGGG
>ERZ779737.2684-NODE-2684-length-11330-cov-2.941109_pt1 | contig 11330 bp, 13 predicted proteins | sample MGYA00511889_ERZ779737 | MGnify/ENA primary metagenome ERZ779737 (study PRJEB29588, sample SAMEA2163575) | human gut metagenome | biome: human gut; feature: human-associated habitat; material: faeces | place: Denmark | collected 2008/2010 ...
ATTGCGTATCTAGTGTCAATACTTACTATGAAAAGCATTAAACTAAGAAGATTTTTTATGGGTACTCCAACAATACTTATACAAAATGGTAAGATCCTTGATAATAATTTTCATAAAGTAAAGTATGATATAAATGATATGCTTGAACAATGTAGAATAAAAGGTTATTACGACATATCCGATATTGAATATGCGATTGTAGAAGCAAATGGAGAACTTAGTGTACTTCCAAAAGAAACAAAAAGGCCTCTAACACCATGTGATATGCAGTTGAATGTAAAAAAAGAAGGATTATGTGCTAATGTAATAATTGATGGTAAAGTTATGAAACAAAATTTAAGTATTATCAACAAGGATGAAGAGTGGCTTAATCATGAGTTAAAAATAAAGGGTAAAAATTTAAAAGATGTTTTGTTAGCAACAGTAGATGTTAATGAAAAAGTTATATTTTATGAAAGAAATAAAAATATTCAAGATTTAACTGTTCTTGAATAGAATTAACTAGGTGATTAAATGAAAAAATTTATAATTAATATCTTAATACCAATTTTAGTAGGTGGTATTTCTGCTTTAATTACAAAAAATAGTATGTATATTTATTCATATTTAGATAAGCCCTCTTTCGCACCACCTTCGATATTATTTCCTATCGTGTGGACAATTCTTTATTTAATAATGGGAGTTAGCTCATATTTAATTTGTAATAGTGATAATAGTAATAAAAAATGTGCATATATAATTTATGGAATACAATTATTTTTAAATTTTATATGGTCAATTGTATTTTTCCTACTAAGTTATAGATTACTTTCGTTCATTATAATAAATTTGTTACTAATATCAATAATTATTATGATTATAAAGTTTTATAAAATAGATAAGAAAGCAGGACTTCTTCAAATACCGTATCTTTTATGGGTTCTATTCGCATCTATTCTTAATTTGTCAATATATTTGTTAAATGTGTAAAATAAAGCCAGTGTTTTTAAATAAATACTGGTTTTTGTTATATAATAATAAAGTGAGGTGATAGTCATGATAATTAGCTTAATAATAATATTATTTTTATTTATTCTTATGACTGCTTTGCAATATATTAATAAAAGAAAAAAGAATGTTATATATAGAAACATATTCATATACTTAGTTATTGCTTTAATTCTTCTTGTTATAAATAATTATTCTTATCCTGAATTAAAGTTATTAGGAAAAAAAGAAATTAATTTATCATTAAATGAAAAATATATTGACCCTGGTTATAAAATAGTACCTAATAACAAGAAATATAAAGTAGTTATTGATAATAATATAGATGAAAATAAAACTGGTTCTTATGAAGTAAAGTATTCTTTACAAGTAAAAAATAAGATAATTAATAAAGTTAGAAAAGTAAATGTAATTGATAATATTTCTCCTGAAATAACTCTTAAAGGTTCAGACAATATAAAACTTTATGAAAGTAGTGATTATGAAGAGCCTGGTTTTATTGCATTTGATAATTATGATGGAGATATTACTAAAAATGTTATTGTTCAAAATGATATTAAAGAAGAGATTGGAGATTATAAAATTACTTATATAGTAGAAGATTCTTCAGGTAATAAGACTATGGTTACTAGAAATGTAAAAATATTAGATAAGAAAAAAAATATTGGAACAATATATTTAACATTTGATGATGGCCCAAGTAACAATACTAGTAAAATACTTGATATATTAAAACAAGAAGATATAAAAGCAACTTTTTTCTTAGTTAATTTTAATTCTTCATATAATCCAGTAGTAAAAAGGATTTATGATGAGGGGCACTCAATTGGTATACATAGTTATACACATAATTATAAACTTATTTATTCATCTGTAAGTGCCTATTTTGATGATTTAAATAAAATGAATGATAAAATAAAAACTATTACAGGAAGTGATACTAAACTCCTTAGATTTCCTGGTGGTAGTTCAAATACTATTAGTAGTTTTAATAAAGGAATAATGACTACTTTAGTAAAAGAAGTAACTAATGCGGGATACCATTATTTTGATTGGAATGTAGATAGCAGTGATGCTTGGTCTGCAAGAAATAGTAATGATGTTTATAATAATGTTATAAATAACCTAAAAAAAGGTACTAATATAGTTTTAATGCATGATTTAAGTTCTAATGAAAAGACTGTAAATGTTCTTGAAAAAATTATTAAAGATGCGAAAGAAAAAGGTTATATATTTGCAAATATAACAATGAATACAAAAGAAATTCATCATGGTATAAATAATTAATTAAAATTAGCCTGGTGTGGTGGCTTTGTGCCTGTAGTCCCAGCTAGTTGGATGCTGGAATAATTATAATGAGGAGGAAATTATATGAAGAAAATTTTATTCATAATTTTATTATTTTTATGTTTTAAAGTTAATGCGAGTGAAAATGTAAATGTAAAAGTTGAATATGTGCCAAATGTATATTTTAGTTATAAAGAAAATGGACTTACTATGTGGGGTCAGTTTGCTTATATTTATTCTGATGGTGTTTTGTCATATTGTATTGATATTAAAACACCTGTAACAAAAACAAGTTATACAGTAGATAACTCAATTGAAGTGAATAAAAATGTACGTTTAATTGCGTATTTTGGGTATGGTTATGATTATAATTCCTATAAGACATTAAAAGATTATATGGCTACTCAAAAATTAATATGGAAAGAACTTGGTACAGATGTTGTATTTACTACACAAAGTCAAGGAAAAGGTGATGTAATAGATATTAGTAGTAATGTTAATAGAATTCTAGATACTATGAAAGATTATGATAAGTTACCATTTTATAATTATAAATTAGAATTCTTGCTTGGAGCAACATATAGAATTTCTGATAGTAATTATGTTGATAGAAATAATTACCAAATAATTGATAATAGTGGCAATATTGTTACTCAGGAACCTAGTTATATTATGCAATTTATAGCCAAGGAACTTGGTGGTAATAGTTTAAGAGTAAAAAGAAAATATATTAATAGATTTGATAATATTGCCTTAGTAGCAAGTAATTCTCAAAATATAATTAGAGTTGGTAGTATTGAAGATATTTATAGAGATTATGAGTATTTGGTTAAAGAAGGAAGTGTAAATATAAACTTAACCGATGCGATAAGTAATTCTAAAACAAATACTGGGCTTGCGACTTATGATGGCATTATTTTTGATATGTACGATACAAATAATAATTTGATTAGCAGTGTTGCAAGTGCATCTAATGGTATTCTAAGGTTTGATAATTTATCATTTGGTAATTATATTATTAGAGCAAGAAATTTTAATACTTATGAAGATATTTCATTAAATGAAAATGTAGATATTAATAAAACTACTTATAATTATAACTATAATTATGCACTTACTCCAAAAAGTATTAATTTAAAACTAATAAAGAAGTATAAAGAAAATGGTATAGAAAAAAATGATAGTGATATTATATTTGAAATATATAATTCTAAAATGGAAAAACAAGAAATAACTACGAATGAATATGGTGAAGCAAGTGCATTATTGTATTATGATAATTATAAAATATTACAAAAAAGTGATAGTAAGATATTAAAAAAATATGAGTTTAATATAGATACCAATGATTTTACTAAGAAGGATAAGGTATATATAATGGATGATAGTATAATTAATGCTAAAATAAAAATTGAACTTGAAGATGATACTGGTATGAAGATTAGTAATTCTAAGGTTTTAATAAATGATAAAGAATATATAAAAAATTCAGCAGAAAAACAAATTGAAAATCTTATTAATCATGGGTATAAAAATATTTATCTTGTAGGACATTCTATGGGTGGAGTGATTTCTACTTATATTGCATCTAAGTATAAAGAAGTGAAGAAATTGGTTTTGGCGGCTCCTGCATTTCATTATTTAAAGTTTAAAAATGATAAGCCTGATATTATAGAGAGTATTATTTTTAGTCCTGAAGTTATTAGGGAATATAAGGCTGATGTGATATTTTCTAGGTGGTTTAATTTACCTAAACATGCTGTTAGAGAATTTATGAATTTGGTAAGTGAAAATTATAAATGTCCTAAAGATGTTTATGTTCCAACTTTGATTATTCATGGAACAAAAGATAATTTAGTACCTTCCACTAGCGTTAATTATGTTTATAATAATTTAAGTAGTAATTATAAAGAACTTTTAGAAGTAAAGGGTATAAATCATGATATTTTTAGAAGTGATAGAAAAGAAGAAGTAACTAATTTGATTATAAAGTTTTTTAAGAGTAATTGTAATAAAAAGTATAGTGAGATTAAGAAGATTTAGTTATTAACTAAGCAAAATAAAAAAGTAATTTTGCTTTTTTTGTGTGCAAGTATATATTTGATAACCTATTTTTAACTTGAAAAAAATATACCAGTTTTACGTTTTTTTTGAAAAAAGGGGTGGGATGATTATCCATTATTTATTAGGCTTATGTTTTAACAAAAAATAATTAATTGTATAAACTAAAATGGAAGGTGAGAAATGATTAATTATTTTTTAAATTTAAATCCTGTTATTCTTGCTTTGATAGCAACATTAATTACTTGGTTATTTACTTTACTTGGTGCTAGTGTTGTGGTTTTCTTTAAGAAAGTTAATAAGAATGTTATGGATTCTTGTTTGGCTTTTTCTGCAGGAGTTATGCTTGCTGCATGTTTTTGGAGTTTACTTAATCCAGGAATTGAAATGGCTTTTAAACAGAAACAATGTGTTCCATTAATTTCTAGTTTAGGATTTTTATCAGGTGCATTAATATTATTTTTAAGTGATTTATTTGTTAAAAAAGTTGTTAATAAAAATAAAAAGAATTCGATTAAAAGAAGTATGCTTTTGATTACAAGTATTACAATTCATAATATTCCTGAAGGTCTTGCAGTTGGTGTCGCATTTGGAAGTTTATCGTACAATCTAACTAGTAGTGTACTTGTTAGTGCCTTTATATTTGCTATAGGAATAGCAGTACAAAATTTTCCTGAAGGAGCAGCTGTTAGTTTACCTCTTAGAAGAGAAGGATTTACGAGAAAGAGTGCTTTCTTTTATGGGCAACTCTCAGGGTTTGTAGAACCAATTTCTGGTGTAATTGGTGCAATACTTGTTCTTAAAATTAGTAGTATTCTTCCATTCTTTTTATGCTTTGCTGCAGGTGCAATGGTGTATGTTGTTGTTAAAGAATTAATTCCAGAGAGTCAATTAAATAATAATAAAAATATGATTACTGTATTTACTTTAATTGGATTTTTATTTATGATGTTATTAGATGTATGTTTGGGTTAAATAAAACTAGTAGATTTTTTCTACTAGTTAATTTCTAATGAATACAATATATCATTAACTAAATTGTCTATAGTACTTTCTTTATCTTGTATAATCATTGTTATGTTATAAACTTTATCATCTTTTAAAATATTTATACTTCTATATTTATCACTTTTTAATATGTAACCAATATTAGAACCTTTTATTTCTGTAATTTCATGATTAGATGGAATATTATTAACTATGGTGTCTATTATATCATAGTTATTTTTTAATTTATTTTTTGAAGTAAATAAATTATATTTTTTGTTTTTATTTTTTATAGTATATTTAATTAAATCTAAATCATTATTAATTTTATTTTCTTTAAAATACTCTTTAATATTTTTATTGTTTGTTATCAATTCATTTGTGTTAGAATTATTAATACTAATTTTGATACTATTTTTATTATTTGTTAAAAGTATTGAATTATTTTTTTCTTCTTCTATTTCATAATCTTTTATTATATTTTTGAAAGTAATATTTTTAAATTCAAATTTATTTTTTGAGGTAGTTTGTTTTATTTCTAATGTGTTAGTTATTTTATAGTTATAATTTTCTTTTATTGTATACTTTGTTAAACAAGATAATTTATAACCTAGCAGTATTGCTAAAAATGTTGTTATTATAATTATTATAATATAAGTTTTTTTCATATAATCACCCAAGTAAATAATATCAAATAATTTATTTTTTGTAAATTAAATAAATTAGTTTTTTCTTTTTAATTATGAATAAAAACCTGTTTTTTTAGAAAGATATATGTTACAATAGTTGTAGAGGTTAGATAATATGAAATGTTTAATAACTGGTGGAAGTAGTGGAATAGGAAAGGATATGGCTAAAACTTTAAGTTTGCTTGGGAATGAAGTTATTCTTGTTTCTAAAGATGAAAATAAGTTAATTAGTGCATGTGAAGAGATTAAAAATAGTCATTTTTATGTGTGTGATTTAAGTTATGATGTTGAAGTTAATAAACTTTGTGAATATTTATTAAAAGAGAAACCAGATATAGTGATTAATGATGCAGGATTTGGTGCTTTTGGAGATTATAGTGAAGTTAGTTTGGAAAGAGAAATGGAAATGGTTAAAGTTAATGTGATAAGTTTGCATAAAATAACCAAAACTTGCTTAAAATATATGGAAGGAAATAAAAATGCACATATTTTGAATGTTGCAAGTATTGCAGGGCTTTTACCAGGTGGACCTCTTTTAGGAACTTATTATGCTACTAAGAGTTATGTTAGAAGTTATACTTTAGGTATTTATGAAGAGTTAAGAAGAAAAGGTAGTACTATTAAAATAAGTTGTTTATGTCCTGGACCGGTTAATACAAATTTTAATAATGTTGCTGGAGGACACTTTAGTATTAATAGTAAAACTAGTTCTTTTGTAAGTGAGTATGCAATTAAATATATGTTTAAAAATAAGTTAATTATATTACCAGGATTAGATGTTAAATTAGGAAGTTTTTTTGGTAAAATATTACCTAGTAAATTAGTTTTAAAAATTTTATATAAAGTAGAACATAAGAAGAGAGGTTAAAGTAATGAATAGAAGAGATGGAGTAAGAGTAAAAGATTTAGATTCAATGCATGTGCTTATGCCTTATATTAAGCCAAACAGATGTGATAGTGATGTGTTTATTAATCAGAAAATGGATGTTACAGAACTAGTTAGGTATTATGAAAGAATGAAAAAAAAGTATAGTGATTTAACTTATTTTCATTTATTTTTGACTTTAATTGCTAAAACTGTATATAATAAGCCACTTTTAAATAGGTTTGTTGTTAATAAGAAGTTTTATGATAGAAATGAGGTAAGTATTGCTTTTACGGCTAAAGTTAATTATGAAGATAAGTCTAAAGAAATATTGTCCGTTATTAAAGTAGAAGAAAATGATAATTTGTTAAGTATTAAAGATAAAACTGTTAAAGCAGTTGATAATGTGAGAAAATCTAAAGAGAGTGGTACTAATAATAGTGTGAATGTTATTAGTAAGTTACCTAGTTTTATATTAAGTCCAGTTATAGGTATTATTAAATGGTTGGATAGGCATGACTTGCTTCCAAAGAGTTTAATTGATGACAATTTATATTATAGTACTTGTATTGTAAGTAATTTAGGTAGTATTCATAGTGGTGCGATATATCATAATTTGACCGATTTTGGAACTAGTAGTATATTAGCAACTATTGGAGAGATTAAATTAGAAAAAGTGCTTATTGATGGTAAAATGGAAAGCAAGTATTTGTGTGAATTTGGTATAAATATAGATGAGAGAATTGCTGATGGAGTTTATTTTGTTAAAGCAGTTAAGTTAATGCAAGATATTTTAAATGAACCTAAATTATTAGAGGAGAGTGTTAATGAAAAAATTAATGAAACAACAAAATTTAAGTATTAGTAAACCTTGGATTAAGTTTTATGATGAAGGAGTTCCTAAGACAATAGATTATCCTGATAAGATGCTTTGGGAATTTATTTCTGATAGTGCTAAAAAGAATCCTAATGATATAGCTTATGAATATTATGGTAGTAGTGCGTCTTTTAAAAAATTAATGAAAGAAATTGAAGAATGTGCTAGAAGTCTTAAAACAATTGGTGTTAAAAAAGATGATGTTGTTACAATTTGTTCACCTAATATGCCTCAGGCGATAAGTATATTTTATGCAATTAATATGGTTGGTGCAATTGCTAATATGGTTCATCCTTTGAGTGCTTTAAAAGAGATAGGCCATTTTATGGAAGTTTCTAAGAGTAAATATGTTTTTACTATTGATTTGGCACTTGAAAAATTTCTTCAAGTAGTTGATAATAGTGAGATTGAAAAAATAGTTGTTATGTCTGCTGGAGATAAAATGAAGGGTATTACTAAAGTTGCTTATAATTTAACTAAGGGCAGAAAGATTAAAGTTGACTTTGATAATGAGTATTTACTTTCTTACAATAGTTTTATTGATTTTGGTTATATGTATGATGGAAGCTATATTTGTAAAAGAAAATCTACTGACCCTGCTGTAATTTTATATAGTGGTGGTACTACTGGTGAACCTAAAGGGATAGTTATTAGTAATAAGAGTTTTAATGCAGCTACACTTCAGACTGGGTCTATGATTCAACCTGCTAGTGCTGGAGATAGTGTTTTAACTATAATGCCTATTTTCCATGCTTTTGGGTTAGATGTGTGTATCCATACTCCACTTACTTATGGAGTTAAATGTATTTTGATACCAGTTTTTAACTATAAAGCGTTTGGTAGATTAATTAAACAATATAAACCTAATTTTATTGTTGGAGTACCAACTCTTTTACAAACTATGATAAATGACCCAGGGCTTAGTGAAATGGATTTATCTTTTATTAAGTGTATTATTACTGGTGGAGATGTTGTTAGTCCTGAATTAAAATCTAGTGTTGATAAGTTTATGAAAGAACATGGTAGTTCTGCTACTGTTAGACCAGGGTATGGGCTTACTGAAGGATCTGGGGCTAGTAGTTTGCTTCCGAAAATTGTACAAAAAAAAGGAAGTACTGGTATACCTTGTCAAGATTGTACTTATAAAATAGTTAATCCTGAGACTTTAGAAGAAGTTTTACCTAATAACGTGGGAGAAATTTTAATAAGTGGACCTAATGTTATGATAGGTTATTTAAATGATGAAGAACAGACAAATAAAACATTAATTAAAGATGATGATGGTGTAGTTTGGCTTCGTACAGGTGATATGGGTAGTATGGATGAAGATGGATTTATTTATTTTGCTCAGAGACTTAAAAGAGTAATTATTTCTAGTGGTTATAATTTATATCCTTCTCATATTGAGAGTGTTATTAGAAAATATCCATACGTAGAAGATGTTTGTGTTATAGGTATATCTCATCCTTATAAAGTGCAAGTTGCAAAAGCGTTTATTGTGTTAAAAGATGGTGTTAGTGAGGACAGGGCTAAAAAAGAAATAAAGAAATTATGTGAACTTTATTTAGCTAAATATAGTTTGCCTTATCAATATGAAATTAGAGAATCTTTACCTAGAACTAATTTGGGTAAAATTGCTTATAAAGAGTTAGAGAGTGAAGAAAAAGAAAAAAAGTAAGTCTTTCATTTTAAGTGAAAGATTTTTCTTTTGTGTGTAAAATTTTTAGCATATAAAGATGGAAAGATGTATTATATTAGTGTGGAAGATAGTAAAGCTTATGATAGAGAATTTAAACCTTTTAGTAAGTTAGATAACAGTTGTAAAAAGATACTTATTACAAATGATGAAATTGATTATTCTACAAGTGTTGTTACTCATATAAAATTAAAAGATTTCTTGTTAATTAAAGATTTAGATAGTTAAAAAACTAAGGAACGTTTGCTCCTTAGTTTTAACTTTATTCAATATCAATTAGTTTTTTGTTATCTTTCTTAGGGGATTCTGGAACTATTACTTTTAATGTTCCATCTTTAAATTCAGCCTTGATATCTTTATGATTTACATCTCCAATATAAAATTCTCTTTTGAATGAACCAAAATATCTTTCTCTTTTAATGTAATGTTTATCTTTGTCATCATGTTTTTCACTCTTGTGAGCAGATATTGTAAGATATCCATCTTCAACTTCAATTTTAACATCTTTTTTGTCAAATCCTGGGATATCCATTACGATGTTGTATTTACCTTCTTTCTCATAAATATCACAATTCATGTTCATAACTTTTTTTTCTGGTTCAAAATCATTAAAGAAATCATCTAAATAAAATCTTCCTGGTAATAAACTCATAATATCATCTCCTTACGATTATCATTATACTACTATTGTTAGCACTTGTCAACATTGAGTGCTAATTTTTTACATATTTTTTTAGTAGTACAATTTAGTTATATGTAAAATAAGTTAAAATATACTTTTAAATTATGTTATATTTTGGAAGTAATTATTTTTGTTAATTGTTAATAATATAAATGGAGGTAATTAGTATGAATGAAGTACCTAATATAATTAGTACTAAAGACTTATCATATATTAAAGATATGGCAAGTTGGAATTTAGTAATGGCTAAAAAAATTAACTCTTATATAGTGTGTGTACAAGATGAAGATGTTAGAAAAGTTTTATTAGATGCTTATAAAATGCATAAAGAGCATTATAAAGAGTTAATGGAAATATTAATGTAGGAGGTAATTATGGCTAAAGTTCAAAATCAAAAGTCTCAAGTTGTTTCTTCTAAAGAAATGAATGAAATGGATTATTTAAATGATGTTTTACAATGTGAGAAGAACATATCTAATAATTATAGTATTGCTATAGATGAGATGAGTAATAAAATTTTATTTAAAAAAGTTTTTTCTATATTTAAAGATACTAAAGGTCTTGCAAGAAAAGCATATGATTTAGCATTTCAAAAAGGTTGGTATAGTTTAGAAACAGCAGAAGAAGCTAAGATTAAGAAAGAATTAAATTCTATGAAGAACTTATATAAAGAATTATAGGTTCTTTTTTAGTTATGGAAATGATTATATTTGTCTTCCATACCTGATATTCCGTTTTTTAAGTTTTCAAATACTTGACTCATTTGGCCTGGATATATTTCATTTAGTATTTCTCTTAGAGTTTCTATATTATATTTAATTGGGTTATAAAGAGATTTTACTTCTTTACTATTTATGTTCATAACAGGACCTTGTACTCTTCTTTCAATAAGTGCTTGGCTGGCTGAAGTTGTTATTAGAAGTTGACTTATTAACATTAACCAGTTACCTAATACGTTTTGTTCGTTACTTGTTAAGTCATCCATTAATAGGTATCCAATTAGTAAACAAATTGCACTAGATACTTTTGGATTTAGTTTGAATAAGTCTTCCATAAACTCACCATAATTTCTTATAAAATTTTATTCTGTTTGCTTTATTTTAATTACTTAATTTGTTATAATAGTTATGAAGGAGTGAATAATATGGAATTAAAAGGAAGTAAAACAGAAAAAAATTTAATGACTGCTTTTGCAGGAG
>ERZ779737.2690-NODE-2690-length-11307-cov-2.686456_pt1 | contig 11307 bp, 13 predicted proteins | sample MGYA00511889_ERZ779737 | MGnify/ENA primary metagenome ERZ779737 (study PRJEB29588, sample SAMEA2163575) | human gut metagenome | biome: human gut; feature: human-associated habitat; material: faeces | place: Denmark | collected 2008/2010 ...
TGGCCATGTCGGCAACCGAAGATCTGCTGATGAGTCTGGAACGCGCTTTGGGCATCAGCACGCCCCAGCAGATCGTCGCTTCAATTTTATCCAGCAAAATCGCCATGGGCATTACGCATCTGCTGGTTGACATTCCCGTCGGCAAAACGGCAAAAATCCGCAACATGAGCGAGGCGATGAGTCTGCGCAAGCTGTTTGAATACGTCGGCGACATGCTGTCGATGAAAATTGACGTGATCGTTACGGACGGATCCGAACCCGTAGGCAACGGCATCGGCCCCGTACTGGAAGCCCGCGACGTCATGAAAGTGCTGCGCTGCCGTGAAGACGCACCGCAGGATTTGCGTGAAAAAGCGCTTTTTATGGCGGGAAAAGTGTTGGAATTCGATCCGCAGCTGCGCGGCGGACAGGGGTATTATCAGGCGCGCGATATTTTGGATTCCGGCCGCGCGCTGGAAGTCATGAGTCAAATCGTCCATGCTCAGGGTAAGCAGACTCCGCCGCCTTTGGGACAGTTGACGCGCGATATCACGGCAGAAACATCGGGCGTCGTCGCCGAAATCGACGGACAGATTTTAAACCGGATTGCCATGACGGCCGGCCCGCCGATAAAGGCGCGGGCATTGATTTGATGAAAAAAGTCGGCGATGAAGTCGAACAAGGCGAAGTCCTTTACCGTATTTATGCCTGCAAGCCGACCTCGTTCGCTTTTGCCAACGGTCTGGCCGAAGGGGACTGCGGTTATAAAATCATGTCGTCCGGCGTTACTTATTAGCTCAGGACTTTTGATCCGGCTGTTTCCATTGATAAATCATCAGGCATTGCAGCGGGCAGGACGAACATTTCTGTCCGCACGGATTTACGCAGTGGGAACTGTCCAGCCGGCCGATTTTGCCTTTGCGTTCCCAATGCGCCAGCATTTCCTGCAGCGCCGATTCCGGCAGGTCAAACTTAACGGCAATGTCTTTTAACGACGCCTGCCCCTGCGCCTGCAGATAATCTTTAATCTCGGAAAGAATCATACTGCCTCCTTTTCCCGGCAAAATACAAAGCGGTAAAAACAGCCAGCTCGGTTAAAACAATCCCGGCGATCCAACCCCCGGAATACAAAACATTTCTTTGTATAATAGCACATTGGTAAAACAGCGTCGAGAGCAGATACGCCTGCCCCGTCGTCCAAATCATTACAAATCCCGCCCACCCCAGACTGAATTCTTTGGCAATCGCCCCCATTGCCGACAGGCAGGGCATATAAAGCAGAACAAACAACAGATAAGCAAACGCGCCGACCTTTCCGTCAAATAAAACAACCAAACGTTCGGTCGACGTTTCGCCTTCGGCCAGATCGGCATACAGCGCGTCCAGTGTTCCGATAATGGCTTCTTTGGCCATAACGCCGGTAAACAACCCTACGGTCGCCGGCCAGTTGTGTTCCGTAATTCCCATCGGTTCAAACACCGGCGTAATCGATTTGCCGATTGACGACAGGACGGATTTTTCCGGCGTTTGCGGAATAAAGTTCCCTTTAAAATCAACCGCGTTTAACAGATTTAACACAATCACCAGCGGCACGATCAGCGCGCCGGCCCGGACAATAAAACCGCGCAGCCTGTCCCAAGTCCTGACGGCCATGTTTTTAATCGTCGGCAAATGATACGGCGGCATTTCCAAAATCAAAGGAACCGGCTTTCCTTTAAACAAGGTCTTTTTAAACAAAATGCCCGTTGTCACGGCAATAAAAATGCCGATCAAATACAAAGAAAACACAATATTCGCCCCTTGCGTGTCAAAAAACGCCGTCGCAAACAAAGCGTATACCGGCAGTCTGGCGCCGCAGGACATAAAAGGCGTCATCATCAGCGTAATCAGCCTGTCGCGCCGGGACGATAAAATCCGGGTTCCCATAACGGCCGGAACCGTGCAGCCGAAAGCGACGATCATCGGAACGAACGCCGTTCCGGGCAGATTAAACCCGCGCATCAGCTTGTCCATGACAAACGCGCCGCGCGCCATGTATCCCGAATCTTCCAAAGCGGACAAAAACAAAAACAAAAACCCGATCGGCGGAACGAACGTCGCCACCGTGCTGACGCCGCGTCCGACCCCTTCGGACAGGAAAATATTCAGCCATTGCGGCACATGCAAAGACGTCATCAAAGAAGAAAAACCCGCGACCATGTATTCGTCGCCGAATTCCGCAATCGGATCAATCAACAGATTCCCCAGCGAAATCGTCCATAAAAACATCAGGTACATCACCACAAAAAACAAAGGCATGCCCGTATATTTTCCCAGCGCGACCCGGTCGATCATTTCCGTTACCGTTTTTGACAGCCGGTCGGAACGCGTAATCAGTTTCCGGCTGATTTCCGTAATGAACCCGTAACGTCCGTCCGCAACCATCGTATCGGCGTCTTCCCGATATTTTTCGGGAAAAGAATCTCTGATCCGTTCAATTTTCGCTTTATTTTCTTCGGAACCGAACAAACGCGGATCAATATCCCCGTCCAGCAGATGAATCGCCAGCCAGCGGGCGGCCCAGCCGTTTTTTTCCGCCGCCGGCGACACACAGGGCAGCAATTCGCCGACAGCGCTTTCAACATTCGGAGCGTACGGAATGACAAAATTTTCATTAATCCGCAAATCGGCCCGGACAATCTGCTTTTTCAGTTCTTCAACGCCCCTGACTTTGGAAGCGACCATCGGAATAACCGGCACATTGAAAATATGCGCCAAAGCCAAAACGTCGATTTTAATTTTCGCCGCCGCCGCCGTATCCATCATGTTTAAAACCAGAATAACCGGCAGGTGCATTTCAAACAGCTGCACCGTCATGTACAAGTTGCGTTCCAGATTAGAAGCGTCCAGAATATTGACAACGCAGTCCGGCCTGTTAAACAGCAGGTAGTCGCGCGTGATTTTTTCATCTTCGGACGCGCTGGAAACGACGCTTAAAGAATAAACCCCCGGCAGGTCGACGACTTCGACTTTAACGCCGTTTTGTTCAAAAAAACCCGATTTTTTTTCAACCGTTACGCCCGGCCAGTTGCCCACATACTGATGCGATCCCGTCAAAGCGTTAAAAAGAGTCGTTTTTCCGCAGTTCGGATTACCAATCAAAGCCGCTGTTTTATAAAAAGACATCTTATTAAATCCCGGCCGTTTAGTCGCAAACAGAAATTAAAGACGCTTCTTCGCGGCGCAGAGAAACCAGATAACCGCGGATCATGATTTCAACCGGGTCGCCGAACGGAGCGATCCTGACGACTTCAAACGGCGTGCCGGGCGTTACCCCCATGGCCAGCAACTTTTTGCGATAAGCCGCGTTTCCCTTTAAAAAACCGGCGACGACAGCTTTATCCCCGGCTTTTAACCCTGTGAAACTGCGTTGAGCGTTTAATCTTTCAGACATAAAAGTTTTCCCTGTCAAACTTTTTATTTTTTGTATCTTATCACAGCCTAAAAAAAAAGAAAAGCCGTCTTTTGATTCTTGCAAAAAGAACAAGAGTTTTCTAACCTGACTGAGATACCGTTTCATGCAAAGGCCGAAAATGCTGATTGAACTTGCTCACTATACAATTATATTTGCTCTGGCCGCCGTCGGGCTGCAGACTTTGCTGCTGACGCCGACGTTATGGTCCGGCGGTTCCGCCGTCGCGATCAGGCTGGGGTTCAGAGGCGCTTGTTTTACTTCGGCGCTGCTGATGTTCGCTTTTTTTGTTCTGCTGTACGGTTTTGCCGTTCATGATTTTTCCTTAGCTGTTGTTTTTGAAACTTTTGATTCGCAAAGCAGCCTGTTTTACGCCCTGCAGGCTTTTTGTTCTTCGCGTGAAGGGTTTTTCTTCACTTTCATTATTGCTCTGTCGGTTTTTACGTTGATCGGTTTTTCCAAAAAAGATCTGGCGACTTATCAGGAAAGAGGGCGTTATTTGTTTTCCGCCGGTTTTTTGATCTTTTTCCTGCTGACATTAATGCTGGCGACGGCGGATCCGTTCGTCAGAATCGAAGAACCGCCCTTTGAAGGCGTCGGTTTTAATCCGGAATGGCGGCCGGCGCATAAGACATTGGAACTCTTGTTTATTTTCGCGGCTTATGCGGCTTTGATCATCTCGTTTATCAAAATAATCAGCATGTATTCCAAAGGAAGGCAATTCGTAACGCCGGCTTTGCGCGGCTGTCTGTTTGCCCTGACATGCCTGATCTGCGCGCTGGGATCAAAACTGATGACCGGCTTTACAACGGCGGAAAACGGCGCTTTATGGCAGTGGACGCCGGACAATTCACTGCTGCTGTCCGTTTTTATCCTGACGGCTGGACAGGCGATTTTATTGTTTTTCTGCCGGTATTCCCGCGTTTTCACCAACTGGATCATCGTTTTTGCCGCGGCGGGACTGGCTTTTTTCAGCGCCGATTTCTTCGCGGCGGAATACCGGCTGTTTTCCTTATCCGCCGATGAAGTTTATTTTCCCAATCCCGTAACGGCTTTATGCGCTTTTGCGGGAATGACCTGCTTTTTCCTGTTTTTAAGTTCCGTGATGATTAAACGGTCTTTGCCGGAAAACAATTTTTTTGTTTTTTCGCGCGAAAGCTTTGTCGGTCTGGCCGCGGCCGCTCTGCTGACCGCCGGGTTCAGTATCGGGGCACTGTCCCTGATGCCGACGCTGTTTATGTTTCTGCCCGATCTGCCGCTGCGTTTGCTGCCGGCATTGTTCAAAGATATCTTAACGACGACGGGCATTGCCTTTACTTTCTTTTTCTTCATCGCTTTTAAAAAACGCTCGCTGGGCAGAGGGTGGGTTAAAACCGATTGGAAAACGGATCTGTGGTTCTGGGGAACAGCCTTAACGGGGATCTGTTTTTGCCTGCTGGAAGTCGACAACGGTCTGCCGATTGTTTTGTCTTTTCTGCCGGCCGTACTGATCTTTAATTCCTTTTTAACGGCGAGATCCGTAAAAATTCCTTCATCATTTTCGGCAGTGCTGGAAATGTTAAAGAATACCAGCGCGTTAACGTACGGCCTGTTTTTTAACGCCGCGGGAATCTTGATCTTTTCAGCGGCTCTGGCTTACTGCGTGTTTAACGGCAAAGACACGTCGGCAACCATGTCAATATCCGAAGCCTCCTCTGAAGTAGCCCTGCCCTGCCGGATTGAGGCATTATCGGGGAAAACCGCAGCCGGTACGGCGCAATACCGGCTTGCCTGCACCAATGAAGCCGGTACGCCCGCAGCCGGATTATTAAGCGGAAAACCCATTTTTCAATGGCCGGAAAAGAAACTGGACGCTACATTACTGCAGATCGGTCGGTTTACTTTCCGTCTGATCCGTGCCGAACAAACGCGAGAAGATCTGCTGACGATACGCACGGCGGAATATCCGCTTTTGCCTCTGGCCGGATCAGGACTGTTTCTGATGTGTTTGGGGCTGGTGTTTTTGATCTTTTCAACCGGAAAGGAACAGACGTTATGAAATGGTACGGATTTTTACTGATTTTTTTAGCGGCGTCTGTATTTTCTAACTTTATGTATACGGTACGGTTGGACTTTACTTTTGAAAACACACTGGTTAAAAATACTTTTCCTTTGCCGGAAGGGCGGCTGCAGCTGCTGGATCGCCCCGAAAACCGCGTTCTGTCCGCACAAACGATGCCGAAACAGCCTTTAATTTTGTTCTTTTTCGCTTCCTGGTGCCGTCCGTGCATGGTCGAGCTGCCGACACTGGTTAAATTATCTGCCAGAAGAGATGTTCCTTTTATCGGCATCGCCGCGCGCGACAAACCTGAAAAAATTAAAGATTTGTTGAAAAAAACGGGCGATCCGTTCCAGATGATCGCTCTGGATCCGGAAATCACGTGGACAAAGCAGATGAACGCCGACAAACTGCCAACGGCATTTATCGTCAACGCAAGAGGAGAAGTCGTCGCCAGAATTAAAGGATTAATGACCGAAGAATTTTATTTGCAGACGGTTCTGCCTTTTTTACAGGAGCTGAAAAATGAAAAACCTCTTTAATTTTTTAGCCGTCTTTTTATTGTGTGCCGCTCCGGCGGCGGCGGACGACGCAGCTTCCGTCGAAACGGAGGCTTTGGAAATCGCCGACCGTCTGCGGTGCCTGGTTTGTTCCGATGAAAATATCGAAGCCGCCCGCGACGAAACGGCCGAAGATATGCGTTTTTTTATCCGCAAACACTTGACGGACGGCAAACCGCAGGATCTGGTAGTTCATTTGTTGCTGGCGCAGTACGGCGACATGATTTCTTTAGAAGACGCTCCCGCGCCGACGGCTGAAAACGAAGAAACTTTTACGATTGCCGTTTCAACGCTCTGTTTCGCAGCCATGGCTTTTTACATTTTCCGGCGTTCAAAAAACTTTACGGCTTAGGGACAAACGCATGATTTTATTTTTGACGGCTCTGTTGTTGCTGACAATCGGCGCTTTAAGCCTTTTTATTTTCCCGATTCTGCCCTTGCGCCGCGGACACGGTCAATCCAGAACGGGCAAGCTGATTTATATTTGTTTTGTCTTTTTCCTTTTTGCCGTTCTGGTTCCCGCTTTGTACGGCCGGCAGGGAAAAATGCTGATGCCGGATTATCCTCTGGCCGGCAGAGATACGCTGGAAGCCGAAACGCAAACCCGCGGTATGGCTCGCGTCAGGCGTCTGGAACGTTATCTGGCCGCCAATCCCGACGACGGCATTGTCTGGGAACAGCTGGCGCAGACATACCGCTCCGCCGGCTATTATAATGAAGCCGCGACGGCTTACCGCAACGCGATCGAATGGGGAATTCCGCAGGACATTACCAACTGGCACGCTTTGGCGGAAACGCTGATTCAGGCCAACAACGGCCGGATTACGGGCGAAGCGCAAAAAGCGCTTGAAAACGTTTTGCGTTACCGTCCCGACGATCCGAAGGCCATTTATTTTCTGGGACTGGCTCGGATTCAAAATCAGGAACCGCAAAAAGCGCTGGCTTTGTGGCGTTATCTGGAACAGATTCTGTCGGCAGAAGACCCGTGGCTGACAGTCATTCATGAACGAATTGACAGTCTGCAGGAAACACTGCAGCTAGACCCGCGCATGGTAAAACCGCAGGCTCCCGTTTTATAAATCTAAACGCCGGCGCCGGCCGTCGGCAAAGACGCGTTCAACGTATTTTCCTGACGCAGAACAGCGGCCGTTTCGCGCACACGGTCTTCATCACCGTCAAGGCTGAGAATTGTCGCCGCCGCCAGACGAATGCCGCATTCCTGAGTTTCAGAGATAACCCCCGTCGCCCCCAGCCGTACCAGTTCGCCCCAGCGCGTATCATCGTTGCAGCGGATAAAGACGGGAATTGTCGAAGAAACTTCCCTGACCGCCTGCAAAACACGAATCGCCGACGGCAGACCGCTGATGCAGATCATAACGGCTTTGGCTTTAGAGATATTGGCGGCTTCCAGAATACGGACGTTTCCGGCGTTCCCGAACAAATAATCCCTGTTGTTTTTCTTCGCCCGTTCAATATGCGGCACGTCCGTATCCATAACCAAAAAAGGCACTTCGTTGCGCGCCAGCATTCGCGCGGCAGCCTGGCCGACACGGCCGTAACCGATCAAAAGGACATGGTTTTCCATTTCCTTTTCTTCTTCAATTTCGTCAGGCACCGCCTCATTTTTCGCCGCGTCTTCCGCCGCCCGTTTTTTATCCAGCAGTTTCAGGACAAAAGAGCTGACAAAAGGCGTTAAAGACATTGACAAGGCAATGACAACCTGCAACAGGGAAGACGTCTGTACACTCATCAGATGAAAGTTCTGCGCCGCCAGATTAAAGACCACAAATCCGAATTCCCCGGCCTGACACAGAAAAACGGACGAAGTTGTCGCTCCGCCGTGGCTTACTTTCATTCTGCGTTCAATAACATACAGGACAAAGAACTTGACCACCATCACGCCGACCGTCAGCAACAGAATCTGAACCATGTGCGTCCAGGCATAATGAATATCAATCATCATGCCGACGGACAGGAAGAAAATCCCCAAAAGCATACCGCTGAACGATGCGATTTCCGCTTCGACTTCATGTCCGAAATCCGTTTCGGCAATCAGCATGCCCGCCAGAAAAGCCCCCAAAGAAATCGACAGTCCCGCCACATTTGTCGCCCAAGCCGTCGCCAGAAACGTAAAGAAAGTGACGGCTGTAAAAGCTTCCGAGTTTTTTGTCGAAACAACGATTCGGAACAACGGCTTGACCACCATGCGTCCGATTACCATAATCAGCGTTACCGCACCGACCGCCTGCGTAAATGCCTGTCCTAAATTGCCGATTGCTGTCGTATCCGTCTGCGCCATACGGGGCAGCAGAACCATAATCGGGATAACGGCCAGATCCTGCATCAGCAGAATGCCGACGGTCGCGCGTCCCGCGCCCGTATGCATTTCTCCGCGTTCCTGCATCAGGCGCAAAGCGATTGCCGTTGACGACATTGCCAGCCCCAGCCCGATAATAATCGCTTCGTTCAGCGTTTTATGCATCAAAAAAGCCGCGCCGCCCAAAACAACCGCCGTTACCAACAGCTGCACCAAACCAAACCCGAAAATATACAGGCGCATCGCCTTGAAACGGTGGAAAGACAAATCCAGCCCGATGGTGAACATCAGGAACAACAGCCCCAGTTCCCCGATATTTTCAGTAACATGCGTATCTTTGATCAGCCCCAGCATATGCGGGCCCAGAACAATCCCCGCCACGATAAACGCCAGCAGCGGATTTACTTTTAACCGGTAAAAAATCGGGATAAAGATAACGACCGCAGCCAAAAAAGCCAATAGTTCCCAAATCTGATCACCACTCATTGTTCTTATCCCCGATTTGTTTACTCGCTATATTATTTTTTAAAATAAAAATATTAAAAATTCAATCACTACACGCACTTGCCTGAAAAAATTTTAAATTATGTTGACGGTTCGCTTCAGCTTTGGCACCATAAAAAAGATTATTTTTTCATCAGCGGGGGTTAAAATGACAAAATCCGAATTGATTGCGCGTATTGCCGAATTAAATCCGCATTTGTATCAAAGCGATGCCGAAAAAATCGTCACAACGATTTTTGACGAAATCGCCGCCGCTTTATCCGAAGGCCGCCGCGTCGAACTGCGCGGATTCGGCGTTTTTTCCGTACGCGCCAGAAACGCACGCGCGGGACGTAATCCCAGAACAGGCGAAAAGGTCAGCGTTGAAGCCAAAAACGTTCCCTTCTTTAAAGCGGGCAAAAAATTAAAAGACCGCCTGAACGCCGAAGAATAAGGACAAAATTTTTGAAAATCATTCATTTCATTTTCAGTTGCGTCGTTTTGTTTTTCACGGTGTCTTTCGCCGTTTCAAACAAACAGGAATTCGCATTGACTCTGTGGCCTTTTCCTTTTGAAATCACATTGCCGGTCAGCTTTATTGTTCTGGCGTTTGCCCTGCTGTTTTTCATCTTCGGCGGCATTTACAGCTGGATCCTGACAATCCCCGTCAGAAACGAACGTTATCAGCAGGCAAAAAAAATCAAAGAGCTGACCAGAAAAATAACCGAATTGGAAACCGATTCGTAAAAAAAGCCGGCAAAAACGTTTCAAGTATACTTTTCAGTCGCTTTCCTGATCGGATTCTGATAAAAGATTGGTCGTAACGATCGTAATGAAGTAGGTGTCTGTAATGAATTGGTTGACAAGCTATGTGCGTCCAAAGCTGCAAAGTCTGGTCGGCGCCAAGGAAATTCCCGATAACTTATGGGAAAAATGTCCTTCCTGCGGTGCAATGATTTATCACCGTGAATTGGAACAAAATTTCAGAATATGCCCGCAATGCAGTCATCATATGCGCCTGGAACCGGAAAAGCGTCTGGAAATGATGTTTGACAACGGCGAATATACTCTGATTGAACTGCCCGAAGTCAAAGAAGACCCGCTTAACTTTTCAGATCTGAAGGATTACACCGACCGGTTAAAGGACGCTCGTAAAAAAACAAAGAAAAACGACGCGATTCTGGTCGCGTCCGGCACAATGGACGGCATGAACGTCGTTGTCGGCATTTTCAATTTCGCTTTCATGGGCGGATCTATGGGAACGGCAGTCGGTGAAAGTATTGTTGCCGCCGTTGAATTGGCGATTTTGCAGGACGCCACTTTGATTATTAAATACTTATGCTTTTGCGGCGTAAGTTTTTTTATAGATAAAAAGTACAAGAAAGTTATTTAATCTTGTACTTTTCTTTTTAATATCTTTATTTTTTTAGCCGGTTTATAAATGACGGTATCATTACCATAGGTAATTATTTCATTTGATTTTTCTCCGTCGTTATCAAATGCAAATTTTGGGTAAGTTTCTTTAAAGGTAAGTCTTATGTTACTTGATGAGTCCATAATTAAATAATCTTTATATTTATTTAAATCAATTGTGTTTGATATATAATCACTTACTAAACTAGCAATTAGTTTTGGATTAGCATTTCTAACAAGCAATAATTCTAATTTTTCGTCATTTAAAGAAACATTTTTATATAAATCTATTCCACCGAAACCTTTAGAATTAGTTATGGCACCTAATATGCAATTCGTTTGTCCAATAATATTATCTGTTTCGTATTCTATAAGATAATGTTCTGGACTTTTTATAATATATGGAAAAGCACTTAATACATATCCTGCGTGTCCTAGGCGTTTTTTCAAATTTTTATTAGTAACATAAGGTACATGTGCCAAATAACCAAAAACGGAAGTGTAAGAGACTATTTCATTGTTCATTTTATACGAGTCAAAAAGCTCTACGTCCCCATTTAGTATGTCTTTTACTATTTTATCAGCGTCTTTATATCTTACGTCAAAGTTTTTTGCCATATCGTTAGTTGTTCCGGTTGGAACGTGTGCGTATAGTCCTTTTTGATCTATTTTGTTATATGCTTTATAAGCTTCACCAACGGTACCATCTCCACCTAACGTAATAACTAATGTATCATTATCATCAGATTCTTTAACTAGTTCTATTAAATGGCCCTCATACATACTTTTTTTGAAGTTGGGTATTATGTTATTTTCCTTCATTGTTTTTGCAATTAGGTTAATGTCATTTTCTTTGAAACCAGTAGAGACCGGATTATATATTATTTCGCATTTTTTAATGTTATGTTTTGTCATAAATACTCCTTTTTTAGCCTTATAATATCATATTTTTATGAAAAATTTAAATTTTTTTCTAAATTTTTAGTTTTTTTGGAGATTTTTAGGGGGTTTTTCAAAAAAGTGTCTAACTATAGATATGAGAGGACCTAATAGTTTGGGTAGTTAT
>ERZ779737.2692-NODE-2692-length-11288-cov-3.075047_pt1 | contig 11288 bp, 8 predicted proteins | sample MGYA00511889_ERZ779737 | MGnify/ENA primary metagenome ERZ779737 (study PRJEB29588, sample SAMEA2163575) | human gut metagenome | biome: human gut; feature: human-associated habitat; material: faeces | place: Denmark | collected 2008/2010 ...
GTGGGGCAGCTGACCGCCTATACCGATGCGGTGACTACTGCCACCCCGCTGGCTATTATGAAAGGTGTTGCCAACGGCGCCCCAGGCTTCTCGATGGACCAGCTCCCCAGTGCCTTGGACCTGTTCTTCGGCAACAACCCAGGATGTATCGGTGAGGTGAGCGCGCTGGCCCTGCTGTTGGGTCTGGTCTATATGTTGTGGAAGAAGATCATCACGTGGCATATTCCTGTTTCCATCCTGGTGTCGGTACTGGTGTTCACGTCCATCATGCATTGGGTGGACCCTGCCAAGTATGCTTGCGGCTTGACCCATCTGTTGTCGGGTGGTCTGATGCTGGGTGCCATCTTCATGGCGACCGACTACGTGACTTCGCCGATGAACCACAGAGGTATGCTCGTATATGGCGTCTGCATCGGTCTGCTGACGGTCATCATCCGTTTGTTCGGTGCTTATCCTGAGGGTATGTCTTTCGCCATTCTCATCATGAACGCGTTCACTCCGCTGATCAATACGTATGTCAAACCTAAACGCTTCGGGGAGGTAGCAAAGAAAAAATGAAAAAGTTAGAATCGTCTTTAAAGAATATGTTGCTGGTGCTCACGGGAGTCACAGTCATTTCCGTAGCACTGCTGGCGTGGGTCAACGAACTGACCAAGGAACCTATTGCGGCCGCCAACGCCAAAACGCTGAGCGATGCCGTCAAGGCTGTGGTGCCAGGTTTTGACAACGACCCGATAGCCGAGAAGAAGATGCAGGAGGTGAACGGCGTGGAGTATGCCGTATATCCTGCTACCAAGGGAGGTGAATATATCGGTGCTGCTGTAGAGGCATCGGCCATGGGCTTCGGCGGTGATCTGAAGGTGCTCGTCGGCTTCGATGCCCAGGGCAATATCATCGACTACTCCCTGCTGTCGCACGCCGAGACTCCTGGACTGGGCTCGAAGGCGGCCGACTGGTTCAAGAAAGGAAATCGTGGTGACATTACAGGCAAGAACCCCGGCAGCGCTCCGCTGACGGTGAGCAAGGATGGGGGAGAGATTGATGCCATTACGGCTTCTACCATTACATCGCGTGCTTTCTTGCTGGCTGTAAACAATGCGTATGCAGCCTATAAGAATCAGCATGTAGATGGAGCCAGCGGAGCTACTCAGCAGGAAAAACCGGCTGAAGAAGCTGTGAGTGATACAACGAATGTAGAACCCGTTAAATAAGGAGGACAGGCTATGAATAATTTTAAAGTGTTAATGAATGGGATTGTAAAAGAAAATCCTACGTTTGTACTCCTTTTAGGTATGTGTCCGACCCTGGGTACAACTTCTTCTGCCATCAACGGTATGGGTATGGGACTCGCTACTATGTTTGTGCTGATTTGTTCAAACGTGGTAATCTCTCTGATTAAGAATCTGGTGCCCGACATGGTACGTATTCCTATTTTTGTGGTCGTAATTGCTTCGTTCGTAACCTTGCTTCAGATGGTGATGCAGGCATACGTACCGGCATTGTACGCTACATTGGGATTGTTCATTCCGTTGATTGTGGTGAACTGTATTTTGCTGGGTCGTGCTGAGGCATTTGCAGCTAAGAATAACCCCTTGTCTTCTTTCTTCGACGGCTTGGGTATGGGACTTGGATTTACCATTGCCTTGACTTTGCTGGGTGGTGTACGTGAATTCCTGGGAACTGGCAAATTGTTTAACATTGCCATCATGCCGGAAGATTACGGAATGCTGATTTTCGTTTTGGCTCCAGGTGCTTTCATCGTATTGGGATACCTTATTGCGATTGTAAACCGCTTGAAAAAAGCATAACCCTTAAAAATAGAAAGATATGGAATATATATTGATATTTATCACCGCAATCTTTGTGAACAACGTAGTGTTGTCACAATTCTTGGGTATCTGTCCGTTCTTGGGAGTTTCCAAGAAAGTGGAAACTGCCATGGGTATGGGAGCAGCGGTAGCTTTCGTATTGACGCTGGCCACCATCGTGACCTATGCCATTCAGAAGTTTGTGCTGAACGTTTTCGGATTGGAATATTTGCAGACCATTGCCTTTATCCTTGTCATTGCCGCATTGGTTCAGATGGTAGAAATTATCTTGAAAAAGGTTTCTCCTTCTTTGTATCAGGCACTGGGAGTTTTCCTGCCTTTGATTACAACTAACTGCTGTATTCTGGGTGTGACTATCCTGGTAATCCAGAAGGATTATGATTTGTTGACCGGAGTAGTATATGCTTTCTCTACTGCATTAGGTTTTGCTTTGGCACTGATTGTGTTTGCCGGTATTCGCGAGCAGTTGAGCCTGGTAAACATTCCGAAAGGTATGAGAGGAATGAGTATTGCACTGGTTACAGCAGGTTTGCTGGCTATGGCATTCATGGGCTTCTCAGGCGTAGATAAAGGTTTGGCAGTGCTGTTTGGATTGAATTAATCCTGTCTTTTGACAGTTACTTATTGTAAAAGTGTTATTCGTCACGTGACGGATAACACTTTTTTAATTTTTTAATGGGAGGTACATGGACATTTCAATCCTTTTTTTTACTTTTGTAGAGATATAGTAAATGACTTTAATAAAGGAGTTAAATATAAGATAAACCTTAGTGTTATGAAAAAAAGAATTCTCGTGACAGGTGGAACCGGATACATTGGTTCTCATACTGTGGTTGAATTGCAGAATAGCGGTTACGAAGTGGTAATTGTAGACAATCTTTCCAATTCGCGCGCTGATGTAGTGGACAGCATCGAACAGATTTCAGGTGTACGCCCAGCTTTTGAAAAAGTAGATTGTCTTGATTACGAAGGACTGGACAATGTGTTTGCTAAATATCCTGGTATTCAGGGAATCATTCATTTTGCAGCAAGCAAGGCTGTAGGTGAATCTGTTCAGAAACCGTTGCTGTATTATCGTAACAACCTGGTTTCTTTGATTAACTTGCTGGAACTGATGCCGAAACACGGAGTAAAAGGTATTATCTTCTCTTCTTCTTGTACGGTATATGGCCAGCCGGATGTATTGCCTGTTACAGAAGAAGCTCCTATCAAGAAGGCTGAATCTCCATACGGTAATACGAAGCAGATTAATGAAGAAATTATCCGCGATACCATTGCTTCTGGTTCTCCTATCCATGCAGTGATGTTGCGTTATTTCAATCCGATTGGTGCACATCCAACAGCTCTGATTGGTGAACTTCCGAACGGCGTTCCGCAGAACCTGATTCCATTCCTTACTCAGACTGCAATGGGTATCCGTGAAAAATTGAGCGTATTCGGTGACGATTATGATACTCCTGATGGTTCTTGTATCCGTGACTATATTTACGTAGTAGATTTGGCAAAGGCACACGTAATTGCCATGAACCGTATTTTGGAAGACAAGCAGAAAGATAAAGTAGAAGTATTCAATGTGGGTACTGGTCGTGGTCTTTCTGTATTGGAACTGATTCATAAGTTTGAAGAATCTACCGGCGTGAAGCTGAACTACCAGATTGCTCCTCGTCGTGCAGGTGATATTGTGAAAGTTTGGGCTGATCCTTCTTATGCAAACTCTGAATTGGGATGGAAAGCTGAAACATCTATCGAAGATACCTTACGTTCTGCATGGAAATGGCAGGTTCACCTCCGTGAAAAAGGTATCATGTAAATTGAATTCTTAATAAAATAAAAAATACTGAACTAAAGATATTTTATGAACGTTACATGTAATATACAGCTCTTGCGGTTCTTGTGTATGTGATATAGATAATGAACGGCAGCAGATTTTCATCCGAAATGAAAGCAGAGAGTTGTATTTTTGCATAGTAGTTTTGTCGTGTTTTATTTTGTGTTTGTGTTGTGGCTGTTCTCCGACGAGAGTCGGGGAACAGTTTTTTTATGTTTACGGATTTTATTATATCTTTGCAGCCGATTTTCGAATCAAGGGAATGGGACTTCCCTGTGATAAACCGCTAATGAAGTAGCTGATAGTTCCTACCGGAGCAGGTCTCTTTTTAGGACCGGAAGGGAGGGCTATATCTGTATCCATGCTGTGTGAAAGAGTTCGGGCTTTGGTTTTTGCGAAAACTTGAGATAATGGATACAAGAAAACTTAGAAAAATATGAAGACTTTAAGAAATCAGAATTACTGGTGGAAGTTTGAACAGCTTCCGTTACTCCTTTATTTATGTAAGTGGCTTTTCCTTTCAGTTTTGTCGGGGGCTTGTATTGGGTCGGCTTCTGCCTTGCTGTTGGTATCTTTGGAGTGGGCTACACAGTATCGTGAACACCATCTTTGGATAATTGCTCTTTTGCCAGTGGCCGGTTTGCTTATCGGTTTGATGTATCATTATTGGGCAGGAACGGCTTCCCGGGGAAACAATTACCTGATTGAGGAAATCCGTTCACCACATGACATAATTCCTTTCCGTATGGCTCCGTTAGTATATATCGGAACTGTATTAACCCATTTGTTCGGTGGTTCTGCCGGACGAGAAGGAACCGGTGTACAGATGGGAGGAGCTATAGCCGACCAGTTTTCCCGTCTGTTTCGTATGCGTCGCAGAGACCATCGTCTGATGGTAGCAATTGGTATCAGTGCAGGTTTTGCTTCTGTGTTTGGTACCCCACTGGCTGGAGCCGTTTTTGGCTTGGAAGTCATTGTGGTAGGACGCATGCGTTACGAGGCCATCTTGCCAAGCTTTCTTTCGGCTGCCGTGGCCAGCATGGTTTGTCATGCGTGGGGAGTGGAGCATACGCATTATGTAGTTTCTGAAGTTCCTTTCCCGGATGCGTCTAATTTGTTGTGGACCATTGGTGCAGGTATTCTGTTCGGACTGGCCGCCATGTTGTTTTCACGTTCCATCGGTTTTTGGTCAGGAATGGCTAAACGCATCAATTATCCACCTTTTCGTCCGCTGATAGGAGGACTTGTGATTGCTGCAGCTGTCTGGATGATGGGAACGACGAAATATATCGGTTTGGGTGTACCTACCATTGTGGCTTCGTTCTCGGAGCAGCAGATGTGGTATGATTTTCTGCTGAAGATTCTGTTTACCACCTTCACTATCGGAGTCGGATTCAAGGGAGGTGAAGTTACTCCTCTGTTCTTTGTGGGAGCCACCTTAGGCAGTGCGTTGTCGGCTGTGGTACCCCTTCCGATGGGACTATTGGCTGGAATTGGTTTTGTAGCTGTGTTTGCCGGAGCAACAAATACCCCCATTGCTTGTACACTGATGGGAATTGAACTTTTCGGGGCAGAGCCAGGTCTTTATTTAGGCATAGTCTGCGTAGTAGCTTATCTTTTCTCCGGTCATACCGGCATTTATACAGCTCAGTTGATTGGCAGCCCGAAGCATTTGGCTTATTCTCGCAGGAAGGGAAAAACACTTGCGGAATAGTGTTTTCCATGGTGGTTTTTGGTATAAACAAAACGCAAGGACGCTTGATGTGAAACGTCCTTGCGTTTTGTCTTAAATGCACTTGCGTTTTAGTTGAAACGCAAAGGCGTTTTAATTGAAATGTACTTGCGTTTGGAGTCGAGCGCCTTTGTGTTTGAAAAGTAGCACAAAGACGCCTTTTTTGTATATATAGGGGCTGAGAAAAAAGAGGATTATCGGAGGATTTTCCTTTTTTTTTATGTTGTATAGCCTAAATGTATCATGAGATAAAGAAAATGTTACACACGATGTAATGATGTAACATAATCTATAGGTGTTGGTAATACGGTATAATTCTTTTTCTTTATTAAGAACTACATTTGCGAAGAGTTAAATGATTTGTAAATGTGTAATCTTAAATGAAAAATGCGTATGGACACAAGAATGAAAAACAGAGGGAATATTAAGTGATACATCGTTCAATGTGAGATATGACATTAATAGATGTCTTTCTCTATGATGCAGATTGATAATTAACCAAAACTTTTTGTTAGCTCGTAAGATTTTTGCGTAGGCAAAAATTACTATAGATGAAATTATGAGATGAGAATTTATTAACTATTAAACATACAAATATGATGAAAAACTTATTTAGATTACGCCTGATGTGGCTATTCATGTTGTTTTGTATGATTCCTTTATGGGCTTTGTCGCAGAATATTACCGTAAAAGGTATTGTGAAAGATGGAGCCGGGGAATCTGTTATAGGTGCAAGTGTGCTTCAAAAGGGTACAACCAATGGTACAATTACAGACTTTGAAGGAGGTTTTACATTAGAACTTCCTTCCAATTCAGTCATTGTGGTTTCTTTCGTAGGATATAAAACTCAGGAAATTGCGGTTGCGGGAAAAACCGATTTGACCGTTACATTGACAGAAGATACGCAGTTGCTTGATAATGTGGTGGTAGTGGGTTATGGTACACAGAAAAAAGAAGATTTGACTTCTGCCATTGCTACCCTGAGTCCGAAGGAAGTTTTAAAATCTCCGGGAGGTATTACCGATGCATTGCAAGGAAGTACTGCCGGTGTGAATGTGTCAGGTGGAAAGATTCGTATTCGTGGTACTTCTTCCATTACAGGTAGTACAGATCCGCTGTGGGTGGTAGATGGTATCATTGATGCTTCAGGAAACATTCCCAATGACAACGAAATAGAATCCATCCAGGTTTTAAAGGATGCAGCTTCGTGTGCCATTTATGGTGTGCGTGGTGCCAACGGTGTGATTGTGGTAACTACAAAGAAAGGAGCAGAGGGAAAACCGAAAGTCAGCTTTAATGCGTATGCCGGTTTTGGTTCAAACACCAGCAAGGTAGAAATGCTTAATCCGTATGATTATGCAGTTTACGTAAATGAACTTTATTATAATTCTTCTGATGCTACTGCAATTGCGAATGGAACATGGAATAAAACCGTTCCAACAGGAGTAGCTACTCCGAGCAATCCGCTTGGAAGCACAGACTGGTGGGATGAATATTTCTGCAATACCAATTATCAGAAATATGACCTGTCAGTGAGTGGAGGTAGCAAATATGCCAGTTATCGTATCGGAGCTACACATGCCGACAATGACGACCAGATGCACATAGAAGATGTGAAAGCGGACAATATTTATGCCAACGTACAGGGTACTGTAGGTCGTTTTACCTATGGTGGACGTATCTTTGCCAATTATAGCAGAACCAATGGATTTACAGGTGCATCCTTGATGAACGCCCTGCAAACACCTTCTAATCTTCCGGTATACAACGAGGATGGTAGTCTTTTCCTGACAGGTAACAATGGTCGTGACGGAAATGACCTGGTGAATCAGATATGGTTCTTGAGAAATGAAAAAATTCGTAATCATTCAATCAGCGCCTTAGGTAGTATATTTGGCGAAATAAAGATTTTCGACTGGTTGAAATACCGTTTGACTTATACTTATTCATTTGCAAGAAATAATGATGCAACTTTGATTCCGGAATATGATCTTGGAACAGCTAACGGAAAGCAGGCTTATAATTCTCAGAGCACGACAAAAGGAGGTAGCGGACATGAAATTATTGAAAACTTACTGACTTTTGATAAGACCTTTAATGACGTACATACTTTGTCAGGAGTTGTCGGTATGGTTTCTGAAAAGTTTGATGGGTGGTCTACAGGTATTACCGGACGTAGTAATGAATATGCAGATTTTGGTCCGGAAAGTCGTTATCCGGATAGCCAGAATGTAACCGGTTCACAATATAACGAAGCTTATTTTTCTTATTTGGCCAGAGTGATGTATTCATACAATAGCAAGTATATGATTACAGCCAACTTCCGTGCTGATGAGTCTTCTAAGTTTAAAAAAGGTAATCGTTGGGGATATTTCCCTTCATTCTCAGTGGGTTGGAGAATAAGTGAGGAACCTTGGATGAAAGATGCCACTTCCAGTTGGCTGAATAACTTGAAACTCCGTGCTACATTGGGTTGGATTGGTAGTGCCAATGCGGTAGGACGATATGATTATCAGTCTGTGGTTGAAACAGACAACAGATATTATACATTTGGTCCTGGCCAGATTAATCCGGAAGGAAGCTCTTCCAATGCATCTGCTCCGTTGATTGAGAACTTTGCAAATCCGGATTTGTCGTGGGAAACCACCCGGGATGCGGGCGTAGGTTTCGACCTGGATATGTTCAACAACAAATTCAGCCTGGTATTCGATTACTATAACCGCAAAACTACAGACATGTTGCTGGCAGTTCAGCTTCCTAAGTCAACGGGTAATATCAATACCATGTATTCTAATGTAGGTAGCATGAAAAACTGGGGTATAGAAATTTCTGCTACTTACCGTGAGCAGATTGGAGATGTGAAGTTGACCGTTTCTCCTAACTTTTCTCTCTACCGCAATGAGATTACAAGCTTGGGTAGTAATGCCTCATTGGCGGGAGGTGCTGTGGCAGGCGGAAGTAATGTGACGATGACCATGGTAGGACAGCCGGTAGCTCAGTTCTGGGGATATAAGACAGATGGTTTGTTCCGTTCCGATGCGGAAGCTGCTAACTATGTGAACAGCAAGGGAGAACGTCTCCAGCCTTCTGCTTCAGCCGGAGACTTGAAATACGTAGATATGAATGGTGACGGACAAATTACCGACGATGACAAGACTATTATCGGTTCCTCTTTACCTAACTGTTCTTTTGGACTGAATATTACAGCAGAATATAAAGGATTTGATTTCTCTATGTTGTGGCAGGGAGATTTTGGAAACCAGATTTATAATAACTGGAAAACGGAACTGATGGGAGGATATGCAGCTAAAAACCAGATGACTGATATGAATAATCGTTTCCGGGCTGAGGATGTGACATTTACTACTGCAGGCGGTGAAAAAATCACATTGCCGGCCAATGTAAATACAGACATACCGCGTGCGGTACTGAATGACCCGAATGGAAATCACACCAAAGCTTCAGATTATTTCATCGAGAATGGATCTTATTTCCGCTGTAACCGTATCACATTGGGATATACCTTCGACAAATCGCTGATTTCTAAAGCTCATATAGAGTCTTTACGTTTGTACCTGGGTGTAAAGAATCCGTTCACTATTACAGGATATTCAATGTTTGATCCGCAAGTGCCTAACAATGGTTCTACTTTAAACCGCGGAGTAGACGGAGCATATTATTATTCTACAAGTGATACCTATTGGGTAAACCGCGAGTTCTTTGCCGGTTTGCAGTTGACATTTTAAGTAATAATGAAATATTGGAATGATATGAAACACATTAAAACATATATGGGGGTTTGTTTTGGTTCCTTATTGATGACCCTGAGTTCATGTGAGCCAAATATGGATTATAACAATCCTTTGGCAGAAAATGAAGCTACATATTATAATACGAAAGAACATTTGATTTATGCTGTAAATGGTGCGTATAACATTCTTCAAAGAGCAGGTGGATGGGCTCGCTGGATGCCGTTTATGCTGAATGCACGTAGTGATGAATATGTGTTTACAAGTGGAGCAGCTGCCGGTGAACCAGAAACGGCAAGATTGTCTCAATATAACGTAAATGCGGATTTGGGTAGTGTATCAACCTGTTATCAGGATTTGTACGTGTTACAGTATGCAGCTAATCTTGCACTTGAAAAATTAGAAGCAAATCAGGATGGGGCGTTCGATTTGAATAATGCAGACGATAAAAAATTGTATGACAGACTGAAAGGTGAAGCTATATTCTTGAGGGGGTTGAGCCGGTTTTATCTGGTTTATTTCTGGGGAGATGAAATTCCTGACCGTGATTATGTGACTACCGGTGAAGGTGATTACATGTTGCCTCCCTCTGAACCTGGAGTAATCTATCAGCGTATGGTAAAAGATTTTCAGGATGCGGCGAACTTGCTTTCCGACTGGTCATACAAAGGAACTGAAAATGAAGGTCGTGCTACAAAAGGTTCTGCACTTGCCTTTTTGGCAAAAACGTATATGGCTCGTCCGATTTTGGATGGAACTGCAAAAGCTGGAGATGCCGAATGGGCTTTAGCAAAGGATGTATTGTGGCAAATTATCGACTCTGATCAATATTCTTTAATGGATAATTACCGTGATAATGCGACTGAAGATAATGAAAATAATGCAGAATCTTTGTTCGAAGTGCAGTTCAGTCAGAGTGTAGAAACAGACGGATTTAACCCGGCTGCCAATGGTGACCTGAATGACTGGGTAGTGACCGGACAAAATACAATTCGTGAACTGGAAATGACTGTGCCTAACACAGAACAGGGCTCAGCTAGATGGTGGAACGGACAGCCTTCACTGGCGTTGTACAATGAGTTTGAACGTGATGCCTCAGGCAACATTATCGACCCGCGTGCGTACTTGGGGTTGTATATACCAGGTGGTTGTAACTTCTTGGGTAAGAAAGGTAGTTGGGTACCTTATCAAATTTTGTTCTCTGGTGGTACATTTGATGAATGGAGAGGAAAATGGTTCGGATGTCGTAAGTATAGTCTTGACCAGGTGAGAGAGAAAGAGCAGAGTGGTATCAATGACCGTCTGATTCGTTATTCAGATATTCTGCTGATGTATGCGGAATGTTGTCTGGAAGCTGATAATGATGAAGTTACAGCTAAAAAATACATTCAAAAAGTGCGTGATCGTGCGAATAAGAATACGGAAACTTTCAATACAACTCAAGCGGATGCCGGTAAGTCTTATTTGAAAGGCAATACATTGCCTACTGTCGATGATTTGTTGCGGCAGCCTCCGGTAGTTGGTGAAGTGAAAAATAGCAATGGCGATGTGATTTGTAAAGGTATGGAATTAAATACGGTACGCCGAATCCTGAAACATGAATATTCTGTAGAACTGTATTGGGAAGGCTGGCGGTTCTTCAATCTGATGAGATGGTACAATAATCCGAATGATCCGGACCAGAGTATTGTGCTCGATAACTTGAAAAATAAAAATGCGCTTCAGGTGGAACAGACCAACTTGACCGGTACTCAGGTGTTTGATTACTCACGTCACTTGCGTGTACCGATACCTTCTACGGAACTTTCTACCAATACGAATATGCATGGAAATTCCGCTAATTAATTGTGACATGTTTGAGAAAGGAGCTGCTTTGTATGAGGTGGCTCCTTTTCTTATTTGTACTTATAACCTGATGTTATATTTATTGGGTATCTATATTGGGGTATCGCTATATTTCTTGCTGAGATTTACTGAATAAAAAAGTCTGCCATTATATCAAAAAGGATACAATGGCAGACTTTTTTATTTAGATATAAGTGAGAAGCAACTTATAAAGCTTCCGCATCGTTGGAAGTGGTAGCATATAAACCAATCATCGCACCGGTAAATCCGCCAGCTACGTTGGTAGAAAGAATATCTCCGGAAAC
>ERZ779737.2697-NODE-2697-length-11269-cov-1.991261_pt1 | contig 11269 bp, 9 predicted proteins | sample MGYA00511889_ERZ779737 | MGnify/ENA primary metagenome ERZ779737 (study PRJEB29588, sample SAMEA2163575) | human gut metagenome | biome: human gut; feature: human-associated habitat; material: faeces | place: Denmark | collected 2008/2010 ...
GTGTGGTATGAAAAAGATTTTATTACTTTTTATATGTCTTTTTATGAGTTTTTCAAATACATTTGCTGCAAATACCGGATATTATATTAGCAGTGCAGAAGCTGCAAAAATTCAAAAAGAAGTCAGCAAAGTCGGTATCAGACTCCTTAATTCGAACGGTCTTAAGAATAGAACGGTATTTTTCTTTGATGCAAATAGTTCAAGAAAAGCTTATTCTATCCACAGGGACAGACAGATTATAATTTACAGAGGACTGTATGTTCTTCTGGATGATGAAGACCAGCTGGCAGCCGTTTTAGGCCACGAAATTTCGCATAGTATGGATAGCTACGATGGTATTTTTAGAGGATTTTTTCATAATTTGAATAACTTATGTACACCTAGGAAATACGAGTATAAATCGGATAAGCGTGCAGTAGACTATATGGTTAATGCCGGCTATAACCCTGTTGCGTTGATTGTGGTAATGAGTAAGGTATTCCCTCAAACTCGTTATGAATGGTGCTGTACACATCCGCTTACTTCAAGAAGAATGATGGAAGTTTATGAATATATTTATAAAAAATATCCCGAATTTCACTTAACAAAAGAAGGTGCAAAATTTGATAAAAATATGACTTCAAATCTTCTAAAACTTGGTATCCCTTTAGGTTTTCAATGGTCTATACTTTTTATTGGTTCTTTTGTACAAAGTCGACAAGTAAATTTATTCGGAGATGGATTAGCTACAAAAGCCGTAACTTGTTATAGTCCATTTGAAGGTTATATAACTATTCCATTAAGTGTTATGTCTAGTGCTCTTTTAAGTTTTGTTGGACAAAATTATGGTGCTGGTTATTTCGATCGAATAAAAAAAGGAATAAAAGAATGCATTTTAATTGACATCATTTTTTACATATTTATTCTTTTAATCACTATTCCTTTAATCAAATATGTACCTTATATCTTTTTACCAGCTACTGATTTAGAAGGACAAGCCGGCGAATTAATTAAATTCTATTCTAATACCTATTTATATATCGTTACACCTTCTTTAATTCTTCAAGGTCTTTTACAATTATCACGTTCTTCTTTGCAGGGAATTAAAAAACCAATGATTCCTTTTTTAAGCGGTGTTGGTGAATTAGTTGCCAGAATATTAGTTTGCTTATTTATTCCTTCATTAATTAATCCTTCTAATCCTTTTTCAAACGAATCATATGTTGGAATATGTTTTTCCACACCTTCAGCCTGGTTAGTTAGTGTTTTAATTATGGGCTTAAGTTCTATTTATATAATTTTTATTAAGGGATTAGAAAATTCAAAACATATAAGTTTAAAAAACAGCAACCAATAATAATTAGTACTATTTCTGTTTTAAATTCACTTAAATTATCTACTTAGTACTAACTAATTTTTGTCTTTTTGATAACTAATAAAAGATTTTTTTGTTGTAAAAAAACAAATTATAATTATTTTTACCATTTTATGTCTTAATTAATAAGTAGTTTTTTGATAGTAAAAAAGTTGTTTTTTAACTAAAACTAGTTATTAATTTATCAATAGAATAGATATTTTTTAGGAAAAATAAAATGCCCAGTTATCTGAGCATTTTAAGGAGGGATATTAAAAATCTTTGAATGTGGTGTTTTATCTCAAAGATTAAAAAACTATTTACTTTCTAATTCAACAGCATCAAATATCATTTCATTATATACTTCATAAGCATTTTGATTTAAATGAAGTCCATCTGAAGCTAAGTAATCTTGATAATCTAATCCAAATCTTTCTGCAACATCTAATACAGTTATTGCATCTTTAGTTTCAGCATAATCTTTTAATTTCTGATTATATTGCTGAGCTTTAGACCAATTTACCGATAACGCTCCTGTACATCTTGTAACAGTAAATATATAAATTTTAGCATCTGGAAAATAATATTGATAATCTTCTAAAAGATCTCTCATATTTAAGAAAGTTTGATTAGCTAATTCACCACCATTTAAGTTATTTGTACCTAAATTGATGATTATATTTTTTGGAGAAGTTTTACAGACAATATTTTTATTCATAGCACGCCAATCATGAGTTTTTGTACCACCAATGCCTATATTTATCGCTTTATATTCAGAATAATAATTTTCCCATTTTGTAACATTATTAATACCATTTCTCCAAAAATCAAAGAAAGAATCCCCCAAGAATACTGTCAAATTCTCATCTAAACCATCTCTATCAACAAGATTGTTCATTGATCTAGCCATACTACTATAATTAAATGCTTGTGATGCTCCAACTATAAATTTATAAGAAAAATGTTCACTTGTAGCAATAACATCAGTTCTTCCCTCTGAAAGATAAACTACTTCATCGTCCTCTATATAACATATCGATTCATCAACAACAAAATAGTCAAACACTTCATTTTCTGCCATTTCTGGTTTAGTAAAATATGGACGGATTCTAACATGGTCATAATCAGACCAAATTTGAATATCATTAAAATAAACTTTTCCGTAATCTATTGTTGAAGAGCTTGATGAAGATGGTTTCGAAGAACTTGTACTACTATTTGTTATAGAAGATGAGCTACTATTTGAACTTATAGTAGAAGCTGAAGAAGTCGGTTGTGCAGAAGAAGAACTAGTTGAAGTTTGATTATTACAAGCAACTAATCCGGTTAATGCAACTATTAATAAAAATGTTTTTTTGATACTATTTTTCATTTTTTCACCTTGTCTATATTTTACAATGTACAGCAAGAAAACGCTTACATTATTACTAATGTAATTGTTCAATTTTTTTATTTATAATTTTATCAATCAAATTATTTATTTTTTCGTATTGAAGCTTAGGAAGATCTAAATTATCATATTTTAAATTTGCAATGGCAGCATTAGTAACTATTTTTGCATATCCTTTTGCTAATTCTGGTCTAAATTCACCGCCACAATAATAATAACCTTGGCATAATTCCCCTGCTTTGCTTTTTAAATAATCTAAAATACTATCACTATGTTTACTAGCCAAATAAAAAATATTATATTCTCTACCTAATTTATTTAATTTTTTTATGCATTTTAGAAAACTGTTTGTCGGTTTTCCAACTCTTATACATGAGCCTAAAATTATTTCATCATAGATAAGGTAATTAATCTTATTTGTTTCAAATAAATCAATAACATCTACATCAACATTTTTTTCTTTTAATTTTTCTTCAATATAATATGCTATCTTTTTTGTTGTTCCTAAATAACCGCTATAACAAATTAAAACTTTCATAAATACCTCTATATTTAACATTTAATAAAATAATATCAAAAAAATCCAATAAAACAAATCTATATTATCTTTATTATGTAAAGTGATAAACTTTTATATTTTTTTCTTTCTGTTTGTATAAAAGTTTTATCATTTTTTATTGCACAAAATTATTTTAAATTTTTATAATTTTTTACATATTTATATTTTTATTCTATTTTTTATTTTAAAACTATTTTTACATATATTTAATTTCTTTTTTTAAAAAAATAAAATAATTCCAAATAATTGATTATCAAAAAATATTAAACTATACTATCAACTAAGAAAGGAGATAGTAATATGCTTAATACCTTAAAAAAATATAGTATTCATGCCTTATTAGCTGTAGGATTCATATTACTATCTTATATATTATTGCAAAAGTATCAATTTGTTACAGGTATAGTTTCTTCTACTTTGTATATTTGCTTCTACTTCTCTTTATTTATTTCTTTCTTTATTGCTGAAACTTACCTTTTAGCAAAAAAAGCTTTTCAAAGTGAATTCAATAAATATAAAGGAATACAAATTTCTTTCAAAATAACTTTCTTTGCTTTTTCATTTTTATCTATTGTTTTTGTAACTTCTTGCAATCAAAATTTAACGATAATTTTTAAAGATTTTATATCAAAAAATTCTAATAATGCTATATCTTCTTTAAATTATATTTCTAATTTTTCAAAGAATATTATTTATTTGAAATTTTTAATGACAGAATTTTTCAAATTCTTTTGTCAAATTATAGCAAATGCATTTTTATTGATATCTATTATTAAAATAGTCATTAAATTTCATACATATTTTATTTATAAAAAATATTCTTTAACTCCTAATTTCTTAAATAATACTAGTAACATTAATTTAAACGAAAAAAATCTAGATTATAAAAATTTATCTATTGGATTTATATATAAAGTTATTCCTTAAAATATAAATTTATTATATTTTTTAATAGCTTTACTTTGCCTAAAAAATTTATATTTTGAATTCCTCATTTTTGTGTTGATAAGACGGATATCAACTATAAAATGTGAATATATATTCTTTAGGAATAGCCCTGTTCGGTGGGACTATGATTAATATATCAATATAAAATAAAATTATATTAGATAGTTAATATGAAGAATGTTTGAATGCATTCACGTTATTTCAAAATATGATAACAAGTATCTCACATTTTGAAAATAGCATGCCGAAGCCCAAAACTTATTGTTTTGGTTTAAGATTGAAGGTGTCGTAGAATTAATAACTACACAATAATTAACTAACCACGCTCTTTATTTAAGTTATTTTTAAAAGAAGAAAAATAAAATCTATATTTCCAAGGTATGGATTTTTCCTATTCTTCCGCTAGTCCCTAACCAAGATAAGCATAAAATAACTTTATTGCTCTTTCTCATCAATTAAAATCAAAATCAAAAATTAAACATTTTGAAAGGAAAAATTATTAAATGAAAAAATTATTAAAAAAAGCTAAAAAAGGCTTTACTCTTGTCGAATTAGTTGTTGTTATTGCAATTATTGCTATCTTATCTGCAGCTTCTGTTGCAACATATTTTGGTGTTACTGAAAGTGCTAGAAAATCCAATGTTGGATCTACAGCTTCTCAAATTGGCCAATTAGTTTACTTAGCATCTATCGATGGCGATGATAGCGATAATGTCAGTACAAAAGATAGTAAGCTTGTTTTATTAGGTGTTGCAGAAGATGCAACAGCTGAAGCAAAACAAGCTAATGCCAAAACAGTTTTAGTTGCTCTTTTGGGTAAAAATGATTTAACCGTTACTAATGTTGAATTAACAATTGCATTTGCATCAGATAATAGTGTCTCATCTATTACATATGCTCCTGCTTCTTATAACTATCAAGCTGTCATCACTTTTGATGGTGGTTATTCAGTTGGTAGTGTAACAACTAAAGCTTAACTAATTTTTTATCGAAGGCGGCTATTGCCGCTTTCTTTTTTTATAAAAGCTATTATAAAATTCATTAAAATAAATTTTATAAAAAAATCTTTGCTAAATTGCAGTATATGGGGTAATAAGTTATAATATTTATATGTACAAATCAATAAAAAATAAATTGAATAATGGTGCTACTTTAGTAGAACTTGTTATAACAATCGCTGTAGCAAGTATCCTAATTGCTTCTTTGTCTTTTTTCATAGGATACTTTGTATCTGCTGTAAATAAAGTTAATAATTTCAACAATACAACAAAAAATGCTAATGATGTAGCTTATCAAATAAGGGACTATGTTGATAAATTAAATGATGGTAATCTCAATTACAATTCCGAAAATTCTTATTTATTAGAATATGAAAATGAAAATAACCATCTTGCATTATCATATAATTTTCCTTCAAATCAATTAGTTGAAATTAATTTGAACGATGACAATACAAGAATAATTTGGACCTCTTCCGATGAATCTTTGATGATAGCATCTAACTATTATGAAGAAACTAATTTACTAAAATTTACTATAACTTATGATAATGGAAATAAAACCTTATCAGTAATAAAACAAATATTTTAAAGGAGAATAATATGAAAAATGTTCGTATCAATATTGCTTATATTCATACAGAAGAATTAAATTCTATTCATTGCTATTTCATTGAAGATAAAACTAACAATGTTATTCTTCTATATAAAAATATTATTTCTAATATTAATTTTGCAGAGTTAAAGGCCAGCGATTGTTCTATGATTGCTTTAAAAATCACTGACGCTGCTAAAAAACAACAATTCAAGATAGTCGGAAAGTTAAATTGCTATGTTTATTCTAAAGAAATATTTAGTCTAATTAATGTATTTCCTAATATTTCAAAATCAAAAATTGAAAAATTTATTAAAAGAGATATGCAAGATTCTTTCCCTGATTATGAGAAAAAATTAGTTTATAATGAAAATATACATTCCGATGGAAAAAATGGATATATTCATAATATTCATCTTTGTCCAAATTCTTATCTTGAAGTTTTTGACTCAATAGCAAAATGTATGCACCTTCCTTTAGGTTCAGTATCTTCACCAGACTTAATTATCGATAGTCTTTATGAATCAAAGCTAAAAAAGGAAAACAAAGAATTGATATTTATCAATATCGAGGAATCAATTACAACGATTAATTTGTTTATCAATGGTCTTGATACCGATTCAATTACTTTGCCTTACGGATATAATTCTAATAATCCTTCTTATAAGGATGAAATAAAAAAGCTTATTCTTGCTATAACTGCTAAACATGAATTTACAACTGAAAATACTTTTGTACAAAAAGTGCTTATCAATACTCAAAACACATCTTTTATCTCTGAAGTTGAAGATGCATTAAATGGCTTAGGACTATTCGAAATTATTCATAATGAAAAACCATATGATCTTCATACTTTTATTCCTAGTTCTAAACATTCTTTTAAAAAATACAAAAAATCTTTTTTAGGAAAAGGTTTTACTCTTGTTGAAGTTGTTGTTTCCTTAGCTATTTTCTCTTTGATTTCAGCTTTAGCAATTACAGCTATAACCGTCAGTTCTGGCCTTCCAAGAAAAAGTGAAAAAATAGTTAAAGCTAACAATTTAATATCTAACATTGGCGAGATATATAGAGCTGATAGTTCTAAACATTTTTTTAAAAACTATTATTTAATCAATAATGCAGATTTTACTCCATCTTATTCTTCTAATATCACTGAAACTGATGAATCTTATTCGTATATCTTCTATTTTGATAATAATTTTGAATTGATTCCTTCTACATATAATAATGAATCAATGGGCTCTTATAATTTTTCTTATATGCTCAATTGTACTAACACCATTAAAACTTCAGAAAGTGATCAGCATAAATTAACTATCAATCAATTTTGCTCAATTGATAATCAAGAAAATCTTATCAAAGATAATAACATAATTGAATTTAGAGGTCTCTAATGAAAACAAAAGCAACGAAAGGATACGTTTTAATGCTAACTACAGCAATAATGACTGTTGTTGCTCTTTTGGTTTCTGTTATTTTTACAATTTCTGTTACATGTACACAAAACGCTTCTGCTTATAACGATTTTAATAAAAGAAAAAGAGATATTGCCAACGATTGCTACAATGCTCTTTTTTATAATGTTTTTTATGAAAATCAAATTTTTTCTTATAATGAAAAACAAGTTTTAAACTATTGTTCTTTAGAAGAAAATTCCTTGAAAATTAATTCCACGGATACTAATTATGTCTATGGTTCATTTATTTTAAATTGTATTAATAGTTCCTATAATGCTGAAGTTAATTTTAAATACTCTTTAAATACTTCATCTAAAGAAGTTATAGGATTAACTTATTTTTCAAATCAAAATGTAGAGGAAGTTTAAAATGAATGGTTTAGATATTATAATTGGCGTGATATTTGTAATAGTTGGTATTTGTTTTGCTAGTTTTTCCAATGTTTTAATATATCGTCTACCAAATCATATGTCTCTAATTAAGACAAACTCACATTGTCCTAACTGCGACCATGAATTAAGTTGGTATGAAAATATACCTATTTTCAGCTATATATTTTTAAAAGGAAAATGCAAGAATTGCCATAAGCCTATTTCACCTAGATATTTAATTGTAGAAATTTTAGGAGGTGTTTTTTCTCTTCTTGCTTACTTAAGATTTGGTCTTTCAGTTGATGGTGTTGTTGCGGCAATTAGTTTAATTCTTCTTATGGCAATTGGATTAATTGATTTTGAACATATGGAAATTCCTCTTTCATTAAGCATAACATTATTTTCCTTGGCAGTAATCAAATTGGTTGGAAATATTATCGTTAATCCTGTTTATGATTATATTCCTTATTTAATTGGCTTTGGTGCTTTCTTAGCCTTTTTCTTATTAATGTATTTCATTCCTGTTATTTTTCTTAAAAAAGAGGGCTTCGGCCTTGGTGATGTTATTCTTTTTTCAATCGCTGGATTATATTTAAATTGGGCGGGAGGTTTTTTAGTAATTTTATTTGGCTCAATAATCTGCTCAATCATTATGATAATCCTTATAAAGCTTAAAAAGATCAGCCAGGAACAACCTATGGGTTTTGGTCCTTATATTTCACTGGTATTTATGATTATGATTTTCTTCGAAAAAGATTTCTTATCATTTATAACTTCACTTTTATAGAAAGGGAACATTATGGCATTTTATAATTACACAAGTTTAAGCCCGGATGGAAAAAGACATAAAGGTATTAAAGAGGCTACTTCAGAAGCTGATTTAAAAGTTAAGTTAAAAAACAATAACGAATATTTAATCAGTTGCCAGATAGCAAAAGAAAAAAGAAGAAGTAATTTCCTTACCGCTTCAAATAGAGTTCCTCCAAAAGTAGTAGCTACCTTTTGCCGTCAATTTGCAATCTTAATTGAAACTGGAGTCCCACTAGTTGATGCACTAAATACTTTAAGAAAGCAAAATTTTTCAACCTATTTTAGAAATGTTATTTCAGACATTTATGATAATGTTTTAAAAGGCGTCTATCTTTCTGAAGCTTTCAAAAAATATCCTAAAATTTTTAAAAGCTTTTTCATCAATATGATTAGGGTTGGTGAAATCTCAGGAAATCTTGATGTTGTTTTAGTCAAAGTCGCTGATTATATGGAAAATGATCAAAAGATTAAAAGCAAAACAAAAAGTGCGATGGTTTATCCAACTTTCTTATTGATCTTAGTTGTTATTGTTTCTTTCGCTTTGATGATTTTTGTTATTCCAGAATTTGAAAAAATTATTACTAGTACCGGTGGAAAACTTCCAATGATTACTCAAGTGGTTTTAAACATTTCACGCTTTTTTGTCAATTATTGGATTTATATTATACCTATTACAATCGCTGTTATCGGACTTCTATTTCTCTTCTTTAAAAAGACAAATCCTGGTAAATATATCAAAAACTTTTTTGCCATTCATATTCCAGTAATAAAAAATATTGCAATTTATACAATAACAACAAGATTTTGCACAGCTTTTTCCATCTTAATAAGCAGTGGATTATCTGTAATTGATGCATTGACTGCCTTGATTCCAATTCTAGATAATCGCTTATTTGAAACCAAATTTATCTATGCCATCGAAGACATTAAAAGAGGTAAAAGAATTGCTCCTTCGATAGAAAAATGCGATATTTTTCCAAAAATGCTTATAGAAATGCTTGATGTAGGTGAAGAAACTGGACGAATACCACAAGTTTGTGACACAGTTGCAAATTATTATCAAACCGAATTATCTGCTGCTGTTACTAGGGCGACATCATTGCTCGAGCCAATTGTTATCATCATTCTTGGTATTTTAGTCGGTATCGTTATTCTTGCAGTAATGCTTCCTATTATGGATAGTACAATTAATGCTGGCGGAGACATCATAGCAACAATATTATGGAGGATTCCTTATTATGAATTTAAATTATAGACTAGCTGAATTTTTTGTTAATAAAGAACTTTTTAATAGTTCTGATGCTGCTAATTACATTAATCAAGCAACTACATTAAAAACAAGTTTATATAAATATTTAACCGATAGCAAAACTTTAGATGAAGAAAAAGTTTATCGCGCCGTTGCTGAGTATTTTGGATTAAACTTCTATTCAACTTCTGTCTTTTCCATCGATGAAAATCTCATAAAAAATATTCCTTTAATCTACATAAAAGAAAATAGATTGATTCCTGTGTTTAAAGATGAAGAAACTAAAAATGTTTTAGTTGTCATCGATGATCCTTATCGCCTTATAGATTTACAAACAATTACCTATTTCATCAAAGATCCTATTGAAGTTCGTCTTGCTACACCTACTTATGTAACTTCTTTATTAAACTACATAGACAACAAAACAAGACGTGCTGATGCAATGAACGCAATCGAAAACGAAATCAAACCTAATAAAGAAGAATCATTTGATGCAAGTTTATTAGTCAATGCTCCAACTGTAAAATTAACAGATTCAATATTAAGAGAAGCAACTGCTATGCAAGCCAGTGATATTCATATTGAACCATTTGCTGATTTTGTCAGAGTTCGTTTTAGAGTAGATGGTGCTTTATATACTAACTCTAAATTACCAGTTGAATCTTATCCAGCTGTTTTAGCTAGAATTAAAATTATGGCTGAACTTGATATTTCCGAACGCCGCATTCCTCAAGATGGAAAAATATCATTAGAAATAGATGGCAAAAAATATGATTATCGTGTATCAACTTTACCTACAATTTATGGTGAAAAGATAGTTATTCGTATTTTTGATACCTCTGATGACCATTCGAATATTGAACAATTGGGTCTTAATCCTGAACAAGAAAAGAAAGTAAAAAGAATGATTAGTTACCCTCATGGAATTTTGTTATTAACAGGTCCTACTGGTTCTGGTAAAACTACAACATTATATTCTTTCTTAAAACATTTAAATAATGATGAAGTTAATATTACTACCATTGAAGACCCTGTCGAAAACAATCTTGATGGAGTCAATCAAATTCAAGTTAATCCAAAAGTAAATTTAACATTCGCCGCATCTTTAAGATCTATTTTAAGACAAGACCCTAATGTTATTATGATCGGTGAAATTCGTGATGAAGAAACAGCTGAAATTGCAGTCAAAGCCGCTATTACAGGTCACTTAGTTCTTTCTACATTGCATACTAATAATGCTCATGGTACAATTTCTCGTCTTATTGATATGGGTATTCCACGGTATCTTGTCGCTGATGCTCTTATCGGAGCTATTTCACAACGTTTAGTTAGAAAACTTTGTCCATATTGTAAAAAAGAACATATTACCACTGAATCTGAGATGGCAGATTTAGGACTTACAAAACCTGAAAAAATATATGAACCATGTGGTTGCCAACGCTGTAATGGTACCGGATATCATGGAAGAACCGCAGTATTCGAAATTTTAAATTTAAATTCAAATATTAAAAAATCCATCGAAGATCCTAATTTTTCTATGGATAATATCTTTAGAACTT
>ERZ779737.2701-NODE-2701-length-11260-cov-10.236055_pt1 | contig 11260 bp, 8 predicted proteins | sample MGYA00511889_ERZ779737 | MGnify/ENA primary metagenome ERZ779737 (study PRJEB29588, sample SAMEA2163575) | human gut metagenome | biome: human gut; feature: human-associated habitat; material: faeces | place: Denmark | collected 2008/2010 ...
GGTTCGTCCGTAATAGACTTGTCCTTGATGGACTTCGCCTTGCTGTCCAGTTCTCTCGCGGCCTGTTCTTTCAGCCGTGCCTGCTCGGTCAGAGTGGCCTTTCTCCGTACCGCTTCCTCGTAGGCTTCCACGTCCTCACGCATCTGTCCGATCCGTTCGTTATCCCGGTTCGGTCCAAAGAGGTTCTCAAGTTCCACAAGTTGCTCAGGAGTAGCCTCTCCTTTCATCTTGACATAACGGTACTTCAGATCATTATCGGCATGTTCGTTATCTGTTCTTGCCGAAAAATAGAGCGCCACGGACAGGGCCACGACTGCCGCGAACATCACGGAAAAACTCCCAAGGATGTACGGGGATTCCAAGCTCAGGCTGAAATGATGGTTGATGTTGCTTGTCTTGACGGCATTCTTCCTGATTGTGTCATTGGTCTCACAAAACAGGGTTTCCACTTTCTCCTGGTTCTGCCGCTGTTCATTATGCATTTCCGACAAGACCTGTCCAAGCCTTTCCTGTGACGAGTTTTTCCTGTCCATGGAAACCATATCGTTCTTGATGGCGGCAAGACCTTCGTACACGCGAGCCAACAATTTGCGGAATGTCTCATGACCATTCCGGACTTCATTCAGCACGGACTCATCCTGTTTATTATTAACTGTCGGGCTGTTGCCTTCCGGCAAGGGGACGGATAACCCGTTGATTTTGTTCTCGATTCTTTCCAGGCATCCGAAGATGCTCTCGATACATTCTTCCATTTTCATATTTCTGTAATTATAATGTTCATGAATAGTTTGAATGGGAAAGGACGGACTACAATCCGAAACCTTTCCTCTTTTGTCTCTTCTTCCTGCGTCTGCGCAAGAGTTCATCCTGAGGCAACGGCTCTTCGGGAGCGGTGCCGTTTGTAGGACTGAACAGTCCCGGTCCCGTGCTTTCGAGGAGATACCCTCCGTCCTGTATCCTTTGCCGCATCTTACGTTCGGATTCCTGTTGGGATTCAGAAGTCTTCCAGCACAGCCGGGCATTCAGTCTGGCAAAGCTGAACTCCCTGCTGATCTGTGAAGCCTTGAAGGTCTGCCCGTCCTTGGTGAACCGGATTCCCTGTATGTCCTCCGGTCTTTTTATCTCCCGGGTACGCTTTACAAATTCCAACCTTATGCCCCGGCGAAGCAGATAATCGTTGAACTCTTTCCATGTCCCGGAGCGCTTCAAAGCCGCCTTGACGGCATTGAAAATTTCGTATTTCACATGCTCCGAAGCATGGAGTTTCTCCACGTTAGTCTTGCCCTTGTCCTCAGCGTATGTCAGCCCGTACCTGTCCTTAAGCAGTTTCGTGGCGATTTCGTTACGCTTGTAATCGCCCTGGGAAGAGATTACCTTGCCGTCATACCCTATGCGGTTATAGACCAGGTGGCAGTGCGGATTGTCCGTGTTATGGTGTCTTACCAAGATGAACTGGGTGTTCCTTATGCCCATCAACTCCATGTATTCCCGGGCTATTTTAGCCATAAATTCATCCGTCAGCAGTGCCTTGTCCTCCGCCTTGAAGCTCAATGCGATGTGCCCGACAGGCTGTTTTATCTTCGGATTAAGCTCACGCTGGTAGTTGAAACTGGCCGTTATTTCCCGGATATTCTCCAGCAGTACGCCATCGGAGTCGATGATTTCCGCGTTGTCCTTGCCCATCACGTAACGGATACAGCCGCCGAAGGATTTCCCTTTCTTGATCTTGCCAATCATGACGGCCTCCTTTCTACGTGCCTGTACCGGACTATAATCTCCTTGAGTTTCTGCAGGAGTTCTGTCACCATCCTTTGGGTACGGTGGAATCCGGCCTGATGGGACAGCCGGGTCAGCTGGTTCAGGTTGTTCGCCATACCCGTAAGGCTACGTATGAAGGCAGTCTCCTCGGCCGAGTGCCTGGCCGTTATCGTCGTCTCAAAGGCTGATACACGGAGAAATTCCGCCAGCGTGAGGTTAGCCTGTCTGCTGCGTCGGCATAGCCGCTCGTAGTCTATCTTGGAGAATTTCACTGTAACGGCTTTGCTGAGTCTGCACACTCCGCTTATTCTGGGGCGTCCCCTCGGCCTGTTTTTCTTTCTGTCATTCATCTTTTCTCTGTTTGATTTTTGATAGTCAATCTGCGACCACCGGAAGCGGATTGCCTCCACTCTTGGGGAGTGGAGCGAGGTTTTCGGGATGCCCGAAAGATAACCTCGCTAACTCCCAAAACTGAAGTTTGTCCGTTGCCCCGTCTGGACGGTTGTTGGCAGTTTGAATACTGTAATGACTGAAGTCAGTAAGCAAGTCTGTCATTCAGGAAAATGTTACAGCTTTCGCCACTGCTCGAAGTCCTCCGAGTAGATTTCAAGATGCTGCCGGGCGATGTTCTCAAGCAGTCCTGAAACGCTCATTTTACGTCCTCCCAACCTGCGGACAAACTCGTCCAGCCTGTCACGTACCTCGCCGCTTACGAACACGGGCTTGCGGTCTTCGATTCTTGGAACCTGAAGAAAGGCCTTCCGGTATTCGTCCAGAGAAAGTTTCCTCTGCCTGCTGCTTATACGACGTTGAGACGAGAGAACTGCTTCCTCTTTTCCGGTTGACGGTTGTTGGGGCTCAGATGTGGAGTCGGTCTGTTCTACCGTTCCTTCTGACTTCTTTTCTCCAATATCATTCAAGGATGATTCCAGGGCAGTTTCAATGTTGCCATCTGACGGAAGTATGAATGACATGTCCATACCTGTCATGGCCTCCAATTCTTCTTTGGTCAATTTCTTTTTTGTTACCATACATTTTTGATTTTAATCGGTTTACTCACTGGTCTCGGTGCGCACCTTGACTCATTGTCGTGAGCAAAGGAAATGTGTATAGTGAACAGAATCAAGCAAATGGAGATACCGTGGCAATTATGTTACCCTATGCACAATACCGATTGGGCGGTCGGTGCTGACTGCCTAGATTTGCCGGAGTGATTCCTACAGACCGGATCGTTCAAGCGGATTCCATTTATAAAGAAAGCTCATTGTATGCAGTTGATATGTAACATGATGTCATTCCGGGTAACGCATCGTCACTGGTCTGAAAATCCATTGCAGTGTGATTCCTACTGCTTTTATTTGCAGTGGGAACAGAGAAAACGGTCACGTTTCCAGCCGAGAATAGGACGATGATATATGATGGAATATCAGCTGTAAAAGACCTGTCCTTTTCCGGAATTTTGAATATATGTTTAACTCAAAATAATGAAGACAATGGAAATCATCAGCTTTGAAAAAAGGACTTTCGAGGAGATTGCCGCCAAGCTGGATTACTTCATGCAGCGGGTGGAAAGCCTGTGCCGTGAACACGGCGAAAAGGAAACAAGTGAATGGATGGACAACCACGAGGTCTGCCGCAGGTTACGTATCAGTCCGAGAACCTTGCAGACCTTGAGGGATAACGGGACGCTGGCCTTCACCAAAATCGGGAACCGGACTTACTACCGTCCCGATGATGTAGAGCGTGTGGTCGGTAATGTGGAGGAGAAACGTAAGGAAGCCCGTTGGAAAGGCAAGACCATTTGAACGAGTACAAAAATAATTATAACCAATATCAAACGCGTATGAGTAATGAAATCAGAGAAAGGGATCACGAGTGGGTAAAGGCGTTCCACTCGAATTTCGACAGGCTGTTGGCCCTGCTTGAAAAGTTATTGGAGAAACGGCAACCGTCTGCCTATGGCGATGAACTGCTGACAGACAAGGAAGTGGCATACCTGTTGAAAGTGAGCCGGAGGACCTTGCAGGACTACCGCAACAACGGTATTCTGCCTTACACGCAAGTAGGCGGAAAGATTCTCTACCGGGCTTCCGACATAGAAAAGACACTGATGAAAGGGTACAAGGAGGCGTACAGGAACAGGTAATAATGGATATGTTTGTCTTGCTGTATAATCTGCATCATTTGTCTATGAAATGGTGCAGATTTTTGCTATAGCTCATATTGTATATAAATCGTTACTATAGATTCATTTATCTATATTCTATAATTATAGGCTATTTAATCTATAATTTTGGCGGAATAAAAGAAAATTCATACATTTGTCATCAAATCAATGAACTATAATATGTTTGCAACAATTTCAGCGGATATAGTAGCATCCACTTCCTTGTCTGTGAATGAAACTATAGGATTAAAGCAAAGGATAGAATCATTATTTGGCTTGCTAAAAGTGAGTTATCCTGATTTTGAAGGTCGCCAAATAAAAGGGGACTATATAGAGTGTGTAATGCAAAATGTATCAAACGTATTCCGGATAGCCTTTATAATCAAATCCTGCATCAAATCTTTTTCCACAGCTAAAAATGAAAAGACGAAAAATTTCCATACATACGGAATACGGATAGCCATTGGTATCGGAGGTATGAGAATAGTAAATACCGAACAAGGCATTTGGGATGGTGAGGCCATATATCTATCAGGACGTGCGCTTGAGGAAATGAGTTCCCTGAATAAGGGAACGATGTCTGTTCATACAAGTAAAAAGCAATTATCTGCCCCTTTACAAACTATAGCCCTATTGACCGATGCCATATTAAATGATATGACTGTGCGCCAAAGTGAAGTCGTTTACTATAAACTGCTTGGTTTCAAAGAGGCAGACATTGCCAAAAAACTGGGTATATCTCAAGCCAGTGTAAATAATGCTTCTACAGCTACAAAATGGTATTGTATAGAAGAATCCATAAAGTATTTTGAACAGATAAATTTTGAAGGATATGAATAGTTGGTTGTTTTTAAGTCTGTTATTAGCACATGTTATAGGTGATTTTTACCTGCAAAATGATAAATACTGTGCACAGAAAGAGGAAAGGAAATTCAAAAGCTGGTTCCTGTATGTGCATTCGCTTATTATCGGTGTGGTATCATGGGTAGTTGTTCCTGTTTATGAATTCAGATTTTATGCCCTTGCCATTGCTTTTTCCCATCTGGTGATAGATGTTATCAAAACATATAGCCCAAAAGGATTATGGAATTTTGTGATTGATCAGGTTGCTCATTTGGCGATATTGATTATAGTGACATTTTCCTTTGACACTACAACAAAGTTGCCAATCCAATCGATGGATTGCAATGGCAGCTACTCTATACCTCTGTTCATATTGGCGCTACTATTGTGCATCAAGCCTGCAAACATCCTGATTAAGTTGGTCTTAAAGAAATATCAAGTTGGAGAGACACAGTCTTGTGAAAATATCAAAAATGCAGGAGCGTTAATTGGAAATTTAGAGCGTATTCTTACGATCATATTCGTTATCATTGGACAATATGAAGCAATCGGTTTTATCATAGCGGCAAAATCCATACTTCGATTCAAAGACACGGATACAGCAAAAACAGAATATGTCCTTGCCGGAACGTTTCTGAGTTTTGGAATTGCATTGCTGTGTGGTTTAATGGCAACAAAATAACAGATGGACAGTTTTCAAGAGAAATACAATGCGCTTGTCATTAAATACAATGTCCTGCTTGCCGAAAATGAAGAACTGAAGTCAATACTTTCACAGTATGGTATAGTGTATTCCTCCATCAAACGTGCTGATGAAAGTACAGCATTTTCTTCCATAATATATCCTCCAATCAAACTCTCTCTTGATGAGAAAATTGCATTGTTCCGTAACTTTTTCAAGGGACGAGATGATGTATTTACACGACGATGGTTCAACAAAGCCACAGAAAAGGGTGGTTACCAACCAGTATGTATCAACGAATGGCGCAGAGGAATATGTGACAAGAAAAAACATAAATGTGCAGAGTGTCCTAACCGCAATTTTGCCCCGTTAACCAATCAAGACATATACCGACATCTGGAAGGCAAGGATGAGAACGGATGCGATGTTATCGGTCTGTACGTCGTTACTTCTGATCATAAATGTTCTTTCCTGTGTGCTGATTTTGATGACAAAAATTGCACTCATGGATATAAGAACGATGTATTGGCATTTATTTCCATTTGTAGAGAGTGGAGAATTCCGTTCAGTATAGAACGCTCACGCTCTGGAAATGGTGCGCATGTGTGGATTTTCTTTAATGAACCCATACCGGCCTGCAAAGTAAGGAAATTAGGCAATACAATTCTTACGGAAGCCATGAAGCGCAATGGACGGGTTACATTCGATTCATACGATCGTTTCTTTCCAAATCAGGATAAAGTACCGGAAGGCGGATTCGGCAATCTTATTGCGTTACCATTGCAGGGAAAAGCCAGAAAAGCAGGAAACAGCGTTTTTGTAGATGAGCAGTTTCTTCCGTTCCAGGATCAATGGGCATATCTATACAATGTAAGAAAAATAGATGAAGGTACCGTAGATGCATTATTGACACAGCATCAGCAGGAAGATTTTGGAACATTGGCCACATCTTCGGAAAATAAACCGTGGGAAATACCAGTCATACAAGATGTGACCCAGGAAGACTTTAACGGCAGACTTATAATACATAAATCAGACAGGATATATATTCCTTTAAAATCTATTTCAGATAAGGTTAGTAATCATTTGAAACATATTGCGGCGTTCAAAAATCCTGAATTCTACAGCAAACAGGCGATGCGTATTTCCACATATAACATTCCTCGTATTATCTGCCGTGCAGATTTTACAGATGAATATCTTGCAATGCCTCGGGGGTGTGAGGATGCCATTATCAACATGCTGTATTCTCTCAAAATCGATTATGAAATAGTTGATAATACAAATCATGGTAAACCTATTGGCGTAACATTCAATGGAAAGGAACGCGATGAACAGTTGGACGCTATCAATGCCCTCATGCCATTTCCCAACGGTGTGTTGTCTGCAACGACAGCCTTTGGAAAGACTGTTACAGCCGCGGCTCTGATTGCCCGAAGAAAGACAAATACACTTATTCTGGTACACTCCAAGGCATTGCTTATGCAATGGCATGAACGTCTGTCTGAATTTCTTGACATAGATTTTACAGAAGAGGAGATTTCCAAGAAACGAGGAAGGAAGAAGGCATTTTCTCCAGTCGGGTGTCTTGATTCTACCTCTAACACGTTGCATGGTGTTATTGATATAGCCCTTATGCAGTCGTGTTTTGAAAATGACGAAGTCAAGCCTTTTGTAAAAGGATACGGGATGGTCATTGTAGACGAGTGTCATCACGTATCTTCCATAACATTTGAGAATGTATTAAAACACGTTACGGCACATTATGTCTATGGACTTACTGCCACTCCAATCCGTAAAGATGGTTTGCAGCCTATTATCTTTATGCAATGCGGTCCGATTCGTTTTTCTGCCGATGCCAAGGCACAGATACAGAAGCAGTCGTTCCAACGTTATCTTGTGCCGAGATTTACATCTTATAGACCTGTTACCGATGACAAACAATCGTTTACGGCACTATCACAATCCCTCGCTGAATCGAAAATACGGAATAATCTTATAATAGAGGATGTTCTTAATGTCGTGGCTGCAGGCCGAACACCTATAATACTTACTGCCAGAACTTCTCATGTAGAATTGCTTGCCGAAATGTTGAAGCAGCATGTAGCCAACATCATACAACTTACAGGAAAAGGGACTGCAAAAAACAGGAGAGAAACGCTACAAAAGTTACAGGATATACCCAAAGATGCCCCTCTTGTAATAGTAGCCATGGGAAAATATGTAGGAGAGGGATTTGACTATCCACGACTTGATACACTGTTTTTGGCACTGCCAATCTCATGGAAAGGATTGGTGGCACAATATGCCGGACGTTTGCACCGTGAGAATGAGGGGAAAAAAGATGTCCGTATTTACGACTATATTGATATACACGAACCTGTTTGTGAGAGCATGTATCGTAAACGCCTGAAAGGATACTCTGCCATCGGTTATCGTGTACTGTCAAAAGATAATCCGACATTGTTTGATGACACAGAAAACTTGTACACATCGTCATGTGAAGGACAGATTTTCAATGGCAGTACGTTCCGCTTGGCATTTATGGAAAATTTGAAAAGTTCAAGACAATCTATTGTCATATCCTCTCCAAAACTCTATCGTACAGAACGAAACACATTTGTTAAAACACTCAGAGAGTTTCATGCGAGTGGTATTCAAGTATCAATTCTCACATCAGAGGAAAACAGTCAGACGGATTATCTAAAAAGTTTGGGATTATATGTAAAGATTGTACCGAAACTATCATTATCCTCGTGCGTCATAGATAAGTCCACAGTCTGGTATGGTAGTATCAATATACTTGGCTATGTAACAGAGGAAGACAATATTATTAAAATCACAGATGTGAGACTTGCAAATGAGCTACTTGATGTTATTTACAATAGCGGAAAATAGAAAAAACAAATAAGTGTGGAAAAAATCATTGTTTTACTCTCGTATGACAGTATCCCAAATGTGATGACTCTTGCCGAATAGATGAGAATAACAGCCAAAGCCGCAGAAAACAAAAATTGATTTTTCTGGAGGGAGCGCAGTTTGCCGTCTGCCCATTTTATTGTATTTCTAAAAAATATCCTTCTTTAGGTGATGAAAACAGCATATAGAATCGGACGTGATTTTAATTTCCGTCTATATGCTGTTTTACTTTTTTATTTTCTGACTTTTCCGTCAGTCGCTTGTTTCCGCTGCCGTCGGCATTCATTGTACAGACGTGAAAGGGAAAAGGTTTTCGGGCTGAATACGCTCTGAAAGAGGAAGATTCTGCCCGAAACGGCATAGCCGACAGACCTTTTCGCTTTCAATAGAGTCTGTACTAACTTCTATGGACGGCAGAGGGAACGGGCGACTGTCTGGGATTGTCCTTTTGCTTTTGTCTTCGTTTCATCAGCTTGTCCATGTCCTCGGATATTTTATCATCGGTTACTTTGGCATATCCTTGTGTCGTTTTAATACTCGTGTGTCCCATCATTTTACTTATACTTTCTATCGGGACACCTGCAGAAAGCATCAAAGTACCGAACGAATGCCTGCTGGCGTGATAACTCAAATTCTCCTTTATACCAGCCACGATACCTATCTCATGTATGCAGTACCATAACATGTCACGTTTGGGCAATGGGAATATGGGGTTGCTTTCATCCGTTGTGTTATACATAGCCAATATCTGTTCAGCTATGGGATGAAGAGGTATGAATGACTCCACATCCGTTTTTTTACGGTTGATACGGATGTACTTTCTTCCGTCTAAAGTCGTTTCAATATGTGAAGGATAGAGCCGTTTAACATCAACGTAAGACAATCCGGTGAAGCAGGAAAAGATGAAAGCCCTACGTGTAAGTTCCTGCAATCTTTCCGGCATGTGCTGTTCCATAATCCTTTGTAACTCAGCCCTGCTTATATGTTTCAATTTGCCTGCTGGCTTTTTCTCGTAAGGAACATCCGCAAGCGGGTTGAAACGGAGAACCTCCCTGTCAACGGCAATATATATCAATCTGTTCAGCCATGTAAGACAATGATTGATGTGACTCGCACCACAACCTTTTCCCTTCAAGTAAAGTTTGTATTCCCAACCGAAATCTTCTGTAATGTCTTCAAAGGCTATGTCATTCTTCCCCATAGAAAGCAGAAACTCGTGCAGGTATGCCTGAGTAGACTTGGACTGACGGTAAGATGAGGTAGAATTTATTGCCACGGAACGGATTCTCAACCTTTCACGTTCTTCTTCTCCAGCTTTCAAAAGAGTTACAGGAACAATCCCTACACATGTTATTTCGTTTTTCAGCATTTCAGCAGTTATCATACCCGTTTCCTTTAACAGGTTCGTGTAAGAAGTTTCAAGCCTTGCTCGTAAGTCTGCAAGAAGACCGTTTGTCCTGCCATCTTTTACCGTTCCGTTTTTGGTATTCCAGCATTCAGGATTGCAATAATATCCGGTAGTAAATACACTGCTCTTGCCGTCAATCGTGATACGGCACATGATGGCTGTTGTCCCGTCGGCTTTAACCTTGCCTCGGTTAATATAGTAGAGAATAGAAAATGTACTTCGCATTGTTTAAATATTTTAAGAGTTATAGAATCAGTTTCAGGTCTTTTGTCGCCTCGATATATTTGTCCATGTCCTCAAAAAGTTTTTTGGGAGTCACACGGGCATATACTTGGGTTGTACCTATATCCGCATGTCCCAGCATCCTGCTGACAGTTTCAATCGGCACACCGTTTTCCAATGTCATAAGGGTCGAGAACGAATGTCTCCCCATGTGGTATGACAAACGGCCTTTTATCCCGACTTTCATTTTGATGCTTGTAAGACACCATTTCAAAGCCTGGTAGGGGATGACAGGAAACAAGGTAGCCCTTGTCTCATCCTTGTACTTTTCAATAAGAGCCACGGCTTCCGGCAACAGCTTGACACGGCACAGTTGTCCGTTTTTGCCTCTTCGGTATTTCAACCATGGCGCTCCCTGATCATCCTTGGATAGGTTATCAGGAGTAATTGCAACTACATCAACATATGAAGTTCCGGTGTAGCAGGCGAAAAGAAACATATCCCTGACTATAGAGTGTTCGGGGCGGCAGCCGGTAAGCTCTACATCTCTTATTTTTTCGAAATCATCCTTGCTCAATGCTCTCGGGGGTGTCTCTTTCTGTTTTGGCAGCTGGTAGTGTTCAAAATAGGACTTGTCCGAATGCCCTTCCTTGAATGCGATACGGCAAATCTTTTTCAGTATGGCCAGATAGTGACGTACAGTCTGGACTCCCAGTCGTTTCTCAATTACAACATATTCCTGAAATTCACGTATAAACAGCTCATTAAGCTGGCAAAAGGCAAGGTCTGACACCTTGAATCTGCAATTTATGAATTCTGCAAGACGGTTACGGGTATAAATATAGTTTGGAAGTGTACGGTGGGATATGTCTATCCCCACACGGGACTTCACTTCCTCGATATGCCTGTCGAACAGCTTGAGCAATGTCATTTGGGTATCTTTGCTGCCTTGAAGCATTTCTTTTACATCCGTTGCATTAAAATCATGTTTCCGTTCCACGAGAGAATCAAAGGCAGCGTTTACAGCCAATAGCAACCTGTCGATTTTTGCATTGGTTTCCACCGCTTCTTTACTTTTCCCATTCAACCGACTCTCCCGTGGATTCCATAACTCTGGAGTACATGACAGCTTGCAACTGAATTGCGCCATCGTGTTGTTCACCGTTATTCGTCCCATAATTGGAGCCTTTCCGAGCTTGTCAAGACCGCTCTTTTTCAGGTAGAGCAACACCTTGAATTTTTCTACTTTCATACGCTTATT